>Ga0070765_100000841_pt1 | contig 18233 bp, 12 predicted proteins | sample HubBroMetageWFT5_FD_71516 | JGI IMG/M metagenome (GOLD analysis project Ga0070765, IMG submission 71516) | Warmed and freeze-thawed soil microbial communities from the Hubbard Brook experimental Forest, New Hampshire - Hubbard Brook CCASE Soil... | ecosystem: Environmental > Terrestrial > Soil... | reverse complement strand
ACCGACCCGGATGGCCGCGCAGTGAGCTGGTCTTCGGCGGGTTCTGTGGGTTTCAAGGGTTCGCGCAAGGGCACCCCGTACGCCGCGCAACAGGCGGCGATGACCGCCGCCGGAGTCGCGCGGGATCAGTACGGAATGAAATCGGTGGAAGTGCGAGTGAAGGGCCCGGGCGCGGGACGCGAGTCAGCAGTGCGGGCCTTGGCTTCCTCGGGGTTGCACATCAACGCAATCAAGGACGTGACGCCGGTTCCTCACAACGGCTGCCGCCCACCCAAGCGCCGCCGCGTTTAGTGCGGAAACAGATTCGGAAGTTTAGGTAAAGGAGACGAGGCTTTGGCAAGACATCGTGAAGCAGTTTGCCGCTTGTGCCGCCGGGAAGGGATGAAACTCTTCCTGAAGGGACTGCGGTGTTTTACCGAAAAATGCGCGATCGAGAAGCGCAATTTTGTTCCGGGGCAGCATGGCCAGTCCCGACGCCCGAAAATGGTGGGCTACGGAATTCAATTGCGCGAAAAGCAAAAAGTAAAGCGCACCTATGGATTGCTCGAGCGCCAGTTCCGCACCTATTTCGAAAATGCGGAGCGCGCGAAGGGACCCACTGGTGCAAACCTGATGGTTACACTCGAACGACGCCTCGACAATGTCGTCTATCGCATGGGCCTGGCAGGCTCGCGCTCGCAGGCGCGCCAGCTCGTGCTGCATGGCCACATTCGCGTGAAGGGACGCAAGGTCAACATCCCAAGCTACCTGGTGCAAGTGGGCGAAGACATCGCGCTCAAGGAGAAGATGCACCAAAACGCCATGGTGCTCGAAGCGCGGAATCTGGCGAACAGCCAGGGCGTGGCTCCGTGGCTCGATATTGACCGGGAGAATTTCAAAGCGCGCGTCGTGGCGATGCCTCGCCGCGAAGATGTGCAGACTCCGCCGATGAACGAGCAGCTCATCGTCGAGTTGTATTCGAAGTAGCGCCTAAAAGATCGTCAACGTTGAAGAGTTCGTGGGTTCGCCGCGGGCGAACCAGGAGGAATGTCGCATATGTGGAAGGGCTTTCAGAAACCAAAGCGGTTGGCAGCAGAACCAGAAACACTTACCGATAAATATGGAAAGTTTTCGGCGCAGCCTTTTGAGCGCGGTTGGGGAACCACGGTTGGCAATTCGTTGCGGCGCGCGTTGTTGAGCTCGATTGAAGGCGCGGCCATCACCGCAGTCCGAATAGAAGGCGTGCTACACGAATTTTCGCCGATTCCAGGTGTGGTGGAAGACGCCACCGATATCATCCTCAACTTGAAGCAAGTGCCGCTGAAGTTGAATACGGACCAGGCGAAAACCATCACGCTGATCGTGGATACGCCCGGACCGGTAACCTCTGCAAAAATCGAAGAGGACGCCGACATCGCGGTGCTCGATAAGAATGTTTACATCGCGACGGTGAGCGAAGGCGGCAAACTCGAACTCGAATTGCGCGTCAAGAATGGCCGTGGGTACGTGGCAGCCGACCGCAACTTCGATGAGGACTTGCCCATCGGCTACATCCCAATTGACTCAGTTCACTCTCCTGTGAGGAAGGTGAACTATGCAGTCGAGGCCGCCCGTTTGGGGCAGATGACGGATTACGAAAAGTTGACTCTGGAGGTTTGGACCAACGCCGCGATCACTCCGCAGGACGCGATCGGACTTGCCGCGAAACTGATGAAGGATCACATGAGCATCTTCATTAATTTCGAGGAACAGCCCGACCTGCCCGAAGAAGTGGTGGAGAATTACAGCGATCCGCGCCTCGAATATCTTGACCGATCGGTCGAGGAGTTGGAGCTTTCGGTGCGTTCGTATAATTGTTTGAAGAACGCAAACATTCAGAATCTGCGCGAACTCGTGCAGAAGACTGAATCGGAAATGCTCAAGACCAAGAATTTCGGGCGCAAGTCGCTGAACGAGATCAAGGACATCCTGGTAAAGATGGGCTTGAGCCTCGGAATGAAATTTGACGAGCACGGACGCATTATCTGGCCGCCGCTGCCTAGCCAGACTGCTCCACCGCCGTCTGAAGAAGGGGAACACGGGGCGCTTTAGGCCGCGGAATAGATCATGAGACACCTCGTTTCAGGGCATAAACTCGGAAAGCAGCCTGCACATCGCCGTGCCGTGTTGCGGAATCTGGTGACTAACCTCATCGAAAGGGAGCGCATCCAGACCACGATTCTGCGCGCAAGGGCGGCTCGTCCGCTTGCTGAGCGCATGATCACGCTGGGCAAGCGCGACTCGCTTCACGCGCGCCGTCAGGCCGCTTCCTTCCTGACCACCCCCGGCGCCACAAAAAAGCTCTTTTCCGATCTGGCTCCACGCTTTGCGGATCGGCCAGGTGGCTACACGCGTATCGTTCGAGTCGGCTGGCGCATCGGCGATGGTGCGGAACTCGCGATCCTCGAGTTCATCGGCTCGGAGTTGAAGAAAAAGGAAAAGAAACCGAGAAAGGCAGTGGAAGAAGAAGTCCCCGAAGAAAAGGAAGCGGCTGCCAAGAAGTAATCTAAACTTGTTAAGAACGGTCCGGGATGTTATTGAGGGGGGCTGTTCTTTAAGTTCGGCGCAGCAAAAGGCCGCTCATTTAATTCCCATCCAACTGTTGTAGATCGCCTGCTGTTCCTTCGTCGGATGTTCCATCGGCTTCAGTGCATAGGTCGAGTAGGGGCTGGCGATCAACGTTACCGCAATTTCCTTCACCTCTCGCAGGCGGATCACCGTCATTCGCAGCGTGTCGCCGGGTTTGTGCTCCAGAATTGCTTCCGAAAATTCGTCTTCATCTACCGAACGTCCATCAATACCGATCACAACATCATCGCGCTCGAGTCCGGCCGCCTCGGCAGCACCGCCCGACATTGTGTAGTTTATTTTCGCGTGACCATCGTCGCTCTTGCTCTGGGCGACGCCAAGCCACGGCTTTTCAGAATCGATCTTTTTCTCGACCGTTATTCCAGCGTAAGCAAAGTACTCCTCATACGGGATGGGTTCTTTGCCGCCGATGTATTTGCCAAAAATGTTGCCGAGATCAACACCGGCAATCTCCGACGCTGCTCTTACCGCATCGTCGGGCTCGAATCCCGGCTTGGGCAGTGCGTAGCGCGAGTACATCAGGCGCATCCAATCATCCAGCGATTTCTGATTTTTTGTGTCCTGACGGATGGCGAAATCCAGAATGTGCCCCATAATCTGGCCGCCGTCGTAATAAGAATAATTTGTGTTCTTTAGATTGTTCGCTTGGCTAATCACATCGCCGTTGAACCAAGTGTCCCAGCTTGTGTCTTCGATACTCCGCTCGCGCCTGCCTGGCTCCTGTTCAAACTTCGTAATCACATTAGCTATCTCGTTCAGATATTGCTGTGGGGTGATAAGTCCCGCGCGTTCTAACGCCAGCGCTCCGTAATAACTCGTAAGACCCTCGGAAATCCATAACGACGGCGTATGCACCATTTGCGAATAGTCAAAAGGGCCCAGCGGGCGCGGCCGCAGACGCTTCACGTTCCACGCGTGAAAAAATTCATGTGCGGCAACAAACAGCTTCAGATTGTATTGCGTCCCGTATCCTGGGACCGGCTCTTGCGAGTCCCAACCTTTTGAAAAATTGATTTGGGTTGAATTCAAGTGCTCCAACCCGCCCCCAGCGTTCGGCCAAACGTGAAACAGAAACCAATAATCCTTGAAAGGAGCCGCTTGCTCCGTACCGGTCACCGCGCTGAACATCGGCACGAGAGTCTCGACAAATTTCTGCACATCCGTTGTGAATTTAGAAAAATCCTTCTGGCCTTCTACGTCATGAACGATCACGTGGTAGGTGGACCCGAGCACTTGAAAATCCTTCTCGACGAAATTTGAAATTTCCAGAGGTGCGTCAGCGAACCAGTTGTAGTCATCCGCACGGAACGTGTGAGCGGAGGTATGCTCCATCCCGGTCGCCACTTTCCAACCCTCGGGCACGGCGATGGCAAGGTCCACGGGCCGGTCTTTTCCTCCCACCAGGTACATCCACACGGCGGGTCCTCCGATAAACGCGTGGCGCTGGTCGAATTGAGCCTGGTTATTGCGCAAAGTATCGCCGAACACTTGATAGGAAACTGTGACGGCATCCGCGCCCGCAAGCTCGATGCGCCAGGTCTGGCCATCCGTCTTGCGCCAAGCCAATTCTTTGCCGCCTGAACCGGAAGCGTGAAATGCTTGTACGTTTGCGGCGTAATTCTGGAGATAGTAAGAACCCGGCGCCCAATCGGGCATGGCAAACTCTACGCTTGCTCCATCTAAGGCCCCTGCGTGTATCGTTACGTCCATCAGGTGCGTGCTCGGGCGTTCGAAGTGGAGCTGGTAATGCACCGGATCAGCGGCGCGGAGAATGCAACAATTCAGAGCGGCAAATATTGCGAGGATCAATGACCTATTTAGAATTCGATGTGACATAACGTCCTTTCCGGGGAATAGGATTAATCGGGAGGCATTGCACTCGGCTGGGCCGGGGGCAGCGCATCGTCTCTACGTTTTCTTCGAATATCACCAAACAGCATCGCCAGCGCTACCACCACTTGCGCGGCAATCCCGCCCGCCGTATCGAGCAGCACGTCAGAAACTGCCGGGGTTCTGCCCGGAACGAACGATTGATGAAATTCATCAAGCGCCGCATAGCATCCGACGATTACGATTGCGGCAAGAGCCCAACCCAAATGCACACCCTGCTTTCCCGCGCGGATGCCACGTAGAATTAGCAGGCTCAAGATGAAATACTCAGTAACGTGACCCATCTTTCGGATCAGGTGATGGATAAGAAAAAGAGCTTCCTGAGACGCGTGTGGGAGAAACCATCGCAGGATCGGAACGATAATTCGGCTGGTGTTGTCCGAAGTGAACGCGCCGGTGGAAAAAGTGGATATTACGATTGCCCATAAGAGCGCGGGCCACCAACGCTGAAGCCATTGCATGCTAGAGAGCCTGCGAAAGGGTGCATGGCAAGTCGCGCATCCGACCGGATTCCGATGTCTCTTGCATTATTCCAGCCGGTAATTGGGCGCTTCGCGCGTAATGATCACATCGTGTACGTGGCTCTCGCGCAATCCGGCTTGTGAAATGCGGATGAACTGGCTCCGCTCCTGTAATTCCTTCAGATTTGCGGTGCCGCAATAGCCCATGCCGCTGCGCAGCCCGCCGACAAGTTGTTCGACCAGCGCTGACAATGGGCCTTTGTACGGCACTTGGCCTTCAATGCCCTCTGGCACGGATTTCCCTCGCTCTGCGCTCTCCTGCGCGTAGCGATCGGCGGAGCCCGCCTCCATCGCACCGATCGAACCCATTCCGCGATACGATTTGAACGTTCGACCCTGATACAAAATCGTCTCGCCCGGGGATTCCTCGGTGCCTGCAAAAAGCCCGCCAATCATCACGGAAGACGCGCCAGCCGCCAAAGCCTTGCTGATGTCACCGGAAAATTTAATTCCGCCGTCAGCAATGAGGGGCACTGCAGTTTCTTTCGCCGCGCGCGCGCATTCCAGTATTGCGGTGATTTGCGGCACGCCTGCTCCTGTGACTACGCGCGTGGTGCATATCGATCCCGGGCCGATTCCGACCTTCAAGCCATCGACGCCCAGCGCAATCAAATCGCGCGTTCCTTCAGCCGTCGCCACATTTCCGGCGATCACTTGTATATTCGGCAGCTTGGATTTCACGGCGCGAATGGCGTCCATTACGCGTGTGGTATGGCCATGAGCTGTGTCAATGGCCAGCACATCGGCGCTTCCCCTCGCTAGCTCTTGCGCCCGCTCCAGAAAGTCGCCGGTGGCGCCGATAGCCGCGCCAACGCGCAGCCGTCCATGTTCGTCTTTCGTGGCATTCGGGAACTCGATCTTCTTCTGAATGTCCTTTACCGTGATTAGGCCTTTCAAATTGAAGTCTGCATCCACCACGAGTAGTTTTTCAATTCGGTGCCGCTGCAGGATTTTCTCCGCTTCTTCAAGCGTAGTACCCACCGGAACAGTAACAAGATTATCCTTCGTCATGATTGCGCTGACGGGCTGATCCAGATTCCGCTCGAATCGCAAATCGCGGTTTGTCAGAATTCCCAGCAGGTGCGCGCCCCGCGTCACCGGCAATCCGGAAACCTTGTACTTATTCATAATGTCCAGAGCCTGGCGCACGGACAGCTCCGGTGCTATCGTAACGGGGTCCACGATCATCCCGCTCTCCGAGCGCTTTACCTTGTCTACTTCTTCCGCCTGTCGTTCGATCGACATATTTCTGTGAATGAAACCGATCCCGCCTTGCCGTGAGATTGCGATGGCAAGACGCCCGTCCGTGACCGTATCCATGGCGGCCGAGACTATGGGGATGTTCAGCGAAATGCTGCGCGTAAGGCACGTGCGAGTGTCAGCATGCGCCGGGAGTACCGACGACTTGCCGGGCAAAAGCAGCACGTCGTCGAAAGTCAGCCCTTCGAGAATTGCTCCTTCAATCATCTATGCTCCTGTGTTCACGTACATCCCACAAACAACAAAGCCCAGCAAAGTTCGCTGGGCTGCAGGAAGATTCATGTGTTGCTAAAGACCTTCATTATTGAACTTACGATTCTAGGCTGAACTTCCGCCGAAATCAAGGAGCCGCAACGGCTCGCGATAGGGCATGCAGCTTGCGTGGGGCGCGGGGAGTCCTTACCATGAAAGGCGTGAAAGAGTTCGTTCCGCACAGGAGGCTCCGCAATCCTCATCTGATGACGATCGCCGCCGCGTTCTGGCGGCGTAAGTTTCCGCGCTTGGGAAAAAGCGAGGCACGATTCTTCGAAATCGAGCAGGGGACAAAGGTCCGCGGAGAGTGCCATTGGCAGGAAACCCGGCAAAACCATCCCACGCTTGTTCTGCTTCATGGGTTGGAAGGTTCAAGCGAGTCAGCCTACATGTTCGGCACAGCCGAGAAAGCCTTCGTTTCTGGTTTTAATGTAATACGCCTGAACCAGCGAAACTGCGGCGGCACCGAAAAGCTGACAGAAACCCTGTACCATTCAGGCTTGAGCGGCGATATCCGGGCCGTGCTGCTCGAATTAATCGAGAGCGATGGCCTGAAGGAAGTATTCGCCGCCGGTTTTTCCATGGGCGGCAACTTGGTTTTGAAGATGGCCGGAGAATTCGGCGCTGCCGCCCCTCTACAATTGCGGGGGATTGTAGCAATCGCTCCGGCTCTCGATTTAGCCGCTTGCGCCGACGCTCTGGCGGAGCTACGAAACTTCCTGTATAACCGCCATTTTGTAAAGAGTCTCAAGAAACACATGCGCCACAAGTCGCGGTTGTTCCCTGACCTGTTTCCTCTTGAACCGGCTTCTTTTCGGCGTATTAGCACAGTGCGAGACTTTGATGATGTGGTAACTGCCCGTTTTTGCGGGTTTCGTGACGCGGCCGATTATTACAGGCGCTCGAGTTCATCGAATGTTATCGCCGCTATCGGGCGCCCTACTCTGATATTAACCGCGCAAGATGATCCTTTCGTCCCGTTCACACCTTTCCAGGACTCCGCGCTTCAAGCGAATCCGAACATCACACTGCTAGCACCGCCTTATGGAGGTCACTGCGCTTTCATTTCACAAGATGTGGGTCTTGATCGCTTTTGGGCCGAAGCGCGGATAATAGAATATTGTTTGAACAAGTCCTCTATGAGCGGGCAATAGCTCGTAACAACACTCTCGAGACAGAACCAGCGATCAAGGTACCGGAACTTCAAGGGAAGGCTGAAATCCTCGTGTTAATAGTTGAGCGACGCCAAATCCGGCGATTACCATGTCATCCTCACATCGCAGGCCGTAATCTCCGACCACGTAGATTCCAGGCTCATTCGAAAATGTCATTCCCGGCTCCAAGATAGCGTGGTTGCCTTGAACCAGGTAGGGAGCTTCGTGTCCGTCCATTCCGATTCCGTGGCCAAGACGATGCGAAAAATACTTGTAGTTCGGGCCAAACCCCGCATCGATAATCACCTTGCGCGATGCGTGGTCCACCGAACCGCATTCTCGGCCGGCGCAGGCTGCCGCTAGTGCGGCATCTTGTGCGCGACGCACGATTTCGAACGCATGTTGCAACTTCGCCGGAGGTTTGCCCAGCACGCCCATTCGCGTAACGTCTGATTGGTAGCCCTCCACCGAGGTTCCGTCATCAATCATCACTCCTATTCCTTCGCGGAGCACTTGCTCCTCGCGCGAACCGTGGGGAAGGGCTGAGGAGGCTCCAAAGAACACGGATGCTTCGCCACTCAGCCCCATGCGCTCATAGCCGCGCAGAACCAGATCAGCAACCTCGCGTTGGGTGATGCCTTCTCGCAACGAAGCGAACGTGGCTTTATAAACATCAAGAGTTGCAGCGCAAGCAAGCCGCATCAAATCAAGCTCATGTTCTGTCTTTTGCGCGCGGCACCCGGCGGTAACAGGATCGCCACTGGTATATTCGAAGGAAGACGCTGTATGGCGCAATCCGTCGTAGAAAATATAACGTGTGGTCTCCTCCACGCCGATCTTTCCCGTACGGATGCCCCGCTCTGCGAGCCACTTTCCGGCAATTCTGTAAGGGTTCTCGTCTTCTTGCCACACGCGAATTTCGATCGACCAGCGAAGCTGCTCGCGCAACCGCCCCTCTTCGAATGCCGGGCAAATGATTAGAGGGTCTCCTTGGCGCGGAACTAAGAACGCGAGGACGCGCTCGCTCGGCCACCACTGTATACCTGTGTAATAGAGGAGCGTGGTCCCGGGTGTGACGTATAAGACTTCGAATCGTCGTTTAGCGTCGCTCATCAATTGCTGCGCGCGTGCAACACGTCCCTGAAACTCCTCCGCTCGTATCGGTTTCGCACGATCGCCCAGCGGTTGCAAGCTATCGAATGCAAGGGGGAGGGCCGGTTTTGGCTCTTGAAGTTCCGGATTGCGCCCGGCGTTTGGTTTCCTAAACAGCGTGCCTGCAAAAACACTTCCGGATGCAACCGTAGCAGACTTGAATAAGTCGCGCCGCGAGATTTTCATTTTTTGCTCCGCTGAGATGCAAGACTAGTGGAAGCGCGAGATCAAAACCGCGTCGGTGACGTCTCGGCCGCTGGAGTAGAGGATTTGTTTGCCATCCGGAGAGATGGAAGCGGCCCAGACGCGCGTCTCAGATGGGAAACTTGCAATACGCTTCGCAGCCGCGGCCGGAGCCCCGGGAGCCCGCACAGGCTGAGCCCAGATACTTGCCGTTTCGTCCTTGTACACCGCGTAGATCACGTTTTTGCCATCCTTCGTCCATTCCAGCTTGTGACCCCCATCTCCCACTCCAGTGATCGTTTCATTCGGGACATCATACAGACTGCGAATCTCGCCGCCCTGGAGGCCAACGATCGCAATCTTGGGCGCCTTGGAGGGATCGGGACGGTAAAAAGCAGCCAAGTTTTGATTGTCCGGGGAAATTTGGGGGGACTGCATAAATTCCTTGGTCACTTGGACGGGTGTGCCGCCCTCGATGCCAACTCGCATGACGTGGCCAGCGCCGGAAGCGTCGGAGTAAACCACAAATTTTCCGTCAGTAGAACAGGCAGGAAGAATGTCGAGGCCGCCGGCGGTGATCTGCGTCGAGTTGCCGCCGTCAATGTCAGCGCGCCACACGGAAATGCCTTGCGATTGGTTGCGCGCGCTGAAAACGAAATGCTGGCCGTCGCCGCAGGCGGCAGGCCACAGGGGCTCGACGGCGTTCAGCGCAAGATCATGAAGCTTGCCGCCGTCCGGCGCTACACTGGCGAAGCGAATCGCTCCCGCGGAGTAATAACCATAAATAATTTTATCTCCGGGAGCCCAAGCAATGCCGCCGAGTCCGTCAGCGCGCCCCACTCCGCTGGTAACTTGTTGGGGTGAGGAGAACGAAATGGCACTTCCGAAGTTCGTGATCGAGAGATTCGCCATTAGAGATACTTGAACTGTTGCGAGCGCCGAGCCGTCTGCGGTTATGGTGGTTCCATTGTAAAAATTTAGGTCGTTGGTGATACGGTGCGCTTCGGCGTCCGGATAACTAACCTGCCAGATTTGTGGGTTTACCGACATTTTGTCCACAGGGGCCGGGAATACGATCGCCGAGCCGTCTGGCAGCCAAGTCATCTGGCGAGGGTTGCCCCAATTCCGCGAACCCAGCCGGTTTTCTGTTCCGGAATCCACGGCGACCGTCTCCAAATTGTAATTTTCGAAGTCCCCGTTGGGAGTTTTGGACACCGCAATGCGTGCACCGTCAGGTGACCATGCCGGGCCGTTGGTCGAAAAAGAAGCCGGATCATTCAAAGTCGAAAGAATCTTTTCACCGGTGCCGTCCGCGTTGGCGATGACCAGATTGGACGTTTTCATCTTGCTTGATTGGCGTACGAACACGAACCGCTTGCCGTCCGGCGAGAAACTAATCGGACTGTCTACGTCCACAACCCGCTGGGTCAGCGTGCCGCCCAATGAAGGAACCTGAAAAAGAGTTCCGAGTCCGATGGATTCGTCGCGTTTGACTAAATAGAGATAATTCCCGTCGATCGAGAACGTCAACCCGGTGATTTCCTGCTGTGTTCCCGGCAGGACTTGCGCCATGCTTCCCGTGCCCAACTGGTGGACCCAAAGTGCATGTCCACCCTTGTCATCCTGGACGTAAGCCAGCCATTTGCCGTCGCCCGAAATCGCAGCAGAGTGAATATTGCCCGACGACGTAATGGGAGTAATTGTCATTTGCGAAAACGATGATGGCGCTGCTTGGTGATGTTCACTCCGACCGTGAAGAAAAAGAGCCAGCGCCGCGCCAAGAGCGAAAATAACGAGAACCACTGTTCCGATTAGCGCCCAATGGGATTTAGTCGAAGCGCTGGCTACGGTGGACCCCGTTTGTGCAGCCGCGGCTGGGAGAGATCCTGATGGTGACGTTACGTTTCCGGATCTCGCGCCTGCCTCAGCAGTAGACCATGAAGATCCGCTACCGATGCGACCCGAATCCGAATCGCGCTTCAGGCGTTTCAAATCCCCGCGAAGCTCTGCGGCGGTTTGATAACGCAGTTCGCGATCCTTCTCCAGTGACTTGCCGATAATATCTTCCAGCTTTGGCGGCACGTTGGGATTCAAAGAGGACGGCGCGGCTGGTGTGCGATTCAAAATCGCGTCGAACATTACTGCCGAAGTATTTCCGCTGAAGGCTGTCTGCCCCGTGGCCATTTCGTACAGTACAGCTCCTAAACTGAAGAGGTCGGTGCGCGCGTCCAGCTCTTCGCCTCGAGCTTGTTCCGGCGACATGTAAGCAATCGTGCCGATTGCGGAGCCCGGGCTCGTGAGCATCAGATTATCTGAAGTAAGTTCGGTTGCCGTGTGCCCGGCGCCCACCGATTCCGCGATTCGCCGCGATGCGCCTTGTTTTGCCAGCCCGAAATCCAGAATCTTTGCCTGCGAGCGCGACGTGATAAATATGTTCGCGGGTTTGATGTCCCGATGAACGATCCCGCGAGCATGCGCTGCGTCCAAGGCATCCGCTATCTGTGCGCCGAAATCCAGCAACGCATCGGTCACAACCGGACGCCCGGAAATTCGTTCACGCAGGGTCTGCCCCTCGAGCAGCTCCATTACCAGAAATGGCCGGCCATTGTGCTCACCGACATCATAAATTGTGCAAATGCCGGGATGGTTGAGCGACGACGCTGCCCGAGCTTCTCTTTGGAATCGTTCCAGTGATCCGGAATCGCGCGTCAAATCTTCGGAGAGGAACTTCAATGCCACCTGGCGGCCGAGCCGCGTGTCTTCCGCGCGGTATACCTGGCCCATGCCGCCGCTTCCCAAGGGGTCAATAATTCGGTAATGAGATATGGTTTCGCCCAGCATTCGCACAAACATCGTAAACAACTCGCGAGTAGCACGCAAGCGGTCTGCGTCAATTCAATGTATAAACCTGCCGCATAATACTTAGAGAAGTCTAAAGAATGCCGCAAATTGACGTGCACCGAAAATTGTCTGTTCTGCAAATCGTCGCAGCGCACTAGCAACTTTTCTTGGTCGGCTGGGTTTCACATTACAGCAGCCGAAAAGGGCTTCGGCCCTCGGCAATCCTCGAATACCTGAACTAGGAGAAAATTAATGTGGAATCGCAAAGGCATGGGTGTGCTCATGGTGTGTTTCGCCGCAGTTTTGCTCTCTAGTTGTGGTGGTAGCGGAAGTACTCCTTCGCCGGATCCCGGTAATCAGCAGGCCTCGGTATTTACGATTGGCACCGACGCTCCGCTTCCCAGCGTTGTGTCTTGCCAAATCATGGTGACAGGGATCACGATTTTCAACGGGACCACAAATGTAAGCGTATTATCCGAGCCGCAAGTTGTGGACTTCGCGCAGTTCAACGGATTGCATCAGCTCGTCGATCTTACTTCGGTGCCAACCGGGACCTACACGTCTGCCACGGTTACGATTTCGTCTCCCGTACTGGGATACATTAATGTCAACCCGCCGAACCCTCCGACCGCTTCCACCATTAATGGAACCTTGTCGGAACCATCGGTAACCGTGAATTTTGCTCAGCCTTTCGTTTTGCAAAACGCCGACTTAGTCGGACTCCGCATGGAATTCGATATACGCCAATCGGTTCAAACCGATGGCAACGGCCAGGTAACCGGCGTGATCAAACCCGTGTTTGATATGCAGTTGCTAAATTCGACCGATGCGGGAGTCTGGATTGATGATTTTCACGCCGGCGTCGTAGGGGTCACTGGCGGCAATACGTTCACGATCCAGGGCCCACACGGACGGCAATGGCAAGTGACGACCGATGACAATACCGTTTTCGACGACCCCAATGCCCCAGTCAGCTCGTTTGGTACCAACACAATTGTGTCAGTTAGCGGTTTGCTTGATCCGGTGACGCATGCGATCGATGCATCCGAAGTGGAAGTGATTTCGAACGACAAGTTCTACCTCGGAGGCTTGTTGACCTACATCAATCCGGAATCGCCTCAACCCGCCACGCGAGCGGACCTATATGTGCGTGAAGAACTGCCGGCGATCCCGGGGATTTCCGATGGCCAGATCGAAACTCTGAGTTTGAACGGCAGCGAAATTTATAGAATCGGACACATCAATCTTCCGCTAACGTCTCTACTCTTTAATAACACGCTGATGGCCGCAGGTCAGCGCGTGGATGTGGGAGGTCCACTGACAACAACGAATGGCGTGGACACTCTAACCGTTCATCGCGTCATTTTGCGCCGCCAAGGCCAGGCCGGCTCGTGGGTTCCCGGCAGCACCATCGTTCAATCCGGCAACATGGGAAGCTTCCAGTTGACCGATGAATGGACCGCGGGAATTCTGTTGCCAAGTCCACTTACGGTCCTGACCACGAACGATACCAGCTTCATAAATCTGAGCGGTCTAGGTGCGCTCACCGGCGCAGGGCCGATTCAGATTCGTGTGGTTGGATTCATGCTCATCAATCAGACGACGGGTCAGCCTGTGATGGTGGCCCGCTCGGTTGAACAACTCGGCTCATAACTTAGGGAAGTATCTTGCGTTGACGCCACGGTCCCGTCTCCGGTTCGCCGGGGCGGGGCCGTGGCGATTTTGTTCGTCGCTGCGACTTCGGCCATCCTAGAATCGGCTAACGAGTGCACCATGCGACAACAATGCCGGCTACGACTGCAGCCAATATCGCGACTGTCAACCATCGCGGCGGCATTTCCAAACGGGAGAATTTCGATAGGAGCCGTGCGCGCGGGACAGCCGTGTTGCCCGCAAGGCCCAACCGATCTGGAACTCCGGGTATTCTCGGCTGTTCAGGCTTGAAAGGATCGCGTGCCGGATCTTCGTCGGACATAACCATCCAATGAAAGGGATATCCAGATTGAATGGTCCAGCGCACAATTGCAAGGTACCATCGGGCGAACGCTGTTAACCCTTTCGCCTATGGATCAATGAACTGCCTTCCTCGATAAATTTCGGGGGCCGGCTACGCTCAGGCAGGGCGTTCAATTTGAACGGAATGGTGAGCAACGTACTCCTGCAGATTTGCGAGGATTAAAAGCAATTCGAGCATGCGATCCCGTTGTTCGGGTTTCGGTTCGTCCGCTCCTTCTTCCAGATTCTTGACGATCGCCAGCGCATCCGACAGCAGCCATTGAAGTCCGTCCGGATCAATCGTGCGGCCTTCACGGCAGCGGGTCAGTGCCTGATCCGTGCGGACAAAAGCTTCATCCACGAAATGATCGAGGCACAATTGCGCGCCCGCCAGCGCCTCGGGAATTGAATTGGCGCACCCCGCCCTTTGGCACTTTCTGGGTACGGTGGCATTCATCACACACCCCAAGTTCTCGAGTAGTTATCACCTCAAGTTAAGCGCGAGAGTAACACATTTCCTTAGAAGCAAGCGGGCATGCACCGAAAAGCACAATAGCGTATCGAGATGGTTACCCACAGGAACAAGCCCAACGTTGCGGCTGGGAAACGAGGGGCGATCAATCAATATCGCCCCTTTCCCTTAAACCGAGCTCAGCGAATTTGGATGGCCCCGGAGCTCGTACTGAGTTCCACCAAAGGACCACCCGCACCCACCTTGCCCTGCAGTTCGCGAGGACTGATCTTACCCTGCACGCTTATTTCATGGGACGTCTCAATATTTCCGGAACTCGTTCGCGCGATCAAGTTGAACGCGGCTTGTGGCGGGAAATCCACACTAACGCTTCCTGAGCCGCTGTGGAGCCGCCAGTCGCCGATCGGATCACCTTGAGCATTGATGCTGCCGCTGCCGGTCGTGACTTTCGCTCCGCCTCTCACGCCTTTCATTTCAACGTCGCCGGAACCAGTGCTGATCTCCACATCTCCGGCTGCGGTTTGTTCGAGTCTCACGTTTCCGCTTCCGCTGGACGCCGTCAGCCCGCCACCGATCCCAATCGCGCGAATCGTTCCACTGCCTGCCGAGGCATGCACATTTCCATGAACCGTATCCAATTCAATGTCTCCCGACCCCGTTCGCACACGCACTTCGCCACCAACGTTCTTCACATGCAAAGCGCCCGAGCCGCTGTTCATATCCGCCGGGCCGCTGATTCCGTCTGCCTTTTGATCCCCCGACCCGGATTCAGATCGCAGCTTGGTTTGTGTCGGCACGATCAGCTCGTAGCTGATCGAAATGTTGCGCTTCCAATCGCGGTTTTCGATGTGGCCTACGCGAATGGTATTGCCGCTCTGTTCGATGGGCGGATTATTCTCGATTTCATGGATGCGCTGTTCCACGTCGCCCCAACCGCTCCCGTGAATCTTGGCGTGAATTTCAACCTTGGCGGAATCTCCGGTGCGCACCGTGATGTCGCCCGATCCGGTTTGCACATCGAGATCCACCGCGCCGGTAACCGTTAGAGTGCGATCGAAATGTCCCTGGCTGTCTAGCGCGAATGTCGGAGACGCGGCCAGACTGGCAGCCAAGGCTACTAAAATAATCAATCCTGGAAATGCGCGCAAACGAACTCTCATTTTCATCCTCCCGATGCGAAGTAATCCCATCCAGGTAAGAGGTACGCAAGATGTCGCTGAAAAGTTCAGACGCAACGTAGCGTTTCAGGTGAGCATCACTGATTCGAGAGTCTTAGGTGCCTGTGCCGTGGCACTTCTTGTATTTCTTTCCAGAGCCGCAGGGGCAGGGATCGTTGCGCCCGACTTTTGCGCCGGCGCGGACCGGTTTGGGGGCTGTTTCCGCCTGCGCGGGTCCAGCCTGGAACTGCAAATCACGCTGCTGGCGCTGCTGGCGTTGTTCGATTTTCTTTGCTTCGTCCTCCGGCCGGGCCGGCTGCATTAGGAACAGGAAACGCACAGCCTCGGTGTCTATACGGTCCATCAGCTCGTCAAATAGCGTGAATGCTTCCTTCTTGAACTCGACCAGCGGATCCTTCTGCCCATAACCGCGCAGCCCGATGCCTTCTTTCAAGTGATCGAGTGTGAGAAGGTGGTCTTTCCACTGAGCGTCCACCACGTCCAAAAGAATATGACGTTCGAGCCAGCGCAGCGTCTGCGCACCGAAAAGAACCTCCTTTTCGTCGTAACGCGCTTTTGTCTTTTCAATCATCGCTTCCGCGAGCGTGTCGTGATTGAGCGTGGCGAAATCCAATCCAGCCGTTTTCGGATCGAATCCAAACTGGTTCAGGACCTCATTGCTGAACTGCGTCACGTTCCACTGGTCCGGATGCTGCTCGCGCGGGCAATATGTTTCCACCAGCTCGTTCGCAATGGCTTCGGCCCGCTCCAGAATGTAATCTTTTTGATCACGTCCCTCCAGGAACGAGCGGCGTAGGCCATAAATCGTTTCGCGCTGCTTATTCATCACATCGTCGTATTCCAGCAAATGCTTGCGCGCTTCGAAGTTCTGCGCTTCCACCGCCTTCTGCGCGTTCTCGATTCGCCGGCTGATCAACTTGGATTCGATCGGCACGCCTTCGGTCATTCCCAGGCGGAACATCAGCGCCTTCACTCGATCGCCGCCAAAAATACGAAGCAGATCATCCTCGAGTGAGAGAAAAAAGCGCGAAGCTCCGGGATCGCCCTGGCGGCCGGCGCGCCCTCGCAGCTGATTGTCAATGCGTCGCGCCTCGTGGCGTTCTGTCCCGAGAATATGCAAACCGCCCATCGCCACGACCTCATCGTGCTCCGCTTTGCACTGCTCCGCGAACTGATCGAAAATGGGCTTCCATTGATCGAGCGGAACCTGATAAATCTTGCCTTCCTGTTGGAATAGCACCATCGCGTTGGCCGTAGCATTTGAGCCGTTCGATGTGCTCGTTGAAGTCGACGTGCTCGTGGTGGTTGCCGTGGCAGTAGACGTCGACGACGCGCTTGCCCCTGAAGCGGCCGCAGCGACATCCGCTTGGGCCGGCGTTTCCGTTCCAGGCGCTGCTCCGATAACCGAGCTTGCCGGTGCGTAGGGCATAGCTAGCTTATTTTTCAGGCAATAATCTCGCGTCATCGCTTCCGGATTGCCGCCCAGCAAGATGTCGGTGCCGCGCCCGGCCATGTTCGTTGAAACCGTTACCGCTCCCTTGCGTCCCGCTTGCGCGATGATCTTTGCTTCGCGCTCGTGCTGCTTTGCGTTGAGCACCTGGAACGGTATGCCTGTCTTCTTTAGGATCTCCGCGATCTTTTCCGATTTCTCAATAGAAATGCTGCCTACCAAGACCGGCTGACCAGTCTCGTAATATTGCCGGATACCTCCGGCGCGCGTGCCGTCTTCCTGAATGATGCCATTCACTGCCGCTTCAAATTTCTCGCCTTCCGTGCGATAGACCACGTCCGGGTTTTCGATTCGAATCAGCGTTTTGTTCGTAGGAATCGCCACAACTTCCAGTTTGTAAATCTTGTCGAACTCGGCCGCTTCTGTGTCCGCCGTGCCGGTCATGCCAGAGAGCTTTTTGTACATGCGAAAATAATTCTGGAAGGTAATGGTGGCAAGCGTCTGATTCTCTCGCTCGATTTTCACGCCTTCTTTCGCTTCCACTGCCTGGTGCAAGCCGTCGGACCATCTGCGGCCCGGCATTTGCCGGCCGGTGAATTCATCGACGATCACGATCTGGCCGTCTTTGATAACGTAATCCACATCCTTCTGGAAAAGCGCGTGCGCTCGCAGCCCCTGATAGACGTGGTGAATGATGTCCATGTTTGCTGGATCGTACAAATTTCCCAGGTTCAGCAGCCGCTCGCACTTGGACACGCCTTCTTCCGTCAGCGTGGAAGTCCGGTGCTTTTCGTCTAGCGTGTAATCAATATCGAGGATCAGTTTCGGAATGATTTTGTCGATGCGATAGTACTTATCCGTGGATTCTTCCGCGGGTCCGGAAATAATCAGGGGCGTGCGCGCTTCGTCAATTAGGATCGAGTCCACTTCGTCCACAATCGCGAAGTGATGTCCGCGCTGCACGCAGTCCTTCAGGTCGTACTTCATGTTGTCGCGCAGATAATCGAAGCCGAACTCGTTGTTGGTGCCGAAAGTAATGTCGGCGGCGTAAGCTGCGCGCCGCTGGATGTCGTCTAGATCGTGAACGATCACGCCAACGGTCAACCCCAGCATTTTGTAAATCGGACCCATCCACTCCGCGTCGCGCCGCGCCAGGTAATCGTTTACTGTCACGATATGAACGCCTTGTCCCGTCAGCGCATTGAGATAGGCGGGTAGAGTCGCCACCAGCGTCTTGCCTTCACCGGTCTTCATCTCGGCGATCTTGCCCTGATGCAG
>Ga0070765_100000839_pt1 | contig 18238 bp, 19 predicted proteins | sample HubBroMetageWFT5_FD_71516 | JGI IMG/M metagenome (GOLD analysis project Ga0070765, IMG submission 71516) | Warmed and freeze-thawed soil microbial communities from the Hubbard Brook experimental Forest, New Hampshire - Hubbard Brook CCASE Soil... | ecosystem: Environmental > Terrestrial > Soil... | reverse complement strand
AGCGGATCGTCAGACTCATCAAACGATCCTTGAAGTCGTTCGCGATATTTTTCCAAGCAGCTGGCGATCAGCGATGGCTCGTCCTCGATCACGAGCGGATCGGGCCCGAGGTCGAAAATAGTGGAGCTGCGCTTTTCACGCAAAACTTCGCGAAATTCCCAGCCAGGATAAAAACCAGCAGGCGGAGAATCATCATCGCGGTCAGAACTAGAACGCACGCGCAACCGTTCGAGGACCTCGGCGTGGCGCGGAAATTCGGTCAGCGGCATCAGCATGGCGCGCTCCACAGGATTTGTGGAACGCTGTGTATTCGGATCGAACGCGCGGATGGATTCGATCGTGTCGCCAAGCAATTCCACGCGAACAGGCTGCGGAGCTTCCGGCGAAAAAATATCGATGATGCCGCCCCGGACTGCGAATTGGCCGGGCATCTCGCAGGTCACTTGCTTGTCGTAGCCCGCGCTGGAAAGAAAGTTCAGAAGCGCTTCATGCTCGATGGATTGATCGCGCGCTATCGTCAACGCGAGCTCACCGTAAAATTCGGGCTCGCGCAGACGCCAAACCGCGGCCTGCACCGGCACGATCAGCAGGTCCGCTTCGCTCAATGCGAATCTCCAGAGCGCAACGGCGCGGTCCTCTGAAATTTCAGCGTGCGGCGAACGGGATTCGTAAGGCAACACGTCGTACGCGGGCAAATGTGCGACGCGATGCCCCGGCTTGCGCGTCATCGCGCGATAAAACCACCGCAGCGGTTCAAGCATCATTTCGGCGCGCTGATTGGATTCCACGATCAAAACCGTGGGACGTCCAAGTTGGGCAGTAGCAACCGCGGAGACAAACGCCTTCGCTGGATCGGTGAGGCCGGCTAGATGGACTTCGCCCTTGCTGCGCCGGAGTGTATCCAGCGCTTGGTCGATATCAGGATTCCGCGCCACGCGGGAAAGAATTTCGGAAACCAGAGACAGAATCATGCGCGAAGTTGTTTGATGCGCTCAATCAGGCGAGAGGTTGAGTGGCCAGGCTCGGGTGGAATTTGAATTACGTTTATTCCCGGGACGGCAGCGGGAACTTGTTGCATCTTACCAGCCTTCGTGGCGTTAGCGCTGCTACCCCGTACTAGAATGTCGGGCGCGAGCTTTTTCACGAATTCCTCGGAACTCGCGCCCTCGCTGAGTTCCACGACGGCGTCAACCGCCTGAAACGCCGCAACAATTTCAGCACGTTCGGCGACTGGTGTAATCGGACGACCCGCGCCTTTTTGTTCGCGGGCGTGCGCATCGCTTTGAATCGCAACTACTAAAACATGGCCCAAAGCTCGCGCCTGTTCGAGCAAACGGATGTGCCCGGGATGCAGTAAATCAAACACCCCGGTAACGCACACGACGCGCTTTCCGTTGCGTTTCCACCGGCTCCGTTGGAGAATCGACTCGCTTTGAGAAATTACTGGCAAAACAATACTCCCATTCGCAAAATCGGGAAAATCAGCACACATTTAATTCTATCATGCTCCCTTCAACGGCCGCGGATGCGCACCGAGAGCCCAAGAATGAAAAGTTTTAAGCCCCAGAGGTGGGAAATTGCTCTGGCCGCCACAGGCATTGTCTTTCTCGTCCTTGGAACGAAATGGGTTCGCAGCGGCGAATTGCCTGAGCAACCAATCGTGATCGCAACGAGTAGCTGCAACACTCCTGCAACGATATTCAATCCGCGTATCACCAATGAACCGCCTGGCACGGTTGTCGTGCTGCACGGGCTATCCGCTAACCGGCGAATCATGATGTATCTCGCATCGGAGTTTGCCGGACACGGCTTGCAAGTCTATTCGCTCGATCTACCGGGACATGGTGATAACACCGATGCTTTTTCGTTCGCGAAAGCGGCCGAGTGCGCGACGGCCGCTGTGGAATCATTGAGCCGCAATGGAAAAATCAATCCGTCGAAAACAATCGTTGTAGGACATTCGATGGGCGCAGCCATTGCGATTGGAATGGCCGATCATATCCCGCTAGCCGGCACCATCGCTCTTTCTCCGGCGCCTATGGTCTTGCCGCAGCGCATGCCCTCGAATCTACTGGTCTTCAGCGGGCAATATGAACTTTCGATTTTGCATCGAGCAGCAGAAACGCTCTTGCAAGCGTCCGGAGGAACGCGCGCGCGACCGGAAGATTTCGCGCAGAACCGCGCATGGGATTTGCGTTACATTCCAGGCGGCACGCACACGAGCCTGATCATGGACCGCAATGTGGCGCACCAATCCGAGCGCTGGATTATGCAGTGTTTGTTTCCGGAAATCCCGCCTGAGACATTAGCACTGAATCTAGATTTGGCTCCATACGCGGTTGCCAATAAAGGACGCCACCGCTTGGCCGGCTCTGTCCTCGGATTGATTGGCATCCTGATTTCATTTCCGTTCTGCACAACTCTCATAGCGTCAGTCCCCGGCCCGCCGCACGCACAGCCACTGGTGGAGCATCCGTCTTACGCGCTCTCATTGGCGGAAGCAGCGGTCGCAGCGCTGGCCGGAGTCCTGCTGCTCACTCTCGGCATTCCGCTGAAATTTCTGCACATCTACGCGGCGGACTATTTATTATCCGTTCTTCTGATCGTCGGCTTGGTTCTACTGTTTCTTAACCGCGCTCTAATCCGGGAAAGCTGGCCTCCGAGCGCTTCGCGTTCGATAGGCGCAGCTACATTTGCATTTGCCGTTTTTCTGTCATTAGGCGCATGGCTGAATTGGCAGCTCGACGATGCTTGGTTGACCGGGCCGCGCTGGATTCGTTTCGCAGCGATTCTCCCGATCACATTTATTTTCTGCGGCGCAGAAGAGCTTGCCCTCGGCTCAGTGCAGAGCGGCAAACGCCGCGCTCTTCGATTCGCAATATTCCTCTTGCTTCGGCTTGAAATCTTTCTTGTCTGCACGCTTGCCTATTACGAGCTGCGCAGCGGACAAGTTTTGATTCCCTTGCTGGCCGTTTTCCTCGCGCTCTTTTCGATTCTGCAAAGGCTTGCAGCTGACGCCCTAGGCAAGCGAACCGGCTCCAACGCGGCGGCCATAATATTTAGTGCTATACTCGCTGCGTGGTTCGTGGCTGCCGTTTTTCCGCTGACGTGAATAAGCCATAATAAAGGTCTTAGATGAAAGAGATTGCCATCGTCGGCGGAGGCCCTGCTGGCGCTCTATGCGGAGAGCGTCTAGCTAGTTCCGGCTTCAAAGTTACAATTTTCGACGACCGCCTGGCCTGGGAAAAGCCGTGCGGCGGCGGCCTGACGCATAAAGCGATCGAAACATACCCTTTCCTTCTCGACTCACCCCATCCCAAGAAAATCGTGCGCACCGCGGAACTGATATCGAGCCGTGGACATCGCGCGCGCTTCGAGATGAATCGTCCGATCGTCATCTACGCGCGCAAAGTGTTGAACGGATTGCTGCTCGATCGCGCCGTTGCCGCCGGATGCACCGCTATTTGTTCGCGCGTGACAAACGTGGATACCCATGGCAAGCGCGTGCGTTTGATGATTGACGGCGAAGAACGCAGCTCCGACTTTGTTGTACTAGCATCCGGCGCGCGCAATCAGCTCCTGCCCGGCACTACCGCGTTGCGCCCCGACGATCTCGAGATGACCCTTGGCTATTTCGTTCCCACCGAAGAAAACATCATCAAAATAAAATTCCTGAAGGAGTTCGAAGGATATTTGTGGTCCTTTCCGCGCGCCGACCATTTGTCGGTGGGAATTTGTGCTCGCATGGGGCAAACCACCAGCCAGCAGATGCGCCGCCATCTGGATGCCTTTGTAGTGGAAGAGAAAATTCCCACGGCGGGAGCGCAATTATACAGCCACGTTCTGCCGTCGCCGCAAGCCAAGACGATCAGGGGCCGCCGTATCGTCGGGGAAAATTGGGCCATGGCTGGAGACGCCGCCGCGACGGTTGACCCCATTACCGGCGAAGGTCTTTACTACGCGCTACGCTCGGGAGATTTGCTGGCGCAAGCGTTGGCCGAAGGTGCGCCGCAGGAATATCCCCAACGCTTACGTGCGGCATTTTCAGCGGACTTGGAGTTTGCCGCCAACATCGCCAAGAAAGTTTTTCGCGGAAATTTCGTCGGCGGTGCAATCACTACGCGCATGGTGCAGCTGCTGAACTATTCCCCGGCCTTCCGCGATCTCGTCCGCGACATTTTCAGTGGCTCGCAAAGTTACCGCACACTGAAGCGCCGTCTATGGGGCCAGCTCGGAATCACAATTGCAGAATTCACGCACAGCGTCCTCGACCCGCGCCGCCTCCGCGCAATTTCTACCCCGACCGAGAACGAAACGCCGAATTGAAATCGGAACCGCGGGCGGCTTATCGTAAAAGTTGTGGTATCCGCCTTGAGCGCGGGCGTGCCTGCATGCTAACCTGCTCCCCTGGCGTTTCGAAGCCCGAGTGGTGGAACTGGCAGACACAGGAGACTCAAAATCTCCCGATCTCACGGTCATGGGGGTTCGACTCCCTCCTCGGGCACTATTTATCTCGGCGAATTCCCCGACGTAAGCTGACTCCGAATTCCTGTTTCGCTGCTCAGAATTGTCCTTTTCCCCCGCCACCGCAGGTTTACTCCGCCGATACTCGCGCAATGGTTTTTTCCATCTTCGATTAAATTTGGACAATAGTAGGCGGGGCATTTTCCTGGGCGTGCCTTACAAGGGGGAAGACAGCAAATGGCGCAGCCGGAAAATAGAAGAAGCGAACGTGTACTCGCAGATGTTCCCATCGCGATTCGCGGTGAGTCTGCTGACAAGAGGCCGTTTCAAGAAGAGACTTTTACCGTGACTGTAAGCGCGCACGGAGCGCTAGTAATGTTGGGAACAAAGGTGGCAATCGGCCAGAAAGTCACGCTAATGAATCCGCAAAATTGGGACGAGCGCGAAGGTCGCGTGTCCTACATGGGAGGTGAGCACGCAGGCCTAGCACAAGTGGCGATTGAATTTCTAAGACCGGCCCCTGAGTTTTGGCCGATCAGTTCCAAGCCTGCGGGTTGGAAATCAAAATAACGGCGGATCTTTTCGTCCGGGTTTCCTTTGCCGGCAAAACTTAGTTTTGCCCGCGTATTAAGCGAATGGCCTCCGGCAGCGCAGAATCATTAGCGCTCGACGCGGGTTGGGCCTCAGAGTCTTGTTCATCTTTCGCTTCCGCGCCGCCTTCACCTGGCGCGAGGAACAAGTTGGATTCCACGCCGTGCTGCTTGGTGTAGAGATCGTAATAGCGTCCGCCCGCAGCGTAGAGCGAAGCGTGCGTACCGCGCTCAATGATCCGGCCGGCTTCAATTACCAGGATTTGATCGCTGCGCCGCACCGTGGATAGACGATGCGCGATCACAAACGTGGTTCGTCCGCGCATCAGGTAGCGGAGCCCTTCTTGAATGAAGGCCTCGGATTCGGAATCCAGGCTGGACGTAGCTTCGTCGAGAATGAGAATGCGTGGATCGGCCAGGATAGCGCGCGCGATGGAAACACGTTGCCGCTGGCCTCCTGAAAGTTTCACACCACGCTCTCCGACAATGGTGTCGTATTTCTTCTCAAAAGCATCAGCAAATTCATCCACGCGAGCGATACGGCACGCCGCCATAATTTCTTCCTCGCTGGAGTTAGGCCGCGAGAAGGCTACGTTTTCGCGTATTGTGCCATCAAAGAGAAAGGTCTCCTGCAACACAACTCCCAATTGGGAACGATACGAATCCAGACGCACGCGCGATAAATCATGTCCATCCACCAGCACGCGCCCGCTGGTCGGCGTGTAAAACGCAGCGATCAAACCGATAATCGTCGATTTGCCGGCACCGGATGGCCCTACCAGCGCGGTCGCGGTTCCGGGCTCCGATTCGAAACGGATGTCGTGCAACACAGGTTTTCCGGTGTCGTAGGCGAAGCCGGCGTTTTCAAACGCAACACGTCCCGTAATCCGGTCGAGCCGCTCCGTACGATTCGGACTTTCATCTTCCAGATTTTCATTCAGAACTTCGCGCGTCCGTTCCAGCCCGGCCAGTGCTTCTGTGATCTGCGGGCCTATTCCCACGATTTGAAATACAGGGGCAACCAGCAGCCCCAGGAAAATTGTGTATTCCAGAAAAACGCCCAGCGTCATCGTCCCGTCCAGAATGTGCCGCGCGCCCAGAAACATAATCGACGCACTAACGATGCCCATCAGGCTTGTGGCGCCCAAACCCATCAGAGACGTGGCCGTCAGCGTCTTTAATACGTTATCCAGCAGCCTTTGCACTCCGGCCGCGAACACTTTCTCTTCGCGCGCTTCTGCATGATACCCCTTCACCACGCGCACGCCGCCGAGAGACTCCGTCAACCTGCCCGTAACCTCAGCATTAATCTTAGGACGCGCGCGAAAAATCGGCCGAATTGTTTTGAACGCGCGATTTAGTCCCAACGCGAAGATCAATAAAACGGCAAACGCCACGGCAGTCATGCTTAAGCTGATTCGCAACAGCACGACCAACGCGAACACCGCTGTTAAAATTCCTCCGGCAAACTCGATCAGCCCGGTGCCGATCAAGTTCCGCACGCCTTCCACGTCGCTCATAATGCGCGAAACCAATACGCCGGTTTTGTTCGCATCGTAAAACGACACCGGCAGACGCCCTACATGCGCTTGCACTTTTATGCGAAGCTCGGTGATCATTCGCTGCGATGATTTGGAAAGAAGCTGAGTGAGCGAGTAAGACGTAATCGCTTGAATGATCGTCGCGCCAACGACCGTAACTACGATTGGCAGCAAAAGATTGGTCTGTCGTTTGTTGATGACGTCATCCACCAGGTATTTCGTGGAGGCCGGCAAGATCAGTCCCGACGACCGGTTAATGATCATCAGCACGAAGCCGATCGCGATAATTCCCCGGCGTGGCTTAAGCAACGCCAGCACATCGGGCAGCATTTTCCAATCGAACTTCTTCGCAATCTTATTTCCAGCCATGGGCGTTTTTTCGTTGGCCATAGAATGTGAACGTTACAGAGCCTCCTGTTAGATGCTGAACGCCGCTGCAAGGCTCTCGGCATCTTAGGCTCACTATTGTAGTGCTAGTCTCGCATTGTTCGCTGGATTTGGGGGTGATAGACTTTTGGTCTTATGCCAACGAAAAAGAACACTCGAAAGAAGGCCACCTCGAAGAAAGCGAGTTCCAAGAACTCCAAGAAGAAGGCATTGAAAAAGAAGCCGGTTGTGAAGAAATCAAGCCGCAAGAAGAAATCCATCCGCTCCAAAAGTTCTGTTCGACGAAACACTTCCGCTCCAGCCGGCCGCACCAGCGAGGTGAATTCCGGCATGGTGACGCAAGGCCGTCGTGGTCTCGGCCCCGCAGCAGGAGGGCAATCGGGTGACATTCAAGGCCTGCCCCGCGATGAAGATGTCGATACCGAGAGCGTGGAAGAGTTAGTCGAGGAAGGCCAGGCTCTGGAGGCCGGATATGTGAGCGGAGTTGAAAACGCGCCGGACGCCGACCAAGGCGAAATCAGGACTCGCGAACTGCCGGAAGACGACGTTCCAGACGAATACAAAAACCCGCGCGAGAATGAATAGCCACCCTCCACGAGCCGGGTTCGTCGAGACACCTAAACTTGTTATCCGGGAAAAAGCTAGTCGGCTGCCGCGCCCGCGGTAGCCAATTCGCTCTCGCGTTCAGAGCTTGACGAGTTTTGCTTCCCGCGCTCGATTTCGATGCGTCCCTTGAAGAAAGCGCCATCCTCGATGCTGATACGCGCGGTAATGACGTCGCCGGTCACTGACCCGTCTTTCTTGATTTCCACGCGGTCGCTCGCTCGCACGTTTCCGTGAAGGTCGCCATACACCACAACTTCGCGCGCGGTAATTTCGGAATTGAGTTTGCCCGTACGGCCAACAGTCAGGCGCTGGCCTTGCAGCGAGATCGGCCCTTCGACCTTGCCGTCAACCTGCAAATCTTCTTCGCCTGAAATCTTGCCCTTAACTTCGATCGTTTCGCCCAGGCAAGCGACGCTCCGTGCGCTCGGCGCAGTCGGCCGGGCTGCATAGCTCGTGCTCTGCGATGGAACGGCCGTCGTCTGCGAAGGCGGCACAGGTGACGGAGAATAGCTGGGAACTTCGGATTGCTGCTTTGTCCACATAAGATGTCTCCTTGTCCAAACTCAGCGATGAGCGGAATCAGCCCTCTAGGACCGATGTGAAACACTGTGGCGCGACTCGTAAACCTAAGCAACGTCGAAAAGGTTCAGGTTTGTTCACATCGGAAACTGACCGTTCGTACAGGGTCTTTCTAAGCCGCGCCCGCCTAGCGCGCGAACAAACACAAACAAACAGCACGACGCAATTCTGCTGAATTTGTTCCTGAACTTTTGGATTATTGAGGCGAATGATTGAGATTAAGAGACGAAGCTTTTGATCGCGGAACCTTCGTCCGGAAAGTCTGTAAATATCCGATGCAGATTGGTCAAACGCAAAACTTCCGCAGCTCGCGCGTTCAGATTTACGGCCCGCAATTCCGCGCCATTATTTCTGGCAGTGTAAAGGCTGCGAACGAGCTGACCGATACCTGAACTATCGAGATAGGAAACGTCACGAAAGTTCAGCAATACCTTGGTGCGCCCTTCTCGAAAGAGATCCAGCAACAGCTCATGCACTGCTTCCCCTTCCAGATTTGTGAAGCCTCCGCGCACATCCACCACGGTAACGTCACCCAGCTGTCGCGTATTCGCGCTAAAGTTCAAACATTCCTCCCAGGGCTGGCTTATCTATCTTACCGTAGGGCGCGACGAATCCGAATTTTTAGCTGAGCGAAAGAAATGCCAAATGACGAACCGCGAGAATCGCAGGTCGACTGCAGGCTTGTTAGGCGGAAAGCTCAGCCAGCCAAGTATCGAGGATCTTCAACTGGTCGGCGGCAACTTCCAAGAACGCGACACCCATGCCCATTCCCGTTTGGACATAAACGATCTTGCCGTTTGATTGGAAGATGCCTTGATCGCGGGAAATTCGCACTTCTAGTTGGGTGCCTTCCGGCAAGGTAATCAGAGTGTCCACGTAACATCCCTTGCGACTGAGCTCGGAAATTCGCCCGGAAATCTTGGTGTCACTGTCCGGCTCACGAAGCACGACGGTGGCAATGAGGCTAAAACGCGGTACTTCGCGCTTGTTAGGATACGGTCCGCTTCCGCCGGTTGGATTCGATGGGGTACCAGAGAATGCGCCCATGAGATCTCGCTCCTCGTTGACTCCCAGCTTGGCTCCAAAATTAGTATTAGAGTAGTCCCAGATTGGCACAGTCGCCGGGTTCCGGCTAGCGCAGCAAATCGTATTGATGCGTAAAGTGAAACCGCTCCCGATTTATATTTCTGTGCGGTTACATCCTATTCGATGGTTGCGGAATACTGCTTATTATTGCAAGCAGACATTGCGCAATTCTAAATCTTTCTAGTCCGCACAAAACTTTTTCGACGAATTATCAAATAGGTTGATTCACTTCACGGATAGCTTTAATCTTAATATCACAGCCCTAAATGCCAATTAGAAAATCAACACTCAACAAAGCAAAATAACCCCCAATGCTATGACGCTGCTTGCCCACCCTGGAGATCGCCTTCGAGAGTTGCGGCATCGTCTCGGTATTACGACTCGCGAGGTGGAAGAGCTCAGCCGCCGAATCGCGGAAGACCGAGGGAACGAAGAATTCTCGATTTCGAACCCCTGGCTTACTCAGCTCGAAAACAAAGATTCAGTCCCTAGCATCTACAAACTGTTCAGCTTAAGCGTGATCTATCGCGCAAAATTCGTCGACTTGCTTAGCATCTTCGGCGTGGAACTGGAAGACACTGTCCGTTATCACTCCACTTTGCCGCTTCACAACACGCATTTGGCCTCTATCGAAGTTTCTGACCGCGAGCGCACCATACGTTTCCCTGTTCGATTTGATCGCGGCTTCCAAGTAGAGGCGACCAGCTTGATTTCCCGGATGGTGGAAGTTTGGGGCGAAGTGCCCATTGCGCTTATCCAAAAATTGGACGTGCGCAACTGCCAGTACGGGTTTATAGGCATGCGGGACCGCACCATGGATCCGCTTTTGCGCCCGGGCTCGTTCGTCCAAATTGATAGTCATAGAAAGCGCGTGGCCGTTTGCGGCTGGCGCACTGAGCTGGACCGGCCGATTTACTTTGTGGAGCTCCGCGAAGGCTACGCATGCTCCTGGTGTGAAGCGCACGACTCCAATTTGACACTTATCCCACATCCACTTTCAGGATGCGCGCTGAGGCAATTTGCTTACCCTACGGAAGCGGAGATTATTGGGCAGGTTACTGCGGTAGCGATGCGTTTAGTGGCTGCCGGGAACGGCCACCCTGATGAGACTCCCAAATCGACAGTGCGATCTTGACGTTGGAGCAAAGGAATTCCGCTGCTAGCGGGTCGGTCTCCGCCGGAACGGCGACTCGGTAAGGCTGCAGGTTCTTCCACGCCGCAATGAAATCAAGGGGCGCGGAGTTTGTAGATTGAATGTAAGAATCCAGCTGTTGCACAAGATCCTCAATAGAAGACTGCAAAACCTGCTGGTAGGCTTCGCGATGGCAGTTCGCGAGCGCCTGGCAGGCAACCATCTCGGAAAAGCGCGACGACAGGCCGTCGTGATAATAAAGCCCGGTATTGTAATCGCGGGTGGACCCCAAATAGATCATGCGTTCCAACGGCGCCGCCATGTGCGCCAGCGAACGCCGCCGCAGGTCGTCCGCGGCTTGGTCCACATTCGTATAGTTCGTTGGAAAGTCCATGGATCGTTATACCGACGCGCCGTGGTGCGATGGATCATTCTTCAATCGATCGATTTGACTCGTTTTCAGGAACACGAGAGATTTTTCCGAGATCGTGCACACTCTTCCGGCCGCGGCGGCAACTGTCCTGACCATCCCGGGAGCAGCATATGGTCCGCGAAGATACAACGCGATCTCCAGAAAGCGGCATACCATTAGAAGACGTGCAAAATTAAGCGCTAAAAGCAATTCCATCAAAAGACTAAGCTGCGCGTATAACCTTGCATGGCCTCGGTGAAACCGCATCAGATCTACGATGGCCCCGCGAATTCGGCGGACCCATGCCAGGGAGATATCTTTACGTTCTGAGAGAAAGAGTGACTGAACCTGCGGCGGCGCAGCACGGCGCACGTACTGCAGGTCGTCTGTCGCAAAGATCCTATGTACCAGATCGTCCGGTAGTAAACCGAACTGCAATGAATCGAGCGTCTGCCTTGCTTCCCGGAGCTGTTGCGCACTTCCTTCGGCCGAAACTTTGCCTCCACGCGCAAAAAAATAAAGAATTATCAAGAGAGCGAAACCAACTACCAACGAAAATGCTAACTGAATCATCTTGGGGCCGGTCTGTTCAAGTGATCGTTAATGGAATCAAGAACTTGGTGCGTTTGATCGGCTAGCGTTTGATATCCTCCGCTGGGATCAGACGGCGGTCTGGAGGGTGGTTCCGGCTCATAAGACCAAAGCGCGAAGGCCCAAATCGCGAGAGCCGCAAAGTAGGCGGAACTCTGAATAATTTGCCATGCCGTGCCGAATCGAGGCCCGATAAATAGCCGTGCGGTCAGAGACAGAACGCTGGCACCGACATAAACTCCAAAACCCAGAATCATTCCTCGAATATTTTTGCCAATCTCGATCCGGTAATATCCAGTCAGAAAAATAATCGTCATCAGCACGAGGGCTTGCGCTACTCGCAAATCTCTTTCCAAATCCGCTGTGTCGCTAGCCACGTTCCAGTTCGGCAACAGAAGCGCATGGACGGCGGCCAGCAAAAAAATCAGGCCGAACATTGCCAGCATGCTCCATCGCGCCAGACGATCTAGTGTCACGCGATGGGCGAAGACATGCCGCGATATTTCGAAAATTACTCCGCACCCTAAAGCGAGCGTTATGTACTGCGTCGGCCAATAAACCGCGATATTCAGTGAGGGTTTCGCGATATAGACGTATATGACCCAGAGAGACGCCGAGGTAACCAACACCGAAGCGATATACACATAAAATAGAGAGTATTTCGAGAACGATTTCCCTTGGATCGCCCGAACTAGGATGACACCTTCCAGAAAAAGTCCTCCCAACCACACGATTTGAGTAAGAATTGTCATCCGGTTCGTTAAATCCTAGCACAAAAACTCAGGGGGAGAAGCCGGAACTTCCCCTCCTGCTCATTGTCGATTTTAGAAATTCTTAGCCTCCGGGAAGCGGAACAGGCGGCTGGGGAGGCTGCGTTCCATCAACCCTCCAACCTGTGCTGGTCACTGCCGAAGCGTGTGAAACCGGAACCGTCAACAACGCGACCACAACTAGAAACAGCAAAGCAATCTTCTCTTTCATAAGATCTCCTCGAGTGAAGCGGCCGTAGGCGTTGAAAAAACGTGGCGAAATTAGTCGAGGAAATCGAAATTCAAGTCGCTGGCAGGAATTTGCTCAGGATACGAAGCACGAGGGGATTTCGAGCGGCCATTTCACACAACAACGGTTACATTTCTGTCGGAATTTTGTGTCTTAAGGGGGATGCGCCTTGTCGGCCGGCGGGAATTTATGGTTGGCGAAAACAATTTTTGGCGAGGAAACAACGGTTACCCGGATGGAAACGGCACGGAACTTACGTATAGAATTTTGCGCCGGGAACCTGTAATTAATAGTTCAGGCGATTATTTGCGACATCAGACAGTCGCTTTCTGGACAAAATGACCACACCCATTGAGCGAACGCTGCAGCCCGCTTTCGGCCCCGCCGAATTTCCACCCGAAAAGTTACGAGATAATCTCCGCCACCTTGATCGCCGCCAATGGTGGCTTTGGTCTACTACCACCGCTTTAATATTGCTTTTGACCGTCGCCGTGGCGTCGTTCGCCTTCCCTGCTCTGCTAAGTCTCGAGCAAAACACATATTCTTTTTATTTAAACCAGGCCGTGCGCGCGCTTGTAGGAATCGTTCTGGTCTCCAGCGTCTATCTCATCTACCAGCAGCACATGATTTCCAAGTTGCGCAACCAGCTAGCCGACCAGATTAATTCACTGGCCAAAGTCGAAAGCCTGGCCTCGGAGGTTTACAAGCTTGCCGCGCTCGATCAATTGACCGGCCTGTACAATCGCCGCTCCGGCGAACAGCGCTTAGCCCAGGAAATGAGCCGCGCGCAACGCCACGGACGCCCACTCACCGTCTTATTGATGGATCTCGATGGCTTGAAGCAGGTAAACGACAGGCACGGGCACGCTGCGGGAGACACTTTGTTGAAAGGATTCGCCGATCGCTTGCAGCGCGCGATTCGCGGCTCGGATCTCGCCGTCCGTCTCGGCGGCGATGAGTTTATGGCTTTGCTTCCGGAATGCCGCGCGGAAGAAGTTCGCCACGTGCTGGGGCGAATCGAAGGCCTCGAATTCGTTTGTGACGAAGAGAAGATACGCCTGCAATTCTCGCGCGGTTGGACAGATTACAACCCCGGCGAAACGCCACAGGAATTGCTCAATCGCGCGGACCAGGAACTCTACGCCAATAAGCGCGCGGGGAAACGTGCCAGCGCGCCGCTCCAATCCCCAGTCCCCCAATCCGCCGGTTAAATCGGAATGTTCCTGTCAGGAAACACTACATCGAAAATTGTCTTGCACCCGCCGGAGAGTAACTCGTAAGATACGCCCCAGTTATAGGAAAGATAACAATGCCAAAAGAAAAACCCAAAGTGAATATCGGTGAAGTAATTAAGTCCTATCGCAGCGATCGAGGCCTCTCTCAGGGTGACATCGAACGCCGCACAGGACTCCTGCGTTGCTACCTTTCGCGCGTGGAAAACGGCCACACCGTTCCCTCGCTCGAAACGCTGGCGAAAATCGCGGAAGCCATGGAGATTTCGCTGGCCGACTTCTTCCCGGGCAGCGATACGCCGCAAGACCGTGAGACGCGCAAGATGCTGGGAGAGCTGTCTGAAGAAGAGATTCGCTTCCTGGCCGACATTAAGAAATACTCCACTACGCTTTCTGACGACGACAAGAAACTTGTCCTAGCCATGATTCGAAAAATGGCTACGATTATTCCGCCGGTGCGTAGTAACAAAGCAAATGGTGCAGTCGCGCGGCGTCCCGAATACTAGCTTTTTGAGGCTGGCAATCGGGAACATCTGGTTATTTAACGTTGACGCCCCTTCCTGGCGGGCTTTCCCGGGCGTCAAACCTCTAATTGTTCTGGAAAACGCATCTCGGCCCACGCACTCGCCAACTTCCCGCTACTTCGCTACAATAGATAAGAGATGACGCAGAAACGCCACAAAACTGTAGGGGTCAAAGTCGGCAAGATTCAGGTCGGCGGAGGCGCGCCGGTGGTCGTGCAATCCATGACCAATACGGACACCGTTGATATCGCCTCTACCACGCAACAGTGTTTTGAACTGGCGCAAGCTGGCTCGGAACTTGTACGCATCACGGTGAATATCCCGGAAGCCGCTGCCGCGGTCCCCGAAATCAAAAAGCGCTTGCTCGACGCGGGCTGCGAGGTACCCCTGATCGGTGATTTTCATTACAACGGCCACGTACTGCTGAAGAAATATCCCGATTGCGCCGCCGCGCTCGACAAATACCGCATAAATCCAGGCAACGTCGGCCACGGCCAGCGCCGTGACGAGCAATTTTCCACCATCTGCAAAGTGGCGCGCGATCACAACAAGCCCGTGCGCATCGGCGTGAATGGCGGTTCGCTGAATCAAGAGCTCGTGATGCGCAAGATGCAGGAAAACACCGACCGCGACCTGGGTAAAACTTCCGAAGAAATAATCAACGAGTGCATGGTTCTTTCCGCGCTGGAGTCCACGGAATTGGCGCTCGAATCTGGACTGCGCAAAGATCAGATCATTATTTCGTGCAAGGTTTCGCGTCCTCATGACTTAGTAGAAATTTACCGCGACCTCGCGCAAAAAACCGATCAGCCTCTGCACCTCGGACTCACCGAAGCCGGAATGGGGTCGAAAGGCCTGGTCTGGTCCGCTGCGTCCATGGGAATTTTGCTGGGCCAAGGAATTGGCGACACCATTCGCATCTCGTTGACGCCGCGCCCCGGCGGAGATCGCCGCGAAGAAGTTTATGCCGCCTGCGAGCTGCTGCAGTCGCTGGGCCTGCGCACCTTCGCGCCTAGCGTAACCGCCTGCCCCGGCTGCGGACGCACCACCAGCACAACATTTCAGGAACTCGCCGAAAGTATCCAGGGTCACATTCGCAGCAAGATGCCGGAGTGGAAGCGCTATTACGAAGGTGTCGAAGAATTGAAACTGGCAATCATGGGCTGTATTGTGAACGGCCCGGGGGAATCGAAAGCAGCAAATATTGGGATCAGCTTGCCCGGAACAGGCGAGTCACCGCGCTGCCCGGTTTACATCGATGGGCAGCATTTCACCACGCTGGAAGGAACTTACGAGGAACTTTCCGCCGCTTTTCAGACTTTGCTCGACGATTACGTCGAAACGAAATATCACAAGCGCGAAACGCCTCTGCCCGCAACGACCACGCCATTTCCGCCCGAGCCGGTTAAGCCCGCCCTGCGCGTCCTCGCCTAACGAAAGCCGCCATCCCGCATCATTTGCAGCCCGTCATTCATGGCGTAATGCCACGAGCGGGTCCACGCCTGCCGCGCGACGCGCCGGAATATAGCTAGCCGCCATCGCCACTAGCAACAACAAAGCAATCACGCTTAAAAACGTCAGTGCGTCCGTCGGCTGCACCCCAAAGAGCAAGCTCGACATCAACCGCGTCAGCGCCAGCGCCGCCACGACTCCAACTCCCAGGCCGAACAGGAGCGCCCCGATTCCCTGACCGATGATCAACCGCAGAACGTCGCGCTGCTGCGCACCCAGCGCCACGCGAATGCCAATCTCGCGCGTCCTTCGCGTCACAGTGAATGACAACAAACCATACAGCCCCACCATTGCCAGTATTAAAGCAAGCGCCGCAAAGCTTCCGATTAAGTAGGTCGGATACTGGCGCAGAAAAACCGCCGGCGTTTGCGCCGTGAAATCTTCCATGGTGCTGGGAGCGACCATCGGCAATTGCGAATCCATCGAGTGGAGCGCCGCTAGCGAAGTGCCCACGAACGCTCCGGGTTCTCCTTTGGTCCTGATCATGTATGACAAAAACGTCGAAGCCCCCTGATCGTTGGGAGCATAAAGAACCGGCGGCGGCGGACCTGCGAGATCGTCCTGCGCCACATTCCCTGCCACTCCCACGATTTGCCGGTACGGCTCTTTCGCGTTAAATGTGAAACGAACCCGTTTCCCCACCGCATCTTCGTTAGGAAAATATTTGTTAGCGAAGGCTTGGTTCACCACGATAACTTGAGGCGCATCGTGATTGTCGGTATCGGCGAACACTCGCCCTGAAACCAGCGGAACTTTCAGTGTCGTAAAATATCCCGGAGTGGCCGTGATGATGTCGCTCTCATCTTCCTGTCCTACAGCGACGGGTCTGCCTGCCACAACAAATCGAATCGTGCCACCGCTGCCGCCGATCGGTATGGCCGTAGTCATGCCCACGCTTTCCACTCCCGGCAGATTGCGAAGGCGTTCGCTGAACTGATGCTCGAACTGGATTGCGGCAGGACTGTCAAATGGATATTCCCGCTGGGTCGGATAGGCGGAATCCGGCAGATTCACGGAGAAAGTCAGCAAATGTCCGGGGTCGAATCCGGGATTCTGGTGCAGCAACGCGTGCAGACTTTGCAACACGAGTCCAGCGCCCACCAGAAGCACCAGGGAGATTGCGATTTCTGCCGCCACAAACGCATTCCGCATCCGCCCGTGCGACGCGCTCGTTCCTCCGCGCGATTCATCTTTCAATTCCTCGCTGATTCGCGTTTGCGAAATCGATAGCGCCGGCGCCAAACCAAAAAGAATGGCCGTGAACAGCGTAACTCCAGCAAGGAAGCCGGCGATCGGAAGATTCGCGCCAGCCTCTCGAAGATTAGGCAGCGTTGCCAGCACCGCATTCGGGATCGCGGCGATCAACAGGTTCACTCCCCACTGCGCCGCGATAAATCCGACGCATGCGCCAAGGGCGGCCAGCAAAATGTTCTCGGTCATCAATTGCGCCAGTAATTGACTGTGACTCGCGCCCAATACGCTGCGCACGGCAAATTCTCTGCGCCGCCCGATCGAACGCGTCATCATCAGATTCGCCACATTAGCGCACGCAATCAGCAGAACGAATCCCACCGCGCCGAACAAAACTAAAAGCAGCGGCTGGATTTTCCCCACGATTTTATTGCGCAAGCTTCCGATTACCACAAAAACGGCGCCGTCTTGTTGCGGATATTCGCGCGCCAATTCCGCCGTGATGCCGTCCATCTCCGCGCGGACTTGCTTCATGTTCGCGCCGGGCGCCAGACGGCCGATGGTGTTCAACCAGCGATAGCTCCGGCGCGTTGCGCTGTCCACACCGGGATGCAGGGGAACCCAAATAGGATTATTCGCTGGCGAGAACTGAAAATCAGGCCGCAATACTCCGACTATTGCCGCCGGTTTACCATCCAATCGAATCGTGCGGCCAATTACTCCCGGATCGCCACCAAAATCGCTCTGCCAATACGCGTTGCTAAGAATCGCCACATGCGGACCATCCGCCACTTCCTCGCCATCAACAAACCCTCGGCCCAAGGCCGGCTGCACTCCCAACGTCGAAAAAAAGTTCGGCTTAACTTCCGTTACAAACACGTTCTTGGGCTCGCCGTTTCCAGTTAATGTAAAGGCGTTGCCACTGTAAGCCGTCAACGACTCAAAGCTCTTCGCCATCTTCTGCCAGTCCAGAAAATCCGGATTCGAGCAGTCCGTGTCTTGAGCGAATCCACTTTGTTTTTGGGCGCGTCCTTCGCCGACCGTGATCAGGCGATCGGGCTGGTAGTAAGGCAGCGGCCGCAGCAGCGCAGCGTAAACAACCGAGAAAATCGCGGTGTTGGCGCCGATGCCCAATGCCAGCGTCAGCACAGTAATCACCGTGAACCCCGGGCTCTTGACCAGCAAGCGCACGGCGTACTGCAGGTTTTGCCAAAGTCTGGTCATTATCCGCCCCCTGCAAACTACTCTTGAACATCTCTCAAGACTTATTCGTTACTCAACCCAATGAACCTGATACTTGCCTGTCGCATCCTCGAGCGTCAATCGAAGCAGCCATTCGCCCTTGATGGCTTTCATGTCGTTCGTATTCATGCTGGCGTGCTCGGTGGTTCC
>Ga0070765_100000837_pt1 | contig 18245 bp, 14 predicted proteins | sample HubBroMetageWFT5_FD_71516 | JGI IMG/M metagenome (GOLD analysis project Ga0070765, IMG submission 71516) | Warmed and freeze-thawed soil microbial communities from the Hubbard Brook experimental Forest, New Hampshire - Hubbard Brook CCASE Soil... | ecosystem: Environmental > Terrestrial > Soil... | reverse complement strand
ACCGACCACAAAATACGGCTGTACGGCATGGCAATCGTTCGCTTGTTTTGCGCGTCGAACACCGGGGTCTCCAGGAACCGCTTTCCCGCCTCCGAATCCATATACGTCAGCAACTCCTGGCTCGATCCGAATTTGTCGAGCAGTTTGGTGTGTGTCTCCGTCTGCACTTTCACCATTTTGTGCCAGCGGCGATGCTCCAGCGCCGTGCGGATCAGCCACAGCAGAAATCCAGCGACCGAAAGAAAAATAAGGAATCCGCCAAAATCATCGAACACTTGCAAGAAGGTATTTTGGCGGTACCCGCCGTTTCGGACACGCTCCATCGCTTCCCGGTCTAATTGCTCTCGCATGTCATTCAGGATTTTCTGATCGCTGGGTTGCGCGACTGTCTGCCCCTCCTGATCGGGATCATCGCTTTCGACGGTCGCCGCAGATGGTTGACGCGCGGGTGCAGCGGGCTTTTGGATTTTCTGTGTGGGAGTCTGGGGGTGCGCCGGCGCAAGCGTCTTGGCCATCAGAAAATTTCCACTGACGAACAGAAACGCCATAATCAGAAGAATTCGAATCACAATTTTGGCTTTGGCTTGCATTTTCGTTCTCTCCATTTTGCGGTGTCCTCGCGCCCCGCACCGGGCAAAAGGTCCTGAATTCGTTTTCAGATTTCACCGATATAACGCGCGACAGCCCACTCTCGTTGACATCTATTTACGAGCGTCGTCATTGAGGAACCTCAAAAAGGAATACTCGCCGCAACTAATTGAAGGGATGGACCTTAACTGCGCAATAGTCTGGCCCGGCGGTGCCGTATTTCGTGGGAAGGGCCTGTAGGATGGTCAAAATGACGTCGGTGGGAGAGCGCTCGCCCGCGCCAGCAACCCCTGCAAATCCTTCTGCGCTGCAGCCGCCTTTTTACCAAGATGCGCCGCCACTTGCTCCCGCATCGTCCGCACGGTTTCTAGCCCCTGCGCGGCGCTTGGCGCAATCAGATTTTCCGCGCGCAGCAGGCACGCGTAAGCCAGCTCATCCGGCAACCCATGCCGCCGCAGAAATTGCCCGTAGTTAAACCAATCTATTGCCTCGCTCTGTGTGTCGCCCGCTTTTGCATCCAGCGAAAGCCCGCGCTGATAGGATTCGGCAGCCGCTTTCGTGTTGCCCGACTTTTCCTGCAGGTCCGCGAGATGCGAGAGCGCAACGCTCTCGAGTTTTACGTCACCCGTGCGCTCTGCGAATGCAGCGCCCGCCTTGTAGTCCGCGAGCGCTGCGGCGGATTCGTTCAACCGTGCCTCATCGTCCGCCAGTTGGATCGCCGCTTTCACGGGCTCCGTCGCTCTCGCGCTCGGATCGTCCGGATGCAACGCCGTAAGCCGCAAGAATTCCTTCCAATGGCGCGCCGCCGCGGCGGGTTCGCCGCGCTGATCAAATCCTTGAGCGAGATAAAGGTGCGCATTCGCCTGATTGGGGGCCAGGTCCGCTGCCCGCTGCCACGAATCCATCGCTTCTTCCGGATGGCCAAGCTGCGCGGCGAGCAATCCGTAGTTCACCAGAGCGTCCGTATCGCGCGGAAAAATTTTCAACATTTTCTGGTAATGGGCGTAGGCATCAGCATATCGCCCGTCCTCGATCATCGCGCGCGCCGTACCTTCCTGCAGGGCCACACGGTTTGGATTGATCTCCACCGCGCGCACCAGTGCTTCGACGGCGTCATCCTTGTTTCCCGCTTTCGTCTCCGCCGCGCCGATGCGCTCTTCGATTGTGGCATCGTACGGGTTCAGGCTCGCCGCACTCGATAGCGCGGCCAGGTTTCCTTCTTCCGTCCCCAACGCGAAATGAATCTGGTCCATCCCCCCCCACAGGAAAAGAATCGCCACCAGACCAACGCGAAACGCGGGCGACGAAATCACGCGGCTTCCAAACCAACCATAAGTCTTCTTGGCCGGGCGGCGCGTCGCAGCCACATCTTTCTCGCCGCCCACCAGCAATGTCGAGACGCGCGTGTCGCGGAGCTTCCACAGCGCTCCATCAAGCATGAAATGGTGAATGTTCACCAGCGCCATGAAGATCAGAAAACTTGTGGTGAAATCGTAATGGAATGCGTAGCTCACCAGCCATGGCCCCGGAATGAACAGCGCGATCCCTCCGGCAAGCAGCGTCAGGAAGTATCCCGTCATCTTCCAGCCGGTTTGCCCGGCCGCGCGAGCTTCGCGGCGCTGGAAATAACTTGTGATCCATATATATTGCGCCGAATGCAGCACAGCGAGTATTCCGCTGCTGTAGCGTGTCTGCGGAACGTGATAATTCGACCGCAACTCGAGCATCGTCGGCAGCACGAACCACAAAAATTGCGTCAGCAGCAACGTCAGCGGCGCCAGCATGGCGCGGAATCCGCTCCGCCGGACCAATCCATCGAATGCCAGCAGCGCGAACACGCCGAACGCGCCCCCAAGCGCGAGTCGCGCCAGCAAAGTAAACTTTTCGGGCAGCCCCAGAGACAGAATCAGCGGATCGCTCGAGCCTCCGGTTTCAAAACTCGCCAGCAGCATCAGATACGACGCAATAAACGCCGCGCGCATCCATCGCCGCTCGCCCACGGTGGCTTCGGCGCCGCCGCGCCGGACAAACATCATCAGCAACCCGTAGTTTTGCCCCGTGTAATGCCACGGGCTCCAGCAGATGTAGAGCGTGAAGACCCAGGGGAACAGCCGGTACGAGGTGTGCAGCAGGATCCCGGTCAGCACCAGCAGCAGAGTCAGGTGCAGCGTGTACAATTTGTATTTTTCAAATGTCTCTCGCGTGTGATATGCGCGGTAAACCGTCGCCATGAAGTGCGGATAATTGAAAACGATGGCCAGAAAATAAAATCCCACTACCCAGAAATGCGAAGTTGAAGGCGCCGCCCACATCCCAATCGCCAGCAGCGGGGCCGACCACGCTCCGCATCCCACCAGCAAATCGAGCCACGGTCCGTAAATCCAAGAACCCGCGGACGCAGGCCGCGCCGCTGCCACCGCCACCGGGTTTGCTTGCGCCACGCTCAGAAAGAAAACCTCGCCCGCTCAGTGTACTTCGCCGCCAGCCTCGCGCTTTGCCACGCTCGCGCCTCCATGCTGAAAGCGTCAATTCCCTTTCGCCCGTTGCGTTAAGAAAACCTACCCGCTTCCACCCACCTCTTGCGTCCAGCACGACGAGTTTGAGATTCTTACGCGGCGGTTCGAGCCGTCCGCGTGGCGCGAATCGAGAAGCGGCATAATTCTTCATTCTTCAAGGTGAATGCATGGACCACTCGCTCGCTGAAATTCTGGCCAGTTACAACGACGCAGCATCACTCGCCGACGCCTACACAATTCCCGCCGCGTGGTATACCGACGAGCGCGTCGCCGCCCTCGAGCTCAACAATGTCTTCGCGCGCAACTGGCAAGCCGTCGGACGCACGGACCAGGTCGCCCAGCCGGGGCAGTATCTCACCGCGAGCGTTGCGGGCGAGCCCATCGTCGTCGTGCGCGGCAGCGACAATCAATTGCGCGGTTTCTTCAACGTCTGCCGCCACCATGCCATGAGCGTGATGAACGAACCCGCCGGCCACGCGCAACATTTGCGCTGTCCTTATCACGGCTGGACATATTCGCTGGAGGGCGAACTTCGCGGCGTCACCGAATTCGAAGGCGTTTGCAATTTCGATCGCGCGACAAATGGACTCGTCCCCGTGCGCCTTGCCACTTGGGAGCAATTCGTGTTCGTCAATCTCGACGCTCATCCCGCGCCGCTGGAGAATTTCCTCGGCGAACTCGTCGAACGCGCCCGGCCGCTCGGCCTCTCCGACTTGAAATTCTTCGAGCGCCGCAGCTATACGCTCGATTGCAATTGGAAGGTGTACGTGGACAACTATCTCGATGGCGGCTACCACGTCCCACATATGCACAAGGGACTCAACAGCGTCCTCGACTACACAAACTACACAATCGAAAATTTGGAACGCTGCAGCGTGCAATCCAGCCCCGTGGCCGTGGACAGCAAATCCGAAGCCACCGCCGCCGCAACGCGCAAAGGCGACCGCGCGTTTTATTTCTGGCAGTATCCGAATTTTATGCTCAATTGGTACGCAGGCTATCTCGATACAAACCTCGTGATTCCACTGGGTGCTGCCCGCTGCGAAGTGATTTTCGATTTTTACTTCGGCGACATCAGCGCCCCGCAGCTCGATTACGTCCGCAAGAGCATCGAGGTGAGCGAGCGCGTCCAGCAGGAGGACATCGAAATTTGCGCCGGGGTACAGCGCGGCTTGGGGTCGCGCGCGTATCAAGCCGGGCGGCTTTCCGTCCGCCGCGAAGCCGGCGAGCATCTCTTCCACCGGCTTCTCGCCGCCGATCTGAAGAACACCCGCACGGCAGCCGCGCGGTAGTCTCTTTCGCAAACGCAGCTTCGGCGATTCGTGGGGATTCTATGCTTATTGCTTAGGTGTGGACTGCCCGAGGATCTTTGCCCAATTCGAGATGTGATCAAGCGAAGGAACATGCGTGTGGTCGATTTCAAGCGGCGTGATTGAAATCGCGCCCTGGTCGATCGCTGCCATGTCTGTGTCGGGATCAACGCCCTCGATCAATTGCTGCTCGTGCAGCCAGTAATATCGCCGCCCGCGAGGATCCAGACCCGGCTTCAAAAGATTGCGTGTGATCTTGGCGGACTGCCGTGTCGAGCGCACCGTCCCGTTCCAGGGCTGCGGGACATTCACATTCAAAATCACGCCGGGCGGCAAGCCTTCTTTCATAATCATGGGAGCGAGGCTGCGCGTGAATTGCGCCGCCGGGCCAAAATCGGCATTCTTGCCGCGATACGCCAGCGAAACCGCAATCGCGGGAACGCGATTGATCGCAGCTTCCAGCGCAGCGCCCACCGTTCCGGAGTAATACACGTTTTCGCCCATGTTGCCGCCCCAATTGATCCCGGAGACGACCAGATCAGGCTTCGCAGTCAGCAGCATGTGGAACGCGAGGATCATCGCATCGGCGGGGGTGCCATCCACGGAATATTCGCGTTCCGCAATTTCGTCGCAATAAATTGGCTGGCGTAGCGTGAGCGATTGCGCGGCAGCGCTGCGTTCGCGCGAAGGAGCAACAATCGTGATTGTCGCCAGATCTTTTAGCGCATCGACAAGCGCGCGCAGACCGGGAGCATGAATGCCGTCGTCATTGGTGATCAGTATATTGGGCATGAGTTTTTTCGCGGTGGAACCGGTAATTCTTCAAACAAAATTTCGTCCTGCTAGATCGTCCTCGCTGAATTCCACAATCGGAAGGGGCGTATTGAAATCGCTATATCGAACCCACTTCGGCCGGACCCGAAAATGAGTGATGCCCGCCCAATTTTGCCGCTCGCGCCCGCCCGGATAAGTGACAAAATAGGCCTCTTTCACCCGGTCCAGCTCCCCGCCTTTGGGCTCATCCGCGACGCCCTCGTATTGTACGGTAATTTCGTTGTCCCACCCGATTACAAACGCGATCTTGGGGCTTCGCCGGAGATTCACACATTTTCGCGTGGAATCGAGCGTGTCGAAAATAATTTCAAGCTGGTCCGTGATCGCGATGCCGACTACCGCGGCTTCGGGTTCCCCCGCGGGCGAAACCGTGGACAAAACTCCCAGGCGATGCTTGCGAAGAAAACTCAAGAGGTCGAGGCGTGTCATCGGAAAACCTCCACATTCGAATCGTGTTCTTCGCGTCCCATCAACTCTTCCTTGGTACTTTGGGCTCGGGATATTGGCCCGAGCGAATCTTCCAGAGTATCTGCCGGAAAATCCCCAGCCACAGAATCGAATCGCGTGCGGGCAACCGCAGCCGGCGCACCAGTCGCCGGATCCTTTCATCTGCGTCGGCCACTCGGCGCAGATCAATGTAGCCGCTTGCGTGCAGCGCCTCGAGCAGTACGGTCGTGATGCGCTCGACCTCCCCGGCCGCGGCCAGTGGAACCCCCTCCGGGATCCGCGCAGTCTTTGGGTCGCGAACGAGTTCATACAAACAAACCGCCACCGCCTGACCCAGATTCATCGAGATATTTTTTTCGTGCGTCGGAATGCGCATCAGCCATTGGCAGTGGCTCAAATCTTCATTCGAGAGGCCAAATTTCTCTGAACCGAACATCAGCGCGATGCCGCCTGAGCCCAACCGCCTCCGGATCAGCTTGCCGCCGTCCTCCAGTCGCCTCACCGTGTGTTGCAAATCGCGATGCCGCACCGCCGTGGTTCCCACCACAAGCGTGCAATCGGCTACCGCCTCGGCGACGCTCTTGAATTGCTCCGCGCCGGCAAGCACAGCTGATGCGCCCACCGCCGATCGCGCCTCGCGAAACGCCGGCTCGTACGGATTCACCACACGCAGGTGTGCGCACCCGAAGTTGCTCATGGCGCGCGCAGCCGCGCCGATATTCAGCGGATTGCGCGTCCGGACCAGCACCACACGCAGGCGGTCGAGTTCCAGCGGCTTTGGCAAGGTGGCTTATTCTAATGCAGGAATTAAAAACGAAGGCGGAAGGTGAGATGGTCGGGACGACTGGATTTGAACCAGCGACCTCACGCACCCCAAGCGTGCGCGCTACCAGGCTGCGCTACGTCCCGACCGCTTTGCACCGCACCCAGCAAGCGTATCACCCGCGTTCAAGCAGGGTCAAGATCGCGCCCAATTCTTCGCGCAAATCGAGCAGAAACTTCTGGTGCGCGCGCGTGCGCGGCTCGCGGCGTGTGGCAGCAACCGGCATTCGCTCAGCGGTCATCTCGCCGCCACCATCGCCGATACCAGCTTTCAGCCCCGCGAAATGCTTGCGCGCGCCCGCGATCGTAAATCCCTCTTCATAGAGCAGCCGCTTAATTTCGAAAACGGTGTCCACATCTTCGCGGCGGTAGAGGCGGTGCCCGGCAGGGCTCTTCACCGGCTGCAGCGTGGGAAACTCTGTCTCCCAATAGCGCAGCACAAATGTCTTCGTTGCAGTCAATCGGCTCACTTCGCCGATGCGGAAAAGACTCTTTTCCGGTATCTCGCGCACGGCTTGTGTGGCACTCGCCATATCTATTGAGGTTATCGTAGGCCGATTTGCGGCGGTGTCAACCCCTCGCCATGTGCAAAACTGGCCCGCCGCGGGGATTTCAGTGGCCGCGCTTGCCGCCGCGCCGTGGCTTTTTCTTCTTGCCGCGCATGGCCGCGAGCTTCTGTTTTCGCCGCGCTTCCCGCGCCTTTGTGTGCGCCGATTCGTGCTCGTCGCTGTGGCGAGGCTCGCGCTTCTCGGCGCGCCGAGGCTCGCGTTTCTTCAGGCGCTGCGTAAAGCGAATCGGCGAGCCGGTAAAATCAAACGCCTCACGCATACGATTCTCCAGGAATCGCTGGTAACTGAAGTGCAGCGGCTTCGTCTGGTTCGTGAACAGCACAAACATCGGCGGCGCCACCATCGCCTGCGTAATGTAATAAATCTTCACCTCGCGGCTTGCGGGAGAAGTTCCTCGCTCCAGGTCCACGTTCGCAAGCCAGCGGTTCAGCTCGCCCGTGGAAATCCTCCGCTGACGCGCCTCCGCCACCTTATCAATCACTGAAAATAGTCTGCCGATATGCTCTCCCGTGAGCGCAGACAAAAACACCACCGGCGCGTAGCTCAAAAATTTCAATTTCTCGCGCACCATCGGCTCGTAATCCATCAGCAGCTTATTTGAATTCAACGCGGTGCCGGGCCCCCTGCCATCGTGCGCTTTCTCGCGCCCCGATTTTTCTCGCGCCGCTTCGAGCGCCAGGTCCCATTTATTCATCGCGATAATCACAGACCTGCCCGACTGCTCCGCGTAACTTGCAATTGTGGCGTCGTGCGAAGTCACTCCCACCGACGCATCCACCACCAGCACCGCCACGTCCGCGCGCTCCAGGTGCTGCCTCGCCATGATCACGCTCAGTTTTTCCGCGATCAGTTTAGTCTTGCCCTTGCGCCGAATCCCCGCCGTATCCAGAAACCGGTACGACTTCCCGTTCCGCTCCACTTCCGTGTCCACCATATCGCGCGTCGTTCCCGGTATTGGCGACACAATCGCCCGCTCTGACCCCACCAGCTGATTCAGCAGCGTGGACTTCCCCACATTCGGCCGCCCGATAATCGCGATATTAATGTCCGACTTCACCGCAGCCGACTCGCCCTTCGGAAACTCGGCAGTCAGCGAGTCAAGCAGCGTGTCAATTCCAAATCCGTGCTCCGCCGAAATCGGAAATACCTCATTCGTGAATTCGTAGAATGGCGCGGCCAAGTCCGCGTGGCTCGGCGAATCCACTTTGTTCACTGCAATCACCGGCGGCTTCCCCGCGCGCCGCAGAAGTTCGGTAAGTTCCTGATCGAGCGGCGTTGGTCCGGCGCGCCCATCCACGATCTGCACCACGCGCGTGGCATTTTCGATCGCCACCCTCGCCTGCCGCAAAATCTCACTCGGAATAAAATCTTTGTCCTCGGGGATGATTCCGCCCGTGTCCACCACTTCAAACGCGCGCCCTTCCCAATTCGCGTTCCCATAAATGCGGTCGCGCGTAATCCCCGGCTCGTTCGTCACAATCGACCGACGAGTCCCGGTCAGCCGGTTAAATAGCGTGGACTTCCCCACATTCGGGCGCCCCACAATTACGATGGATGGAAGCTTTTCGGTCATTTGTCCCTGTGCCGTCAAAAGGCGAGGTCTCTACATTACCATGTTCGCTCGCCCAGCCTCATTCACTCTCGCCAGCCACCGCCATTGAGGCCGCGGATGCCACGCGCGCAAAATGCGAGATGCGCTGCCGTGTGTGCTATTTTAGTTGTTCGCCTTTCCGTGCCATCCATTGCCGGAAATACCTATGCCCAAGAAATCCGCCACCGCCGCCAAACAAAAGAAAACCATGCCCTCAGCTGTTCCCGAGCGCTCCTACGAACCCGTCGAAGATTTAGCGCCCCCGCAGGAACACGACTTTGAGGAGCGGGACCTGCGTGGCGAAGATGATGCCTCCGCCACATCCTTCGCCAGCGAAAAAAAACCCGATATCACAGTTGACGAAATCTTCGGCCCCGGTGGCCTGCTCGCCAAACGCCATCCCGGCTACGAATTCCGCCCCTCGCAGCTCGAAATGGCGCGCATCGTGGAGCAATCCTTTGAAAAGCATCAGCACGTGGTAATAGAAGCCGGCACAGGCACGGGAAAAACGCTCGCCTACCTGATTCCCGCCATTCGCAGCGGCCGCCGCGTCGTGGTCTCCACGGCGACAAAATCGCTCCAGGAGCAGCTCTTCCAAAAAGACGTTCCCTTCCTTCAAAAACACTTCGCGCCCAATCTGAAAGCGGCGCTGATGAAAGGCCGCGCCAATTTCCTCTGCCGGCACAAAGTTCATCAGATGGAGGGGCAGCCGGTTCTCAAGGGCATTGACGAAATCGATTGGTTCTCGCAGATTCGCGATTGGGAAAAACTCACCGAAACCGGCGACCGCAGCGAGCTAACCTTCCTTCCCGACGACAACGAACTCTGGAACCGCATTGACGCGCGCAGCGACCTCTGCACCGGTCAGAAGTGCCCCGAATTTCAAAATTGTTTCATCACTGCGATGCACCAGCGCGCTGAAGAAGCCGATCTCATCATCGTCAACCATCATCTTTTCTTTGCCGACCTCGCCCTTCGCAAAGACGATTTCGGCTCAATCCTCCCCGAATATTCCGCCGTCGTCTTCGATGAAGCACACGAAATCGAAGACGTCGCCAGCGACTATTTCGGCCGCCAGCTTTCCAGTTATCGCTTCGAAGAACTCGCGCGCGACGCAGAAAATCTGCTCCGTGTTCTGCGCATTGAGGCCGCTCCGCTCCGCAAACACCTGATGCGCGTCCGCGAACGCGGCCGCGCCTTCTTCGAAAATTTTCCCGAGCGTGCGGGCCGCTTCCCCTTCGGCCCGGCCGAAAGAAAAACCTTCCTCGAAAGCAACCGCGAGGCCTACGACGATCTCTACGCTGCCGTGAAACGCATGGAAACCGAGCTATCCGCGCTGAATCCCAAACCCGAGGAGGTAATTTCACTCGCGCGGCGCGCCGCTGAAGTCCGTCGCGAGCTCGAATTCCTTCTCGAAAGCGAAGAAAAGTCCTACGTGTATTGGTACGAACGCCGCGGCCGCGGCATTTTCCTCGCCGCCACTCCCATTGACGTCAGCGAAATCCTCCGCGAACGCCTTTTCGACCAGTTCGATACTGTCGCGCTCACCTCCGCCACCCTCGCCGTCGGCGGCCGCTTCGATTTTCTGAAGCAGCGCCTCGGCGTGCAGCCCGCGAGCGAAGTCGTCCTGCCGCAGGAATTCAATTTTCACGATCAGGCGTTGCTCTACATCCCGCGCACCATGCCGGACGTCCGCCACGAATCGTTTTCCGCGCGCGCCGCCGACGAAATCACCAAGCTTCTCGAAATTTCCGATGGCCGCGCCTTCTGCCTCTTCACCAGCTACTTTCAAATGAAGGACGTGTACGGGCGCGTCTCTGCCCGCGTGAAATTTCCCACGCTGCTGCAAGGCACCGCGCCGCGTTCCATCCTTCTCGACCGCTTCAAATCCACGCCCAACGCCGTCCTATTCGCCACCTCCAGCTTTTGGCAGGGCGTTGACGTTCCCGGCGCGCAACTTTCCTGCGTCATTATTGACAAGCTTCCCTTCGCCGTTCCCAGCGATCCCATCGTCGCCGCCCGCGTCCGAGCCCTCCAGGAAGACGGCCGCAACCCCTTCGCGGAATATCAAATTCCCGAAGCAGTTCTCGCACTCAAGCAGGGCTTCGGGCGCCTGATTCGCTCCAAGACCGACCGCGGCATCCTCTCCATTCTCGATAACCGCATCCAGCGAATGCATTATGGTAGAATTTTTATCGAGTCCCTGCCCGACTACACCATCACAGAGGACCTTGGCGAAGTGGCCCGCTTCATGGAAGGCCACCCGGAATAGCAGGGGCGCTGCGTTTTCGGCTTCTGGAATCCGGACTCAAAGGGAATTTCATGTACGAAATCAGCGTTGACGAAACATTTGCCGCCGCCCACAACCTCCGCGGCTACAAAGGGAAGTGCGAGGACCTCCACGGCCACAACTACAAGATCCGCGTCACACTCGCCGGCAAGGAACTTGATTCCGTCGGTTTGCTCTATGATTTCGTTCACTTGAAGCAGGTGATTCAAAGCGTGATTCGTTCGCTCGATCACAAGTATTTGAATGAACTCTCGCCTTTCGACAAACTCAATCCCTCGGCCGAAAATATCGCGCGCCACATCTACGACGAAATCGCCAAACAAATTCATGAGGCACCCAACGGCGCCCGTATCGCAAGTATCACCGTATGGGAAACCGACGTGACCGCGGCAACCTACCGGCCCTGAAAAATCGCATGGTTATCACCGAAATATTCAAATCCATTCAAGGCGAAGGCACCCGCGCCGGATTGCCCTGCATCTTCATTCGCCTCACCGGATGCAACCTGCGCTGCACCTGGTGCGACACCGCCTACGCGTTTCACGGCGGCACAAAATATTCTCTTGATGAGATCCTGCTAAAAACTGAAGCAATGGCAGGCGAAGGTCCCCGCCGCGTTCCGCTCGTCGAAATCACCGGAGGCGAACCTCTGCTCCAGCCCGAAACGCCCGCGCTTGCGGAAAAACTCCTCGCTGCCGGCTTCCGCGTGATGATAGAAACCAGCGGCGAAAGATTCGTCGGCGCTTTACCACGCGAAGTCATCAAAATTGTGGACGTCAAATGCCCCGACTCCGGCGAGGCCAATACCTTCGATATGGCAAATCTCGAAGAGGTCGGTGCATGCGACGAAATCAAATTCGTCATCGCCAGCCGTCGCGACTACGATTTCGCGCGTGAATTTACTTTTCAGCACAATCTCGCCGCCCGCGTGCATCAAGTCCTTTTTTCGCCCGTCTTTCCCGACCCCGCCGGCAAGTGGCCCGGCCTGGAAACGCGCGAGCTGGTTGAATGGATTCTCGCCGATGGCCTGCCCGTCCGCCTCGGCCTACAATTGCACAAGTTTATTTGGGACCCTGCAACGAAGGGCGTCTGAGCGTAAACGATGGCTGAAAAACCAAAAGGCGTCGTTCTTCTCAGCGGAGGCATGGACTCCTGCGTCGTGACCGCCATTGCAAACGTCACCCACCGCCTCGCCCTAATTCACACCAGTTACGGCCAGCGCACCGAACGCCGCGAGCGCCGCTCGTTCGACGAAATCGCGGATTTTTACGACGTCCGCGAACGCCTTGCCATCCGCCTCGATTCCTTCGCGCAAATCGGAGGCTCCGCACTCACCGACCAGCGCATTGAAGTACCAGAATCTGGCGAAGCGCTCGAGCCCCACGCCGCAATTCCCGTCACCTACGTTCCCTTCCGCAACGCGCATTTCCTTTCCGCCGCCGTGAGCTGGGCCGAAGTGATCGGCGCCACCGCAATTTTCATCGGCGCCGTCGCGGAAGATAGTTCTGGCTATCCCGATTGCCGACCGGAGTATTATCGTGCCTTCGAGGAGCTGATTCGCCAGGGCACGCGCCCTGAAACGCACATCGAAATCATCACGCCCGTGATCCATATGCGAAAAAGCGAAATCGTTCGTCGCGGCCTGGAGTTGGGCGCTCCGCTCTCGAGCACCTGGTCATGCTATCAATATGAAGATGCCGCTTGCGGCGCTTGCGACAGTTGCCGGCTCCGCCTGAAGGCGTTTGCCGAGGCGGGAGTTCCCGACGCTCTCGCATATCGGGCACGAGTTGCGCCATAATAGGCGCCCGCATCCAATAATCAAGGGGAGGTCAACATGCTTCGAAGAATCGCCGCCCGGGCCGCAATCACGTTCGCATTCCTGTTCATCGCCATTTCCGCCGCTCACGCCCAGGGAAGAGTGGATGGCACGATCCTCGACCTGAACGGCAAACCCCTCGTCGGCGCTACGGTCGTTTACAAATCCGACCAGACCGGCCAGGCCTACACGATCAAGACCGACAAGAACGGAAAATATCTTCAGCTAGGCGTCACGGCGGGCCTCTACGATGTCACCATCATGGACAACGGAACACCAGTCTTCACCCAGAAATTCCAGGTCAAAGATCAGGTCGAGAACACCCTCGATATCAACATGAAGGAGCTGGCCGCCGCACAGGCCGCCGCTCATCCCGACGAAACAAAGAAGAAAGAAGACGCAGAAGCCAAATTCAAGGATCTGAAAACACAATTCGAAGCCGGCAAGACCGCCTTGGCCGAAGCGATGGATCTGAAGAAACAGATAAAAGCGGCTGCCGCCGACCAAAAGGCCGACCTGCAGCAGAAGCTCGACGCGACACTACAAACCGCCATCACCGCTTACCAGAAAGCCGAGCAAGACGTGGGCGAAAAGGATGTGAACAACCACGTGACGATTCTCGGTTCCCTCGGCCAGGCCCTTGAATTGGGCGGTAAGCATGATGAAGCTGCCGCTGCGTATCAAAAGGCGATCACTCTAAAACCCGAGGCTGGCGACTACACCCAGTTAAGCCTGAGTCAAATTAATTCCGCTGCCGTGGTCACCGATCCCAAAGACATGCACTCCAAAATGGATGAAGCGAGCGCAAGTTGCGATAAGGCCGTCTCGCTCGACACCGAACACACCGCCGGAGCAATGTGCTGGAAGAATATGGGAATCGTCCTCAGCAATACCGGGCACATGGCTGATGCGATCGTTCCGCTGCAAAAGGCCACGCAGACCGATCCCAAAGACGCTCAGGGTTGGTTCCTTCTTGGCGGAGCCTTGACGGCAACCATTGACACCAAGCAGGAGGGCGAAAAAATTATCTACAACATCCCTCCCGGAACAACCGATGCCTATCAAAAGTGTATCGACGCGGCCCCGACCGGCCCGTACGCTCCGCAATGCAAGGCGGCTCTCGACGGCCTGGCACAATTGACCGGCGGCGAAGAAACAAAGGTCTCCAAGAAAAAGAAAAGTTAGCCGCGCTTCAGCCAGCGAGTTTTCTCCGCCGCGTGCTGGCGCAAGCGAAATTGTCGCGAATTACAAATCTCGCGGAATTCGTTTCCGCGCTCGACCCGCGGACGCCAGAGTGCTATCCTCTGGCAGTCAACTTCGAGGTCTTCCGTGCAAGAGGCAGTTTCCAGCCAGCCCAGCACCCAGCGGCGCCGCAGCGAACGCGTGGCGGAGTCTTTGCCCATCATCGTTCGAGGCATTGACCTGCTTGGCCAGCCGTTTGAAGAGCGCACTGCGACGCTCGCCTTCAATCTGCAGGGTTGTCGCTATCCCTCGAAATATCATCTGCCAAAAAATACCTGGGTCACCGTCGAAATCGTGCGCGGCTCAAAGCTCCACAACGTTCGCGCGCGCGTGGCCTGGGTTCAGCGCCCTCACTCCGTCCGCGAACTCTTTCAGATTGGCATTGAACTCGAAAGCCCCGCCAATATCTGGGAACAGGAATTCGTCCCGGCGGACTGGGCGGATGGGGAAGTTGCTCGTCATAACCACGGCATCCACGCGGCCGCAGCCGGTTTTTCGCCGCGCGACCATCTGAAGATCGCGAGAGAATCCGAATCCGCCACTGCTTCAAATACCCCTGCCGTACCTATGGAAAGAGTCATGGCCGACAATATGCGCGATTCTGGTGAGTCTTCCCACGCTTCGGAGTCTCACGTTCAACACGATATTTCCCCGTCTGCGGAAAATCCGTTCCTGCGCGATTTAGGTGCGGATCTGGTCAACCAGGCGCGGCTCGCTGTCGAAGCCGCCACGCTCGAGGCCAGCGAACAAATTCGCCGCACTGCCGAATCGCTCGCCGAAAAACGCTCCACCACCGCCGAAGAATCCTTTCAAAGGTGGATGACCGAGTTCGAACACGCACAACAAGACGCGCGCGATGAATTTTCCTCCGAGCTTTCTTCGCGCCAGCGCGAATTCCTCGAGGGACTCAAATCCGAATTCGAGGAGAATTTCACCCGCGCCCGGAAGATTCTCGATGACCTCGCGCAGAAGGCAGACGCCCTCCACAACGAAGGCGAAGCCGCCGCGGAAGCCACCAGCCGCATGGCTCAAGCTCGCTTGACGATGGAAGCCGCTGAAGCAGCTCGCGTGCAACCGGCTCCCAGTGAGCCTTCCCCTGAAGAAGCTGCTGCCACCGAGTCGTCCGCGGCCGGCTGGCGCGCGCATCTCGAATCCGAAATGGCCGTCGCGCAATCGCAATGGAACGAGCTTCTGCAATCTTCGCTCGATGGCGGCATCGAACGCCTCGTCGCCCAGATGTCCGAGCGTTCGCAGGATCTTCTGCGGGGCACCGAGCAAAAAATCAGCGAGCGATTCTCCGCCATTCAACAGCCACTCGCGCAAGCTTCCACCGAGGCCGGCGAAAATCTGGCCGCAATGCGTTCGTCTCTCGATGCCGAGCTTTCGCGCGCTCGCTCCTCGCTCTCCGAAATCGAACACGCCGCAAGCCGCATGAAGGAATACTCCGCGCAGCTCGAAGCGGCTAGCCACGACGCGCTCAACGAACTCCATCGCCGCCTCGAAAAAATTCTCGAAACGCAGACCGACGAAATGAACCGCCGTTTCGAAATCCTTTCCGCGGGCGTCTCGCAGCGGGTTGCTCCGGCGCTCGATTCCCTTGGCCATCAATTCGTCGAGCGCACTGTCGGCGAAGTCGAATCCCGCCTCGCGCCCCATCTCGAACGCGTCCCGCAGCTCGTCCGCGAGCTTTCTTCCCGTGAAGTGCAGGCCGAAGACGGGCTTCGCCTCCATCGCGAACGTCTCCGCCAAGTTTCCGAAAACAATCAGCGCGAAGTCGCCTCGCAGATGTGTTCCACCCTCGCCAATCTCCGCGGTGATTTCGAAGCGGCGCGCAAGGAAGCTCTCGCCAAGTGGAATGAAGAGCTCGACGCCACTGGGGTTCGCGCCTCGCACTCCGCCGCCGAATCCATCGGCCGCACTTCCGAATGGTTTCAACAGGAGGCTCGCGCGCGCTTGCAAGTCCTCGTTGAACAGGGCCTCGTCACCGCGGGCAACGGCCTCGAATTGCGCGCCGTCGAAAGCGCGCAGAAATTCTCCGCACAGCTCGACGCGCAATCCACCGCGCATCTCTCTCAAATTCGCGAGCAGATGGACACTGTTGCCGGGGAAGTCGCGGTCGGCGCGCGCACCCAGCTCGAACTCGCCGCCGAAGAAGCAGCCGCTTCGTTCGGCTTCGTGCTCCGCGCCATTTCCCGCGAGGAAATCGGCGACTTCACCGAGAACAGCCGCACCACCCTTCGGGAACGCGCCCAGGAACTGGCCGATGCGGCAAACCAGGTCCTCCAGAATTTTGAGTCGGAGTCCGCGGGATCACTCCAGAATCTTCAGTCGCAGGTGGCCGCGCAGGTCGAATCCGGCGCCGCCGAAGGCCGCCGCGCCCTGGCCGCGGATTCCGCTTCCGCTCTCGAAGCCTATCGCTCCAATGCCGCCGCGCATCAGGCTGAGCTCTCCGCGGGCCTCGACCGCATGGCCGCCGACGCCACCGAAAAATATAAGGAGCGCTTGGAAACTACCGGCGACACCTGGATGATTTCTTCCGTGCGCCGCATCAACGAGCACGGCCAGAACGTCATCGAATCTCTAATGCGCTCCGCCGATCAATCTCTGCGCGATTCATGCTCGAAATTTTTCGAAGGTCTCGCGGCTTCGCTCCGAGAGCGCTCACCATTTTCGTCCGGCTTCAAGCCCATCCCAGAAGGCGCCGGCTCACCAAACGATTCCGCCTCCAGCGCCCCCCACGCCTAGGAATACGAGCACAAACGAATGTTGCTCGCCTCTTCAGAGGTAGGGCCATCCGGCGCGCACATCAAGAGCCGGAATGCCTCCCTCCGCTCAGTTTAAAAGTATTCTATTTTTTTAGAGGGTCGGAGCTTCAGACCGCCCCAAGCGCGGTGAAGGGCTCCGAAATGAAACCAAACATCGTGAAGTCCTGCCGCTCAGCGGCCTTTTCGCTCGCCTTGCCGATTTCCGGCGGGCCAATACTTCTGCCGTTGACTCCCGCGCAAAAAATATTAGAAAAGCCGTAACACGCCTCAACTCATCCGCGCGTAACCATCTCCCTCTGCCCCGCCACTTCCATCACCGCATTAGCGACATACGCCACCTGCTCCGCAGTCAAATGTGGCTGTACCGGAATACTCAACACGGTTTCGCACGCGCGCTCGCTTCGTGGAAAACTTCCCTGCGGATACCCCAGCGAAGAATACGCTGGCTGCAAATGCAGCGGCTTCGGGTAATGGACCGCCGTCTCGATCCCGCGCTCACGCAACTGCGCGCAAATCGCTCCGCGATTCCCCGCGTAAATCACAAACTGGTGATAGACACACTCATCCCGTGGATCATCCACCGGCATCTCGATCCTCGCGCCCACCAGCGCCCGCTGATATTCCCGCGCAATTTCCCGCCGCCGCGCGGTCCACGCATACAGCTTCCGCAATTTAATCCGCAGCACCGCGCCCTGAAATCCATCCAGCCGGTAGTTGTACCCGACAAACTCGTGCTCGTATCGCCCCGTCTGCCCGTGCGACCTCGCCGCGCGCGCAAACTTCGCGATCTGGTCGTCGTTTGTCGTCAACGCGCCGCCCTCCCCATACGCGCCCAGATTTTTCGTCGGGTAAAAACTGAAAGCCGCCGCATGGCCCAGGCTGCCGACGCGCCGCCCGCGATACTTCGCGCCATGCGCCTGCGCCGCATCTTCCAGCACGCGCAAATTTCGCCGCGCCGCAATTTCGTTGACCGCATCCATATCCACAGGCCGCCCATATAGATGTACCGGCAAAATCGCGCGCGTCCGCGGCGTGATTGCCCGCTCCAGCAGTTTCGCATCCAGGTTTGCCGTCGCCGGATCGATATCCACAAACACCGGCCGCGCCCCGCAGTATGTGATCGCCTCCGCCGTCGCTATAAAAGTGTTCGGGCTGGTAATCACGTCATCGCCCGCTTGCACCCCCAGCGCCAACAAGCCGATGTGCAGCGCCGCCGTCCCATTCGCCAGTGCCACGCAGTGCTTCGCCCCACAGTAATCCGCAAACTCCCGCTCGAACGCCTCCACCTCTTCGCCCAGTATGAACGCGCTCCGCTCGCATACCCCATCCAGCGCCGGAAGTATCTCCTCCCGCAGCTCTGCGTATTCAGCCTTCAAGTCCATCAAGCTAACTTTCATCGCCTTCCGCCTCTCTCGTCTGCCTCAAGTCGCAGCACAAAACTCTACCCCCCTGGAC
>Ga0070765_100000835_pt1 | contig 18278 bp, 14 predicted proteins | sample HubBroMetageWFT5_FD_71516 | JGI IMG/M metagenome (GOLD analysis project Ga0070765, IMG submission 71516) | Warmed and freeze-thawed soil microbial communities from the Hubbard Brook experimental Forest, New Hampshire - Hubbard Brook CCASE Soil... | ecosystem: Environmental > Terrestrial > Soil... | reverse complement strand
GCGGTTCAGGTCTTCGATTGAGCCCTCGTTTGCGCGTTAACGGGCAGATCGGTCCGCCGTAACCTGGGTGCCCCAGTTCGGGAGCGCAGCTCACGACGGGTGCTCCAGGCTATTGGACCACCATCGCGGGCGGAGGAATGTAGGCGTTCGGTTTCGACAATGTTTCGATCAGCGCTTCGCCGGGAGCGTAGGTGCCCAGGATCACGAGGAATGGCCCCCGAGGCGCGGGCAGCCAGTTCGCTTCCTTATCCTTCCCCGGGTTGTCCGCCTGCAGGTAGATGGTCAGCGAGCCATCCGCGTTGTACTTCATATCCGGGTAATCGCTCCCCAGGACGTAGCGATTGAGCGGATTGGGGACGGGGTAGGAGTTCGTCGCGTCGAACATCCTCAGAGCCCAGAAAGCGGGCTTGATGTAGGGTGGCGTCTTCTGGAAAGTCATCGTGTAGCGCTTGGCGCCGGTGAGCGGCTCCCCGTCTGAACCTAACATCCCGTCCAGATATACCGCTTCCTTCGGCGTGTTGGCGGTCAAGCCGACGCGCGCAATGATAGCGCGAATCTTATAGTCCGTTTTCGGATCGCCGATCGTGGGTGGTGGAACGAACCAGCCGTTGGTCAATCGGCCAAACGGCAAAGAGTTCATCATTGGCTGAATGTCCTTGGCCGCGCGTGCCATTGCCTCGAGCACAACGGGATCCACCCTGGACCGGTCCCACTGCTTGCCGAGTTCGAGGCCGAGCGGCTTGAACATCGGCAGCAGGGCGGAAATCTCGCTTGCGGGCGGCGGATTTTCGTTCATCGCCGCGGACAGGATGTCCCAGAATTGTAGCGGGTCCTTGAAATCCAGGTCACTCACCGGGAGTTTCGGGTTCACAAGCTGCGGCGCGGCGTAGTCATACTTGGGTGCGGGCAACGCCGGCTTGCCCATGTACTCGGAGAGGCCCTGCAAGGTGATGCCGGCGAGGACCTTTCTGGCCGGAGTCAACTCGCCCGCATTCGGCATGTGTACACGAGGCTGGATCAGGATCCACGGCGTCGGAGCATCGATGCGCTTGAGGTCCGCAGGCAGCTCGCCTTTCCAGCCTGGGCCTACCATGGCGTACTTACCTCCCTTGTACCCATTGGTCACGCCAGCCGGGTACGCGAAGGCATTGGTGTACATGTCCACGGTTTCCACCATGTAGTAGCGACCATCGGAATCAGGCAGAGTCAGGATGACCGGCTCCTGCCGGAGATCCAGGAATCCAAAGCCGTAGAGGACGCTGTCGTTGGGCAACACGTACCCCTCTTCCTCGGCGATCGAAGGAGTCGTGATGTTTTCCATTCGCCACAGGCTGTTCGGCGCCGCTTTCGCCTTTGGCCCCACGGCGTCGTTGTGGCGCAACGAGTACATGATGACGAGCGGGCCACCCCAGGTGGCGGCGTTAAGGGCCACGGCGTGTGACCAGCCGTCCAGCGTCTTCGTTTGTTCCGGAGTGAACTTTACCGAGGCGGCCTGCGCCTTGCCGGTCTGCGCCCAAGCGACGGATGTCAAGCTGCACGCGAGCGACAGCGCCAGTGTCCAAGCGATCCACTTCCAAGACTTGCTCATGACGCGTCCTTTACCTGATGACGAATCCCAATGTTGTCTGGGCGCGCTCCTTGCGGAGGGCGCCTGTGCCTGCGCCGGTCGGCCGCTCAATCCGACCACGATCGACAGTGTCGACAAACCGACCAGAAGAGCACGCCGGCGCATGCCCTCGAGGATCAGAAAGTATGTCATCAGCCACCTCTGCTGCGATTCTTCTCTTCGGGACACTATCAAGGTCGTCGAAGGGAGGGAGAAGCGGGCGCTCCCGATGGCGCGCCCGCCGCCTGATCGTTCGGTGCACGTCGAGGGTCTAGTCGCTGCCGTGAGGGCCCTTCTTCATCTGGTCCAGGATGCCACTGAGGTTGTAGGTTTCCGGCGCCTGCAGCGGCGGGAACTCCTTGTAGGATTCCAGCTGCCTTTCCCACAGCTGCTGCCCGATCGGCAGCATGTTCCAGTCGTAGATGAAGGCGGTGACCGGCCCAGCCAGCGCACCGCCGAAGCCGAGCACCGTTTTCTGGGACTGGCCGACGGCCTGCTCAAAGGGATCGCGCTTGATGTTCTGCACCAGGGTAAAGTGGAACGAGGTGAGAGGCAGGATCCAGCCTTCCGCGCTGGGCTGTGACATCGTGTAGTACATCTTCCAGTTCTTGTAGCGCACCGCCGACGGCGTCGCGCCCGAGAAGTAGAAGAAGAAGTCACGCGCCGACTTTTCAGATTTGCCTTCGAGATAGTCGCGCTGGTTGACGCCATCGAGCGTTGTCTTGACGATGCCGGGATACTGGCCGGCCTCGATTCGCTTCTTAAGGTCGTCGCCCTTCGCCCCGCCGGCGATGTCGACGAATGTCGGGACCCAGTCGAGGGCCGCGAACAACTGGTTCTTGACCGTGCCCGGCTTGATGACACCCGGCCAGCGGATGACCAGCGGTGCACGGTAGCCGCCTTCCCAGGCTTCGCCCTTCTGGCCCTTGAACGGGGTGACGCCACCGTCGGGGAAGGTGATCGCCTCGGCACCGTTGTCGGTGGTGAAGACGACGATAGTGTTGTTGAGCTGGCCCATGTCCTCGAGCTTCTTGAGGACGTAGCCGATATTGTCGTCCATCTGCTTCATGCCGGCTTCGTTGACGCCCCAGTCCTTGCCGCCGGGCTCGCCCACCATGGCCATGTACTTGTCGGACAGCACGGTGGTGATGTGCATACGCGCCGGGTTGTACCAGACGAAGAAGGGCTTGTTGGTCTTCTTGGGATCGTTGCGGTCGAGGAAGTCGATGACCTTGGCCGAGATCTCCTCGTCGACCGTCTTGGACCGGTCGAGGGTCAACGGTCCTTCATCCTTGCAGGTCTGATTCTTCTCCGTGCCGTCAGACGACTTGCAGAGGAGGAGCGGGCGTGGCGGCGTCAGGCAGATCGTGGTCTTGGGATCCACCGCGCCAGGCACCTCGGGAACTCCTGGAATCGGCGTGTTCTTGCAAGGCGGGGCGACGCCCTGCACCAGCGGGGTCTTGTTGATATCCGGGAAGCTCACCTGCTCCATCGCATCGAGGTGGTAGAGATAGCCCCAGTACTCCTGGAAGCCGTGCGCCGTCGGCAACGCCTCGGTGTGATCGCCGAGGTGGTTCTTGCCGAACTCACCGGTGTTGTAGCCGAGGTCGAGGAGGAATTTCGCGAGCGCCGGCGTTCCCGGACGCAGGTAGCTCGGACTTCCCGGCAGTTGCGGCGGGATCAAGCCGGTGCGCAGGGGATACATGCCGGTGAAGAAGGCGTTGCGTCCCGAGGTGCAGCTTTGCATGGCGACATAGTCCATGAAGATCGCGCCCTCGTTGCCAATGCGGTCGATGTTGGGCGTCTCGCCGACCATCAGGCCGCGATGGTAGATGCTCGGCTGCATCCAGCCGATGTCGTCGCCCATGATGAACATGATGTTGGGCTTCTGCTGCTGTTGCGCGATGGCTGGTGGGCTTGCCATCGTCATGGCGGCAAGCGCCGCCAGCAACCCGAGGTGGATCTTTGCGGTAATGTTCATGGTGAGAGCTCCCGCGGTGCCAGAGATGGGGCGAGTGTCGGCCTTGCCAAGCGTTCCTGACTATGCGGAATCGGCGACATTCCGGATTCGCCCAAATTTAATCACCGGGCGGCTCGGAGAATTTTTTCCTCGGCAAATTCACGGCCAGTTATGTCAGATAGGTGACGGGCGAGACATCGCTTGCGACGCTGGGAGCTCGATCCAGAGTCGGGACGAGTGCACGTTTCGATTTTGCTCGCGACAGTCACCGAAATCGCCTCCGACCGTGGCTTCTAGGAGTTCGGGCGGTTTGGTCCAGTATCGCTGCTTGTTTGGTGAGCCATGGCGTTCGGCAAAGAATTGTCCAACTGAACGCCCTGCCTTCCGATTTTGCATAGACCGCTGTCGGCTGCCGCTCGTACTTACTGCAATTCGATGAATGCGAAGGCCCATGATCGGGTGTGGCACGACGACATACACGGATCCCGACGCCCTCCGCGTGACCGTACCTGGGGCGACGGTTAATCTCGTGGTGACAGGTCCCGGTTCCTTCAGGTCCCGGCTGACCTGGGTCAACATGCGCCGCCTTCGCCTGATTCTGGTCGACGCGATCAGGCCACGCATTGCCTTTGTTTCATTGGGGTCGACGCCGGCGTTCGTCTCGTTTCCGGTGCGCAGCGACTCGCCCGTCGTGTGGAACGGCGTGCCCATGCGCAACGGCATGCTGCTGTTTCATGCCCGCCGCGACCAGTTTCATCAACGCTCCAGCGGGACCAGCCGTTGGGGCCTGATCGCCCTGGCGCGCGACGATCTTGCCGCCCATGCGCGGACGCTGCTGGGCGCCGAGCCAACCTGGCCGCAAACGACCAAATTCCTGCGACCCCCGTCCTCCCTGTTCGCCGACATCCGGCGCCTTCACACACAGGCCTGCGGTCTCGCCAGGACGCGGCCGGACATGCTGGCGCACCGCGAGGTCGCCCGCGCATTGGAGCAGGACCTCCTTCATGCTCTGGTCAACGCTCTGGCCGGCCCGGAGGCCTGCGACGGCGCCACCAGGCGCCAGCGGCACGCCGCGATCATGGCCCGGTTCGAGAAAATGCTGGCCGCGCAAAGCGACCGGCAACTTTCGATGGCGGAGCTTTGCGCCAGCGTGGGCGTGCCGGAGCGGGCCTTGCGCCTGTGCTGCGAGGAGTTCCTCGGACTCAGTCCGACCGCCTATGTCCGCCTGCGCCGGCTGAACCTGGTAAGGGCGGCGTTGTTGCGCAGCGATCCGGCGATCGCGACCGTTAGCGGCGTCGCCCGGCATCATGGCTTTTCCGAGCTCGGGCGCTTCGCGGCAGCCTACCGGGTCGCGTTCGGCGAATCGCCGTCCACCACCCTGCAGGGCCGAAGTTCGGCCGGTCGAAGCGCCGAATCGCCCATCGATCGGCGTCAGGTGCGGCGGTCACGCGATCAGCCGATCGTCGAACCGTGACCTGGCAGAGCCGCGTGTCGGTGGCTCGCTGAAAATTGATGTCGCCGCATTTGCATAGTCGGCGCCTTCGGCACATGCTGAATATGCAAGCTGGTGTGCGATAGAGCATCGCCGCGTAGTCGGGTCGGACTCCGGGGGAGCAGATCATGCCGCACGGTAACGTTTTCGAGTTCGACGACCCCTACAATCTTCAAGCGACATTGTCGCGCGGCGGAAACTATGAGGTGCTCCCGCTCGGCAAGGGTAGTCTTCATGCGGAGTACACGCGCGTCGACTTCGAGCACCTTTGGTTACAGCGATGTGACAGCAGCGAAAGCGTCCTGCTTCATATCGCCAACGACCCGGCCCGCGCGCCGATAACGTTCCTTGCCGACCCGGATCAGGGGCCTTGGCAGCAAAACGGCGGCGATCTGCCTCCAGATGGAATTGCCGTCTATCGTCGAGGCGCCGACAATCACCACTTGACACGCGAGGCGAGCAGGTGGGCAAGCATGTCGCTTACACCGGACGCTCTCGCTGTGCATGGGGGCGCGATCGCTGGCCGCGAACTTACGGTTCCACGCGAGACCTACATCGCGCGACCGGAGCCTCAGCTCATGGCTCGCTTGCGGTCGCTCCACGCTGCCGCGTGCCATCTGGCCAAGAGCAACCCGGAAGTGCTGGCTTGCCGGGCGACGGCAAGGTCCCTTGAAGAAGACTTGGTTCATGCGATGGTCGCGTGCCTCACCGCTGGGCTCCCGGCAGCGTCGAACTCGCGCCGGACCCAGAGGGCGAGGGTAATGTCACGCTTCGAGGACTACCTCGCGGACAAGCCATGCGAGCCGCTGTACTTGAGCGAGATCTGTGGCGCAATCGGCGTATCGGAGCGCACGCTTCGTGATTGCTGCCAGGATCATCTGGCCATGGGACCCCACCGCTATCTTTGGCTGCGGCGAATGCATCTCGCTCGTCGCGCCCTGCGCGACGCCGATCCGGCGCGCACTTCTGTCACCGAGATCGCAACAGACCACGGCTTCTGGGAACTTGGCCGTTTCTCCGTCGAATACCGGAACTTGTATGATGAATCGCCATCGACAACCCTTCGGCGATCGACAGTGTAGGGGGCCGAATGGTGCCGGCAACCAAAGGACCGGTCGCGCAAAAAGGCGGCTGGGCGATTGTCGTCCTGCTCTTCTTTTTCATGCTGACAAATTTTGCCGACAAGGCGGTCATCGGGTTGGCCGGTGTGCCGATCATGAAGGAGCTGAACCTGACTCCCAAGGAGTTCGGTCTGGTGAACTCCAGCTTCTTCTTCCTGTTCTCGCTGTCTGCGATCGCGACCGGCTTCATCGTCAACCATGTTCAATCGCGTTGGGCGCTGTTGGCGATGGGCATCATCTGGTCCCTGACCCAGTTTCCAATGGTCGGCACGGTAAGCCTGGCCACACTGATCGTCTTTCGCATCGTACTGGGTGCCGGCGAAGGGCCTGCCTATCCGGTGGCGCTTCACGCCCTCTACAAGTGGTTTCCCAACGAACTTCGCACCCTGCCGACTGCGGTCTTTGCGCAAGGCGCTTCGATCGGCGTCGTACTCGCCATCCCGATCCTCAACTACGTCATCGAGCGCTTTTCCTGGCATTGGGCCTTTGGCCTGCTGGGAATCGCCGGTCTTGTATGGGTGGTTGCGTGGATTTTGTGGGGTCGGGAGGGCAGCATTGCCGCGGAGATCGTCGACGACAGCGGTCGGCTCGTTGAACGCGTGCCTTATACCAGGCTGCTGCTCAATGGGACCATCCTGTCGGGCTTCGCCGCAGGCTTCGGGGCCTATTGGGGGCTTTCGCTTCTGGTTGGCTGGTTTACGCCGTATTTGATCACCGGCCTGGGCTACAGCCAGACGGACGCAAGCTGGATCACCACGCTGCCCTGGATGGCGTATCCCTTCATCATCATATCCATAGGCTGGCTTTCGCAATATCTTCTCGCCCGCGGCGTGAGCACCAGGCTGGCTCGCGGTGTGCTGGGCGGTGGCGGCGTGGCGTTTGGCGGGATGTGCCTTGCACTCATGGCAAGCATGCCGGGCGATCGCCTCAAGATTGCAATGATGATCCTGGGCATTGCCGTACCGGGCGTGATCTTTACGCTCGGCCACGCCGTCGTGAGCGAGATAACGCCCGTCCCGCAACGCGGAGCCATGCTGGCCATCCACAATGCGGTGATCACCTCCGCTGGTTTGATCGGACCGTACGTCATGGGCAGCGTCGTCCAGACCGCCGGTGCATCGCCGGCCGAAGGGTATCACCGCGGTTTCTTGATCTGTGGCGTCGTCGCGATGACAGGCGGGGTCGCCGGAATGATCTTCATGCGGCCCCAAAGCGAAATTGCGCGCTTCGCTGCTACGCCGCGGCTGAAGCAGGCACTGGCCGAATAGCTTCACTTTGCTGCTCTCAATAGATCTTCAGGCACCCGCGCTGGCTGTCGCTGCTGATCGGTGGCCAGCCGGCGGAGCGACCGATTTCGTTCGCCGCCGAATATGCATAGCCGCCGGCGGGCAGGCAGACTAAGGCATCAATGCGCCAGCGCGTACGGAGGTGGCCGCGCTGGACCGTTTCGCTGGATGTCCACCACGAGTAGCTAGGAAAGGACAACGAGATGAAAACTACGTTAACTCTTCTGGCCGCGGGGGCGGCGCTTGTATTGCCGGTCGCTGCTTCCGCCCAGACGCCGGCGGACGTCGCCTATTGCAAGAAGCTGGGCATGCTGTGGTACACCTACTTTAACACCGACCCGTCGACCGCGGTCGCCACGGCGCTCAACAACTGCAACAGCGCTTCGGCCGCCAGCATTCCCGTGCTGGAAAAGGCACTGAAGGACGAAGGCTTCACGCTCCCGAAGAAGATGTAGCTTGAACGGCGCGCGCCAATGCTAGCAGTGCAGCGCGGCAACATGCGTCGGGCTGGCGCGCCGTCGTGCGGCTATCGTCGCGGCGTGGGCGCGAAGAAAAGTCGACCGCCGCGACGACGGCCGTGCGCTGGTGGCGGTCGACCGGCTGGGCACTCTCGACGGCAACGTGCGGCCGCCGCGGGATTGGCCGTTCAAGTGTTGCTGCGGTCAGCCGTCAAACCGGCCCACCGCTAAAAATGCCGCTGCGATCGAGTTTCGTCTTAGGGCTCGATGCGGCAGTGAGACTTCCTGCGATTTGCCAGGGAGACCGCCCGTCATGACGTTCCGACGATCCATGATATTTGAGTTGGCGTCTGTGAGCTTGCTGCTCGTGTCCGGCAGAGCAAGGGCGCAGGATACCCACGTCGTCGAATCGGCCCCCGCGGCAAATGCCGTGGTCGACGGTCGCACCACTGCGTTCTTTGTGCGGTTCGACAGGCCCGTAGATCATGTCCGCTCGCTGCTTCTCATCAAGCGCGGTGGCGAGGTGATCGAAACGCTCCACCCGCGCCTCGACTCGGCGCTGGAAGTGCTATTCGCACGAGCACCGACCTTGCCGCCAGGCAAGTACACGTTGCACTGGCGGGTCATAACCTTGACAGACGTCCAGACCAGCGAAGGGGACATTCCTTTCACGGTAGGTCGAACCAATTGACCGTTTTAGGCTGCAATACGAGACGCCTGGGGTCGTAGAAGCCCTCGGTCAGAAGAAAGGCGGAAGCGCATGAGAAAGATCAGAACATTTGTGCTGATGGTGGCCATCTTCGTCAGTGGCTGCAGCCAACCGCAGGGTACATCGGCACCCGCGGCAGCCGGCGCGATGGAGCCGAACTCCGTGACGGTCTTCACTCTTTCCTTGCAGTCCAACAGCGTATCAGGGTGCATTATGGCGGACCCTGGCATGACCCGGCCTGTTACCCTGACCGTCACGAACAACTCCGCCGTACTCCTGACATCAGGCGGCATTCACTACGACCTGAGCCGTGTCGCCCCCAATGTTTATGCCGGAGGCTATTGGGCCAAGATTAGAGCCGACCTGTCGACAAGGCCGAAACGCCTTACCGTGAGCAACGATGATGGCAGCTGCAACTGGGCAGCGACGGCGAGCTGATGGACACCTTCGAATCCGGGCAAGCTGGCGGGCTCGGTCGTCGATCAATGCTGCTTGCCGCAGCGACAGCCGCCGTTGTGGCGTCAGTCGTGGAATACGCCCAGGCACAGGCTCAAACCCCGGCGGACCCACTGGCCTCGTGGAACGAGGGGCCGGCAAAACAGGCGATCCTCGACTTCGTGCACGATACCGTCGATCCATCGAGCGGGAATTTCGTGGCGCCGCAAGAGCGGGTGGTGACGTTCGATCAGGACGGCACGCTGTGGGTGGAGCAACCGCCCTATACCCAGCTGGTGTATTGCCTGGATCGGGTGCCCGCACTGGCGAAGGAAAAGCCGGCGTTGGCGACAGTCGAGCTGACCTACCTGCCGATGCAGCAGGTGCTGAAGTTCTTCCGCGCCAACGGCTACAGGACCTACATCGTTACATGAAGGACGATTGGAGGCGAATCTTTGCCTTCGAGCAGTGATCATTCAGCCGGAGCAAGCGCCTGTCAGCGCGCGCGCTCGCTCCGTCAATTCTTCGTTTCGTCGGGTTGAGAGGAGAAGGCTGCATGAAATACCCGGTCGTTGTCGCGGCAGTCGCGAGCCTTTTCTGCCTGACGAGCTCGCTCTCATTTGCGCAGGTCGTCACCTCCGCCGCGTCCAGTTCGCAACCGACACCTGCGCCGGCCATGGAGAGCCCCCAGGAGAACGCCAGGTCCGGCGACGGCAAGTCGCCGGACGACTGGCGGTTCGCGGCCACGGTCTACGGCTGGGCGGTCAACCTGAACGGCAGCGCGTCGGTTCACGGCAATACCGTCGACATCAATGCCAGCATCTTCGATCTCCTCCAGAAGAGCAGTTCCCTTATCGGATTCATGGGCGATTTCGAGGCCGACAAGGGCCGGTTCGGTTTCTATGCCGATGTTGTCTGGGCACAGCTCGGCGTTCCGAAGTCGGCGGCCACCTATCGAAATCCGATCCCGGGCGTGACGCTGAGCGCCCAGGGCAACGCCATCGACACCTTCTCGATGACGATCGTCGAGGCCGCCGGCCTCTACGAGGTAGGCAAATGGCCGGGCAGCGATCAGTCCTTCACGGCGCTCGACCTCTACGCCGGCGGCCGCTTCTGGAGTGCTTCCAACCAGATCAATCTGGATCTCACGGGCGCCATCGCCTTCTCCGATCCCCGCCTCGCCCAGTTCGATCGCACCAAGACCATCGGTGTTGCCGACAGCGGGTCGCGCTACTGGGCCGACCCCCTGATCGGTCTCAGGCTGCGCCACCAGTTCACGCCCAGCCAGCATGCTTTCATAAAAGGCGACGTCGGCGGCTTCGGCCTCAGCGGCAGCAGCCTGTTCTCCTGGCAGGTTGCCGCCGTCTACAGCTACACATGGCAGTTCAACGGCTACGCGCTCGCCGCCGACATCGGCTACCGGGCGCTGTCGACCAACGTCAACTTCACCAACGACGGCCCCTTCACCAACAATTTCGATCTCGTCATTCACGGCCCGCTGATCGGCCTGACCGTCAAGTTCTGAGGTCTTCCTGGTCAGGGCCTGTTTCTGTTGCTTTCGCCCTACATGGCGTTCCTGCAACTGATTTATCTGTTCAAGCCAAGATGGCGCCAAGCGGGCAGATCACCTGTCTTTCTGCGCTCGGAGGGATACGATCCTTGCGAGATAACGAACACGCCATCTGAAAGGATGAATATGGCGCTAAGCGAACCGTCCCGGCGACCCAGGCAATGGCGCTTGGCGCTCGTGGCATGCCTGGCGTTGCTGGCCACGTCACCGGCATGGGCGCTGGACCACGTCACGCTGCAGCTCAAATGGAAACACCAATTTCAGTTCGCCGGGTATTACGCAGCCCTCGAGAAAGGGTTCTATCGCGACGCCGGCCTCGATGTGGAGATCCGCGAGGGTGGGCCGGACGTGGATGCCGCCAAGGCGATGACGGCAGGCCAGGCCGACTTCGGGGTGTGTACGTCCAGCGTTCTGCTCGACCGCGCCAACGGCCGGGACCTCGTGGTGCTGGCCGTCATCTTTCAGCACTCTGCGGCGATCATCCTGGTGCCGCGCCGCGCCGGCATCGCCACCGTGTCCGAACTCAAGGGGCGCCGCCTGATGGATACGCCGGGGAGCGATGACATCGCGGCCATGCTGAAGCGCGAGGGCGTCGACTATGCCAGCCTGCCGCGTGTGGCCCACAACGGCGATCCGCACGATCTGCTCAATGGCAAGGCGGATGCCATGATCGCCTACAGTACAAACGAGCCCTTTGTCCTCGATCGGCTAGGTGCTGCGTACCAGACCTTCTCGCCGCGCGCCTACGGCATCGACTTCTACGGCGACAGCCTCTGTACCTCGGCGCAGCAGATCCGGGCGCATCCCGAGCGGGTGCGCGCCTTTACCGCCGCCAGTCTGAAGGGCTGGCAGTACGCCCTGTCGCACAAGGAGGAGATCGTCGATCTGATCCTCCAGCGCTATTCCCGGCAGAAGGGCCGCGACGCCCTGTTGTTCGAGGCGATCCACACCGAAGCACTGGTCCAGCCTGACCTGATCGAGCTCGGTTATCAAAATCAGCAACACTGGAAGAACATCGCCGACACCTATCGCGATCTCGGCATGTTGAGCGCGGGGAGCGAGCCCGAACGGCAGGTCTTTCAGACCGATGACGCCGGGCTTTCCCCTTGGCTGAAATACGGGCTGCTCGGGTTGGCCCTGGTGGCAATCGCCGCAGCCGTGGTCTGGTTGTGGATCGCAGTCCTCGGCCGTCGCATCACGGCGGCGCTTGGAACGCCGAAACTGAGCGCCGTCATGTCTGCCCTGTTCGTCTGTCTCAGCATTCCGATCCTGATCTTCATACTGGTCTACAACTACCACACGAATTCCGTCGCCATCGTTTCGACCCTGCGCGAGGAAGTCGCCAAGACCAATCAGGAGAGCATCGAAAGCACGGCAAACCTCATCCAGCCGGTCGCCAGCACGCTCCGGCTTGTTGCGGCGGCAGCCGCCGCCGATCCGGCTTTCTTCAGAACAGAGCCGAGCCGGGACTTTCTCTATCAAGCTCTGACCGCCGCCCCGCATATCGATGCCGTCTACGTCAGCTTCGAGGACGGCTACCACCGCGTCGTCACCCGGGTCGACGACGATCGCCGGCGCTCCGATCCGCAGATTCCTCCAACCGCGAACTGGCACTCCAGCTACATCGACGCCTTCACGGCCGGCAAGGATCGCGAACGACATCGCACTTTTTTCGACACCTGGCCGCACGTCGTCGGCCAATACGCCGCCGGATCGACCCTGGATGTGCGAACCACGCTGGGTTACGAGACGGCAAAGGAGTCGGGTTCGCTTGTCGTCACGGAGCCGACGATCAATCCCGACACAGGCTATCCGGTAATCTTTGTGAGATATCCGATCGTGCGCAACGGCGAGTTCATCGGCGTCGCCAGCGCCAATATCACCCTGGACATCCTGTCGCGTTTTCTCCTTAGCCATCGCACCAGCCCACACAGCACGACGATCATTGCAGACCCGATCGACGGCACGATCATTGCCGATTCCGAACGGAAAAACAGTATTCGGATCGTGGATGGCCGACTGGAAGTCGCGACGCTGGACAATATTGCCGACGAAGACGTGCGCGAGGCGTACCGGCGGCAGAATCAAACGAACCAGAATGAATTTCTTTTCCGTTCGCCCCTGACCGGAGCGGAATTGAGCGCGTCGTTCACCCGGATCCCCGAAAGCTTCGGGCGGCCGTGGGAGGTGATCAATCTGACGCCTACGGGGGACTTCGTCGGCGCACTCGAGGCGACCAACCGGCGGATGGTCGTTATCATCGTCGTGCTCACCGCGCTCGAGTTGTTGCTGATGTACTTCGTGTCGGCGCGGCTCGCACGACCGATCGAAACCGTGTCGAAAGAATTGAAAGCGGTCGAAAGCCTGTCTTTTGCCAACCCTTCGGTGCGAAAGTCACGCATCGGAGAAATCGCGCAACTTCAGTCGGCCGCGGCGCTGCTGCGCAACTCGCTGCAATCGTTCTCGTCGTTCGTGCCGTTGGGTGTGGTCAGGCAGCTCATCCGGTCGGGCATTCCGTTGGCCCTGGGCGTCGAACCGCGCTTCCTGACGGTGTTTTTCTCCGACCTGGAGAACTTCTCGACGCATGCCGAGCAATTGCCGCCGAACGAGCTTCTCGGCCAGCTGTCGACCTATTTCGAGGAGGTGTCCCGTGCGATCTCGGAGGAGCACGGAACCGTCGACAAGTTCATCGGCGACGGCATCATGGCCTTCTGGGGCGCTCCCGCGCCGCGCGCCGATCACGTGCTGCGCGCCTGCGCCGGCGCGTTGCGGGCCGCGCGCCGAATGGAAAAAGTGAACCGGACGTGGCGGGCAGAGGGTCGGCCGAGCATTCGGATGCGGATCGGGCTGCACTGTGCGAACGTGCTGGTGGGCAACGTCGGTTCGTCCGAGCGACTCAGCTACACGGTGATGGGCGACGGCGTCAACGTTGCTGCCCGCCTCGAAGGAGTTAACAAGACGTTCGGTACAACCATCTGCATCAGCGACAGTGTGGTCGAAGCCGCTGGGTCAGAGATCGTTGCAAGGCCTTTGCGCCGGGTAACGGTCAAGGGCCGCAAGCACGAATTCATGATCTACGAGTTGCTCGGGATGGCAAGCAGCGACGACCCGGAACTGGAACTTCGAGCAGAGGATCGAAGATTGAGCGACATGACGTGGGTCGCGTCGGACTGTTTCGAGCGGGGCGACGCTGCCGGGGCTGCCCGGCACTATCGCGAGATATTGGCGCGGTTTCCAAACGATCCGGTGGCGAGCGTGATGCTGCGCGACCTGGCAACAGCATGACTGCGCTACGCCTCATCGCGTTGGCGATGATCCTCCTCGTTGGAGCTATCGTCGCGGTCCATGGACAGACGGCTTCGCCCGTACCGCCTGGTATGACGCAGGATCAGTTCGACGCCATGGTCGATGCCATCGGCAAGGCTGTGGTCGTCAAGCTGAAGAACGCAGGGGCCCTCCCGGCGCCGGGGTCGGCGACGGCGCCGTCTCAGCCTGTCGCGAGCAATGTGGTTGCCGACGAACTGGCGGCCTTTCTCGAAAAGACCGAGCGTGTCTTGCGGGCAGTTCCGACCCTCGGCACATATCTCGCTTCCATCCCCGGTCGTCTCGATGAAGGCAGACAGGGTGGACGCGGCCCCCTTCGATTTCTGCTCCTGCTGGCACTCGTGGCTGGCGTTTCCCTCGCAGCGGAAATGATCCTGCGCAAATCGCTCGGTCATTTCCGTCATCGACTGGCGGCAGGCACCGTACCCGAGCGAGGGCTCGCGTCACTGATCAATCTTGGGTTGCTGGCCATGCTCGATGGCCTTGGCGTGCTTGCCGCGTGGCTCATAATCACCGGCGCGCTGGCCGTGCTGTTCGCTGGCAACACCGTACAGGATAGGTTTGCGGCCGACGTGCTGACGGGCATCATCTTTTGGCGGCTCTCTGTCCTCGTATTCCGCATCCTGCTTCAGCCTGATTTGCCGGTCGCGCGCCTCTGCCACGTCCACGATAGCGAAGCGCGGGTGATGTATCATGGGATATCGACCGTCATTCTCGTGATAATCCTGGGCGTAATCCTGACAAGCACGCTTGGCGCGATCCAGACGCCGCTCGACGCGCTCGCAGCGGGCCGGGTGCTCGCGACGCCAATCTACGTCGCGGCTTTTCTGTGGTTCGTGATTCGATCTGCTGATGCCGCGCGCCAGTGGTTTGGCAGCCACAGTGGCGTTCCATGGCTTTGGCGATGGATCGGCAACCATTGGATTGCTGCGGCGTCGGCATTTTTCATCCTCCTGGGCGCGGCCCTGATCTATGGCGCCATCTCGGGGCAGGTCAACGTCGCAATAGCAATGCGTCTCACGCTCGGCCTCGCGGCTGGCCTTCTGATTTTTGAAACTTTGCTAGGTGCGCTCCTGCAGCGGGTGGATTCGGCATTGCCTGGGCGAACGCCTGCAAGCGATGTGCCCAAACTGCCGGATGTCCTTGCCCGCTGTCTGCGTGTCTTCGTTCTGATCGGAGTTGGCGTTGTCTTGGCGAAAGCCTGGGCTGTCAACGTGCTCGGCCTGGTCGATGCAAGCGAGTGGAACACCCTTACCCTCGAAATGCGCACCGCAGGAGCCACGCTATTTGCCGCTTTCGTCATTTGGGAGCTGCTCAAATTCGCCACCGATCCCTACGTCGCACAAAAGCCCAGGAAAGCGTCGGACGGGGGAGGCAGTGCCCTCGCGGCATCGCCGAGTGCATCGCGTCTTTCCACGCTGGTGCCGCTGCTGCGCGTCGCGCTGGGAATAGTGATCGGTTTGGTGGCCGTGCTGATCGTGCTCGCGGATTTCGGCGTCAACATAACACCGCTGCTGGCCGGTGCCTCCATTCTGGGTCTCGCCGTCTCGTTCGGCAGCCAGGCGCTTGTCAAAGACATCGTGTCAGGCATTTTCTACCTGACCGACGATGCGTTCCGCGCCGGCGAATACATCGAATGCGGTCAGACCAGAGGTATCGTCGAAGGCTTTACCTTGCGCTCGATCAGGCTCCGCCATCCCAGCGGGCAGCTCCATACGATCCCGTTCGGCGACCTTGGCAAGATCGCGAACTTCAGTCGGGACTGGGCAATCGTAAAGTACGATTTCAGCTTTCCCCGCGACGCCGACATTGAGAAGGTGCGCCACGCCGTGGACGGTATCGGCAGCGAACTACAAGGCGATCCGGATTACAGGCTCAAAATCCTGGAACCGCTCAAGATGCAGGGTGTTGTGGGAGTCACCGACAGTACGCTTGTCGTTCAATTCAGGTTTGCGGCCCAACCCGGCAATCCGGAAGCCATCCAGCGCGATGTCATGATTCGCATGATGCGCGCCTTTAAAGATCAAGGCATCGAGTTCGGAAATGCGACGGTGGGCGGGTAGCCAAGGTCTGGTCCACCAGTCAGTTAGGTCAGCCAGGGACGAGGTGCTGGCCAACTTTTCCATTCGATGGCTGGGCGCGGTGATCGGCGTGGTCCTGATGAGCGGGGTGGCCGACGCACAAGAGAAGAGCCAGTTCACCCTGTTCAACCCGACGCCGCCCGACCAGATGAGGAGTTTCAGCACCGACCGGCCGACCAAGTCGAATGTGCCCTACACGGTCCCGGCCGGGCACTTCCAGTACGAAGGCGACCTTTTCATCTACTCCTATGACGACAGGTCCGTGGCCGACACCACGACGCGAAGCTGGGTCGTGGGCAATCCGACATTCAAAATCGGCGTGTTCAACAATACCGATTTTGAGGTGAACTTTTCGGCCTTCAATTCCGTTCAGTCGACCACCCGAAGTACCGGCGCCACGTCAAGCAGTACCGGCATCGGCAATACCGTTACGCGCGCCAAGATCAATCTGTTCGGCAACGATGGAGGACCCGCCGCGTTGGCAGTTATCCCCTATGTGCAGTGGCCCACGGCACCGCAGGGTATCGGCAATCAGTTCGTCCAGGGCGGCGTGATCGCACCCCTCGCGCTGTCTTTGCCGTATGGCTTCACGACGATCGTGATGGCCGAACTCGACTATTTCAAGAATCCGAACGACAATGGCTACTACGTCAACATTCCCGCCCTGATCAACATCAGCAGATCGGTGCTGCCAGGAGTGACGGCCTACGCCGAGCTCTATGCGGACTGGGCGACCAACCCGCAGGTGCCGAACTTCTATACCGCCGACTTCGCGCTGGCGTGGAGTCCCAGGCCCAACCTCCAATTCGATATCGGCGTCAATATCGGCCTGGTCCCAGCCGCGACGCCCTTCCAGATCTACGCCGGCATCGCTCAGCGCTTCTAAGCACGTGCATCCCTTGTTTCGAGCGGGGTGACCCGGGGCGGCGGTGAGACCATCTCCTGCCGGTGCAATCGCGTATGGATTCGTGCGAGCGCTATGGCTAGGTTGTCTTTGGGAACAGACTGCAATTCTGAGGATTGTCATATGGCGAAATCACACACCGTGGATATCCATGTCGGCGCTCGACTGCGCCAGCGCCGGTCACTGCTCGGCATGAGCCAAACCAAAGTGGGTGAGGCGGTTGGGCTGACCTTCCAGCAGATCCAGAAATACGAGCGCGGCTCCAACCGAGTCGGCTCGAGCCGGCTGTTCGAGTTCGCCAAGGTACTGGACGTGCCGGTGTCCTATTTCTTCGAAGAGATGCCGGCGAATGCGCTGTCCGGTCGGCCGATGGCAGGCCGTGGTCGCAAGGGGTTCGGCGAGACCGGTACGCCGTTCGAACTGGAGAAGGATCCGCTGATCAAACGCGAGACGCTGGAGCTGGTGCGGGCTTACTACAAGATCCGCGAGGACCGCGTCCGCAAGCGCATCTTCGAGATGGTGAAGGCCGTGGGCGCGGCCAGCCACGCCGAGATGATGGGCGGCCGCAAGAAGCGCTGACCACCCGCCCGCTGCCACGCATTGACCAGCTGAAGGCATCACCTGAGCGCCGAGACCGAACCTCTGCGCGTCGTCTAGACTAGCCCGTCAATTCGTCGAGTAGGGTGGGGGCGACATGTTAGCGAAGAATGCTTCAAAGGTCGGTCCGCGATATCCCCAAGTCGTCATTTTGGTGGGCGCCACGGGTGACCTGTCACGACGCAAGCTGCTGCCGGGATTGTTCCATCTCTGCAGTTCCGGTTTCATCCCCGGCTGCCGCATCATCGGCGTCTCGCTGGACGATCTCGACCCTGACGGCTTCCGGGGGATCGCCCGAGAAGCGCTCGATCAATTCTCCAGCCGCAAGGTGGATGAGGCCGACTGGGCCGCCTTCTGCGCGACCTTGAACTACGTCCCGATGTCGGCCGGCCCCGGCGCGCTGAAGGCAGCGGTCGAGACGGCCGAGCTTTCATTGGCCGGCAAGAGCCGTCGCGTGCACTATCTGAGCGTGCCGCCCGGTGCCGCCCTGCCGGCGGTGCGGCTGCTGGCCGAAGCCGGTCTCGTCCAGCGCAGCCGCATCATCATGGAAAAGCCCTTCGGCACCGATCTGGCCAGTGCCGTGTCGCTGAACGCCAGGCTGCACGAGGTCTTCGCCGAAGAGCAGATCTTCCGGATCGACCACTTCCTGGGCAAGGAGGCGGCGCAGAATATCCTGGCGTTCCGCTTCGCCAACGGCCTGTTCGAGCCGATCTGGAATCGAAACTTCATCGACCA
>Ga0070765_100000832_pt1 | contig 18285 bp, 14 predicted proteins | sample HubBroMetageWFT5_FD_71516 | JGI IMG/M metagenome (GOLD analysis project Ga0070765, IMG submission 71516) | Warmed and freeze-thawed soil microbial communities from the Hubbard Brook experimental Forest, New Hampshire - Hubbard Brook CCASE Soil... | ecosystem: Environmental > Terrestrial > Soil... | reverse complement strand
CTTCGACAGCAACTTCGGCAGCTACGACTTCGGCCACAAGTTCGGCGACGGCGGCGACCAATTCTCTCGCGGATGGCAAATCCGCGAGTTCTACTATGCGGGCCGCAGTGGCGGCCGCTGTAAGCTCACCGTCGGTTTACGTTCAATGGGCGCCGAGCGCGAGTGCGGTGGTGGGATATAAGGTGTACCGGGGAACGGTGAGCGGCGGGCCGTACGTGAGTCAGACTCCCAGCGTAGTGGCGTCGCTCAATTACACTGACACCGGTGTCGCAGCTGGCTCGAATTACTTTTATGTAGTGACGTCCGTGGATTCCGCGGGGGCGGAGAGCGCGTTTTCTAACCAGGCGAGCATCAGTGTTCCCAGTGGCACGACTACGCCGCCTCCTGTGACTGTTCCACCACCGCCGACCACTCCGCCTCCCACTACTTCACCAAGTACCTTGGTGCCCAGTTCGGTCACTTCAGGAATCGTAATGAACGGCAGCGCGGCGCTTTCCGGGACGCGGATGCGCTTAACCAGCGCGCAGGCGTACCTTACCGGGACCGGATGGTTTAAAACTCCCGTGAACGTGCAATCGTTCACGAACGACTTCACGTTCCAAATGGCAAACTCGACCTCGAACTCCGCCGGTAATGGAATTGCTTTTGTAATTCAGAACACCGGGACACAAGCGATGGGACCGACGGGAGGAGGACTGGGATACGGACCGGACAACACTTCCCATCCATCCGCAAGCTCGCAAACTCCGATCGGAAAGAGCGTGGCGATTAAGTTCGACACGGTGAACAACGCAGGGGAGGGCTCGGACTCGACGGGGATTTACAAGAACGGAGCTTCTCCGACTGTGCCGGCGGTAGCGTTGGGGAACGGAGTGAATTTGAAGTCCGGAGACGTTTTTCAGGTGCACATGAGCTACAACGGGACCACGCTGACGATGACCATTACGGACACGGCGAACGCGTCCCAGACTTTTACGACGTCGTGGTCCATCGACATTCCAGGAACGGTTGGCGGGAGCACGGCGTATGTGGGTTTCACGGGAGCGACGGGAACATCCATGGCCAACCAAGACATCATCACGTGGACGTACAGCAATAGCAATACGCCAACGGCAGCCGCGAAGGCGCCGATCGTGTACCGGACAACGGCGATGCCGGCAGTGAGTTCCGGGCCGACTTTCCGCACGTTTGCGTACGCCGGTTTCCCGGATGGCACGGGAACGATTCTGGATGCGACGGCCCCCGGAGACTCCGTCACGTTTAGCGTGAATGTGGCGGCGGCCGGAACGTACGACGTCACGCTCTCTTACAAACAGGCCAACAATCATGGTATTTCGCAACTGAGCATCAATGGTACGAGTGTGGGCGCTCCGCTCGATCAATACGTGCCGACGCAGGCGTACGCAAGCTTTGACTTCGGGAAGTTCACTTTTCCAACGGCGGGATCCTACGCTTTTAAATTTGCAATATTGGGTAAAGACGCGAAGGCCGTGTCTTACGCCGAAGCATTTGACGATTTGACGTTAACTCCGCAATAAACACTGAATGCGTTGAAACAACGCTGGTATTCCCGCGCGCGCCGTTGAGGTTGAGGCACGCGAGAAGCTAACCCGACACGCAAAAGCGAGAAGTTTTCTTCAGGGAATAAAGCCCATTTCATCGGTGGTTTTACGCCGGGCTGAAGCCGCGGCATCCTAAAGAGGTAACCCAAGACCCACCCGCGAGTACGGCGGGTGCGGGCACCCGAGGGAGGGATTCCTCCGTCCCGGTGAAGTACACGGGGCGCAAACAGCCCGCTGCGTGCTGCAAACTGCGAGGCGCTCCGGTTGGGCTGTTACTTGTGACAATAGCAATCCCTGCTTGTCATCCGGTAGGTTCGGTCACACGCTGAACCACTCGGCGATCTGCGACTCCAGGCGACGAGAAACCGAACAGGAGCAACACCATGAAATTGAATGGGAAGACTCATCTAGTTCTTTCGGGCTTATTGGCGCTCGCCCTGGCGGGGTGCTCCTCGACTCCAACGACCTCCACTTCTCCATCCCCCGCTTCGCCATCGTCCACGCCCGTTGAGGAACTTCACTCCGCGGTCGAAAAACTCTCTGGTAACCCGCTTCCGTCCTGGAACGACGGCCCTGCGAAACAGGCGATTATCAACTTTGTCAAAGCCACCACCGAGAAAGGCAGTCCTCAATTTGTTGCGCCGGAGGACCGCATCGCCGCTTTCGACCAGGACGGTACAACGTGGGTCGAACACCCAATGTACTCGCAACTGCAATTTATGCTGAACCGAGTCCGCACGCTTTCACCGCAGCACCCTGAATGGAGTTCGAAGCCGTTATTTCGCGGAATGTTGATCGGCGATGCTGAGGCAATCGGAAAGGCGACTGAGAGCGATTTCGACGCCTTGGACGCAGCAACCCAAGTCAAGATGCCAGTGGATGATTTCCATTCGCTGGCTAAGAGCTGGATGGCGACGGCGAAACATCCGAAATTCGAGAGGCCGTACACGGAACTGGTGTACCAGCCGATGTTAGAGGTCATGAAGTATCTGCGCGACAACGGCTACCGAGTGTACATTGTCACCGGCGGCGGCCAGGAGTTCGTTCGGACGTACTCCGAGCGGGTGTATGGCGTCGCGCCGGAGCAGGTCATCGGCTCGGCAGTGGAAACCCAATTTGAATACGATAAGGACAGGAAGGCGATACTCACGAGGAAACCGAAGCTACTGCTGTACAACGACAAGGGCGGCAAGGCACAAAACATCCTTTTGTTTCTTGGCAAGCGACCTCACGCGGCGTTTGGCAATTCGGCCGGCGACCAACAGATGCTGGAATACACGCAAGGCGTCGGCGGAGCCTCACTGGAGATGCTGGTGCTGCACGACGACTCGGACCGCGAGTACGCGTATGGCCCGGCGCAAGGGCTGCCCGATACGCACTTCGGTAAATTCACTCAGGAATTGTATGACGAGGCCAAGGGGAAGGGCTGGACAGTCATCAGCATGAAGAACGATTGGAAGCGCATTTTCGCATGGGAAAAGTAATGCTCAAACAGAGTTCGGAGAAACGCCAGTGGTTTCCCGACGCGATGCGTGTATAGTCGCCAGCTATAGCTTGTCCACCACGATAAATCGTTCGCCGGGGTTATCCATGAGTTCCATTGCAGTGAGTTTGATTGTGTTCGGCTTCGTATTTGGAGGCGCGTTGTTCGGAATGTTTCTCCGGAGTGTTTTGCCCGAGCATCATTTGAACAACAACTCGAAGGATGTCGTGAAGCTGGGAATGGGATTGGTCGCCACGATGTCCGCGCTGGTTTTGAGTTTGCTGATTTCTTCGGCGAAGAGTTCGTTCGACGCGCAGGGCGCCGAGGTCACCGAAGCGTCCGCCAAGGTTATCTTGTTGGACCGAGCGCTGGCGCTTTATGGGCCGGAGACGAAGGAGGCTCGCGAGTTGCTACGCAGTTCGATGACTCACACATTTGAGCGATTGTGGCCGAAAAATGGTGCAACTCCGGCTGGATTCGAAGAGCCGAGTGGTGGGATGGAGTCTGTTTACGTAAAGATTCAGGCGATGTCGCCGAAGGACGATAAACAGCGCTCGATTCAGACGCAGGCTTTGATCATCCTGGTGGCATTGGGACAAATGCGATGGCTGATGTATGAACAGCAATCTACATCGATAACGATGCCGCTGCTTATCGTGCTGGTTTCGTGGGTGACAACCCTATTCATCAGCTTCGGTATCTTTGCTCCATTCAATGGAACGGTCGTTGGCAGTTTATTGGTGACCTCGCTGTCGGTTGCCGCTGCGATTTTCCTGATCCTGGAGTTGTATAGGCCGTATGGCGGACTCATTCATATATCTAGTGCGCCTATGCGCCTTGCTTTGGAACACTTGGGGCAGTAGATTGGGCTGAAGGCTATCCTGGTCTTGTAGCCGTTGCTTGCGCGCGGGTCTTCCTGCTCTCCTTTCACAAAACAACTTCTCGGGCCTTGCAAACTCCTGTCTCTAAGATAGATAGGAATTGCCGCGCGATCGGCGGAAAAGATCCAAAAAAGGGCTTGCGTTGGAGGAGTGTTATGGTGTACTACAACACTATTGTTGAAGGCATGCTCGGGCATCTGGGACAAGAGAAACCCAAGAGGGCGGCCTAAAGCCGCCCCTACAGGGAAGTAGAAGGAGGAGCCGAAGCAAGAGTGGTGGGGCCGAGAAAAGTGCGGAAACTCGGGCAGAAACTGCGGAAGAGACTTGGGAAGAAACCCAAGACCCCCCGTAGGACCGACGGGTGGAGCACCCGCAGAGAAGAAAACCGAAGACCCACCCTTTGCAAAGACGGCAAAGGATGGGCCACCCACGGAAGACTACGGTTTACGTTACCAGGGCAGTGGTCGATCGGATATGAGGGTTAACTATAGGAAATGATGGAACTTGAATGGAATGACAGTCAGCCGATTTACCGGCAGGTTCGCGACCGGGTGGTGGCCATGATTTTGGATGGCGTGCTCAAGGAAGGCGATCCGCTGCCATCGCTGCGCAATGTTGCGGCGGAATACCGGGTGAATCCGCTGACGGTGCTGAAGGGCTACCAACAACTGGTGGATGAGCAGTTGGTGGAAAGCAAGCGAGGGCGCGGAATGTTCATTAATGCGGGGGCGCGGGAGTTGTTGTTGGCAGGGGAGCGGCAGAAGTTTCTCGCGGAGGAATGGCCGCGGGTCCGCGCAACGATTCAGCGGTTGGGACTGACACCTCAAGAATTGCTGGATGCTGCTGCGAGCCAAGAAACGACGAATGGTGCGAATGGTACAGAAGGGAAGGAGCCGAAGCCATGACAGCGATAGAAGCGCGGGGACTTCGCAAGGTGTTCGGCAGAACTACGGTCGCGTTGGACGGAGTGGATTTGCGCGTGGAAGAAGGCCGGATTGTAGGACTGATCGGGCCGAACGGAGCAGGGAAGAGCACGGCGCTGAACGCGATTCTAGGGCTCACGGAATATCAGGGAGAACTGAAGGTGTTGGGACGCGATCCGTGGGTCGAGCGCGAGCGGCTGATGCGCGATGTGTGTTTTATCGCTGATGTGGCGGTGCTACCGCGGTGGATACGGGTTTCGCAGTTGCTGGAATACGTGGCGGGCGTGCATCCGCGATTCGATCGCGCGAAGGCGGAGGGGTTTCTTGCGAAGACGACCATCAAGACCAAGAGCAAGGTGACGGAATTGTCGAAGGGCATGGTGACGCAGCTACATCTGGCAGTGGTGATGGCTATCGACGCGAAATTGCTGGTGCTGGACGAGCCGACGCTGGGCCTGGACATTCTGTACCGCAAGCAGTTCTACGACTCACTGCTGAATGATTATTTCGATCGCAGCCGGACGATCGTGGTGACCACACATCAGGTGGAAGAGGTGCAGCACGTGTTGACCGATCTGCTGTTCATCGACCGCGGCCGCATCGTTCTGAATTGCAGCATGGAGGAATTCGAGTCGCGCTATGCGGAAGTGATGGTGCAGGCCGACAGGGTGACGGCAGCACGAGCGCTGAAGCCGATTCACGAACGGCAGGTGTTCGGTCGCAGCATTTTTTTGTTCGATCGCGTCGATCGGCAGCAACTTGCGGCGCTTGGTGAAGTGCGCACGCCGAGTATTGCCGACGTGTTCGTGGCATTCATGGGCAACCAGATGGGGAACCCGATGGGGAATCAGATGAGCAGTGCGGCCGGGGATCAGGGTGGGCAGGCACAAGGAGCGATTAGATGAGTATTCCATCGAACGCTGTGCCGGAATCTTCATTTGAATCGCAGGCGATGGCGCCCGCGGCCGTTGCAGAGACTCGGCCGATGTACTGGTCGGTGCGACGGGAATTGTGGGAGAACCGTTCGATCTATATCGCGCCGCTGGCGGTCGCTGGCGTTTATTTGCTTGGTTACTGGATCAGCTTGATTCGCCTGCCGCACAACATACGTGAATACGCATCGCTCGGTCCTGCGGACAAGCAAGTGATGCTAGCCATGCCGTACACCCACGCTGCGATGCTGCTGGCGCTGATCGCGTTCTTGGTCGGGGCGTTCTACTGTCTGGATGCTCTGCACGGGGAACGTCGCGATCGCAGCATTTTGTTCTGGAAGTCACTGCCGGTTTCGGATCGTACCGCCGTGCTTTCGAAGGCGATGATTCCGCTGGTGGTTTTGCCAGTGCTCACCTTCGTACTGATCGTTGTGCTGCAAGTGGTCATGCTGCTGTTGAGCACCGTGGTGCTGCTGATGAGCGGTGGGAATGCCGCGACGCTATGGACAGGGTTGCCGTGGATTCAGATGGAATTGGTGCTGCTGTACAGCCTGACGGTGATTGCGCTGTGGCACGCGCCGATCTACGCGTGGCTGCTGTTGGTCTCCGGGTGGGCGCGGCGTGCAACTTTTCTGTGGGCGGTGTTGCCGCCGCTATTGATCAGCATGTTCGAAAGCATTGCGTTCCACTTATTTGAAAAGATGGGCTTCCACAGTTCGTACTTCAGCGCGCTTCTGACAAACCGTTTGTTCGGATGGGCCCCGGAGGCTTTCGACTACACGATGCCGGACGGCAGGCAGGTAGACATGCATTTCATTCCGGTGACGCAAATTGCTTTGGGGAAATTTCTGAGCAGCCCGGGGCTGTGGGTCGGACTCGCGTTTGCCGCGGGGTTTCTGGCGTTGGCGGTGCGGTTGCGGCGGGATCGCGAACCGATGTGATTCGCTTCGCAGATGGGATTCGAGTTGTCGCGCAAGGAGAACGAGCATGAGTACGGCCGTATGGACTAACCGATTGGAGCTGAATTCCGTTGCGGACACGGCCTTGAGAGTGGCGGTGCGGTTTTGGTTTGGGGTGGCGCTGCTGGGGCAATTGGTGTTCGCGTTTGCGGTGGCGAGTTTCTATGGGCTAACGGCTGCGCGAGGGGATTGGCAGGGGTGGACTAAATTCATGCCGCATGGATACATGCCCGGCCATGCGATGGGCAATGGCGTGGCTGCGATCCATGTTTTCTCGGCCGCGTTCATTATTTTGGCGGGGACGCTGCAGCTTATCCCGCAGATCCGCAACCGGTTTCCGGTGTTTCACCGGTGGCTTGGACGAATCTATGTGGTGACGGCGTTCACATTGAGCGGCGCGGGTCTGTACTTGCTTTGGTTCCGTGGAACGGTTGGAGATATTTGGCAACACCTGGGGTCGACGCTGAATGCGGTGCTGATCATGGTGTGCGCGGCGATGGCGCTGCGGTATGCGATGGCGCGCGATTTTAGAACGCACCGGCGGTGGGCGCTGCGGCTGTACCTGGTGGTGAGCGCGTCTTTGTTTATTCGAGCGGGGATATTTCTTTCGGGTTTGCTGAATCATGGTCCGTGGGGATTCAATCCGATTACGTTTACTGGTCCCTTCCTCACGTTTATTTCTTTTGCGCAATACCTGGTGCCGCTGGGCGTTCTGGAACTTTATTTGCGTGCGCAGGAGCGGCCCGGCGCTGCGCGGCGCATGGGCGTGGCGGTTCTTCTTTTTGTACTGACCATCGCGATGGGGGCCGGAATTTTTGGGGTGGCGGCTGCTGCGTGGATTCCTCAAGTCAAAGCCGCGTACGACAGCCGCAAATCTGTTGCGCAAATTCTGTCGGCGACTGTTGCGTCTGGCGGGATTGACGAGGCGATTAAGCAATATCACGCGTTGAAGGCCTCGCCGAGTGGAGCTTACAACTTTGACGAAGACGAACTGAATTCTTTGGGTTATCAGCTGATCCGAGACCACAAGTTCAAGGATGCGATTCGTATTTTTCAGTTGAACGTGGAAGCTTATCCGCGGTCGGGGAATGTTTACGACAGCCTGGCGGAGGGTTATATGGATGACGGTGATAAGGCGCTGGCGATTGCGAATTATGAAAAATCTTTGGAGGTGAATCCGAAGAATCGGAATGGAGTGTTGATGCTGGAGAAGTTGGGTGTGGGGGAGGCGAGGAGGGGGCGGTAGCGAACGTTTTATGAATGGGCTGGGAGTTCGGAGAGAGTCTTGTCGAGTTTCGTACGTTCGAAATCTCGCCAGGATCCCTCCACTCCGCGACCCGGAGCGCCAAACTACGGCCTGCCTACGGCGGGCAAGCACGAAAGAAAAAGCCGGGTCGCTTCGGTCCCCTCGAAGATCGGGGCAGGCGGGATGACAGAGTCGGAGAGGAGAAGTCAAAACCCGCACCCTTGAACACCACAAGGGTGCGGCACCCGAACAACCCAAGAGCGCCGGCAGGAACGCCCGCCTCGGAAGGCGGCCGCTACAAAAGCGAGAAGATAGCTTTCCGCGAATGAAGAGGAATGGTGGTATGAAATATTCGCCTATTTTGGTTTTGCACATTTTGGGAGCGATTGTTGGGTTGGTGTTTGGATATGCGGCGTTGTTTTTGCGGAAGGGTTCGCGGGCGCACCGTTGGACGGGGAACGTGTTTTTTGTGTCGATGCTGGTCATGTCCTTAAGCGGGGCGTATATGGCGGCGTTTGCGAAGCCGAACATGGGGAATGTTTTTGGCGGGGTTCTGACGTTCTACCTGGTTGGGGCGGGTTGGTTGACGGTTATGCGGAAGGAAAAAGAAGCCGGGCTGGTGGAATTTGCACTGTTCCTGGTCGTGTTGGCGGAAGGAATTGGCGGCTTAGTGTTTGGCAGGGAAGCGGCGATGAGCGCGACGGGATTGAAGGATGGATATCCCGCGATGATGTACTTTGTGTTTGGGTGCCTGGCTTTGTTGTTTGCCGGATCGGACGTGAGGATGTTTGTGCGTGGAGGAGTTGCCGGGGCGCAGCGTATCGCGCGGCATTTGTGGCGCATGGGCTTTGCGTTGTTGATTGCCGCGGCGTCTCTTTTTCTGGGGAAGCAGCAGCATTTTCCGGAGGCGATTCGTAATTCACCGATTCTGAATACGCCGATTCTTTTGGTGGCAGTGATGATGATTTTCTGGCTGGTGCGCGTGCGATTTACGGGTGCGTATAGGAAGGCGCGGAAATCGGCGGGGCCGGTGGTGGCGCTGGGGTATGGCGCTCCGCGGCCCGAAGGATCTAAACGGACAGTCTGTACTTAATTCTTTGTTTGAGGTTCTCCCCATCCTCGTCGGATGGGCTCAGCATGACAGGCTGACAGCAAGGGCGATCCGTCGAAGATCCGGGCAAGCGGGATGACGACGTAGGAAAAGGCAAAACCCGCACCCTGGAAACCGTAGGTTGCGGCACCCTTTGCGCACGGTGTGCGAGGATGATCAAAAAGGCGCTCGCCTCAGAAGGCGGCCGCTACATAAGCCAGACGTGCCTCAGCGGCTAAAGCCGGGCTTTTCGCGAGCGGTTACGGCACGACCCTTCGAGGCTCAGGGTGAACTGAAGTCGTGCCCTCCCGAAGGACGGCGACGAACTTAGTTTTGGATGGGGCCGCCGCCTCTGCCGCTGGCTAGTTCGTCGATGAGGTCGACGACGGCGTACATGAATATATCGAGTTTCTTGATGACTACCGTCACGGTGCCTTTGGCGGGCAGGAGGATGTCGATGCCTTTCAGGGCCTTGGTCTTTGGCTTAAAGAGGCGGAGACGATATTCCACGTTGTCGTGATTCTCGAAGTGGATCCTGCCTCCTTTGGGTGTGACTTCCACTTTTGTGTGGGGGTAAGGCTTACCGTCGTGGATCGTAATGGTCGCGGATTGGGGCAAGTGTCCGGGTGCGTGTTCGGGTGGGTATATTGCTTTCACTGCAGCGCTACTTCTCATAGTTACTCTCCTTTCGAACCTGCGGATGCTGACGAAGCCGCTGGGGGCCAAAAAGGTGGATGAGCCAGCAGTTCGAGAATGGCGGGCCGTTGCTCAAGATCGGTGCGAGTGTATCCGTTTTTGAGGCTGTCCTGTAGGAATTGGATGGCGGTTTTGCGGTCGCCGAGGTCAAGGTGGATTTCCGCGACATCCGCGAGGACGCCCGGATCTTTGGGTGCCAGCTTGAGGGCGGCATCGGCATGGGCCATAGCTTTTTCGTGAAGTTTATCTTCGGCGTACAGTATGCCGAGCATGGACTGCACGGGGGCTTCCGGGGAGTTCAGTGCAGCGTATTGCTCGAGGAGGGGCAGCGTCTTTGCACGCGCCGCGCGCATTTTTTCTTCCTCTTTGGTCCAAGTGTAAGCCTGCTGCAGATTGGACCAAACACGCCAATCCTTGTCGTTGAGTTCGAGGGCCTTGCGAGTCTCGGTGGCAGATTCCGCATAACGCTTTTGGTCCATATACATCCAGCCGAGATTGGCGTAGGCCTGGTAGTTGGGAGCGAGTTGAATGGATCTCCGAAAGGCGTCTTCTGCCTTGGAGTTTGACGCAGAATCGTTCAGCGCCAAGTATGCGACGCCGAGATCGCTGTAGCCCTCGGAATTGTCCGGAGTAAGCTCGATTACGCGACGGTACTGCACGAGGGCGTCCTGCAGACGTTTGTGACGAGTGTAAAACGCTCCGAGGGCGCTGTATCCCTCCCAGTAATCCGGACGAAGTTCGATGGCGTGCTTGTAGCTGGCTTCGGCGTCCTCGAGATGTCCCAATTGTTCGTGGGCGCTCGCGAGGCCGAGCAAGGCGCTGGCATCACGGGGACTAATGTTGAGGGCCTTTTGAAATTCGGCAAGGGCGAGATCCGGCTTGCCAACGATTACGTGGAGATGGCCCAAAGTGACGTGCGCAGACGGGAGATGGTCGTCGATCTGCACGGCGTTATGGCAATTTGCGAAAGCCTGATCGACCCAAACGGGATGGTGATCCATCAGGAACTTCAAGCGAAGAGCTTCGCCGAGAGTCGCGTAGCCTAAAGCGAAGTCGGGATCTTTCGCAATGGCCGAGTTCAGCGCAGTGATGGCTAAATCGGGATTGCCGGGTTTGTCGTAGCGCTGCATATAGGCTAACGCCTTGAGGTAAAGCTCGTAGGCACTCGGCGCAACATTATCATCATTTGGCATAAAGGAGGTCTCGGAAACTTTGACTTTCATCATGCGAGCCAAGTGCGAAACGGCATCGTGTTGAAGGACGACCAAGTTACCAGAGTGATCTTCGAGTTCTGCCGAGCCGATCTGCCGCAAGAGTTTCGAATCAACCAAGACGACGGTGAGGTGCACGGTCTTGCCTTCGCGGCGAACGCTTCCTTGGACCACCATGGTCGCGCCGAGTTCGCGGAAGGCGGATGTGGGGTCGTTGACGTTGCGTTTGCGGACCACGCTGGCGGGAACGACCCAAAGCGACTGCTGCGCAGTATCGAGATTGGAAAGTTCGTTGGTGATGGAGTCCATCAGACCTTCGGCGACCGGCGCGTATTCGGGATCGTTGCCGGAGTTGGCGAAGGGAAGCACAGCGATATGCTTTTCGCTGCCAGCGTAGGCGACGCCCGCGAAGCGTTCGCGGACGGGAGGAAGGAAGAGAGCCACGATGGCGGCGACCGTTACGGCAAGCGACACCAGTACGAGACGGCGAGTTCTGCCCGGGTGGCCGGACTTCCATTTAGGAGTGGAAGCGTTCTCCATGCGCTGCTTGAGCTCACGGCTACTTATGGAGCGAGTTTGGGTCGGTTCGTCGGCCGAAGCAGGTTCCGACGATATTTCCGCGCGCACGGTTTCGAGATCGCGGAGCATCTCCTCGGCGGAGGGATAACGGCCATCGGGGTTCTTGGAGAGAGCACGATAGGCGACTGCTCTCGCGGCGGTGGGAAGGCCGTCGAGTCCGGCGGGCGGCTCGCTGAGGATGGCAAAGGTCATGGCACCGGTGTTGGGGCGGAGGAACGGATGGCTTCCGGTGATCATTTGAATGAGGATCACGCCGAGAGCCCAGAGATCGGCGCGCTGATCGATGGGTTCACCGAGGATTTGCTCTGGAGCCATGTAGGGGAGCGTTCCGGTCAGGGAGATGCTTTGCGTCGAGCTGGCGGAGGCAACGACGCGGGCGAGTCCGAAATCGACGATTTTTGCGACGTTGTCTCTGGTGATGATGATGTTGGAGGGCTTGATATCGCGATGGACAATGTTGCGGCAGTGGGCGGCGGTTAGTCCGCGTGCGATCTGGATAGCCAGGTCGAGCGATTCGCGAACGGGAATGAGGCCGCGGGACAATTTTTGGGCGAGGTTTTCTCCCTCGTAATAACCCATGGAGATGAAGAGCTGATGCTCGTCGGATTCTTCGAGGCCGTAGATGACGCCGATGTTGGGATGGTCGAGAGCGGAGGCGGCGCGGGCTTCGCGGAGCAGACTTTCTTTGTCGCGAGCGGTGAAGGCGGGGTCGTTGGGGAGGAATTTGAGGGCGACGGTGCGCTCGAGCTTCACGTCGAGGGCTTTGTAGACAACGCCCATCCCGCCGGCCCCAATCTTCTCGATGATGCGATAGTGAGGGTCGGACTGGCCTACGAGAGTTGCGTACTCCGGCGGCATTTGGTGGCTATGTTAGGACTGGATTTTGGGCAAGTCAACGAAGAGAGACGGTGGACGCAGGAACCCGAGAGGACAGTGAGAATCATCTCGCGGACTGCGCGAGATGGAGAAGAGTTGGCTGTGCCATGGGAAGAAAACACGAGAGAGGAGAGGAATGGACTTGTGTGATCGTAAGAGCCCACCGTTCATCCCGACAAAAGCGTCGGGATGGAAAAGAGTCGCATGAAACAAAGGCGCAAAAGATGGGGCACCCTCAAGTTCATTTGCGGGAAGGGGAACCCAAGAGCACAGCGAGGAATCGCTGTGCCACGGGAGAGCCCCAAGACCCTCAAGGTCATTTGGTTGACTGAGTTTGCGTGTGGTGAATAGACTTGCGTTCGGAGCCGAGCGAGAGATGGCAATAGCTTTCGAAGATGTTGGTGGTGAGCCGGGCGTTTTTGGGTGGCTGCACGAGCCTGCGCGGAGTACTGGAAAGGCCATTGTGCTTACGCATGGCGCTGGGGCGGATTGTCAGACGAAACTTTTGGTGGAGATGGCCGATGCGTTTGCGGCGGCGGGGTTCACGGTTTTGCGATTCGATCTGCCGTTCCGCCGCGAGCGTCCGCATGGACCGCCGTTCCCGGGAGGTGCCAGCCGCGACCGAGATGGGCTGCGGCGTGCTGTTGCGGTGATGCGCGAGCGGAAAAACCGGCGGGTATTTTTGGGCGGGCATTCGTATGGCGGACGACAAGCGAGCATGCTGGTTGCGGAGGAGCCCGGGCTGGTGGATGGGTTGCTGCTGCTTTCGTACCCGCTGCATCCTCCACGAAAACCGGATGAGCTGCGGACTAAGCATTTTCCGAAGCTGACTACGCCGGCGTTTTTCGTGCACGGTACGCGCGACTCATTTGGTTCGACTGCGGAAATGAATGCCGCGCTGAAGTTGATTCCTGGCACGCACGTGTTGTTTGAGGTGAAGGGTGCCGGGCACGACCTTCGGGCAAGAGGGGGAGGTAGCGAATTGACGGGGCAGGTGGTGAAGGAGTTTGGAACCTTTGTGGGGGAGTGATCAGGGATCAGCGATCAGGGATCAGCGACCAGGGATCAGGAACCGGGAAGAAGAGTGAACAGTAATCAGCGAAATAGAGATCGCGGAGCGGAGAGATTTTCTGGGAGCAGGAAATCGAAGAGAGAGCCCTCCGCTTCGAGCCGCAAACTGCGCGGCTCTCCGGTCCCCTCGAAGATCGGGGCAAGCGGGATGACCACGTCGGAAAAGCAAATTCAAAAACCGCACGCCTAAAATTCGAAGGGTGCGGCACCCGGCCGAGTTCCCGGGATCGAGGCAAGGAGATTCAAAGTGCGAGGGCTTTGTGCTAGGTTGCGACGATGAAACACTATCTAGTTCGTGCTCTTCTGTTCACTGCCATCGTGACATTGTGTTTCTCGCTTCTGGCTGCGCAAGAAATAAAGAAGAGTGCGACGGTTACTCTCGAAGTGGTCGACGAGGGCGGAGCTCCGATCCCGAAGGCGCAGGCGGAGTTCGTTTCGGTTGAGAGGGCGAGCGCGAAGTCGTTTGTTGCCGATGATATGGGAAAAGTGCAGGTTGCATTAGAGCAGGGAAGTTACGACGTTATCGTGTCGAGTCAAGCTTTCGAGACCAGGAATCAGCGAGTCAATGTGAATGGCGATGCGAGCCAAAAATTCACGGTTATTCTCCGGGTTCGGAGTTGTCCCACGACAGAGCCGTGCCCGGTGTTCCCGGATAGCAGTGCGCCACGAGGAAAAGACATTGTGAACGTCACGATGGTGGCGATTGATGGGAGCGGGGCGGTTATACCCGGCGCGCAAATTCGGATGGCGCCGAGTTTGGCAAACATTCCCGAGGATCTGAAAACGAATGAACGCGGCGAGGCCGCTATCGAGTTGCGCGCGGGCAATTATTTTTTGTGGGCCGCCGCTCCGAGTTTCGAGCCGATATTCAATCAGGTTCAAGTGGAAAAAGTGGCCACGCAAACTGTTCGACTTGAGCTGCAGGCTGCGAAGGCTTCGAACATAGTGCACATGGGTGGTCCGGACTATCCCGTGCCGATCAATGCCGTCGCTGCCAAGCCGGCGGTTGCCTTGTTGTCTGTTTCGATGAAGGTTACCGACATGAAGGGAACTCCTATTGCCTACGCGCAGTTCTCGGGGTTTCCACTGAAGACGGAGTGGGCCTATCCCGAAGTGGACGAGCGTGGCGAGTTGGCGTTTAAGATGATGCCGGGAGGCTATGACGTGGTGGTGAGTAGTCCGGGTTTTCAACGTTGGACAAAGCATATTGAATTGGCGGATGGAGAGGATCGGATGGTGCGCGTTCTTTTGAAGAGGCAGCAACGGTAGGGCAGTCGGGACGACAGAGAAAAAGGAAATTCAAAAACCGCACCCTTTAAAGAACCAAGGGTGCGGCACCCGGCTGTGCGTGCTTCATGGATTCACTGTGCGAGGAGTTTGATTGGCGGACCGCCTCAGAAGGCGGTCCCTACAAAGGCAAGAGGAACCCGAGAGACACAGCGCGAGAGGCTGTGCCACGGGATGTGGTTAGCGGGCGGTCCAGCCGCCGTCGATTAGGATGGTTTCGCCGGTGATTAGGGAGGCGGCGGGGGAGGCGAGGAAGACTACTGCGCCGGCGACTTCCATGGGCTCGCCGATGCGGTGGAGGGCGGCGATGCGCTCCACGGTGTCGGCGCGAAATACGGGATCGGCGAGTGCGCTTTCGGTGCCCGGCGTGCGGATGAATGTGGGGGCGACGGCGTTCACGGTGATTCCGTACTTGCCCCATTCAACCGCCAAACATTTTGTTAGGTGAGAAATTCCTGCCTTGGTCATGCAATAGATTGATTCGCCCGGTAGAGCCGCAAAACCTGCTTGCGAGCCCATGTTGATGATCTTGCCGCTTTTCTGGCGGATCATCAGGCGGCCGACGGCCTGGCTGGCGAAGAATGTTCCTTTCAAGTTGACGTCCAGCGTTTCGTCAAAATCTTTCTCGCGTACGTTTTCGGCCAGATTTTCGGGGGCGATTCCGGCGTTGTTGACAAGGATGTCGATGCGACCGAAGTGTTTCGCGGCTCGGTCGACGGCGGAAGAAATCTGCTGCATGGAGCGCATGTCCATTTGAAGCGGGAGGGCTTTTCTGCCTAACTTTTGTATTTCCGCGGTTAAGCCTGAGTCGGCGTTTACATCGCGCAGACCTAGCGCGACGTCCGCGCCTGCGTGCGCCAAGGCGAGAGAAATTGCGCGGCCCAAGCCTCGCGCCGCTGCGGTTACTAAGGCGACTTGGCTGGTCAAGCCGAACTGTGGATAGTCCATTACGTTTCCTCCGTTGCTTCGCTATTGTGTCACGCGCTTTGTGTCAGGCGCCTCGTGTCAGGCACTGGGATAAAGCCAAGTCAAGTCCCAAGGCTATGATATAAACGCTCCAGACGGTCGGTGCCATGAAAAAGTTGCGAGTCTATGTTTTGTTCAGCCTTATTGGGCTGCTTCTTTCTGGAGCAGCTTCCGCCCAGTCTCCCACTTTGCCTCCCACTTCGCGCAATGACCGAGAACGAGCGGATGCTCTGCTGAAGCAGATGACGACGGAGGAGAAAATCGGGCAGCTGAACCAGCTCTTCTGTTTGACGCAGCCGATCCCCGCCATTAAACACGATGATCCCGTGTCGTATGAAGACCACGTACGTCGCGGCGAGATTGGATCTTTTCTTTTCGTGACCGACCCGAAGGAAATTAACCGTCTGCAGAAAATCGCGATGACGGAACAGCGTTTGCACATACCGATTCTGTTTGGGTTCGACGTGATCCATGGCTTTGACACGGAATTTCCGGTGCCGCTGGCGGTGGCTGCTTCGTGGGACCCGGCGATGGCCGAAGAAGGGCAAAGGATCGCTGCTGAAGAGGCAACCCATGCGGGGGTGCGGTGGAGTTTCGCGCCGATGCTGGATATTGCGAGAGACCCGAGGTGGGGACGCATCTCCGAGGGGGCGGGCGAGGACCCGTACCTTGGCGCGGCGATGGCGCGGGCGCAGGTGCGAGGATTTCAAGGAACGGCGGAGAATCCGCGGCCTTTCCTGGCGACACTGAAACATTTCGCGGGTTATGGAGCTGCAGAGGGTGGACGGGATTACGATGGCGCGTACATTTCCAGAGAGCGATTGGAGAACGTGTATCTGCCGCCGTTTCGGGCGGGAGTTGAGGCTGGCGCGGCTACGGTGATGAGCGCGTACATGGATCTCAACGACGTGCCCGCGAGCGGCAATGTGCATCTGCTTCAAGATATTTTGCGGAAAGAACTGGGCTTCCAGGGATGGGTTGTCAGCGATGCGTTCGCCGTGGGCAGCCTTGTGACGCAAGGGTTTGCGCAGAATGAAAAGGATGCCGCACTCCGCGCCGCTACGGCGGGAGTAAATATGGATATGGGAAGCGCAACATATCTGAAGGGAATGAAGGCGCTTCTGGATGAGGGGAAGTTAAGCGCATCGCAACTGGATGATCTGGTGCGGCCGATACTTGCCGCGAAGTATCGACTTGGGCTCTTCGAGCACCCGTATGCGGATGCTACAGAGAAGACGCACCCGGAGATGCTTGCGAAACATCGCGCGGCAGCGAGAACGGCAGCGGCACGTTCTGTTGTGCTGCTTCGAAACGAAGGCGGTTTGTTGCCGCTGGCGAAGAGCGTGAAGAAGGTTGCGGTGATTGGACCGCTGGGAAACAGCAAAGGCGATATGAACGGACCGTGGAGCTTGACGGCGAAGGAGGAAGATACAGTTTCGGTGTTCGAAGGGATTCGCGCAAAATTCTCGGATGCGCAGGTGGAATTCGCGGAGGGAGTGCAGATAGCCAAGGAGTTTCCGTCGATGTTCGATGGCCTGATTGGGCCTAAGCCAGAGAAACCCTGGAGCGCGGAAGAGGCGGAGCAGCAGATGAAGGGCGCGCTAGAGTTGGCGGGAAGATCTGTCGTGGTGATTATGACGCTGGGAGAATTGAGTGGAATGGACTTTGAGTATTCCTCGCGTTCGTCACTGAGCCTGCCGGGAAAGCAAGAGGAGCTTCTGGAGCGGATCGAGGCGATGGGGAAGCCAGTGGTGCTGCTGCTGTTCAGCACGAGGCCGCTCGATATTTCGTGGGCATCGGAACACGTTCCCGCGATTATGGATTGCTATTTTGGGGGGACGGAAACCGGCAACGCGGTCGCGGATCTTCTAGTGGGCGATGCGGTGCCCGGAGGCAAACTGCCGGTGACGTGGCCTCGGAATGTGGGGCAAGTTCCCATTTACTACGCGCACACGGCTTCGCACAAACCGTATGACTCGGCGGACTTCACCTCGCGTTATTGGGACCTTTCAACCTCGCCGCTGTACTCGTTTGGCTTTGGGCTTAGCTATACGACTTTCTCGATTTCTGATCTTCACCTGAGTGAAAAGAGACCCGCGTTGGCTGGCTCGATCACGGCCAGCGTAACGGTTACGAACACTGGGACGAGAGCAGGGGATGAAGTGGTTCAACTGTATTTGCATCAGCGTTACGGATCGGCATCGAGGCCGGTTCGTGAGTTGAAGGGATTCCGACGTGTGACGCTGGCGCCGGGTGAAAAACAGGAGATCCACTTTACGATTGGCCGCGAGGAACGGAACTATTGGAGTGCGGCGAAGAATGGCTGGGTTGTGGAACCTTCTGAGTTCGATGTTTGGGTTGGAAATAGTTCGACAGCGGCGTTGCACGAGAGCTTCTCGGTAACGGAGTAGGGAGCGATTCCACGACAGCCGCGACGTTGGTCAACCTTGTCACAAGATTCGAATGTCCAAAACGCTGTAAGGAAATAATGCGCGATTCTCAGGCGCGAGAGCTGGGCGCTTG
>Ga0070765_100000831_pt1 | contig 18292 bp, 14 predicted proteins | sample HubBroMetageWFT5_FD_71516 | JGI IMG/M metagenome (GOLD analysis project Ga0070765, IMG submission 71516) | Warmed and freeze-thawed soil microbial communities from the Hubbard Brook experimental Forest, New Hampshire - Hubbard Brook CCASE Soil... | ecosystem: Environmental > Terrestrial > Soil... | reverse complement strand
GGGGTGGCGGTGGAGGCTCGGGGATCGGCGGAGGGGGCGGGGCGGGCACCGGCGGGTCGGGAATCGCGGCCTCGGGTGCCTCCGGGACGAGCGCGGGCCCCGGATCGCGGTCCGGGACAGGCGCGGGCCCCGGATCGCGGTCCGGGACGAGCGCGGGCCGCGGATCGCGGTCCGGGGCGAGCTCCGCCTGGACGTCGCGCAACATCCGGTCCATCTCCGCCAGATGCGCTTCCAGGGTGCTGGCTCGTTCGCTCGCCACGGGCGACGCCAGCCTAGCGGGCGGTACGGCGGCGGCTACGCCGCGGCGCCGAGCAGCGACACCGCGATCTCGGCGACCTCGGTCGGGGTGCGCCCCACACGCACGCCCTTACTCTCGAGCGCCTCGGCCTTGGCCTTGGCGGTGCCTCGCGTGCCGGACACGATCGCGCCGGCGTGACCCATCGTCTTGCCGGGCGGCGCGGTGAAGCCGGCGATGTAGGCGACGACCGGCTTGGTCACGTTGTCGGCGATGAAGTCGGCCGCCCGCTCCTCGTTGTCGCCGCCGATCTCGCCGCACATCACGATCAGCTCGGTCTCCGGGTCGTCCTGGAGCATCCCGATGATGTCGATGAAGTCGGACCCGGGCACCGGATCGCCGCCGATCCCGACGATCGTCGAGTTGCCGAAGCCGCTCTGGGCGAGCACGTTGCCGATCTGGTAGGTCAGCGTGCCCGAGCGCGACACCACGCCGACGTTGCCCTGCTTGAAGAACGCCGCGGGGATGATTCCCACGTTGGCCTTGCCCGGCGACAGGATGCCGGGGCAGTTGGGGCCGATCAGGCGGGCGCGGCCGTTCTTCTTGATCACGGAGTAGGCGCGGAGCTCGTCGTGGGCGGGGATGCCCTCGGTGATCGCGATGATCAGCGAAACGCCCGCGTCCTCGGCCTCGAGGATCGAGTCCGCCGCGAACCTAGGCGGCACGAAGATCATCGCGGTGTTCGCATCTGTGCGGGCGACGGCCTCGTGGAAGGTGTTGAACACCGGGATGCCCTCGACGTCCTGGCCGCCCTTGCCCGGCGTGACGCCGCCGACCACCTGGGTGCCGTAGTCGCGGTTGCGGAGCGAGTGGAACGTGCCCTCGCGCCCGGTGATCCCCGACACGCACAGCCTCGTGTTGGTATCGACGAGGATGCTCATGCGGAAGCGGCGGCCAGCTCGACGACCTTCTGGGCGGCCCCGTCCATCGTCGACTCGGTGAAAACGTTCGGCAGGTTCGCCTCGGCCAGCAGCTGGCGGCCTTCGACGTCGTTGGTCCCGTCCAGCCGGACGACGAACGGCACCGTTGGATTGATCTTCTTGAACGCCTCGATCAGCCCGCGCGCCACCTCGTCGCCGCGGGTGATGCCGCCGAAGATGTTGAACAGCACGGCCTTGACGCTGGGGTTCGACAGGATCACCTCGACCGCGCTCGTGATCGCATCGGCCTTCGAGCCGCCGCCGGCGTCGAGGAAGTTCGCCGGCGAGCCGCCGGCCAGCGCGACGACGTCGAGCGTCGACATCACGAGCCCGGCGCCGTTGCCGAGGATGCCGATGTTCCCGTCGAGCTTGACGAACGTCAGCCCGCGCTCCTTGGCCATCCGCTCCTGCGGATCCTCGGCCGAGGGGTCGCGTAGCTCGGCGTTGTCGGGGTGGCGGAACAGCGAGTTGTCGTCGAGCGTGACCTTGGCGTCGAGCGCCTTGACGTCCCGCTCGGGCGTGACGATCAGCGGGTTGACTTCGACCAACGTGGCTTCCTCGGTGACGAAGACGTCGTACAAACGAGCCAGCATGGCGCCCACCGGACGAACGACGTCGGCGTCGACACCGGCCTCGAACGCCAGGCGCCGGCCGTGAAACTCCTGGAAGCCGAGCAGCGGATCGACGTGCAGGCGCGCGATCGCATCCGGATCGGTGTCCGCAACCTCCTCGATGTCCATCCCGCCCTTGGTCGAGAGCATCACCAGCGGCGCCTTGGCCGACCGGTCGAACACCACCGACGCGTAGTACTCGGAGGCGATCTCCGACGCGGCCTCGACCCACAGCTCGTGAACGGTGAGACCGCGGATGTCCATTCCGAGGATCGCACCGGCGTGGTCGCGGGCCTCGTCGTGGTCGTTGGCAACCTTGATACCGCCAGCCTTACCCCGTCCCCCGATCTGCACCTGGGCCTTGATCACACACGGGTAGCCGATGTCGTCGGCCGCCGAGGCGGCCTCGTCGACGGTCTGCGCGTGCCTGCCGGAAGGGACGGGTACGCCGTGACGCGCGAACACCTGCTTGCCCTGGTACTCAAGGAGATCCATCCGCGGCTGGACTGTAGTAGGTCGGGTGCAAACGCTGCCGCCCGGCGCGGGAACAGCCTGGAAGCGCCGGAGTCTCTCCCCGTGGCATCATGGCCGCGCGATGGCGATCCCGAAGGACATCACGTTCGTCACGTTCGACGTTTATGGGACCTTGATCGACTGGGAAACCGGTGCGTTTGACGCGTTCCAGACCGAGGCCGAGCGCGACGGCTTCACGATCGAGCGCGACGAGCTGATCCCGCTCTTTTACGAGACGCAAAAGCAGATTCAGGCGGGCTCCTACGAGCTCTACGCCGAGGTCCTGCGGCGCACCGCGGTGCAGATCGCCAAGACGCTCGGCTGGCCGTTGGAGCCCTCGCGGGCCGGCTTCCTGCCGGACTCCGTCCAGCGCTGGCCGCCGTTCAAGGAGACCAATCCGGTCCTGCAGAAGATCGCGAAGAAGCACAAGATCGGGTTGATTGCGAACATCGACGACAAGCTCCTCGGCCAGACCCGGCGCCACATCCCGCTCGACTTCGATCTCGTCGTCACCGCACAGCAGGTGCGCTCGTACAAGCCCGACCCGGCCCACTTCGCCGAGTGCGAGCGGCGCATCGGGGGCAAGAAGGGCTGGGTCCACGTCGCCGCCAGCTACTACTACGACATCGAGCCGTGCCTGAAGCGCAAGATTCCGGTGATCTGGGTCAACCGCGCCAAGGAAACGCTCGAGTCCAACCAGAAGAAGCCGGACGCGGAGGTCTCGAACCTTCGCGAGGCGATGAAGCTCCTCGGCGTCTCCTGACGGGGCGGCGCGGACTCGATCTCGATGAGGGTTCTGGCGGTCCACGCCGACCTGATCGTGTTCATCAGCCGCTTCTGGCAGACGACGTGCACCGCGGTGCGCGCCGGCGAGGAGGGGTTCGTGATCGACTCGCCGGTGTATCCGGACGAGCTGGAGGCGGTCCCGAACGTGCTCGAGCAGGCCGGCTTCCCGGTCTCGGGGCTGCTCGCCACGCACGCGGACTGGGATCACCTGTTAGGGCGCATCGCGTTCCCGGAGGCCTCGCTCGGCGTCGGGGAGAGCACCGCGCGGCGGCTCGCCGCCGAGCTCGGGCAGGCCCAGCGCGAGCTGCGCGAGTTCGACGAGGAGCACTACGTCGACGACCGGGGTCCGCTGATGCTGGCCGGAATCCAATCGCTGCCAATCCCGGGGCGCCTGGCCCTCGGAGCCGGCGACCGCGAGCTCGAGCTCCATCGGGCGGACGGCCATACGGCGGACGGGACCGCGTTCGTGATCCCATGGCTCGGAGTCCTGATCTGCGGCGACTACCTCTCGCCGGTCGAGATCCCCTGGATATCGGCTGACGGATCGGTCGACGCCTATCTGGCGACGCTCGAGCGCCTCCGCGGCCTCGTGGCGCGCGTGCAGACGATCGTCCCCGGCCACGGTCGGCCGCTCCGGAGCGAGGAGGCGCTCGTGATACTCGAGGAGGACGTGAGCTACCTGCGCGCGCTGATCGACCACGGGACCGAGGCGCCGCTCCCGGCCGGGCGCAGGACCGCGACCCAGCGGCGGATTCACGCCGAAAACGTCGAACGGGCATCTACGCTACCGCGGACATGAGCTACTCGACCCTCGCGACCGCCGCGATCGTCCTCGGCGTCTTCGCCGCCGGCATCGCCGTGACCGCCGGCGCCCTGCTGTGCGTCGGCCGTCGCCGCCTGGCGCAGCGGGCGCTGCCGGTGTTCTTGGGTGTGCTCGCGGGCGTGATCGTGCTCGCGTTCGCCGCGGTCGCGGAGAGCGAGGACGACCTGCAGGCGCACGCTGAGCGGACCCTCGGACTCGCCTCGGCGGCCGAGCGGACGGAGATGTCCCAGACCGGGCGGTACACGATCTCGGTGGTCCGGCTCGAGCGGGTCGACCGGGCGTTTGCGGCCGACGTGAAGGTCAATCAGCCGGTCGTGCGGGTCACGCGGGGGCCGGGCGCAGGCAACGTCACGCTGTGGGTCTCGCTCGGGCCCGGAACCCGCGCCCAGGCGTGGCTGAGCGCGTCCGGTCGCCTCGAGGACATCTCCACGCCGGCGGCGCGAACAACATCCCGGCACGGACTGGTGCTCGGCATCTCGGGTCGGCGGGCGTCGTGACCACGGCGGGCACGTTGTGACGACGGCCGGCGCGGAGCGGCGGGCGTCGTGACCACGGTCGGCACCGGGACCGGGATTGCTCCCCGGCTGCGGAGCCGATCCGAGCCCGGCAGCGGAGGACCGCGCGCCGGCAACGACGGCCAGGGCGGCGTGTTGCGGTGGGCGTGGTGGGCTGCGGTGCCGTTGTGCCTGCTGTATCTGATCCTGCTCGTGCACCAGCTCGACGCGGCCATCCGGACGACCAATCTCGACGCGGACGCGGCATCGGGGCCGGTCATCGGCGAGCTGTTCGGGGCGGCGCCGGCCGGCGCCAACGTCGTGCTCGGCACGTTCGGCTGGTACGCGACCCTCCTGTTCTACCTGGGCACGAAGTGGCTTCCGTTCCACCGCCAGGTCTGGGAGGCGGCGCCGTTCGTGATGGCGCTCGCGGCGGCCGGGCTGACCGCGTGGGCGGTGTCGCGCGTGGCGACCCGATGGGCGGCGACGGTGACGGCCGTGGTGTTGCTCTGTACCTCGCCGGTGACGCTTCGCCTCGAGCTCGCGACGACTCAGCACGCTCCTGCCTGGTTCAGCGTGGCAATGCTCGCGGCGTTCGCGGTGTGGCTCGGGCTCGAGCCACGGCGGACGCGCCCGTGGCTCGTGGTCGCCCTGTTGGTGCTCGTCGTCGGGACGATCGTGGGCGTCAACGCCGCCTCCGATCCGCTGCTGAGCATCGCCGGGGTGGCGCCGTTCGCGCTGGCGATGGTCGCCGCCCGCGTGCTCGCCCCCGGACGCTCCGCGACGCGGGCGCTGTGGACGGGGGCGGCGACGCTCGCGGTCACCGGCGTCACGTGGGGGCTCACGGCGCTCGCGATGTCGTCGCTGTCGGTCACCCGGGAGCCCGGGTTGCACACCACGAGGATCGTGATCGGCCACAAGAACATCGCGAACTTCACGCTGTGGTGGAAGTCGATCGCCACGATCGGCAACGGCGACTACTTCTCGCGCCCGCTGTCGCCCGGAACCGTTCTCGCGTTCGTGTGTGCGGTGATCAGCATCGCCGCTGTGGTCGCGATCCCGTGGTTGGCGTGGCGTCAGCTACGCCGCCGCTCGCGTGCCGCGGCGCCGGGCGAAGCCGCGGCCGGGGCTGCGACGGGGGCCCGAGCCGGCGCGAGCGCTGCGACCACGACGTTCTACGTCTTCTGGTGCTCGTCGGCGATCCTGCTCACGCTCGCGTTCCTGTTCAGCGCGTACCCGGGCGACATCCACTCGGGCCGGTATCTACTGGGCCTGCTGTACGCCGCCGCGGCCGTAGTTCCGGCGGCCGCAGCGGGGCGGGCGTGGACGCGGGCGCTCGTCCTCGTGTGTACATGCGCGTTCGCCGTGTCAGCCGTGGTTTCGATCTCCGACCGCGGTCCGGTCCCGTCCCCTCAGACGGCCAACAGCCCGGTCACGACGCAGGTGGCCGGCGAGATCGCTCAAATCGCCGCTCGTGAGCACCTGTCCGTCGGTTACGCCGGCTACTGGGATGCCGCCCCGATCACCTGGTCCACGGGCTTCGGCGTGCACGTGTACCCGGTCTCGGTATGCGACCAGCGCAAGCACCTGTGTCGCTTCGATCTGCACTTCATCAGCAGCTGGTACCGGCCCCGAGCGCACACTCGCAGCTTCCTCCTGACCGACCCCGCACTCGCGAATGTTTGGACTCGCACCCCCGACCTGGGGCGACCGAGTTCGGTCTACCGGCTTGGCCGAGTCACGATGTATGTCTACCCGTACGACCTCGCGAAGCGGATCATTGGATAATCGGCGTCGGGAGGAGCTGGCGAGCCTTCGCTGGGACCCGAGAGGAACCGCGACGACGAGCGATGTCTGAAAACAGCCGCCCACAAACGCAAGACCCGGCCCTGGAGATGGCCGGCGCCTCGATCACCGTCCCGACGGGGCGAATGGGCTACCTGCCATCGGACCGCCAGCGCAGCATGCTGGCCGTGGCGGGCGCCGCGGTCGGCTTCGTGATCGCTTGGTACCTGATCCATCACGGTTGGTACCGACTCGACCGGCAGTGGGACACCCGGGAGTACGCGAAGTACGCGCGGAACATCGTGGTCCGCGGGCTCATGCCGTACCGCGACTTCTCGGTGGAGTATCCGCCGCTGGCGCTTCCGGTGTTTCTGCTTCCGAGGCTGATCGCCGGGAACGGGTTCTCGGGCTACATGGAGGTGTTCGAGCTGATGATGGCCGTGTGCGGGGTGATCGCGGCCGGCCTGGCCGCGTTCGTGCTCGCCGCGCAGCGCGTGGCCACGCGGCAGCTGGTGGGCGGGGTGGCTCTGCTCGCGCTCTCGCCGCTGCTGCTCGGCGCGGTCGTCCTGTCGCGCTACGACCTGTTCCCGACGATGCTGACCGTGGCCGCGCTCACGGCGTTCTACTTCGAATGGAACCGGAGTGGGTTCCTGTTGCTCGCCCTCGGCACCGCCGCCAAGGCCTTCCCGGTGGTGATCGTGCCGATCGCGGCCGTGTACGTGTGGCGGCGCCACGGCCGGCGCGCCGCGCTCATCGGTCTCGCGGTTTTCGCCGGGGTCGTGCTGGCGTGCTTCCTCCCATTCCTGGTGATCGCCCCGCACGGGGTGTGGTGGGCGATTCACGGCCAGGAGAGCCGGCCGCTCCAGATCGAGAGCGTCGGCGCCGCGGTGTTCCTGGCCGCGCATCAGCTGCTCGGACTGCATCTGACCTACTACTTCACCCACAGCTCCGACAACCTCGACGGTCACGCGACGCTCGCGTTCGCCGGGGTGATGAGCGTTCTCCAGATCCTCGGGCTGCTGGTGGTGTGGGCGCTCTACGCCCTCGGTCCGGCCACGCGCGAGCGGCTACTGACCGCGGCCGCGGCCGCGGTGTGCGCGTTCATCGTGTTCGACCGGGTGCTCTCCCCCCAGTACCTGATCTGGCTGGCGCCGATGGTGGCGATGATCAACGGTCGCCGCGGACTGGCGGCGATGGCGCTGCTGGCGTGCGCGATGGTGATGACGCAGCTCTACTACCCGCTCCACTTCGCGCCGCTGAAGAGCTTCGTCGCGCTCGAGTCGTGGGCGGTGATCGGGCGCGATCTGATGCTGGTCACGCTGTTCGCGACGCTCGTGTGGCCCGACCGTGGGGTCACGACTGCGCTGCCGCGCCGGGCGGCGTTCGCTACTGCCCGGAGCTGATCACCGCGAGCGTGTCGCCCGTGGCCACCGACGCGCCCACCGCGATCGGCAGCTCGGAGACGACCCCGGCCTTATGCGCCGTGATCTCGTTCTCCATCTTCATCGCTTCGATCACGGCCACCAGCGCGCCCTCCTCGACCTCGGCGCCCTTCTCGACTGCGACCTTGAGCACGGTCCCCTGGAGAGGCGATGCCAGCGCGTCGCCGCCCCCGCCCCCGCCCGCGCCGACCCCGCCCGCGCGCTCGGAGCGGCGCGGCGCCCGCCGGGTGGCCACCGCTCCCTCTGACGGCGCGGGGGCGGCGCCGTTGAGTGTTCCGGCCGCCGGTGGCGGGCCGATCACCTTGACGTCGAAGCGCTTGCCCGAGACCTCGACGGTGTAGCTCTGCTCGACCGTCTCGGGAGCGCCCTCGCCGTCGCTCGCGTCTTCGCCGCTCGGCTTCTCGCGCTTGGGGAACGCGAGCTCCTTCAGCCACGCCCGGTCCTCGATCAGGTCCCGGCACGTCTCGGCGTCGTGCCACTGGCGCGTCTGGAGGATCGCGGTGTGGAACGGGATGAGCGTCTTGAGGTTTTCGATCTCGTACTCGCTGAGCGCCCGCAGCATGCGCGCCGTCGCCTGCTCGCGATCGACGTCCCAGACGATCAGCTTGGCGACCATCGGGTCGTACATCGGCGAGATCTCCGAGCCGGTCGTTACACCGGAGTCGACGCGTACCCCGGGGCCGGCGGGCTCCCGGTAATCGCCGATCTTTCCGGGCGCCGGGGCGAAGTTCTTGCTCGCGTCCTCGGCGTTGATCCGGCACTCGATCGCGTGCCCGCGGAGCTCGAGGTCGTCCTGGGAGATCGACAGCCGCTCGCCGGCGGCGACCCGTATCCCCTCCTTGACGATGTCGATCCCGCTCACCATCTCGGTCACGCAGTGCTCGACCTGCACGCGGGTGTTCATCTCGAGGAAGAAGTACTCGCCGTCCTGGAGCAGCCCCTCGATCGTGCCCGCGCCGGTGTAGTTGACGGCCGCAGCGGCGTCGGTCGCGATCTTTCCGATCTTCGCCCGGAGCGCCTCGTCGACCGCGGGCGCCGGCGCCTCCTCGATCAGTTTCTGGTGGCGGCGCTGGAGCGAGCAGTCGCGCTCGCCGAGGTGGATCACGTTCCCGTGAGTGTCGGCGAGCACCTGCACCTCGACGTGGCGCGGGTCGGGCAGGTAGCGCTCGAGGTACACGGTCGAGTCGCCGAAGAACTTCTCGCCCTCGCGGGCGGCACCCTCGAACGCGTCCTTCAGCTTGGACTCGTCGAGCGCGACGCGGAACCCCTTGCCGCCACCGCCGCCGGCCGCCTTGACCGCCACCGGGAAGCCAATCGTGTCCCCGATTACCCGCTGTGCGTCCTCGATGCTCTCCACCGGCTCGGTCGTGCCGGGGACGATTGGGACGCCGGCCTTTTGCATCAACTCGCGCGCACGAGTCTTCGAGCCCATCGCCTCGATCGCCGAGGCGGGCGGACCGATGAACGTGATCCCCGCCTTTTCGAGCGCGGACGCGAAGGACGCGTTCTCGGCGAGGAAGCCGTACCCGGGATGGACCGCCTCGGCGCCGGAGCGCCGCACCGCATCGATGATCTTGTCGATGACCAGATAGCTCTCGCTCGCCGGGCCGGGGCCGAGCAGGTAGGCCTCGTCGGCGCGCTTCACGTGCACGGCGTCGCGATCGAGCTCGGAGTAGACCGCGACCGTGGCGATGCCGAGCTCCTCACAGGCGCGCATGATTCTGACCGCGATCTCGCCGCGGTTGGCGATCAGGACCTTCGAGAACATGCGGCGCGGGACTTTAGAAGGTCTTTCCACGCTGCGGTCCGCATGTGCCCGCGGGAGGCGGCGCTCGCTTGGGAAGAAACTACCGCTATACGGGTGTTTCTTCCCAAGGGGCCCTGACCGGCGCCCGGGACCGATCAGCGGGCGGCGAGCACCATTCCCGCCGCCACCGTGTCGTTCGTCGCCTCGTCGATCAGGATGAAGCTGCCGGTGTTGCGGTTCCGGGAATAGGGGTCGGCCATCAGCGGAGACCCCGAGCGCAGGCGAACCCGGCCGATCTCGTTGAGCGCGAGCTCGTCCGCGGGCTCGTGGGCGAGCAGGTTGACCTCGACCCGGTAGTCGAGCTCCTCGATCCGGGCGCGAGTGGTGCGGGTGGTGTGCTTGATCACGAGCCGCGCGCCCGGCCGGAGCGGCGTCTGCCCCATCCAGCAGACCATCGCGTCGAGCTCGCGCGCCGGCGTGGGCGGATCGTCCGGCTCGGCGAGCATGTCGCCACGGGAGATGTCGAGGTCGTCTTTCACCCGAACGGTCACGGACATATTCGGGAACGCGGTGTCGACCGGTCCTTCGAACGTGTCGATCGAGTCGATCACGGTGCGCTGACCGCCCGGGAGGACGAGCACCTCGTCGCCCGGATGCAGCACACCGCCGGCGACGCTGCCCGCGTAGCCGCGATAGTCGTGGTGGTCATCGCTGTTCGGCCGGATCACCCACTGGACCGGGAACCGGACCTGGGCGAGGTTGCGGTCCGGCGCGATCACGACGTGCTCGAGGTGGTACAGCAACGGCGGGCCGTCATACCAGGGCATCGCGGTCGATCGGTCGACCACGTTGTCGCCGTGGAGCGCGGAAATCGGGATGAAGCTGACATCGGGGATGTCGAGCCGGGCGGTCCAGTCGGTGAGGTCGTCGACGATCTGCTCGAACACCGCCTCGTCGTACTCGACCAGGTCCATCTTGTTCACGCACATCACGACGTGCGGGATGCTGAGCAGGGACGCGATGTAGGCGTGTCGGCGGGTCTGTTCGCTGACCCCCTTGCGCGCGTCGACGAGCACGACTGACAGGTCCGCGGTCGACGCGCCCGTGACCATGTTGCGCGTGTACTGCTCGTGGCCCGGCGTGTCCGCGATCACGAACTTCCGCCGCGGTGTCTGGAAGTACCGGTAGGCGACGTCGATCGTGATTCCCTGCTCGCGCTCCGCGCGCAGGCCGTCCGTCAGCAACGCGAGGTTCACATAGCCGTCGCCGCGCCGCTCGGACGTCCTCACGACGTGCTCGAGCTGGTCCTCGAAGATCGACTTGGAGTCGTGGAGCAGCCGGCCGATCAGGGTCGACTTGCCGTCGTCGACCGATCCGGCGGTGGCGAAGCGCAGCAACTCGCTAGTGCGGGTACGCAGAGCGTGCCCGTTGGTGGCGGCACCCGGAGTCATCGAAGCGTCAGAAATAGCCCTCGCGCTTGCGATCCTCCATCGCGGCCTCGGTCACGCGATCGTCCGCGCGCGTCTCTCCGCGCTCGGTGATGCGGGTGGCCGCGATCTCGGACACAACCTCGGGCAGCGTCGTCGCCAACGAACGGACGGCGCCGGTGCACGTCATATCGCCCACGGTGCGGTAGCGGACCGAGGTCTCGAACGGCTCCTCTCCGTCGATCAACTGCACGTGTGGGCTGAGCGCGTACAGCATTCCGTCGCGCTCGAACACCTGGCGCTTGTGCGCGTAGTAGATGGTCGGGACCTCGAGCTTCTCCTGCGCGATGTACTGCCACACGTCGAGCTCGGTCCAATTCGACAGCGGGAACACGCGGACGTGCTCGCCCTTGCGGATGCGGCCGTTGTACAGGGCCCACACCTCGGGACGCTGGCGCTTGGGCTCCCACTGGCCGAAGTCGTCGCGGAACGAGAACACGCGCTCCTTGGCCCGGGCGCGCTCTTCATCACGGCGGGCGCCGCCGAACGCGGCGTCGAACCCGTGCTCGGCGATCGCGTCGAGCAGTGTCACCGTCTGGAGACGGTTGCGCGACGCCCGCGGACCGGTCTCCTCGACGACACGGCCCTTGTCGATCGACTCCTGCACGCTGGCGACGATCAACCGCTCGCCGATCGATTCGATCAGGCGGTCGCGGAACTCGAGAACCTCCGGGAAGTTGTGCCCGGTGTCGACATGCATGATCGGGAACGGGAAGCGACCGGGCCGGAACGCCTTCTCCGCCAGGCGCAGGAGCACCAGCGAATCCTTGCCGCCGCTGAACAGCAGCACCGGATGCTCGAACTCGGCCGCGACCTCGCGGAAGATGTGGATCGATTCGGCCTCGAGCGTCTCCAGGTGGGAGAGCTCGTAATGGAGGGGGTTCAAGCTAGGTGGTCCTCGCTACTCGTGGATTCCGCACTCGGTCTTGTCGAGGCCGGCCCAACGTCCTTCCCGGCCGGAGCCAGGGCGGGTGCACGGCTCGCACCCGATCGACGCGTACCCCTGATCGTGCAGCGGGTGGTAAGGCAAGTCGTGCTCGAAGATATAGCGCCACAGGTCCTTCTCGCTCCAGTCGGCAAGCGGGTTGACCTTCCAGATCCCGCGCCGGTCGTCGTACTCGAGCTTTCCGGCCCCCGCGCGGGTAGGTGCCTGCTCGCGCCGGATGCCCGTGACCCAGGCGTCGATGTCGTCGAGCGCGCGCTCGAGCGCCTCGACCTTGGCCTCGCCGCAGCAGTGGTTGATGCTCCACGGCTCGTCGGGGCTGCGTGCGTCGATCACCTCGATGCCTACGCCGAAGCGGTCCTCGAACCGCTTCCACGTCTGTAGCGTCTCCTCGAACAGCACGCCGGTGTCGATCATGAACACGCGAGCGTCGGGCTCGATCGAGGTCAGCATGTGGAGGAGCACCGACTCCTCCTTCTGGAAGGAGCAGGCCATCTTCAGCCGGGGATGGAACCGCTCGACGGCGTAGGCGAGCACCTCTTCGGCGGAGATGGTCTCGAGGTCAGGGATCGCGATGCTCATAGTTCCGCTCCGGGTCACACCGCGCACTCGCCCTCGCCGCGCACGACCTCGAACGGCGATTGCTTGGTCCAGTCAATGAAGTAGCTCATGTTGTCCAGGCTGAACTCGATCGGCATCGTGAGATCCTTGACCTGTGCCTCGAACTCCGCTGGCCCGACGCGGTCGACGAACGCGTTGAACTCCTCACCATCGGTCCGCGCGGATTCGTAAAAGCGTATCCACCGATCGACTGCCTCGGGCACGCGCTTGGCCGGGAGCCGCGCCTTGAGGCGCTGACCGTAGCGGACGTCGCCGCCTTCGTACGCGCCGCCGATGTGGGGGATGTAGGCCGGAATCGTGTGCTCGCCGACCTTGATGGAGGCCCCGTAGAAGCCGATGTTCGCGATGTGGTGCTGGCCACAGCCGTTGGGGCAGCCGCTCATCTTGACGTGGATCCTGCGGGTCAGCTCGTCGTCGAGCTCCATCTGCGTCACGCGCTCGTGAACGGCCTGGTTGAGGCCCATCGAGCTCGTGATCCCGAGCTTGCAGGAGTCGGTCCCCGGGCAGCTCAGGACGTCCGTGACCTCGTCGGCGCCGGCGTCGGCGAGGCCGAGCTCGCCGAGCGCCCGCCACACGTCGTAGACGGCGTCGTCGCGGACCCAGCGCAGGATCAGGTTCTGGTGGACGCTCGTGCGGGCGGCGCCGCCGGTGTATTCGCGCATGATGTCGCCGATCCCGCGGAGCTGCTCGGGCGTCAGGTCGCCGCGCGTCACCTTGACCTCGACGGTCGAGAAGCCGTGCTGCCGCTGGCGCTGGACGTTGGTCTCGACGAAACGCGTGAACTCACGGTTGTCTCCGTTCGGCGAAGCGAAGGATTGCGGCTTCGCCGGCGCATTGGCCTCTTCGTCGTACTCGAACAGGATCCCTTCCAGGCTGAAGTCGCGCTCGTCGACCCAATCGCCCTCGAGCTCCTCCTCCACGAGGGTGCGGAACTCGTCGATTCCGATCTTGTCGACCAGGACCTTGATCCGGGCGCGGGCCCGGTTGGCGCGCAGCCACTCCTGGCGGTCGAAGATCCGCATGCACGCCTCGGTGACCTTCAGATAGTCGCCGTTGTCGAGCTCGACGAAGTCGTACAGGGTGGGCGCCAGGCGGGGCATGATCGAGGTACCGCCTCCTACCCGCATCTCGACGCCGCGAACGCCCTGGTCGTTCACTTTCGGGATGAACGCGATGTCGTGGATGCGAGTGATTGCGTTGTCCTCGTCGGTCGCCGCGAACGCCGTCTTGACCTTGCGCGGCATCGCCTGGGTCGTGGGGTGGCGGACGAAATAGCGGACGTACGCGCCCGCGTACGGCGTGATGTCGAACTGCTCACCCTCGAGCGTTCCGGCGCGCGGGTCGCCGGTCACGTTGCGCATCGTGTTCCCGCAGCCCTCGCGGCTCGAGAGTCCCGCGTCCCCCAGCTCGCGGATCAGCTCGGCGGCATCGGGCAGCGGGATGTGGTGCATCTGGATGTTCTGCCGGGTGGTGATGTGCCCTTTGCGGAGCGGCACGTACTTCTCGATGACGTCGGCGAACGCGTCGAGCTGATCTGGCGTGACTCCGCCGAACGGGAGCTTGACCCGGACCATCTGCACGTCGGGCTGGCGCTGGCCGTAAACGCCCTGCTTCAGGCGGAACTTGATGAACTCGTCGTTCTCGAGGTCACCCTTGAGGAAACGGGTGGATTCAGTGTCGAAGTCGTCGAACTCGCGCTCGAGGATGGGGATGACGTGCCCCGGTACGTTCTCGAGCACCTCGGGATTCTCGAGTGATCCGGTGCGGGCGCTGTGCATCGGTCCTTCCTTCCGGTCGCAGGCGGCGGACCACGGAATCTAGCAAAAGGCAATCGGCGTTCGGGTAATTTCGCCGGGATGCAGGGCCTTCCGGCCCGGCCCGGGTGGGGACTCGGCACGCCGCCGGAGGAACGCGGGCGCGCGCCGCCGGGCAAGGATGTCCGGCGGAACCGGTCCCAGGGACGCCGCCGCAGGCGGCCCCTCTACTCAAAGGACCGGCGCCGCGACGGCGGGGGCAACCGCCGCGGCAGCCGGCGCGCTCTCAGCCGGCGCCGTTTAGGCGACCGACATCCGCTTTGGGGGCTGAGCGATGCCAATGGCCCCCGGCGCATCGGCGAGCGCGAGCGCGAGCCCGTCCGTCCGACGACGAGCACGAAAGCTGGTCTGCAAGGCGATGACCTCCACTGCACCCCGCGAACAGCACGACCCCGTTACGACCCCCTCTTGCTGCGCCCCAAGCACTCTCCCGGTGGACCGTACGTCTGGTTGGTCCACCAGCCAACACGGCGCACGCTGGCATACCGGTCGGCTCCTGTCAAGGCGACGGATACATAACGCAGCGGCTGTATCGCGCAAACAGGCGAGAGCCGTTCAAGCCCAGGGCGCCGGCACCGTCGGCGCCCTGTTGACGCCCTCTTGGAGGGCCGCGCGCTGCCATGGACTGCGCGCCCGGGCGGCCGGGACGGGCGCCGGCGCGGTGTCGCGCATGAACCGCTCGAGCGCGGCCACGACGGCGGCCGCCTCCTCCGCGGAGGCGCTGGGCGCGACGATGCTGAGCTTTGGCCGCCGGTTCACGGTCGTCGGGCAGCGTATCGTGCCGACCGTGACCGAGCTCCCGGTGTTGGATCAGGAGGCCGTGCTGCGCGCGGTGTCCGTGGAGGTGGCGATCGCACGGGTGCGCGACGCGCTGATCCGCTTCCACCGCGGCGAGTGGGCGATGCCAGCCAAGGTCTATCTCGAGAGCCCGCCGTTCGGTGACTTCCGGGCCATGCCGGCGCGTGGCGGCGAGTTCGCGCTGCTCAAGTGGGTGACGTCGTTCCCTGCCAACCCCGACCGTGGACTGCCCGCGGTCATGGGCGTGATCTGCCTGTCGGATACCGAGACTGGCGAGCCGCTGATGCTGCTCGACGCGCGCTCCGTGACCGCGCTACGGACCGGCGCGGTCGCGGCGGTGGCGGCCCAGGCGCTGGCACGGGCGGACGCCAGCACGGTCGGGATCATCGGGTGCGGGATCCACGGCACGTGGGCCGCGCGCTGCCTCGCGGCTGCCGGCTACGGCCCCGGGGTCTGCCACGACGCGCGGGTGGGCCATGCCGAAGCGCTCGCGCACGAGCTCGAGTGGAAGGTGGGCTCGCGTGAGGCGGCGCTCGGCTGCGACGTGGTCTGCTGCGTGACGCCGGGGGACGTGATCGTGGTCGAGGCCGGCGACCTCCACGCCGGCGTGCACCTGAATATGCTCGGCGCCGACGGGCCGGGGAAGGCCGAGGCCAGCGTCGGCGCGGTGTCGTCGTGCGTGCTGTTCTGCGACGAGTGGGAGCAGGCGTCGCACGGCGGCGAGCTGACCGGCGCGGTGAACGCCGGCCTGGTCACGCGCTCGGACGTCACGGAGCTGGGGGCGGTCCTGACCGGCGATACGCCCGGACGTCCCGGGCCCGAGGCCGTGACGCTGTTCGATTCGACGGGACTCGCGATCCAGGACCTGGCAGTCGCGGCCGCCGCGTTTTCGGCGTGGGAGGACCGCCGGGTCGAGGCCCAGAGCGTCCGGCTCTAGTCCGCTAGAGCGGGATGTTGCCGTGCTTGCGACGCGGGCCCGGGTGGCGCTTGTTCTGCAGCGTCTCGAGCGCCGTGATGACCTTCGGCCTCGTCTCGTGGGGGACGATCACGTCGTCGATGTAGCCGCGCTCGGCGGCGACGTACGGGTTGGCGAAGTGGGCCTTGTAGTCGTTGATCAGCTTCTGCCGGCGCATGTCGGGCGTCGGCGAGCTCTGGATGTCGCGCCGGTAGATGATGTTGACCGCGCCCTCTGGTCCCATCACCGCGACCTCGGCGGTCGGCCAGGCGAAGTTGAAATCCGCCGCGAGGTGCTTTGAGCCCATGACGTCGTACGCGCCGCCGTAGGCCTTGCGCGTGATGATCGTGATCTTGGGCACGGTCGCCTCGGCGTAGGCGTACAGCAGCTTGGCGCCGTGGCGGATGATGCCGCCCCACTCCTGCGTGGTTCCGGGCAGGAACCCCGGCACATCGCAGAAGGTGATGATCGGGACGTTGAACGCGTCGCAGGTTCGGATGAACCGGGCGGCCTTTTCCGAGGAGTCGATGTCGAGCACGCCGGCGAGCTGGTTGGGCTGGTTGCCGACGATGCCGATGCTGTAGCCGTTCAGGCGGGAGAAGCCGCAGATGATGTTGCGCGCGTAGTGCTCGTGGACCTCGAAGAACTCGCCGTCGTCGACGACGTAGCGGACGACGTCGCGCATGTCGTAGGGCTTGTTGGGGCTGTCGGGGACGACGTGGTCGAGCTCTGGGTCCTGCCTGAGCGGGTCGTCGGTGGGCTGGACGCGCGGGGGCGTCTCGAGGTTGTTCTGGGGCAGGAACGACAGGAGGTATCGCGTGTCCTCGAGGCACTGATCCTCGTCATCGGAGGCGAAGTGCGCAACGCCCGACTTGCTGTTGTGTGACATCGCCCCGCCGAGCGACTCGAAGTCGACCTCCTCACCGGTGACCGTCTTGATCACGTCGGGGCCGGTGATGAACATGTGCGAGGACTCCTTCACCATGAAGATGAAGTCGGTGATCGCCGGCGAGTACACGGCGCCACCGGCGCACGGACCCATCACCAGGCTGATCTGCGGGATCACCCCCGAACAGTTGACGTTGCGCAGGAACACGTCGCCGTAGGCGCCAAGGCTTACGACTCCCTCCTGGATGCGGGCGCCGCCGGAGTCGTTGATCCCGATCACGGGACAGCCGATCTTGGCCGCCAGATCCATGATCTTGCACATCTTCTCGCCCATCACCTCGCCGAGCGAGCCGCCGAAGACGGTGAAGTCCTGGCTGAACACGCACACCCTGCGGCCGTCGATCGTCCCGTGTCCGGTGACGACGGCGTCGCCGTAAGGCTGGTTCTTCTGCATGTCGAAGTCGTGGGTGCGGTGGCGCACGAACACGTCGAGCTCCTGGAAGGAACCGGGGTCGAGCAGCTTCTCGACCCGCTCCCGAGCGGTGTACTTGCCGCGCTCGTGCTGCTTGGCGACGGCCTGCTCGGAGCCGGCGTGGATCGCCTCGTGGCGAAGCTCCTCGAGCTGTCCGAGCTTCTCCGTGTATGTCTCGGGGGCCTTCTCGCGCACCGGGAGCGGGCAGTTTAGGGAGAACGGGGGTACCAAGCGACTGCAAGATGCGATACAACTCCGCCACCTTGCAGGAAACGGTGCTTCGGCGCCGACGACGGAGAACATAGAAGCCGAATCGCCGAGCCATCCGTGGCCGGCGAACGGAGGACCCAACAGCGACCCCTAGGGGGCGCCGGGGCGAATCGCCGCAATCGTGCGGTGTAGCGCAAGTCGCGAGCCCGTCAGCTAACTCCGCAGGCTCATTAAAGGAGGCAGTTGATGGACACGGCACGTGATCTCGCTTGCGCTGATGTGTGGCAGGCATCGTTGGAGCGCTCGCTCGCGCGCAGGGGGAAGCCCACCCGCAGTTCCCTCGAGTTGTTCCACCTGCGGCCAGAGCGCGATCTCAGCTGTGTCGACATCCTTCGCGAGTCGACGGCGTTCTCGGAGATGCGTCGTTCGGCGGCGGCTCGGCGGCCGGCGATGTCCCTACCCGGCGCCGGCGGCATCTCGGCGCTCGCGTTGCTGGCGGCGGCGACGCTTCCCGGACTGATCGGCGGTCGCGGCGGCAGCGCCAGAGCGGCAAGGATCACGTATCGCGCCAACGCCGACGCGTCGCGGCTGCCCAAGACCACCGCCCGACGCGTGGCCGCGGTGCCCAGCGCGACGGCGAAGGCCGCGACGGCGCCCGGGACGACCACGGCGGCGGTCGCGGGCGCGT
>Ga0070765_100000830_pt1 | contig 18298 bp, 17 predicted proteins | sample HubBroMetageWFT5_FD_71516 | JGI IMG/M metagenome (GOLD analysis project Ga0070765, IMG submission 71516) | Warmed and freeze-thawed soil microbial communities from the Hubbard Brook experimental Forest, New Hampshire - Hubbard Brook CCASE Soil... | ecosystem: Environmental > Terrestrial > Soil... | reverse complement strand
ATAAATGGTAGGCACGAGGAGACTCGAACTCCTGACCTCTACCGTGTCAAGGTAGCGCTCTAACCAACTGAGCTACGCGCCTACATTTAACGACAATTGTACCGGGCTCAGCCGCTGTGGGCAATCTTGGATGAGCACATGGAGTTTATTTTTCGTGGCACAGGTCCGGATACTGAACAGCTCCTAGCGAAAACGAAACCGATCCGGTGCCACCGATGGCCGCGGATTCTTCCTCGAGTTGCAAAGTGGCCATCTCCCGGCGACAATCGCTGTGGTGATGACTTCGAGTCAAATTGACGGGCCTGCGAATTTCGTTGGGAATCCATTCCGCCCCGGCATCATGGTGCTGGTTACTTTGGGAAATCCAAGAGAGAAATTTTGGGGGGCCATCCTTTCTCTTACTCCCGAAGGGTTAAGTCTGTGCGGGGTTGAACTGGCGTCGTTCGACGACCTGGTATCTCTGGTTAAGGATGGTGAACCGTTTTCTCCTGGCGTGGTGTTTGTTCCGATGCATCGGGTGGAGCGCATGGAACTTGATCTGCCCGACGGCAGCATCCCATCGCTGTCACAGCGGTTCGCAAGCAAAACGGGTCTGGATCCTGCCACGGTACTCATTCGCCACCTCGCAGTAAGTTCCCCGCTGGGGGAACAGAAGTGAAGCTGTCGCAACTGCTGACCGCGCCCAATCAGCTCACGCTGCTGCGGATGATGTTTGTGCCCTTCATCGTGATCAAGCTAGTTGAGGGTCACTACGAGTTGGCGCTCATTCTGTTTGTCTTGGCGGGTTTCAGCGACGGGCTCGACGGCTTGCTAGCGCGGACTCTCAAGCAGCAAACGGTGTTGGGGCAATATCTTGACCCGATCGCTGACAAGTTGCTGCTCAGCACCATGTTTATGGTGCTCTCGATCTTACATAAGATTCAGTGGAAATTTACAGTTCTGGTTTTCAGCCGTGACATAACGATCTTGATGGCAAGCGCAGTGCTTTATGCCATCGCCGGACTCCGCGATTTTCGACCGAGCATATTCGGCAAAGCGAACACGTTCGCGCAGGTTGCGGCCATCTTCTTCGTGTTATTGTTCGAAATAAATAGATCGCGGTGGATTGCGATTGGCCGGCTGTCGTTTCTGCGGGCGACTTTCGCCTTCACTATTATTTCAGCAATGCACTACGTATTTCTTGTCGGACAACGGTTGCGAGCCAATCACCAGGTTTCAGCCGCATCTTCGAGCGGCAGGATTTGACCGGCGAAGACCACTCGTTGTCTCCCATGACGAACGAAGTGCTATTTGTCCTAAAACTACGTTCACAACGCCCAGAAGTCGGCGAGATCGATGTATTCGTCCACCGTTACCGGCTGGCCGGTTGTGCCGATATCGATTTGCACCTGGAAGCCGACAGAGCTTGACCATCCATGCGGCAAAGAGCCCGCCGGATATACGGCATTTACGGGATGGACAACGCCATCCACGGTTAAAGTGTCGTAATACATGCAGGGTTTGCCACTGCATCGGTCGGTGTCGCCCGAGACGCGGTGAACATCCCAACGCAAGTGGTGCCATTGATTCAGCTTGAGCGCACATTTAACCGCGGTATTCATCCAGTGGCCATGGAGTTGATCAAACACTTGCCAGAGGTGGGTGACCTGATTGCACTGCGATCCCCACATGAATTCAATTCCCGTTGACTTCGAGAAATTGAATTGATCGAACTCGAACGACCCAGCGACGGAGGCCTTATCCGTCAGGTAGACCCAAAGGCTGGTGCTAAGTGAGGTCGCATCGTCGTCAGCGCCGGCAACGTAGGTCCACAAAGCGTTGCTGTACTCTGGCCCCGTGATCGAGACCTCCATCGCGTGGCCATCTTTCGAAGGATGCGCATGGCCGATTGTGTGCGACGTGCTCGTAGGGATTCCATTTCCTCCGGGATTACAACTTGGCAGCACGCAGACGGGCTTCCATCCGTTCATCGACTCATTAACGTTCAGCCGAGTGACGTCGGTATCGTTGAACGGCACTTGTGCCAGAGACAAGGTGGAAAACAGCATGGCGAGGCAGAATCCAGTGAAAACTCTATGTGCGATGCTCATTTCGGCTCCGAAGCGGCAGGAAATTCGAGCGGAAACGATCCAACTCCGGACGGAGACGCGAAGTCCGTCCGATTTAATCGCCACGCCCCGGGGGAAACCTATCCTAAATGGAATGCCGCCCTCCAGATGCCGGAAGTACATGATCCCTCCGATCTCACTATGCAGGGAGTAAGTCTAGCGGGATTTTAGAGTCGGCTTCAGGTTGCCGGTCTTGGGACCGGACACGAACTCGTTTCCGGCGATGATGTAGCGTAGCGGACGCTCGGCTGCTTTGGTAATTCCGATTCGCGGTGTTGTCAGGATACGACGAACGCGGTATCCATCATCCGCGATGAAGAGATCAGAGGAAGCGTTGGTCAGGTCTTTGTCGTTGTCCCGTTCTCGGGTGATGCCAAACGCCTCGGCCAACCGGCCAGGACCGCTGGTCAACTTGCGCAGGTCGCGCGGCGAGTTGATTGACACGTTTCGCAGGCGCGCCATTTCTTCAATACCAGTTAATGGCTCGACGGCACGGAATAGAATCCCGCCGGCCACTCCATCGGGCAAACACGACACATTTAGACAGTAGTGGTTGCCGTAGATGAAATAAACGTAAGCATAACCGGGAGGTCCGAACAGTACAGCATTACGCGGCGTGCGCCCTGCAAAAGAGTGCGCTGCCGGATCGTTTGCTCCCAGGTAAGCTTCGACTTCGACGATCCGAGCAGTGCGAAGCTGCTTCGCTTCTTTCCGCACCAGCAACTTACCAAGTAATTCGCGGCTAACTCGGCGGGGATCACGATCGTAGAACCCACGCGACAATGGATCTCGAAGCTGCGGGATGGGCGTTGCTAAGATCAAAGATCGCTGATGCGCGAGGCCACCTTTCATTTAGGCCCGCTTTTGGCGTGGGGAGAGAAGGGCGAGAATTTCCCGGAGTCCTTGCCGGATTTGCTTCAAATCGGGCGTAGTTCGATCGGGGAAAGGCAGCGGAGCTTGTTTCTTGTCAGTTTTGTGGTCTGCTCTCAAATGTTGCCGTGCGCCCGCTATGGTGAATCCTTCTTCGTAGAGAAGTTTTTTTATGCGCAGCACATTTTCAACGTCCTTGTGGCGATACATGCGCTGTCCGGTGCTGCCTTTGACCGGTTTGAGCTGCGGAAACTCAGTTTCCCAGAAACGCAGAACGTATGCTGGCAAACGGCAAAGCTGGGCAACTTCTCCGATCCGGAAATACAGCTTGTCCGGGATTACCACGTCGGCAGTCTTGACAGATTTGGCCGCAGCTTTGTTGCGAGCACTCATCGGGATTCTAGAAGTGGCTGCATCGCGGACTGCGCCTCACTCCCTATCGCGTTTCTAGCACGACCGGAGGTCCGGAACAACCCCTCATTTCGGGCAAGCGCTTCTTTTCTAACGTCTCACGATTGGGAAATCAAATTAAAAAACCCCCGGAGAGGTGCTTCTCTCGAGAGGCTTTTCGAAACTTTCTGTTTTGTGCGAAGTATCGTCTCGCGGACGGTTAGTGTTTCTTTTTCTTGGCAGCCTTTTTCTTTGCTGGCATGAAGTTTCCTCCGTGAACAATTTTCCCTTGAAGGGGGCCCAAATCCAAATTCGTTGCCCAATTGTAGTAGGTACAACGATGCTACCCCAAGATATTGAGGACTATTACTTTCATTGTCAATAGAATTCTTCGATGATGAGGTTCCATCTGAGCGACCGGGTAGTCCGTTGTCGTACACTTGGCATCGTCGCTTTAGCCCGCCATGCGTTCTTCCACAAGACGTGATCCCATCGAACTAGAGATATTCAAGAACATCTATCACTCGATCGCGGAAGAAATGGGAGCAGCTCTGCGTCGAACCGCTTTTTCACCCAACATCAAAGAGCGCCGCGACTACTCGTGTGCAGTTTTCGATTCTGACGGCGAAGTGATTGCCATGGGGGATCACATGCCGGTTCACCTGGGCTCGATGCCAATGTCGGTGCGTGCGGCAATCGATGAGTTTGTCCTCGAGCCCGGAGATATGGCGATGTTGAATGATCCATTTCGGGGCGGAACGCATTTGCCGGACATCACGCTGGTGGCGCCGGTTCACGTTCGGCCGGGGAATGGTCGCCTAAGAGTTCCGAAGAAGCGGCCCGATTTCTATGTCGCATCACGTGCTCACCACGCTGATGTCGGTGGTGCTTATCCGGGCTCGATGGGTCTTTGTCGAGAGATCTATCAGGAAGGACTTCGCATTCCACCGGTAAAGATCATGCGAGCCGGGAAAATGCAGTCCGATATTCTCGCGTTGCTTCTGAACAACGTCCGGACGCCGCAGGAACGCGAGGGCGACCTCGGGGCACAGATCGCCGCCTGTCACACCGGGACGCAACGCTTAGAGGAAATCTGTAGCTGCTATGGCCTGGAACGCGCGAAAAAGGCGGCGCGTGCGTTGCTCGATTACTCCGAACAGATGATGCTTGCATTTCTCAATCAAGTGCCCAGTGGTACTTATGAAGCTGAAGATTTTTTGGACAATGATGGAATTAGCGCGAAGGCGGTGCAGATTGCGGTGAGGTTGAGCTTTGGAAGACGCTCGTCGGGCCGGACCTGGCGCCGATCCGGGAAGGGTCGAAGACCCGTCAGCACAGGGGCGGTGACGGTTGATTTTACGGGCAGCGACCCGCAGGTCGAAGGCAGTGTGAATGCCGTGGAGGCGATCACGTACTCAGCTTGCTTTTACGTTTTCCGTTGCTTGCTGGCCGAAGACGTACCCGCGACCGCGGGGCTCATGCGTCCAATTGAGGTTATCGCGCCGGAAGGAACACTGGTCAACGCTTGTCCTCCGGCAGCAGTGGCCGGCGGAAATGTGGAGACCTCGCAGCGTATTGTTGACGTGCTACTGCAGGCATTGGCGCAAGCGATCCCCGAGCGAATCCCTGCGGCAGCGGCGGGAACTATGAACAACCTGACCATCGGCGGGATTGATCCTCGCACCAAAGAGCCCTTCGCCTACTACGAGACTATAGCGGGCGGGATGGGGGCGCGGCCATCGAAGCCTGGCGTTTCCGGCGTTCACACACATATGACAAATTCGCTCAACACGCCAGCCGAGGCCTTGGAATACGCGTACCCGCTGCGGGTTCAGCAGTATTCGCTGCGCCCAGGAAGCGGTGGTGACGGAAGGCATCGGGGTGGAGATGGAATTATCCGCGAAATCGAAGTTCTCACCGATTGCGAGATCACGCTTTTGTCCGACCGGCACGACCATGGCCCGCGGGGGTTGGCAGGTGGCAAAGATGGCGCGTCGGGCAAAGCCACAGTGATTTCTGCAGATAATTCGTCGCGAGACATGCCGGGCAAGTTCAATGTTCGGCTGCGTAAGGGAGAACGGATTCGGATTGAGACTCCGGGCGGCGGTGGTTGGGGCGACTGATTTGTTGCTGTGCGGGCCATTTGGGAAGAATCCGCATGCTTCGAAACGAATCCAACACTGGGATGGTTTTTCATACCGAACCGAAGGGGAAACTTCACAATGAATGATGACATCGCTGCTCATTATCTCAGTGAAATCCGACGCCAGTTCACCGGGCACAAGCGCCTGGCCGAAGGCGCCATGGCCCAACTGAAGGACGAAGAGTTTTTCATTGCGCTGGATCCCGAATCAAATTCGATCGCTATTCTTGTCAAACATTTGGCCGGCAATATGCGATCCCGGTTTACTGACTTTCTCACCACCGACGGCGAGAAGCCCAACCGTAATCGCGACCAGGAATTCGAAATAAACGCGGCAACAACGCGCGCGGATGTGATGCGCTGGTGGGAAGAAGGCTGGGCGCGGGTTTTTGCGGCTATCGAATCGCTTAAGCCCGAGGACGTCATGCGCACAATCACGATCCGCGGCGAGCCGCATACCGTGCTGCAAGCTACCAATCGGCAGGTCGCGCACTATGCGCAGCATACGGGACAGATCGTTTTCCTAGCCAAACACCTCCGGTCGAGCGAGTGGAAGACGCTAAGCATTCCGCGCGGAAAATCAAAAGAGTTGAACGCCGTTATCCAGAAGTATGACAAAGGCGTACTGCGGGAAACCTCGGAGGGTCGTTGACCTTGCCCACAGATCTGCTTTCAGTTGGCACGCACAACGGGATGCTAGAATTTAGGGTTTTGGTTCTGAATCTGAACTGATAAGCAAAGGTAGGTCCATGCCTGACACCATGTTGGCGGTCGTGAAAGAAAAGGCCGCACCCGGGGCCGAGATCCGAGAAGTCAAAGTGCCCGCGTTCGGCCGGAACGACGTTCTGGTTAAAGTTAAAGTAGCGTCAATTTGCGGTACCGACCTGCACATCTACGAATGGGACCGCTGGGCGCAGAAGCGGATTCAGCCGCCGCTTATCCCCGGCCACGAATTCTGCGGCGAGGTGGTGGCTTACGGCAATGAGGTTACGAGCGTCAAGGAAGGCGACTTTGTCTCGGCTGAAATGCATGTAGCGTGCGGTAAGTGCCTGCTGTGCCGCACCGGCGAAGCGCACATTTGCCAGAACGTGAAAATCATTGGGGTCGACACTGATGGCGCATTCGCGGAGTACGTAGTCATTCCGGAATCAAATATCTGGAAGCTGGATCCTGCAATCCCGCTGGAGTACGCCTCAATCCTTGATCCGCTGGGCAATGCCGTTCACACCGTACTGGCAGGCGAGGTTGCAGCGAAAACAATTGCCATCACGGGATGCGGGCCTATTGGGCTGTTCTCAATCGCGGTCGCACGGGCCGTGGGCGCGGCGCAAGTCTTTGCTATCGAGGTCAACGAGCACCGCCGCCGGCTCGCGGAAAAGATGCACGCGGATTTAGTGCTCGATCCGTCGAAACAAGACGTGAGGTCCATCATCATGGAGCGAACGGACGGCCTGGGCGTCGATGCTGTCCTCGAAATGGCGGGCCATCCTGACGCCATTCGGACAGCGTTCGACATCGTGCGTCGCGGCGGACGCATTTCGCTGCTCGGTCTCACCTCCAAACCAATCTCGCTCAACTTTTCTGAAGACATTATTTTCAAGGGCATCACCGTCCAGGGCATCAACGGTCGCCGCATGTACCAGACTTGGTATCAGATGACGGCGTTGCTGAAGAACGGCAAACTCGATCTGCATCCCGTGATTACAGATGGCATTGCGATGAAGGATTTTTCCAAGGCCATGGAGCGCTTGAAGACGGGAGAGGCGAGCAAGATCCTGGTTTATCCGAATGGAACGAAATAGGAATTTTTCGAGACAAACTAAGCTTCTGCAGGCACCTGTACGATCTTTTTCTGGATCGCATAGGTGACCAGTTGAGCTTTGTTGTGGATATCCAGCTTGCGCATCAGATTGAACCTGTGAGCCTCCACGGTTTTGACGCTGAGGCCTAGAACAGTGGCGATTTCTCTTGCGGAGTTGCCTTCCGCAATCATTTTGACTACCTCACGCTCTCGCGGCGTCAGGCTGGAACGGCGTGAATTCGCGACGTGCTCCACAGACACAACTCCCTTTGGCCAAAGTAAATGCGGGAGGGCCCAAAGGCGGCGAAAAGCGCGCCCGACGGCCCAAGACGGGTTTCTAAAGCTTATCCATATTGTACAAGCCTTTATCGCATTCGTCACGGTTGAAAGTTTATGTTTTAAGTCCCACGTTGACGGGGAAAGCAACGCTTTATTCCATCGGATACAATCCAGAGCGATGCTCCGTTATTTCACATCTGGGGAATCTCATGGGGAAGCTTTGGTCGCGTTCCTTTCGGGCATGCCTGCGGGATTGAAAGTCGATCAGGCCTTCGTGGATCGCGAACTCTGGCGTCGTCAGCAGGGCTATGGCCGAGGCGGCCGCATGAAGATCGAGCGCGATACCGCTCACATTCTTTCTGGAGTCCGCCACGGTATCACCATCGGTTCACCCATTGCTGTTCTTCTGGAAAACAAGGATTGGAAAAACTGGCAGGAATCACTCCCTGTGGAAGAAGGTGATCCCGCAAAGCACAAGCGTGTGGCTTCGCCGAGACCTGGCCATGCGGACCTGGCGGGCGCTCTGAAGTACAATTTTACGGACGCTCGCTACGTGCTCGAACGCGCCTCCGCACGCGAATCGGCGGCGCGAGTTGCGATCGGCGGTCTGGCGAAACTGTTGGCGCGCGAATTTGGAATTGAAATCCTTAGCCATGTAGTTTCGGTGGGCAACGCGTCGATCGAGAGCTCGGAGATTCCATGGGAGCGCATTGCTTCCCTCCGTGACCGGGAGGAGGTCCTGCTCAATTGCGCCAATGCTGACGCCGAATCCCGTATGAAGGAAGAAGTGGACCGCGCGCTCAAGACCGGGGACTCCGTCGGGGGTGTGTTTGAAGTGGTTGCCCACAATGTTCCTCCGGGGCTGGGCACGTACGCGCAATGGGATGAGCGTCTGGATGGGTTACTGGCGGCGGCGGTAATGTCGTTACAAGCGGTGAAGGCGGTTGAGATCGGGTCGGGCATCGCCGCCGCTGCTTCCCTCGGTTCCACCGTACATGATGAAATAGGGTACAGCGAGTCTACGGGCTTCGCCGGATTTACTCGCACTCGGAACAATGCTGGAGGAATTGAAGGCGGCGTATCGAATGGCGAGGACATCCGTGTACGGGGTTACCTCAAACCGATTTCGACGTTGCGCCGTCCGCTGCAGTCGGTGGATTTTGCCACACGCCAACCAGTGAAAGCTGCCTACGAACGTTCTGATGTGTGCGTGGTGCCGGCAGCGGGTGTGGCCGCGGAAGCCATGGTGGCGTTGACTTTGGCGCGCTGCGCGCTAGAAAAATTTGGCGGCGACTCCATGGAAGAAACGTTACGAAACTTTAAAGGCTACTCAGAACAGTTAAGAAATTACTAGCTAAGAACCACTCAATGATCTATCCCATCGTGAAGTTTGGAAATCCAGTTCTGGAAAAGCCGGCAGAATCGGTTACGGTCTTCGACGATCAATTGAAAAAACTGGTCGACGATATGTTTGAGTCCATGTATGAGGCTCACGGAGTCGGTCTGGCCGCGCCGCAAATCGGGATCTCCAAACGGCTCGCAGTTATCGATGTGACCTTCAAGGAGGATCCCGATGCCAAACTTGTCTTGGCCAATCCGGAGATTCTCCACACCGAAGGTAAACATACCCAGCCGGAAGGATGCCTCAGCATCCCTGAATTTCGCGAGCCTGTGACTCGTGCGCGCAAGGTGACAATTCGCGCCCAGGATTTGAATGGGAAGTGGTACGAGAGAACCACCGAAGAAGGCGAGGAGCTATTGGCGCGTGCCTTCCTGCATGAAACCGAACACTTGAACGGCAAGCTTTACATCAGCCACATTAGCGCGCTGAAGCGGGACCTGATAAAGCGTAAAATCCGCAAGCTAATCAAGGCTGGAGAGTGGTAGGAATTGAGCAATTGAATCGTTGAGTGATTGATTCATTTGACTCGATGATTCAATGACTCATTGACTCAATGCATCAATCCCCCACTTTCGTCTTTTGTGGCACGCCTCGCTTCGCCGTCCCCACGCTGGAGGTGCTGGTTCAGGCAGGCCTGCAAGTTCGTCTCGTGGTTACGCAGCCCGATAAGCCTCGCGGACGTGGACTTGCGCTTGCACCTTCTCCAGTCAAGGAGTCCGCTCTCGCTCTTCAATTGCCGGTCGCACAGCCCGCGAGCATTAAGAATAACGACGAATTCCGCGCCCAACTCACCGCGCTCAACCCCGACACAATCATCGTGGTCGGTTATGGCCGCATCATTCCGCAGTGGATGATCGATTTGCCGCGCCTTGGCAACATCAACCTGCACGCGTCCCTGTTACCCAAGTATCGTGGGGCCGCTCCTATACAATGGGCGATCGCTCAGGGTGAATCCGTAACTGGTGTCACTACCATGCGAATCAATGCGGGGCTTGATACCGGCGACATCCTCTTGCAAAAAGAAATCCCCATCAATCCAAGGGATACGGCCGAGACTCTTGCTCCCACTCTGGCCGCAATCGGAGCGGTCCTGATGATCGAAACCTTGCGAGGCCTGCAAGCAGGATCAATCAGGCCGCGCCCGCAGGATGACGGGAACGCAACACTGGCGCCGATTATAAAGAAAGAGGATGGCCGGATTGATTTTCGCCAAACCGCCGAGCAGATTTGCAATCGACTGCGCGGGTTCCAGCCTTGGCCCGGTGCCTTCACAATTTTTAGGGGCAGGAATCTTCATGTTTGGGATGCAGGAGTGTCTCGGCGTTCGCTGTTGCCCGCTGAACTTTTGGTCGAGGGCGATCGCTTGTTTGTGGGATGTGCTGAGGGCACGGCCTTGGAGCTTTTCGAGATGCAACTGGAAGGCAAGAGGCGAATGCCGGCGCTTGATTTCGTTCACGGCTATCGTCCCCAAAGCGGTGAGAAGCTGGGTGCGTAACTGACGATCGACAGCTTAGGACGGAGAACTGAATGCCTGTCTCACCCGCTCGAGCCGCGGCTTTCGATATTCTGCTTCGAGTTGAGCGCGAGGACTCTTACGCCTCGGAATTGCTGCACTCTTCGCACTACCAAGGGCTTTCTTCGGCTGACCACGGCCTGACGACCGAGTTAGCTATGGGCGTTCTGCGCTGGCGATCCTTGCTGGACAAGCACATTGCAGAACGTTCTTCGCAAAAACTCGCAAAACTCGACCCGGAGGTGCTTACCGCTCTGCGCCTCGCTGCTTACCAATTGTTGTTTCTGGATCGAGTCCCCCAGCGAGCGGCTGTGCACGAAAGCGTGGAGTTAGTGAAGCGTGCCAGGAAGCGGTCGGCGGTGCCCTTTGCGAACGCAGTTTTGCGAAAATTCGCTGGGGTCGAAAGTGGGGCTACTGGGTCCGCCATCGGCAAAGCCCAAACTGCGGCGGATTTAGCCACATCCTCCGCGCACCCGACTTGGTTGGTTGAACGATGGATTCATGAATTCGGGTTTGATATTGCTAAGCAGGTCTGCACTTACGACCAGAAAATTCCAGAAACCAGCGTCCATGCTACCAATGCGATTGCCGGCGAACTCAAGAATCAAAAGGTTGAGTTAACCCCAGGCCATTTGCTGACGACGGCGTATCGGGTCATTTCTGGTGATCTTATCGCCACTCGCCAATTCCGTGACGGCCAAGTGATCATCCAGGATGAGGCGTCGCAATTGGTTTCCCTTCTGGTCGGTGGTGGCGCGAACATCCTCGACTGCTGCGCGGCGCCCGGCGGAAAGACACGAACGCTGGCTGAGCGCAATCCCAACGCAAAAATCGTTGCAATGGAACTGCATCCGCACCGCGCGCGGATGTTACGCAAACTAGTTGCCGCAAATAACGTCCACGTGATTGCCGCCGATGCCCGCAACTCTCCACTCACTGGAGTCTTCGACCGCGTGCTGGCCGACGTGCCTTGCTCAGGCACAGGCACGTTGGCCCGCAATCCTGAGATCAAATGGAGGCTCAAACCCGAGGACCTGATAGACCTCCAGACTCGCCAGTTGTCCATTCTGCAATCCGCCATGCAGCGCGTCTCTCCTGGGGGAAAGATTGTGTATTCGACCTGCTCATTGGAAGACGAGGAGAATTCAGTCGTTGTGGAGAGGGCAATGTCCGCCGACCACTTGTTTCGGATACTCGATTGCCGGGTTGAACTGGAGCGACTCCGCTCCCAGGGCGAATTACGGTGGCAAGACGTCGAGTCACTTACCAGCGGACCATACTTGCGAACGATCCCCGGAGTGCATCCCTGCGACGGATTCTTCGCGGCAATTCTGGAGAAAATCTAACCGCGGATTGTCACGGATTTACACGTATAAGAACTGGGCTTCTGATCCGTGGAAATCCGTGGCGGGAACTCAGCGAACCTCGAAGTTGACCGCTGAACCCGCGACGATCTTCGCTCCGGGCGCAGGATTCTGCGACACAATCACGCTGGCAGGCGTGGGTTGCGGCGGAGGCACAGGTGGAGTGAGTGGCGGCGTTGCCACTGCAGATTCTAAAATTGGAGCGGAAGGCGATATGGCAGACGGCGCAAAGCTGACGCTCCCTAATCGAAAGCCAGAATCCTGCAAAACCAAAGTTACTCCTCCCAACGCCTGCCCTGCGAAGTTGGGCATCAGAAACGCTGGCGAGAGTGCAGATTCGGTAGTCAGCAAACTGATCTTGGGCGCCGCGATTCCGCTGGCGTTCGGGGCGGGGCTTTGGCCCAGCACCTGGTCGGAAGGTGGGCCAAGCATTTCGATCTGTGCCACAGAACCTACGTCTAATCCTCGGCGCAATATATTGATCACCGCCGCACGCTGGCTTTCCCCGAGCACATTCGGAATTTCCACTCGCTGCGGTCCCAAGCTGTCGGCGACGCGTATCTGCCAGCCCCGGCGCACCTGCGTACCTGGAGTCGGGAGTTGCGACAGAATTCTGCCTTCGGGAATTGTCGCGCTGTAATACTGGCGCTCAACTTCCATCTGGAAACCGGCCGCGTCGGCAATCCTTCGCGCCTCGGCGGGGCTCTTGCCGACCAGATCGGGGACAGAAACCTCCCGCCCGTGAATGGCAAAGCGCATCGCCGTTAACGCCGACACGAGTGCCACCACTAGCAGCACGAGGGTGAGCAAGATGAATCGAAAAAAGGCTTTCATTGCCAGGTTAATTATAGCTACAACTCGCGTCGGCTCGGACGCGTCGTTCGGGCGCCGTCGCGAACCGTCCTATACTGGGTGAATGCCGCCCGAGGCTAACCTTATTACGCTGCTGCAACGGTATTGGGGTTACGGTACCTTCCGTCCGTTGCAGGAAAAGATTGTGCTCAGCCTGCTCGGTGGTCGTGACACTTGCGTTGTCATGCCCACGGGAGGCGGCAAGTCGCTCTGTTACCAGTTACCCGCTCTGGTTTCTGGCAAGACCGCCATCGTGATCTCGCCTTTGATCGCGCTGATGCAGGACCAGGCAGCTCAGCTGGCGCAGATGGGGATTCCGGCCGCGGTGTTGAACAGCACTCAGACCAGTGGCGAGCAGACTGACATCACGAAAAAGGCCTGTGCAGGGGAGTACCGTCTGTTGTATCTATCGCCTGAACGCCTGACGCGTCAGGACACGGTCACTTTATTACGCCGCATCCCAGTCGCCTTCTTCGCCATTGATGAAGCACACTGCATCTCAGAATGGGGACACGAGTTTCGTCCTGAATATCGGCAGCTTAGTTCGCTGCGCGTCAACTTCCCCGATCTCCCCATCGCCGCCTTCACCGCCAGCGCAACTCGCCAGGTCCGTCACGACATCCTTACCCAACTTCAGCTGCGGGATCCGGCCAAATACATCGCGAGCTTTCATCGTGCCAATCTGCGATATGTGGCGCGGCAATGTGAATACGGAGAGCAACCGGTGCTACTGGTGAACGCGGTTCGCAGCTATACCGACGGAGCTATCATCGTGTACGCACCTACCATCGCGCGAGTGGAAGAAACGGTTGATTTCCTGGAAGAACAGGGGATTCCCGCCATCGCTTATCACGGGCAGATGGAAAAAGATCAGCGGCGGCTCAATCAGGAGCGCTGGATGGCCGACGAAGTTCGCGTACTTGTCGGAACTATCGCCTTTGGCCTAGGCATCAATAAGGCCACGGTCCGTGCGGTGATCCATCTCTCGCTGCCGCAGTCGATCGAGCAGTATTACCAGGAAGCTGGCCGCGCAGGGCGCGATGGCCTGCCCGCCGATTGCCTTCTGCTGTGGCAGAAACGCGATGCTGGCTTACTGGCTTACTTCATCGAGAAAATTGCCGACGCCGCCGAGAAAGAGCGTGCCTGGCAGCGATACCGCACCATCCGCCGCTTCGTGGAATCGGCGAATTGCCGTCATCGTGAAATCTGTTTGCATTTCGGGGAAACTCCGAAGTGGACTAAGTGCGATGCGTGTGATGTGTGCAGCGGCTTGCCCGCGTTCTTGTTTGCATCTGCGCCCAGCGGGCGAACGAAGCGGCGCAAGGTTTCGTCCCATGCTCAGCGGCAGGTGGGTACGTCTGGCGCAGTGGGTGTGGAAACTCCTGTCCCGGCGTCTGATGTTCATTCCGAATTGCGCGATTACCTTCGAGAGTGGCGGCGCGAAGCGGCGAAAGAAGAGAGCATTGCTTCTTTCATGGTCATGCATGACAGTTCGCTCGACGAGATTTGCCGGCGTCGCCCAGCCTCATTGGCAGAAATCCGGGGCATCCCCGGATTCGGCGAGCGGAAAACCGAACGCTACGGCCAACAGATTCTGCGCGCACTCGCGGAGTTCAATAAGGGCGCACGCGCCAGCGCGCCACTAGAAGTGAAGTCAAAACCGGCTGAAGAAACCATCCGCTTACTAAGTGAAGGGCGCTCGTTTCTCGAGATTGCAAACCTGCGAGGGCGTCACATCGGTTCTGTAGTCGGGCTAATCGCCAATCTGGTGGAAAAAGGAGAGCTGCGATTTCAGCCTGGGTGGGTCGAAGAAGCCAAACTGCTCGGCATCGAAGAAGTCTGCGCCAAGCTGGGGACGCGGGCGTTGAAGCCACTCAAAGACGCTCTGCCTGCCGACGTCAGCTATGAAGAGATTCGCCTGGTCGTAGCCAGAATTCGTAGTCAGCAACAAAAAACCGCATAACTTCGGGATCTGCTCGCACAACTGGCAGAGCCCGCTCGGCTGGGCGGACGCGGGCGTCCGCCCCTACGCGATTGTGCGCTGGTTTATGATGAGTTTGTTTCTGAATACTCAGGCCCTGAGGCTTCATCATGAGCGCTCCCGCAATCCCCGCAGAGAAAACTCGCCTGACTCGCGAAGAGATTAATCGCAAACAGAAGGAATACGTGTTTCCATCCGTCACCAATTACTTTTCTGATCCGCTGCCCATGGATCACGGCCTGATGCAGCACGTTTGGGACGTCGAAGGCAAAAAGTATCTCGACTTCTTTGGCGGCATCGTGACCATCAGCGTCGGCCACTGCAATCCGCGCGTCACTTCGCGTACGAAAGCCCAGATCGACCGTTTGCAGCACGTCTCCACCTGCTTTCCCAATGAGCCCATGGTCACTCTCGCTGAAAAGCTGGCGCAGATTACGCCGGGAGCTCTGAAGAAATCCTATTTCACCAACAGCGGGACCGAGGCCAACGAGACTGCAATTCAGATTGCGCGCATGCATACGGGAAACTTTGAAGTAGTCGCGCTCCGTCAAGGCTACAGTGGACGCTCGTCGCTGGCTCGCGGTCTGAATGGCATGAGTACCTGGCGGCGAGGTACGATTGAAGTTGGCATCGTTCATGCCATGAATCCGTACTGCTACCGTTGCCCGCTGGGATTAAAGTATCCCGACTGTGAGGTGGCATGCGCCAAGGACATTGAGAACACTATTCAGTTTTCGACTTCAGGACGCGTCGCCGCGTTTCTGGCTGAGCCGATTCAGGGCGTTGCTGGTTTTGTCACGCCGCCGAAAGAATATTTCAAAATAGCCTTCAATATTGTGAAGCAATACGGCGGCGACTTCATTGCTGATGAAGTGCAGACGGGCTGGGGACGTACCGGACGCAAATGGTTTGGAATCGAGCACTGGGAAGTTGAGCCCGACATGATTACGGCGGCTAAAGGTATGGGAAACGGCGTGCCGATCGGGCTGACCGTGGCGAAGCCAGAGATCGCGGATTCATTTCAAGGTTTAACGATCTCGACCTTCGGTGGAAATCCTGTCACGTGCGCGACAGCGAAGGCCGTTATCGACGTGATCGAAGAGGACGATCTCCGAACCAACGCTGCTGAAGTTGGCGCCTACTTCCGCGAGAAACTGGAGGAGTTGCAGCAGAGACATTCGCTGATTGGCGACGTGCGCGGAATGGGTCTGATGCAAGCGCTCGAATTGGTCGAGGACCGCATTACCAAGCAGCCGTCATCGGCGGGCACGACCGCATTGATGGAAGAATGCCGGAAGCGCGGTTTATTGGTCGGCAAAGGCGGCTTCTACGGCAATGTAATTCGCATGTCGCCTCCGCTGAACATTTCGAAGGCGGATGTGGACGAGGCGGTCCAGATTTTGGACGAGAGCTTCGCCGCGGTTAAGAAATAAATCTTTTGCCACGGAACGCGGATCAGGGACTGCTAGTGCGCTTCTTCGGCCGCGGGCGCAGTGTCCGCCGTGTCGACTTGTACTGGCCTCGGCGGCAAATCGGGCATGGGCTGAAACGCTCCCGGATCCTTGCCCGCCAGCGCAACTTTCATAAAGTCCATCCAGACGGGAAGCGCGGCACGGGCTCCAGTTTCCTTGGCTCCGAGCGATTTTTTCTCGTCATAACCAATCCACACTCCGGTGGTCGTCGCGGGTGAGAAGCCAACAAACCAGGCATCGGTAAAATCGTTGGTGGTACCGGTTTTGCCTGCAAGCGGATACTTCAAACTGGCGGCGGCGATCCCTGTTCCGTGCAGCACAACTTCGCGCAACATAAAGGTCATGATGCGCGCGGTGCGAGCGCTGATTACATCTTTCACATCCGGAAAATCTTCCTCCAGAATGCGGCCTTCATTGTCTTCAACTTTGGTGATATAGCGCGGCATGATGCGGACGCCATCATTTGGGAAAACGCTGAAGGCGGACGTCTGCTCGTACAACGTGACCTCGGCCGCTCCGAGTGCCACGGGCAGGTAGGCGGGGATGTTGGAAGTAATCCCGAAGCGATGCGCGTAGTCGATCACGGTCCTTATTCCGACACGTTCCGCGAGTTTCAGCGCGGGGATGTTGCGCGATTGCGCGAGCGCCCGCCGCAAGGTGATGTTGCCTTCGAACTTCTCATCATAATTGTGCGGAGTGTAAGGTCCAGATGCGGTCTGGAAGGTGACAGGTGCATCGAGAATCGTGTCGTCCGGTCTTGCTCCCTGATCGATGGCGGCGGTATAGACGTAAGGCTTAAATGATGATCCGACTTGCCGTAACGCTTGAGTCGCGCGGTCGAACTTTGACACTTCGAAATCGCGCCCGCCCACCATTGCTTTGATCTCGCCAGTGGCATTGTCAATTGCAATCAATGCGCCCTGTGTGCCCGAGTCCTGCTCCAGGCTTACTCGCGTCTTGCCTTCGTTGCTCAAAGTCACGATTTTTAAATACGCGATGTCACCTGGCTTCAAAATCTCCGGAAGCTTGTGCTGAGTCCAAGCCGCATCGGCTGGCAAGAGGTTTGCGGTATATCGGCCGAACTTGACGGTCGCTGACCCGGGCACAACTGCCGTGACCAAGGCGTGGACATAGCCGTTGACTTCAGGCTCTTCGTCCCAGTCAGGATGCTGGTAGCTGGCCAGAGTCGTACCCTCGGTTAGCACATTTTCGAGATGACCCTTCCAGCCGTGGCGACGTTCGTAGGCGGCTAAACCGTCGAGCACAGCTTGGTTCGCGGTCCGCTGCAGATCCATGTCGAGCGAGGTGTGAACCAGCAATCCGCCCTCGAGAACCTGATTGCTGCCATATTTATTTTCAAGATAGCGCCGAATTTCCTCGACGAAATACGGTGCCAGCGAGTTGGGATCATGCTGCAGTTTTAACTCAATGGGCTTGTTACGAGCCTCGACGGCTTGTCGCGCTGTGATCTTGCCGTCTTCCAACATCCCGTTGATGACCAAGTTGCGGCGCTTGATGGCACGGTCAGGGTGGTTAATCGGCGAATAAAATCCCGGCGCTTTCGGTAGTCCCGCTAGCAGCGCGGCTTCTTCAAGGGTGAGCTGCTTGGCTGGCTTGCCGAAGTAGTACTCCGAGGCAGCCTCAAAACCGTACACTCCATGTCCGAGAAAAATCTGGTTGGCATAGAGAGTGAATATCTGTTCCTTGGTAAAACGCCGCTCGATTTGAATGGCCAGCAAGGCTTCCTCAATCTTGCGATGAAACGATCGATCAGGCGAAAGAAACAGGTTGCGAGCAAGCTGCATGGTGAGAGTCGATGCGCCTTGCACTCTACCGCCGGATTCAATGTCGCGGTACGCCGCGCCGGCAATGCGCCACACGTTGATTCCCCAGTGGCGATAGAAATCCTTGTCCTCAATCGAAATCAGGGCATCACGCAACACCTGCGGATAATCGCTGTAGGACGCCACCACTCGCCTTTGCAATGCGAATGAACCGATGATGCGGCCCTGGTCGTCGTAAAGCTCGGTGATGGAACTCGGACGGTAGTGCTCCAGCTCCTCGACCTGGGGGAGATCGGTAGAATAGACCAGCAATAATCCGGCGGAGGCGCCCACCAATGC
>Ga0070765_100000829_pt1 | contig 18302 bp, 15 predicted proteins | sample HubBroMetageWFT5_FD_71516 | JGI IMG/M metagenome (GOLD analysis project Ga0070765, IMG submission 71516) | Warmed and freeze-thawed soil microbial communities from the Hubbard Brook experimental Forest, New Hampshire - Hubbard Brook CCASE Soil... | ecosystem: Environmental > Terrestrial > Soil... | reverse complement strand
TACAACCTCTTTGCTACGGCGCAAGCCTGAATGTGTATCCTTCGGGCATGGCACGAGACATGGGTGCAGGACTTAAAGCGTATCGTCTGACCATCGGAAAGCAGGCAAGGCTGACGGACCTCGTAGACATATTCGAACACGGTCAAGACGTTGTTCCAGCAAGTGTCCCGCAGCAGAAGGAATTTTGGGAGGCTTGGCTGAGGTCCGAAAAGTCGTGAGGCACGGGCCCACGGTCTTTTCTTTGCAGTCATGTCTCCGGGCGAAACGCTCGAGTCAGACCTTCGGCCTGACCATCTCGAACCGCTGCTTCGTCCTCGTGTACTGAATGCCCCCCATGCGACCGATCAGGTCGAGCGAATCGCGGTCAAGCTTGCCGTCTTTCATGTGCGCCTCGTCGACGTGAATCGAGACAATCTCGCCGATCACCAGGCTGCTGCCGGTGGGAGCCGGAGAAAAATCGAGAATCTGATAGAGCCTGCACTCAAAGTTGACCGGCGACGCCGCAACTCGCGGGGCCTTCACAACCTGCGAGGGAGCCGAGGCGATCTGCGCGAGATCGAACTCATTGATCGACGCATCATATTCGCCGCTGGTCCGGTTCATCGCTTCGGCGAGGTCATAGGTCACGATGCTGATCACGAACTCCTTTGTCTCGCGAATATTGCGGAGGGTGTCCTTCGGTTCGCCGCCTGTCGAATTGGCTTGTTTCGGCGGACGCAGGCCCACAGCGAATGCCAGCAGCGGAGGCGAAACACACACGCAATTGAAAAAAGAAAACGGTGCGAGATTTGGCTGTCCGGAAGCGCTCAGCGAAGACACCCACGCAATGGGCCGCGGCCCAACCGCGTTGAGGATCAGGTTATACAGCTCTTTGTGGGGAAGATCGGAAGGACTGAAATTCATTCTGAGATAAGTATATCGTTGGTGGTGGTTAGCCCCCGGAGGAGAATATTTCTTTCGCAGCAACCACCGTGTTGCAGTGAATCGTCACCGTGTCTTCCACGTTTTTCGCATAGCCGCCGGCGTAAGTCACCATGACTGGAATATTGCGGGCGCGCGCCACGCGGAAGACTAAGTCGTCGCGCTTTTTCAGCCCGTCAATCGTCAGGTCGAGCCCGCCCAACTGATCTTCGCGATACGGATCGGCTCCCGCGATGTAACAAAGCAAATCAGGCTCAAACTGGCGCAATCCCGAACTGAGCGCGTTGTCGAGCCAGGCCAGATATTCGTCGTCGCCGATGCCGTCGGGCAGGTCCACGTCAATCGACGAGGCCGGCTTCCAGGCGGGATAGTTGTTGTGCTGGTGCAGGGAAATCGTAAAAACGTCGCCGGCATGCGCACCGCGCATTTTCGCAGGCCGCATCGGATTGAGGGTTGAAGCAGAAGCCGACGGCAGCGGGACGCTCTCCGTGCGCGTCCCAGCGAAGATTGCGGCCGTGCCGTTGCCATGATGCACATCGCAATCGACGGTCATCGCAGTACGAATCCTGTCGTCGCGCTGCAGTCGCCGGATGGCCACGGCTACGTCGTGGATCATGCAGAATCCCTCGCCATGATCGGGAAAGGCATGATGAAATCCCCCGCCGATGTTGACGCAGATTTTATCGGTCAGGGACTGTCGCGCCGCCAGAATCGATCCGCCCGCCGCCAGCCAGAACGCCTTGACCAGTTCTGGCGAAAACGGAACCTCGAGTTCCATCTCCTCGCGCGGGCTGAGTGTGCCAGTTTTCAGCTTGTGCACGTATTCAGGCTTGTGTACCAGCAGAATGTCTTGATCAGTCGCGGGTTGCGGTTCGAGAAAATCTGCGGCCTCGGCGACGCTGTCGGCAATCAAGCGGTCGTGAACCCGCCGATACTTTTCGGCAGGGAATACGTGCGCGCCGATGGGCAAGTAATAGGCGTCGCTGTAGACAAGCTTGAAGGGAAGCATAATGGGTGCGCTCACGATGACAAAGGGGGAAACTAGCGCTTTTTCGGCGCTACGGCCGGCGCCACCATCGGCCTTCTCACCGGCACAATCGCTCCCTTGGCCGGGTCAGCCGCCGCGTTGGCCCTGGTCAGCACTTCCTGCTGGATGTACTGGACGAACTCATGAATCTGCCGCTGCATCTCCTCCATGCGCTCGCGCATTTGCAAAATGATCGCCATCCCGCTGATGTTCACGCCCAGGTCGCGGGCCAGCGAGAGAATGAACTCCAGACGTTGGAGGTCTTCGTCAGTGTAGAGGCGCGTGTTGCCTTCGGTTCGCGAGGGCTTGAGCAGGCCTTCGCGCTCATAAAGCCGCAGCGTCTGGGGATGGATTCCATACATCTCAGCCACTGACGAAATCATGTACGCGCCTTTGGATTTGCGCTTGGTCATTGCGCCTAGTTTATCGCAGAAACAAATCGGCCACGGATCAACACCGATTCCCACGGAGCGAGAAGGCCATATCCGTGTTCATCAGCGTGAATCCGTGGCAATGAAAGTTACGCTGCCGGCTGCGGTTTGCTCGGACGCACCGACCACCCCGCAGGCTTCAACGCATGATTGAGCAAGTAAGCGACGAAGCCCGCCGCGATCAGGATCATCCCGAACGAGAACGAGCTCATATTCCAGATCTGCTCATGCTCGCTGCGCACCACCGAGAAGCCGAGCAGCAGCATCGGTGGAATGCCGATGGCAATCGCTCCAAACAGCCCGCCCGGCACGCGGAATGGCCGCGCCAGTTCGGGCTCGCGGAAACGCAGCACCGCCAGCGCCACAAACTCCAGCAATAGGCTGGCTCCATAGAGAAGAATGTCGATGGTCACGAGCCGCTCGAAGCCGAGGCCGAGACACATCGCCCATCCGATGGCCAGCACAACGATGGCAACCCACGGAGCCCGCGATTTCTTCTGCAGCTTGCCGAAGACGCCGGGTAGCATGCCGTCTTGCGCCATAGCCAGCGGCAGGCGGGAGTAGCTCATCACCAGCGCGTTGAACATGCCAAAGGCGCTGATCATGCCGCCCAGCACTACGCCAACGCGCAGTAGCGGACCGCCCAGCAGTCCGGCGATATCGGCCCATGAACCCGTTTCCCATGCGGTCGGCTTCAGGCCGGTCATCCACATGGCGGCGAAAGGAAGAACGTAGCTGGCCGCAACAATGCAGACAGCTACCAGCATCGCTCGCGGATAGGTCCGCTGCGGTCGCTCCACTTCCGTGGCGATGGTCGAGGCATTGTCCCATCCCATGTAGTTCCACATGCAGATCAGCAGCCCGCCCAGAATGTCCACGGTCGAAGTGGTCGGCTTGGTGACGGCATTGGCCAGCGCGCCCAGCTTGAACGGCGCCAGCACCACAATCGCCACGAATGGCGCCGAGAGCGCCACGAACAGCCACAAAGAGGTGAGCGAAACCACTTTCACCCCGGCAATATTCAGCAACGCGCAAGCGATCACCACGAACAGGGCAACCCACCAGCCGCGATTGTTTTCTTGAAAATAAGGAAACATGCGGGTCAGGTAAGCCACGAACAGCGTGGGATAAATCGCCATGTCGAAGATCGACGCCACCAGCGAGAGCCAGGCTTCCTGGAATCCCCAGAAGTTGCCCATCGCGCGGCGCACCCAGGCGTAGTAACCGCCTTCGAAAGGCAGCGCGCTTGAAAGCTCGCCGATCATAAACGCGGTCGGCAGGCTCCACAGAAGCGGTGTGATGAGCAGGATCAGGATCGCACGCCCGTATCCGGCGCCATGCACGATGTCTTCGGTGCCGTACGTTCCACCCGACACCATGAAGAATGTCGCGGCGACCAATGGCCAAAGCGTGAGGCGGACGAATTTTTTCCGGTTGGGTACGGCGGCGAGAGGCTGGGGGTTCTCTGTTTGTTGACGCGCGGGGCTAGCTGTTGCCAATTTCTATGGCTTCCTCCTCGAACGACTCACTCTCACCACCGCGTCTCCCCTGGTCTTAGAAGCAAGACGTTTTTCTCGCGGCTCCCGGGTCACTGCGATTTCCCGGGCATTTCGGCGAAGTTAGTTCGCAATAGTGAGATTACGGGAATTTTCCACAGATGCAAGATTTTTTTGATTTCTTTTGCAAAATTTTGTAGACAAACGTGGGGTACGGAGGTAACGCTCGCGCACCGCAGTTGAACGCTCTGGTCGGAAATCTCCCGACCACGGCAGATTGCTTTTGCAGTGGGCAAGGGCGGTGTTATCATCCGCGAAAGTTGGAGGACTTCATGAAACTGCCGTTTCTTACACTCGTTCTTTCCCTGGCTGCGTTCTTTGCCGTGCAGCCGTCGCAGGCGCAAAACGCCTTCACGCCCGATCAGGTGAAATTCGGCCCTGCACCTCCGTTTCTGCCGCGCGGTGCGCAACTGGCCGTGCTGGAAGGCAATCCGATGGCGTCGTCGGGCGATTACACGATTCGCCTGAAAATGCCCGATGGCTACAAAATCGCCCCTCATACTCATCCTGAGCGTGAGAATGTGACTGTGATCTCCGGCACGCTGAAAGTGGGCATGGGGGACGAGTTCGACGCAGGCAAGATGATGAGCTTCGGTGCCGGCAGCTTCGCCTATCTCGACCCCAGCATGCATCATTATGCCGCTGCGTCGGGGGAGACCGTGATTCAGATTCACGGCAAGGCACCGGTGAAGTTCAATTACATTAACCCGGCTGACGACCCCACGCCGAAGAAATGAAACTGAAAAGGGGCTCGGTTGGTGGCCGAGCCCCAAAACTTCAACCACAGGGGCCACAGAGGAACACAGGGTAGGACTAGACCTCTATTTTTCCTAGCTATTACTGGCGACCATTCGCTTGATTCCGTCCCGCAGCTGGGTGACGTGGAAATTGATGAGAAGCCCAACGCCCACACCGCTCAACCGCCGATAGGACAACAACTGAGCCTGATGTACCGGATGGATTGCTTCAACGCATTTCACTTCGACGATAACGAGTGTCTCGACGATCAGGTTGATGCGATATCCGAGTTCGATCCTCTCGCCGTTGTAAATCACCGGAAGCCTGACTTGGCTGGCGACGACGAAACCTCGTTTTCGAAGCTCATGCGTCAGGCAAGCCTGGTAGGCGCCCTCAGCAACCCTGGCCCGAGGACCGCGTGAACATGCATGGCGGAAGACACAACAGCTCCCGAAACCTGGTTAACCCGAATCGTCTGGAAAGATTCCGCTGAAGCGATCATTACAACTGAATATCACGCCGATCGAGGTTTACCCTGTGATCCCCTGTGTCCTCTGTGGTAAAAATTTTCGGCGGTTCCCGATTTGAACTCTTCGGCTAGACCTTCTTCCACAACTCTTCCCGAGGGTCCTCGGGATTCAGCTTGGCCAGTTCGCGCAGCAGCTCTTTCGTCCGCTCGTCGCGGGGCATTGGGACGGTGACCGTAATCTCGACAATCTCATCCCCGCGCGCGCCTTCTTTCGTAGCCGACGGCACACCCTTTTCCCGCAGCCGCAGTTTCTGCCCCGACTGCGTCCCCGGAGGGATTTTCAGCAGCGCGCGCCCATCGATCGTCGGCACTTCAATTTTGGCCCCCAGCGCTGCTTCCGTCGAACTGACTGGCACGGTCAGGTAGATGTCATCGCCGTCGCGACGAAAGACTGAATGCGGCTCGGTCCGAATAATCACATAAAGATCACCCGCCGCGCCGCCGTGTGACCCCGCGTTGCCCTTGCCCGATAGCCGAATACGCTGCCCGTCGCGCGTGCCGGCCTTGATGCGCACTTCGAGCGGCTCGGTGTTCGCGACCGTACCCTCACCGTGGCAGGTGGGGCAGGTGGTCAGGTTCTTTCCGGTTCCGTGGCAGCGCGGACACTGCACGTTGAACTTCATACGCCCGCCAGTCTGCGTGATCTGGCCCGTCCCGTTGCACTCCGGGCATTTCCCCGGAGATTCCAGAAAGCCCTGGCCGTGGCACTGCGAGCAGACGTCCTGCCGCGAAATATTCAGGCGCATCACGCCCCCGCGAATTGCTGTCCAGAAGGGAACGTTGACCTGATATTCGAGATCGCTCCCCGGCTCCGGACCTTCTTCGGCCGGCGCCGCACCGGCGCCTCCGCCGAAAATCGAGCCAAAAATGTCGCGGAAGCTGCCGCCGCCCGCTCCCCCGCCGCTTTTGCGCGCGCGGCCCGCGCTGTCTGCCAGGTCCGAAAAATCGAAGCCGCCAAAATCGAAGTGAACCCCGCCCTGGCCGCCATCCTGCGCCCCGCCCGGAAAGCCGCCCGGGAATCCGCCGGCTCCCGCTCCGCTGCTGCCAGCCCGCGCATAAGCTTCCGCGGTCGCCGGGTCGATGTTGTCGGAGTAGAACCCAACCTGATCGTAGATCTTGCGTTTCTTGGGATCGCTGAGAACTTCGTTGGCCTCGGAGAGCGCCTTGAACTTCTCTTCCGCCGACTTGTCGCCGGGATTTACGTCCGGATGGTACTTCCGCGCGAGCTTGCGAAACGCCTTGCGGATGTCGTCAGCCGAAGCCGACTTCTTCACCCCAAGAATTTCGTAGTAGTCCTTTTTGGTGGTGGTTGCCATTGAAATAGAGAAGGCGCTATGGGTCGCTCGCTCTCGCTGCTTAGTTCGGCCGCTTGTGCCGGTCTTCCTGTACCACGACGAGCGATTCAAACTCCGCCGCGTCTTCGTAGACGGGAATCTCCCGCGTACCGGCCGGCGAAGACACAAAAACTTCCCAATGCCCCTCACGGTCGGCAAGATTTACAAAATACGTTTCGTCATTCACCTGGAAGTCCACTTCTCTTCTCCCCTCGTTTGTGTGCCGCTGCAAACGGTGGCGCGGGCAACAGTGCCGGCGCCACACATTCACGCTGAAAGCTGACGGCTGACAGCTTATTTCTTGTCCTCGACGTCCACGTACTCGGCGTCGATCACGCCTTCGTCTTTCTTTGCGCCGTCGCCGTTCGCGCCCGGCTGCGGACCCGCTCCCGGCGTCGGACCAGCACCTGCACCCGGCGTCGCCTGCGCGGCCTTGTACATCTGCTCGGCCAGTTTGTGCGATGCCGCAGTCAGCGTCTCGCGAGCCTTGTCCATCTGCGCCTTGTCGTTCGACTCCAGCGCTTTCTTGGCGTCGGCCAGCGCGTTCTCGACGTCTCCACGATCGGAGCCCGAGATCTTGTCGCCCGACTCCCGCAGCATCTTCTCGATCTGGTAGACCATCGAGTCGAGCTGGTTCTTCGAGTCAATCGACTCGCGCTGCGCCTTGTCCTCCGCCGCGTGCGCGTCGGCTTCTTTCGCCATGCGCTCGACCTCTTCCTTCGACAATCCGGAAGACGACGTGATCGTGATCTTCTGGTCCTTCTGCGTGGCCGTATCTTTCGCGGTCACGTTCAGGATGCCGTTGGCGTCGATGTCGAACGTCACTTCAATCTGCGGAACGCCGCGCGGAGCCGGCGGAATTCCGGTCAAGTGGAACTTGCCCAGAGTCCGGTTCTGCGCCGCCATCGGACGCTCGCCCTGCAGCACATGCACCTCAACCGAAGTCTGACTGTCGGCCGCGGTCGAGAACGTTTCCGTTTTCTTGGTCGGAATCGTCGTATTGCGCGGGATCATCGGCGTCGAAACGCCGCCCAGCGTCTCAATCGAGAGCGACAGCGGAGTCACGTCGAGCAGGAGCAGGTCTTTCACTTCGCCCTTGAGCACGCCGCCCTGAATCGCCGCGCCAACCGCGACTACTTCGTCAGGATTCACGCCCTTGTGCCCTTCGCGTCCGAACAACTCCTTCACCAGCGTCTGAATCCGCGGCATGCGCGTCTGTCCGCCGACCAGCACGACTTCGTTGATCTTCGACGTATCCACGCCCGCATCCTTCATGCACTGTTTGCACGGACCCACCGAGCGCTGGATGATGTCTTCCACCATCGATTCGAGCTTGGCCCGCGTCATCTTCTTCACGAGGTGCTTCGGACCAGTCGCATCCGCCGTGATAAATGGCAGATTGATCTCGGTCTCCATCGTGGTCGAAAGCTCGATCTTGGCTCTCTCCGCCGCGTCACGCAGACGCTGCAGAGCCATCTCGTTGCCCTTGCCGCGCAGGTCGAGGCCTTCGTCCTTCTTGAATTCGTCAATCAACCAGTCGACGATGCGCTGGTCGAGATTGTCGCCGCCCAGGTGCGTGTCGCCATTGGTGGCCTTGACCTCAATTACGCCCTCGCCGACTTCCAGAATCGAAATGTCGAACGTACCGCCGCCGAAGTCATACACGGCGATGGTCTCGTCCTTGCCCTTGTCGAGCCCGTAAGCCAGCGCGGCCGCCGTCGGCTCGTTGATAATGCGTTTCACTTCGAGGCCGGCAATCTGCCCGGCATCTTTGGTCGCCTGCCGCTGGGCGTCGTTAAAATACGCCGGCACAGTGATGACCGCTTCGGTCACTTTCTCGCCGAGATAGTCTTCGGCCGCCTTCTTCAACTTCTGCAGAATCAGCGCCGAAATCTGCGGAGGCGTGTACTCCTTGCTTTGCGCCAGTACGGCAACGTGGTCGCCCGACTGCACGACCTTGTAGGGCACCATCTTGATCTCTTCCGTGACTTCGTCGAACCGGCGTCCCATGAACCGTTTGATCGAATACACCGTGTTCTCGGGATTCGTAATGGCCTGTCGCTTCGCCACCTGCCCGACCAGCCGCTCGCCAGTCTTCGTAAATCCAACTACCGAGGGCGTAGTTCGCCCCCCTTCTTCGTTGGCGATGACCTTGGGCTCACCGCCTTCCATAACCGCCACGCAGGAATTGGTTGTTCCCAAGTCAATTCCGATAATCTTGCTCATAAACCGCTCCTCCTGAACTCTTGTAAGTGCTCTAGAATCAACGCACTTATGATTGCGCCCAAGCCCATCCTAAGACCTGAGTGAATCGTTGTCAAGGTTTAGATGCCCTGGAGAACGAAGAAGATGCGTCAGTTCCCGTCCTCAAACGGATAGATGCTATTGGGCCTCGTGTGGGTCCGGGTCGTTGACCCGGACAGGCCGAGCAGCGCTCGGCGGCTCCCGGCAGACGGAGGGTATTCTAGTGCGAAATCGGAGGGTTCTTCCGCTGGTCGTTGACCTTGAATCCCGCAGGAACCTCGAAGAGCTGCGCGTCCGGGTCGGAAGCTGTGATCTCGGTAATGGTGAAAGTTTGCTTCCCGAACATGGGATCGCTGCGAATCGAGAGCAGATTAATTCCCAGCTCGTCAGAGTGCCAAGTCTCACTCATGGTCGTGGCCGGCTGATCGTTGCCGATCGTTCCCGGCTCGATGGTCGCGGTCCGGCGCCGGCCTACGGTATCGATGCCCGCGATATTCCGCTCGCCCAGGTCTTCCCAGGAGGGATTCCCATTCTGCCCGGAAGTCGCGAGTTTGCGGATCGGGGCCGCGGCGGAAAGATCGCTGGCGGGGTCGTAAACCAGCAGATCGCAGATATGCCTCTGCGGACTGCAGTTATAAAGCGTGCGCTGTGTAGGGTCGCCGATCTGAATCCAGTTCAGCGTGGACTTGAAGTTGCCGTTCTTGGGCACCAGGATCCAGCGCTCTTCGTAGATGCGGCCGCGCGCATCTCTCGCAATATGCCGCTCGTTGACCAGCGTGATGGTGCCGCCGTCCCCGGCGTACTTGACCCACTCGGTGTCGAGCGTCGCGCTGAAAGGCGCGTGCGGGATCGGCGGGATGACTATGCTCTCGAGGACCTCCCGCGTCCCTCCATCCCGCGCCGGAGGACGATACTGCGGCTGCTGTTGTTGAGCTTCGGCCACAAAGGACAGGCCGAGCAAACCGAGGGTGATCGAACAGAAAGTGCGCGCGACCGACATAGGCACCTCGCCGCTTGCAGAAATGCTACGTCGGAGCGCAGCCTACGTCAACGGCACAAAACACCGTCCACCATCCACTGACCACTGCTTCAATTTTGGCCTTCTATACCGCTCGCCGAAAGGGTGTTGTGAAAACTGCACCGGAAATAGGGTTCTGCGCCACTGCCGCCCACTTTCTCCGGATACAATCATTCCGCCATGTCGAATCCCGTCACCCGACGTCAATTCCTCGCCGCAAGCGCGATGGCCGGCATCGCGTTATCTGCGACCGGGAAGCTTATCGCCGCTGCAACTTCCGAGCTGGAGCGCAAGTTCTACGCCATCTTGAGTCTTGGGCGGCTGGGCTTTCATGCGAGCTTTCCGGAGTCCGTAGAACTGGCTGCCAAGTATGGCTGCGAAGGATTGGATCCTGATGCGGAGTACCTCGCTACATTGAACGACGACGCACTCCATCGGCTCCTCGACGATTTGCAAAAACGAAATTTAAAGTTTGGGGCCGCCGGCTTGCCGGTGGAATTTCGCAAGGATTCCGAGACGTTCAACTCTGATCTGAAAAAGCTGCCGGCCGCTGCGGCGGTCCTCGAAAAAGCTGGCATTGGGCGGATCAACACCTGGATCATGCCCTGTAGCGACGATCTCACATATCTGCAGAACTTTCGCCAGCACACCGAGCGCCTACGGCTGTGCGCACAGGTTCTCGCCGATCACAACCAGAAACTCGGATTGGAATATGTTTCGCCGCGCACCCTCTGGCGCAGCCAGAAGCATCCCTTCATTCACACCATGAGCGAAATGAAGGAGTTGCTCGCCGCTATCGGTACGAATAATCTTGGCATTCAGCTCGATAGCTGGCACTGGTTCAACGCGCAAGAAACGGCGCAGGATATCTCGACGTTGCGTGCCCAGGATGTGATCACCGTCGACCTGAACGATGCTCCCGCCGGCATCACGCTGGATCAGTACCGAGACGACCACCGGGAGCTGCCGGCCGCAACCGGGGTCATTCCAGTGAAACAATTTCTGGATGCTCTACTCCAGATCGGATACGACGGTCCCATTCAGGCCGAACCGTTCAACGCGGCCCTCCGAGCTCTGCCGGTCGGACAGGCCTGTGCCGCGGCTGCCCTCGCCATGAAGAAGGCCTTCAGCTTGATGTAAAAAAATTAAAGATGCAAAGGAGCGGGTGCTTCCGGCCCCTCTCATTCCATCTCGACCTTCCACACCGGCTCCCCGCCCAGAGAAGTGTAGAAGCCCCACCCCGCCAGCGCGACCACGCTTAGTAATGTCAGGATCGAGGTCGGCATGTACCACGCAGAGAAGTCGGCTGAGAAAGGCACATTGCCGAGCAGGTTGACGGTGAAAACGGCGCAGGCCAGAGGCACGAAGCCGAAGCGCAGCACGATCACCACCGCAATGGCATACACCAGAAGCTGGGCTGGAATCTCCACTGCCATGTAAGTACTACTCAACCCACGCGGCACAGCGAATATGGCCACGAGAACAATTCCCGCGATCCACTCCTTGCGCAGCAGGACTTTCAACCCAAACAGTACAAAGAAAAAAACCAGCGTGGTTTGGATCGACTGCGGCCACTCCCGCAACCACGCCCCCATCGCCTCACGGCCACCCATCAGGAACTCGGTCGAAAACAGGTATGGTGAAGCTCCCAGCCGCATCATGGGGATGGAGCGAATCTCGAAAGTGAGAATCCACACCACTCCCAGAATCATGCCGAATAGAATGTCTCGCCCCACCAGCGGGTCGCGCAGGTTTCCCGACAGCAGCCGGCTCCACGAGATGATGGTCTGCGGCCAGTGCCGCCTTACCCACGGCTCTACCGCCATGTACAGCATCCAGGTCACGCCCGCGGTGAACAGCGCGGTGCTGATTGCGACGATCGAATGGAAGATGGTTTGGCCCACGGTGGAAAAGTGGGCGCGGCAAAGAAACAATCCGATCTCCAGCGCAAACATCACCAGCGCCAGCCTAAGTGCGCCTTCGCGATCGCCTCGTCCCTGCCGATAGTTCCGACGGGCCAAAAACGCGGACCCTCCCAGCAGCACAAACAGCAGAAGCAGGCCAACAATCTTGGAGATCTTCTGACCGACGGTTTTCTTCTCGCTGGTCACCATTCGGTCGGGCTTGGTCCAGCTGCCGATCAGAGAAAAGAAAACCGGTTTGCCTTGGAACGCCGCCGCTTCCACGCGCAGCGGACGCGTCGACCCCGGCCAGTCTCCGGTCCATGCCATCCGCGAGTCGGAAGCAGCGAGAGACGTCCACACGGGTTGCGCGGGTTGCAATTTCGCTGGATCCAACCCGGCTTCTTTGAGCAGTATGTTCCAGTCAAAAGGTGCGGCTGCGGGCGCGACCGGCGCGGACGTGTTTTCTTTTTTCTCTTCTTCCTTTTGCGGCGGGATCGCCTGGAAATACGTCAGTCTGCCCTGCGGATCCAGTTCCAGATTAATCATGCCGGAAAGCACCGGCGGAGGGTCGGCGCGGGAGACGATTCCCGGCGTCAGCAACTGGTCTCGGAAATCGCTGGTCACCAGGTCGTCCGGGCTTTGCCGGTACCAGTACTGCAGCATGGAAGGCCGCGCCGTCAGCACCGCATCCCAGCGCGGAGGCTTGTCGTTTTTCTCCACGAAATCCTGGAAGTCGCCGTCATAGGCCAGGCTGTAGGCGCTGTCGGCGGGGCGTCCACCGTATCCCAGGCGAGCGATCATTTCATGCGACTTCTGCGTAAGAACTTCGGGAGTCAACTCCAGCGCCATTTTCTCGATCGCACTGTAGTGAACCGAGAAATAGACCGTGATCGCCAGGCCAAGCAAAACAGCCGCCAGGCAAATCATCGCGACTGGCGGCCGCAATCCCGCCGATTCGCCGGCCGCAGCCACCATCTGCGGAGACGGAGTTTCTCCGGCGGCCAGCGCTGCAGCCAGCGGATCTCCACCGGGCAGCGCAGCTGCGATCGCCAGCGCATTGGGCGGGCGCGAAGCGGGCTCTGTCTCAAGACAGCGAAGAATCACTTTCTCAACAATCGGATCGAGATCCTTCACCACCGACGACGGACGGCTCGGCGTCCGGTCGGCGAACCCGTGCGCACCGGCCTTCTGCTCGGCAAAGGCTCGCTTGCCGGTGAAAACTTCATACAGCACCAGTCCCAGCGCATAAATATCGCTGCGCATGGTCACTTCCGTGCCGGCAATCTGCTCGGGAGACATGTAGGCCGGAGTGCCGCTGCGAATCTCGGCCCCACGAATCTGATCCGCGACCCCGGCCAGGCCAAAATCCGTGATCACAACCTGCCCGCGCCCATCAAGCATGATGTTGGCCGGCTTCAGGTCGCGATGCAGTACGCCTTTGGCGTGGGCCGCAGCCAACCCGGCGCAGAGCTGGCGCGCGATCTCAACCGCTTTGTCCGGAGGAAGCCGTCCGATGCGCCGCAGCAGCGAAGACAAGTCTTCGCCGTCGACGTACTCCATGGTGAAAAATGTCTGGCCCTCGACTTCGCCCACGTCATAGACGCGGCACACGTTGGGATGCGAGACCTTGCGCGCAGTGCGGACTTCGTTGCGGAAGCGATCGAGCAGGGCTTCATCGCTGGCGGCGTCGTCGGGCAGGAATTTCATCGCCACTCCCTGGCCAAGCGTGAGATCGTCGGCGCGGTAGACCTCGCCCATGCCGCCTTTGCCCAGCAACGCGATGATGCGGTAGCGCCCGGCCACCAGCCGTCCGGGCAGGAACCGGCCTTCGGTCAGAAATTCGGCCGCACTCGAAGTGCGCGAGGAAGACCGCGACGACGAGGGCGACCTCGATGGCGGTCGCGGCGAGGGCGGCAGGGGAGATGAAACCGTGGCGTTCGCAAAACTGAGCGTCGCCACATCATCTGTGTTCTCCACCGGCTTTCCGCAGGCGGAGCAGAAGCGAACGTTGTCCTGTAAGTTACTGGCGCACGCTGGGCACTTCATGATGATTTTCCCCGCAACAGGATACCTCAAGAAAGAATGTAGGGGCGGACGCCCCCGTCCGCGCCGCGGAGCGAAGCGCCCGCGCGCGACGGCGTCAATCGCCACAGAAGCCGGAGCGCCGTGATTGTGCGTCCAGTGACGGCGTGGATCACCAGTGACTTTGACGTGCCTCTAAGCCGTAAGCGGCCCATTTGCGCTGCGCGCAACCCCGGACGAGGGCGTCCGGGGCTACAAAGCGTCCGGGGATACGTAAGACTCGTCTCCCCCGCCAAATGATTTACCATCGCAGCGATGACCTCACGTTTGTCCCGCTGGATGCGGGATCCCCGTCTTCTTCTCTGCCTGGCGGCGGGCCTGCTCGCCTTTGTCGTCCAGTCGGGCGAACTCGGCACCGCCGATACGACGCACCGGCTGCAGACGGCACACTGGCTCTGGACGTCCCAGCCCCAGGTTCTTCCCAATGAATATCCCGAGTTCGGATTGCACGGCCGGAACGGCCAAATCTACAGCTGGTACGGCATTGGACAATCCCTGCTCATGCTGCCCGCGGACCTGATTGGCACGTGGATCGCGCATTGGCGTGTCTTCTCCGACTACGAAGACGACCCGGCTGTTCGCAGCATCGTGGTCAGTTACAGCACGAACATTCTCGTGACAGTGCTGACGGTCCTGATTGCATTTCGCCTGCTACGCCAACTGCGCTTCACCGTGAACGAAACCGTCGCCGGCATTCTCGCTCTGCTGTTCTGCACCACCCACCTGCACTACACGCAGAACATGCAGGAAAACAACTACATCATGCTGCTGACGCTGGTCGGGTTTTCATTTCAGTACGAATGGCTAAGAACTGGCGCAAGACGAGCGCTTTTCGTGGGTTCCGCCGCGCTCGGCCTGAATCTTCTGACTCGGATCACCACGGGCCTCGATCTGATTGCAGGCGGCATTTTCCTGCTGGCGGTGCTTTGGTTTGAGCAGGTTCGCGGCCGCGAATTATGGCGGCGTTTTCTTGACTACAGTAAGACCGCCGCGCCGGTGTATGCAGCGTTTTTGTTTATCGAACGTTTCTACAACTTTTACCGTTTCGGCTCGTGGACAGGCACCTACATTCCCATCTTCGCGCGCGAGTCCCGCGCGCAGGATCCCACGCTGCCGCCGAATTTTCCCTGGAGCACGCCTTTTCACGAAGGCGTGCTGGGCGCGCTGTTCAAGCCTGAGAAATCCATTTTTCTTTTCGATCCTCTTCTCGTGCTCGCGCTGGTGTTGTTCGTGCTGCTCTGGAAGCGGCTCAGCCCTGAAGTCCGCGCTTATGCGGTTGCGTCTCTCGTGATGCTTGCTGGTTACATCAGCTTTTACGCGCGCTACACCTACTGGGCGGGCGATTTCGCCTGGGGCGATCGCTATGTTTCGACGGCGGTGGAGTTCGTCACGCTGATCGCGGTCCCGCTGCTGCTGCGCTATCGGGAGGCCACGAGCCGCTGGGTGTGGCGTGGCGGCCTTGTGCTGGTGTCAGTGAGCCTCGTCATCCAAATCGCGTCGCTCGCCTTCTGGCTGCCGCTCGAGATCTACCAGATGGAGACGTTCGGCCACCCGACGTTCGTGATCGCCCTGCGCTTCAAGAATATTGTCGCCTTCGCTCTGGGCAAGATGAACGCCTGGGGTCTCGACACCGAAGCCATGCACTGGGACCCCTGGGACTACGTTCACCTCACCACGTGGAACTTCTTTCCGTTCTTATTGCGGAGGGTCGGCGTGGCTTCGGCCTGGGTCGTGAAGACAGCGTTCGCAGTGTGGACTGCTATGTTGGCCGCGCTCGGACTCGTTCTGCTGCGCCTTCAGTTTGTTCTGAGACATCTCTTGAAGGAATCTGACTCTGCTTGAGCGGGGTTTCAGTTCGTGGTAGAATGGTAGAATTGTATGGTTAGACAGGTGGAACCATGAGTCTGAACATAAAGAACGAAGAGGCCCACCGCCTGGCGCGGGAGCTGGCCAGCCTCACCGGCGAAAGCATGACCGTCGCTGTAAGTGAGGCGATTCGCGAGCGTCTGGAACGCGTCCGTGTGAATTCGAAGGATGGCCTGGCCGAGCGCCTTCTGAAAATCGGACGGGACTGCGCCGCCCATCTCAAAGAGCCCTACAAATCCATCGACATCGACGAGTTGCTCTATGACGAGAAAGGAATGCCGAAGTGATCCTCGATGCATCGGCAGTCGTGGCGGTGTTGCGAGCCGAGCCGGAGGCGCCAGACTTGGTGAGGGCGATCGAGGCGACACAGCGGCGCCATATCTCTGCGGTTAATTACGTGGAGGCTGCCGTTGTTATTGACGGTGGAAGAGACGCGGTCGCGAGCCGCCGTTTTGATGATTTTTTTCGCGTGTCACGGATTGCCATCGAAAATGTGACCCCAAAACAAGCCGAGATCGCCCGGCAGGCTTACCGTGATTTCGGCAAGGGACGCCACAAAGCGGGGCTGAACTTTGGCGACTGCTTCGCCTACGCATTGGCTAAAGAATTGGACGAGCCTCTGTTGTTCAAGGGAAAAGATTTTGCCCACACCGACGTAGAGGTCGCGAAGATCTGAACTCGAGCCTATTCGACGGTTACGGATTTGGCCAGGTTCCGTGGTTGATCGACGTCGCAGCCGCGCCGCACCGCGATGTGATAGGCCAGCAACTGCAAGGGAACGATTTCAAGGATTGGCGACAGCTCTTCTGGCGCCGCCGGAACGAATAAAACGTGATCGGCGGCTTCCTTCATTTCCTCGTCGCCTTCGGTCGCCAGCGCGATCACCACTCCGGAGCGGGCTTTCACTTCCTTCAGGTTCGACATCGTCTTCTCGTACCGCAGCATCGAGCCGGGACTATTGACATCTCGCGTTGCGATCACGACCACGGGAAGATTTTCGTCGATCAGCGCGTTGGGACCGTGCTTCATCTCGCCCGCCGGATATCCCTCGGCGTGAATGTAGGAGATTTCCTTCAGCTTGAGCGCGCCTTCGAGGGCGATGGGATAGTGAATGCCGCGCCCCAGAAACAGGAAGTCGTGCACTTTCTGATAGCGCTTGGCCAACTCATCGCAGGCCGCGTCCTGGGTGAGAATGTGATCCAGTTTGCTTGGGATACGCGTCAGTTCCAGCATGGCCGCCCGGGCCTGTTCGTCGGTCATCACGCCGCGCACCTGCGCCAGATACATGGCGAGAATGTAGAGGGCGGTCAGTTGCCCGGTGAAAGCTTTCGTCGACGCCACGCCAATCTCCGGGCCGGCGTGGGTGTAGATCGTGCCCGCGGCCTCGCGCGTGATCATCGAGCCGACCACGTTGCAGATGGCTAAGGTCTTCGATCCGCGGGACTTGGCCTCGCGCTGCGCCGCAATCGTGTCCGCAGTTTCGCCCGACTGCGAAATCACGACGGTAATCGTCTCGGGATCGACGATCGGATTCCGGTAACGCCACTCGCTGGCGTAGTCCACTTCCACTGGCACCCGTGCCAGCGATTCGATCATGAATTTTCCCGCCTGCCCGGCATGCCAGCTGGTGCCGCAGGCGATGATGTTGAATTTCCTGGCGGCGCGAAGCTCGGCCTCGGTGACCTCCAGCTCGCCCAGAAAAATGTGTCCCGTATCCTGCGAAACGCGGCCCAGGGTGGTGTCGCGGACCGCGCGCGGCTGCTCGTAGATCTCCTTGAGCATGAAGTGCTTGAAGCCGCCCTTTTCCGCCATGATCGGATCCCAGGTCACGTGCTGGATCTGCCGCCGAACCGGTTTGCCGTCGAAATCCGAGAGGTGCACGCCGTCGGGCGTCACTACCGCGAGATCGCCGTCCGCAAGAAAGAAAATGTCGCGGGTATGATTCAGAATTGCCGGCACATCGGAGGCGACGAAATATTCGTCGTTGCCCAGGCCGATGACTGCCGGAGGACCATTCCGAGCCGCCACAATCTTGTTGGGATCGTCGGTTGAAATGACCGCCAGCGCAAACACTCCGTTGAGCTGTTTCACCGTCTGGCGCACGGCGTCTTCGAGCAGTGGACGCCGTCCGTTCCCTGAGTGCGCCGAATACTTCTCGACCAGATGCGCAATGATTTCGGTGTCGGTCTCGGTCGTGAACTTGTGTCCTTCTTCGATCAACTGCTTTTTCAGGCTGAGATAGTTTTCGACAATGCCGTTATGCACGACCACGATCTTGCCGGTGCAGTCGCGGTGCGGATGAGCGTTCTCCTCCGTGGGACGTCCGTGCGTGGCCCAGCGCGTGTGCCCGATGCCGTAAGTTCCGTCAATCGGCTTGAGCCGGATGACCTCTTCCAGATTGCGCAGCTTGCCCTCGGCTCGGCGCAACTGGAGGCCATCCCCATTGCCCGCGACCGCAATTCCGGCCGAATCATAGCCGCGATATTCGAGGCGGCGCAGGCCCTCGATGATGATGGGAACTACACTCTTCTTGCCGACATATCCGACGATGCCGCACATTAGGAAAAACCTCAGAGGATTCCGGCCGACGAATCAGCCCAGCCTATTCAGACATGCTTACTCAGAGATGGAAAAACGAAACTCTTCAATCAC
>Ga0070765_100000828_pt1 | contig 18308 bp, 17 predicted proteins | sample HubBroMetageWFT5_FD_71516 | JGI IMG/M metagenome (GOLD analysis project Ga0070765, IMG submission 71516) | Warmed and freeze-thawed soil microbial communities from the Hubbard Brook experimental Forest, New Hampshire - Hubbard Brook CCASE Soil... | ecosystem: Environmental > Terrestrial > Soil... | reverse complement strand
GCCAATCGACAGCCAGGATTATTTGAAGTGGAACGATAAAGGCGCGGCGGAAGATGAACTGGTTTTTGTATCGGGACATCCCGGCGGCACGGAACGCCTGAGCACCTACGCGGAGCTGGAATTCAATCGCGACTATGTGGTTCCCATGATTGCGACGCTGCTGAAGAGGCGCATCGCGGTGTTGAAGGAATATTCGGCGCGAGGACCGGAGCAAGCGCGGCAGGCGTTGTCGCAAATCTTCGGGCTGGAAAACAGCCGCAAAGTGATTGAAGGACGCCTGCAAGGGCTGCAGCAAAAGAGCCTGATGGACCAGAAGAAGAAAGACGAAGAAGATTTTCGCGCGAAGGTGAATGCTAATCCGGAATGGAAGAAGGAATACGCCAGCGCGTGGGAGACGGATGAGAAGGTAATTGAGAAAGCGAAACCGCGAGTCAAGGAACAGTTTTTCCGCGGATTCGATTCGCAACTGGCAACGCTGGCGATCAACCTGGTTACGTATGTGGCGGAAATAAAGAAGCCCAATGGAGAGCGTTTGCCTGGTTTTCAGGAGGCGCAACTGGAATCGCTGAAGACGCGGCTCTATTCACCGGCGCCGATTTATCCGGAATATGAAATCGCGCGCATGACCGGCGCACTGAACCTGGACCTGGAACAAATGGGGCCAAACGATCCGTGGGTCAAGGCAGTACTCGAGGGCCGAACTCCGGCGGAGACCGCAAACCAGTTGGTGAGCGGAACGAAAGTGGGAGATGCGGCGTTTCGCAAATCCTGGGTGGATGGCGGACAGGCCGCTGTGGATGCTTCGACGGATCCGTTGATCGTGATGGCGCGGAAGATTGATCCCATCCGGCGCGAACAGATCAAATGGTTCGACGAAAATGTGACCAGCGTGCAGCAGCGCTCCGGGGAACAACTGGGCAAGGCGCGCTTCGCGGTGTACGGACACAACACTTATCCCGACGCGACATTTACGTTGCGGCTTTCGTATGGGCAGGCAAAGGGCTATCCCATGAATGGAACGATTGCTCCTTACAAGACCACTTTTTACGGCCTGTATGACCGGGCGGCGAGTTTCAACTACAAGGATCCGTTCGAATTGCCGCAGCGCTATCTGGATGGCAAAAGCAAAGTGGACTTGACGACGCCATTCAACTTCGTGACGACCAACGATATTATCGGAGGCAACTCCGGTTCGCCGGTGGTGAATCGTAACGGTGAGATCGTTGGGTTGATATTTGACGGGAACATCGAGTCGCTGGTGGGCAATTATGCTTATGACGGCACGGCGAATCGCGCGGTGGCAGTGCATACCGCGGTGATGACCGAAGCGATGAAGAAGCTCTATGGCGCAGAGAAGCTGGTTGACGAAATATCGGGCAAGTAAGCTGGCGAGTTTTGCGCTGGCGGGCGGGTTGCTGGTCTTTGCGCAGCCCGCTCGCACGCAAGACCCGCCGGCGGATGCTCCCGCGAAGCCTCCAGACCCGTCACCGGCGAAACCAAAACCGAATAAAGACTCGGCCACGCAGTCCGCGCCCGATCAACCCAAATGGGATCCCATGCGGGCGGATAAGGACGTGGAGGTCGGCAAATACTACCTGAGGAAAGGCGACCTGGACGCGGCGCTTGATCGTTTTCAGGATGCGATCGAAGCGAAGCCGGGGTATGCAATTCCCTTCCGGTATTTGGGCGAGATTTATGAAAAGCAAGGGAAGAAGAAGCCTGCGGTGAAGGCCTATCAGAGGTACGTCGATTTATATCCGAGCGCGGAGGATGCGGAGAAGATTCGGAAGAAGATTGAGAAGTTGCACGAGGAGATTGATAAGGGGAAATAGTGGGGACCCCAACACAAGAAATAAGAAAGACGTTAGCGGGCTAGTTGGTCCAGTAGTTTGCGGGCGGTGGTGAAGTGTTCGAAGCGTTTTTCTTCGGCGCGAAATTCGGGGGAGTGAGAGATGAGGCTGCATCCGGAGCGGCGAGTGGGATGCTTCAGGTGCAGCATTTCGTGGTAAAGGACATACGCCACGACAGACTGCGGGACCCCGGGACGATCCATGCGGCGGTTGAGGACGATTTGATTGGGGCCCGGATCATAGCAGCCGAACTGGCGGCGCCAACTGCGGCTGCTCCAGCCGATGTGCGGACGTTGTAAAGTTCCTTCGAAATATTGTTGATTGAGCCGATCAAATAGCGCGGCGAGGTCGTGGTGTTTTCCCTGAACCGTGTGAGCGGGGGAGACGCGCTTGCGACGCATGTGACTGATGCGGCTGCGGGTGCGATCGGAGCGGGCATATTCCAGATACGGCTGCACCAAGGCGCGGCGCGGGCGACGGCGAAAGACTTTGGCAAGGAGCAGGGCCGCAGCACCTTCGAGGACGAGCACCGGCGCGCGGCGCAGCAAATCCGAAAAGCGCACAAAATAAATTTCCCGCCGACGGCGGACGGTGATGACCAGGCTCTTGTAAGGATAAAACTGCACATCAAAGTTCGGAGGCCTGCCATCGCAGCCGATGCGGGTAAACATGCGCTGAAAGAGTGATTCACCGCCGGGGACGCGGGAGTCTTGGCGCTGGCGAGGCATTAAGTCTTGCGCCTCACCGGCGGTGGGGCCGCTTTTTTCTTGGCTTTTTCGGCTTCGTTCATGGCGTCCTGAGTGCCTTCTATGGCGTCATCGAGATTGTCTTTATAAATCTCGCGGTCGGGTCCTTCCGTAGACCATTTTTGCAGAATCACGAGATAGTCTTTGGTTTTTGTGGCCATCAGGTCAACGGCTTCGCGAATGTTGTCCTGTTTTTCGAGGCCGACCTGGATGATGTCCGCGGCATCGTCGATGCAACCGGAGTAGGAATTCATCAGATAGTTCAGAAGCTCGGGATGCTTGCTCTGAGAGGGATGATCGAGTTCGTACTGGAATTTCTTGAGGCGATCGTCGGCAAACTCGATAAAAAGTTTTACTCGGGCATTAGGAGTTTCCGCATCGCGGATTTTGTCCGCTTCGATGGCGGAAAGATAGTCCTTGTCCGGACGCTGCGCATTTGAGGAGCGAGGGAGCGCGAGACAGGCTAGCGTCAAGAGGCAGGCGAGCAAGATTTTTGCGTGCGAGGACCGGCGTTTCATGGCTTGGCCTCCGGCGGAGGAGCTTGTTTCTCTGGCGGTTTTGCCGGAATTTGTGTGCGGCGTGGAAAGAGCAAGCGGATCAATTCGTCGTCCATCTCCACGATATCCTTTCGGACGATTTCCAGGGGCGGCCGAAGCTCCAGAGGAGCGATGAGAAGAGTTTGTTCCACCTCGCGGATGCCCCGACGCGTCTGCAATTCCAGATGCCGATAAGGAGTGGAATGCTTCTCGGCATCCGGCTCCTGCTTTCTCAGAAGCTCGAAAGCGACCTTCAAGTTGTCCCTGTACTTTTCAAAGATGAGCGCAGCCTCCGAAAAGTTGCCAGTGGTCTCCAGACGCGTTTCGACTTCGAATTGCGCGTCGGTAAGTCGATCCAACGTTTTGATCTTGTCCGAGGCGTGCGATTCGCGATCGAAGTGCTGCTGCAATTCGGTCACCTTGTCGGCAGCGAAAGCGCCGGCGCATATCAGCAGGGGCAGAGCGGCGAAAACAAAAGACCTTCGTCCTCGCGATGACGATTTGTTACTTCTTTTTCTCCGCTGTCTTTTCCAGAACATGGATGCGTTGGGTGGCCTGCCAGACCTGGTCGGGATTCTGATTCTTGTCGAGTTCCAGAAACTTTCGATACGCATCGAGGGCGGGTTGTACTTGCACAAGCTTATCGTAACAGAGCGCGCGAAGAAACCAGGAGCCGGCGAGAGGAGTTTCTAGTTTCGCAGCGGCGTCCAGGCAGGCCAGGGCCTCCGGATAATTCCCTGCCAGGTAGTCGGTAGAGGCAAGGTCTTTCCAGTAGACGGCGGCCTTGGGGTTGAGTTGAAGAGCAGCTTTCAGTTGCTTTTGCGCATTGGGAAAATCGCGTTTTTGGAGGAAGAGGCGGCCAAGGCCACCGTGCAGATCGGGATCGTTGGGCGCAAGCATGATGGCTTGCTGGATAGTGGCGATGGCTTCGTCGAGTTTTTTCTGGCCCACGAGAATGTCTGCCTTGAGGCGCAAGGAATCGGCGGTTGGGGATTGACCGGCAGTGGTGCGATCGATTTCCGCCAAGGCGGAGTCGAAATCTTTTTGATCGATGAGGAGATGGACCAAGCGGCTTCGCGCGGCGTTGTCTTGCGGTTGGACAGCCAGATAATTCTTGTAAGCCTGGATGGCTTCGGGATTCTCCTGCGCGTCAAGGATTTGCGCAAGACCGAGAAGTGATGACGCGGATTTTGGATCCAACTGCAGAGCAAGACGAAATTTCTGTTCGGCTTGGTCAGGGTGACTGGTTTTCAGCAGGACCTTAGCGAGATGAGTGAGAGCGTCGAGAGATTTAGGGTCCAGATGGGCTGCGCCGTCGAATGAAGTTGCTGCGCCCGAGAGATCACCGGACTGTTCCTGCGCGAGACCGAGAAGAAATCTGGGGCGACTTTGCGATGGCAGAAGATTGACGGCCTGGCGTAGAGGCTCGACCGCTGCGGCGGGGTCGGACCGTAGCAAGAGGATGCCCAGGTTGAGTTGCGCTTCGGCCATTTTTGGATCGAGAGCGACGCACTTCTGATATTCCGCACGGGCATCTTCGGGGCGTTTTAGGGCGGTGTAGGCGTAGGCCAATTGAAAGTGCGCGTAAGCAACGTCCGGTTTCTCGGCGATGAATTTCTCGAGCGGAGAGATGGCGGCGGCGAAATCGTTGTGATCGATTGCGGTTTGGGCTTGATCGAGAAGATCGTTCAGGGGATTGCGAATTTTTTGTGTTTTCTGAGGAGTCGCGCTGGGAGCTGGATTCTGGAGTGTGTTGGGAAGCGCGGCAGCGACAGTTACCGGCTGTGATGTATGTGAAGAGAAGAGAACCGCACAAATCGACAATACAGCTATTTTCGCCGGGCTGAAAATTGCGCGATTCATGATTTATTGGACGAAGGTGTGCTCTCTTCCTCTTTTTGGGCGGCCGGTTCGACAGGCTTGGCCGCACCGTTGCTGGGACGCTTGCCTGTGGCGTGGCCGTTGCCTAGAACTTTAGCAAGGTAACGCCCGGTTAGGGATTGCGGATTGCGGGCGACCTGCTCCGGCGTGCCGGTGGCGATAATTCTTCCACCTTGGTCGCCGCCATCTGGACCCAGGTCGATGAGCCAATCGGCGGACTTGATGATATCGAGATTGTGTTCTATGACCAGTAAAGAAGCGCCAGATTCCTGGAGTTTCCGGAAAGCGGCGAGGAGTTTGGCGATGTCATCGAAATGAAGACCGGTAGTTGGCTCGTCGAGAATATAGAGAATGCCACGATTTTCCGAGCGAGAGAGATGAGCGGCAAGTTTCAAGCGCTGGGCTTCGCCGCCGGACAGAGTGGTTGCGGACTGGCCGAGGCGGAGATAGCCGAGGCCAATTTCGTTGAGGATGCGCAGCTTGGAGACGACCTTAGGCACGTTGACGAAAAACGCTAGCGCTTCGCGGACGGTCATTTGCAGGATGTCGTGAATATTTTTTCCGTGATAGCGAACTTCAAGGACGCTACTTTTGAAGCGCTGGCCGCGGCATTCCTCGCAAATGAGTTCCACGTCGGCGAGAAATTGCATTTCGACGGTGACGGTGCCGTCTCCCTGGCAGGTTTCGCAGCGGCCGCCAGGCACGTTGAAGGAAAAATGGCCCGCGGCGTAACCGCGGCGCTTGGCGTCGGGCGTTTCGGCAAACACATCGCGGATGGCGTCAAAGGCTTTTAGGTAAGTGGCAGGATTGGAGCGCGGGGTGCGGCCGATGGGCGCCTGGTCCACGATCACTACGTCTTGCAGATACTCGTCGCCGTCGATGCGCTCGCAGAATTCTTTGATGCTCGCGCCGGTGCGTTTGGCGGTTAGCGCGCGGAAGAGAACGTTGTGGACAAGCGTGGACTTGCCGGAGCCGCTGACACCGGTTACCACCGTAAGCGTTCCGAGCGGAAGCATCAGGTCAACGTTCTGAAGATTGTGGAGCGTTGCGCCGTACAAACGCAAGAATTTGCCGGTGGGCTTGTGACGCGTTGCGGGAACTGGGATGCGTGTTTCGCCGCTGAGATATTTGCCGGTGACAGATTTCGGATCGGTAAGGATTTCCTGATAGGTGCCAGCGAAGAGCAGCTTTCCGCCGAGCTCACCCGCGCCGGGACCGAGATCGAGAATACGATCGGCGGCTTCGATGGTGTCCGGGTCGTGTTCGACGACGAGCACGGTGTTTCCCAGATCGCGCAGGGACTTGAGGATGTCGATCAGGCGCTGAGTATCTCGGGGGTGCAATCCGATGGAGGGCTCGTCGAGGACGTAGAGCGCTCCGACAAGATGCGAACCTAGCGAGGTTGCCAACTGGATGCGTTGCGATTCGCCCCCGGAGAGAGTGGAGGTCAGGCGATCGAGGGTGAGATAGTCCAGGCCGACTTCGTCGAGGAATTGCAGGCGAGTGCGAATCTCTTCGAGAATTTTGTCGGCAATTTTTGCTTGCGACGCGGTGAGCTTGAGTTCGGCGAAGAATTTCCGGGCTTCTTTGACGGTCAGCTTGCAGAGATCGGTGATGGAGCGGCCGGTGATTTTCACAGCGCGTGCTTCGGGACGCAAGCGCGTGCCGCTGCATTCCGGGCAGGTGGCGTAGCCGCGATAACGGCTGAGAAAAACGCGCACGTGGAGTTTGTACTTCTTGCGTTCGAGCCAAGTGAAGAAACCCTTTACGCCGTCAAAGTCGTTTTCGGGGTCGCCTTCCAGAACCAGGCGGCGCTGCTCGGCGGTTAACTGGCGCCAGGGAACGTTCAAAGGAATTCCTCGGGCGCGTGCCCATTTTTTTGCTTCCTGCAATAGGGCGCGGAAGCGAGGCTTGGTCCAAGGCTCGATGGCGCCGTCGTCCAGAGATTTGCTGGGGTCCGGAACGACGAGATTCAGGTCGAAATCGATAGTGTTGCCGAAGCCCTGGCAACGAGGGCAGGCGCCGAAAGGATTGTTGAAGGAGAAGAGGCGCGGCTCCGGTTCCTGGTACAGCGTGCCGTCGTTCTTGCATTCGAAGCGTTCGTTGAAGGGAAGGCGTTCGGCGGGATTGCCCGCGGCATCGACGATGAATTCGAGGATGGCTTCTCCGCCGCCTTCGCGATAGCAGATTTCGATGGAATCGACGAGACGCGAGCGGGATTCGGGATTCACGGCGAGCCGATCCACGAGGACGTAGACGGGTTGAGAGAAATCTACGTCGAGCAGCGTTTCGGGCGAGGAGAATTCGTGCACGCGGTCGTTCTGAAAGAGGCGATTGAAGCCACGCTTCTGAAGTTCGACCAACACGGAACGCAAGGCCTGATCGGAGGGAGCAGCGGCCTTTTTTCGAGCGGAGCGCTTCGTAGTGGTGGCGCCTTCGGGTTGCGGCATGCGGAGCAGATAAAGAACGTAGAAGCGGCGGCCCGGTTTCAGCGCCAAGACGGTATTGGCGACATCTTCGGGGGAGTCGCGGCGGACTTCGCTGCCGCACTTGATACAGAAAGTCTGGCCGCAGCGGGCGAAAAATAGCCGCAGATAATCGTAAATTTCGGTGGCAGTGGCGACGGTGGAACGCGGATTGCGCGTGGAATTTTTTTGGCGGATGGCCACGGCGGGGGCTATGCCGGAGATTTCGTCCACGTCGGGCTTTTCCATACGCTCGAGGAACTGGCGGGCGTAGGCAGAAAGGGATTCGACATAGCGGCGCTGGCCTTCGGCGTAGACGGTGTCGAATGCTAGAGACGATTTGCCGGAGCCGCTGACGCCGGTAACTACGGTGAGGGCGTTGTGGGGGATGTCGACGGTAACGTTTTTTAGGTTGTGCACACGCGCACCACGGATGCGGAGAAATTCCTGTTGTTCGAGGATGGGAGGAATGGTTTCCGTGGTGGCCAAGGGAAGCTCAGTCAGTCAGTGCGAATTTTGGGTGGTGCTTAAACTTCTAATTATACGGCTAGAGGTAAGACGCGGCAAATCGGGGTGGAATGGGGTTGCAGCGTGTAGACCGCCGAAGGCGAGCGGGTTGAGCCAGGGAAGCGCTACGGTGGCGGACCGCCTCCCTTCCTTCGTCTCGGCAAGCAGAAGGCGGTCCCTACAAAGGCAGGGCGGGTCGGAATGGGCTAGGCATTTAGGTCGTGAGTAGACGGGTTGACGTGTTGCCACGATCCCTCCACTACGCAGCCCGGCGCGCCAAACTGCGGCGCGAGGAAAAGGCCGGGCTGCTCCGGCCGGGATGGCAGAAGAAGATACGCCGCGAGTCGGATTGAGTCGAGGCAGTGCTTAAGTGAGCGGACCGCCTCAGAAGGCGGTCCCTACAAATGCAAGAGAAAGTCTCGGAGAAGGAAGATCAAATAATTGTGCGGACATGGGGCGCAGCAGTGCTGCGCCCCTACCCGGAGGAACGATGGTCGCGTGGGTGTATGTGAATGATCGGGTCTTGAATTGACCGGGGCATTGTGGGAGGCCTACACTCGGCGTCACTTGGAGTGAATTAATGAGTGAGACGGAGGAAAGATGAGCGGAGAGCTTGAAGGAAAGGTTGCCCTGGTGACTGGCGGAACGACGGGTATTGGGCGGGATACGGCGGTGCTGTTTGCGAAAGAGGGAGCCAAAGTGGTGGTGTCCGGGCGCCGCGAAGCAGAAGGAAAAGAAACGATGGACATGATTCGCGCGGCTGGCGCAGATGGGTTGTTTGTGCAGGGCGACGTGTCTAAAGCCACGGACGTGGAGGATCTAGTTAAGAAAACGGTGGCAACATTTGGGCGACTCGACGTGGCGTTCAACAATGCCGGGATCGAGGGCAAGTGGGTTCCGATCACGGAGCAGTCCGAAGAGGACTGGGATCGTACGATCGACATCAATCTGAAGGGCACGTGGCTGTGCCTGAAGTACGAAATACGGCAGATGCTGAAGCAAGGTGGTGGCGGAGCGATCGTAAACATGGCTTCGGTTGCCGGGTCAATCGGCAACGCGACAGCGGCTACTTATTGTGCGAGCAAGCATGGAGTGATGGGGCTTACGAAGGCCGCCGCGCTGGAGACCGCGCTGAACGGCATCCGGGTTAACGTGGTCTGCCCGGCGGTGATCGAGACACCGATGGCGGATCGGGCTTTCGCCGACCCGGCCGTAAATAAGTGGGTGCTAGGGATGCATCCGATTGGACGATTTGGAAGGCCGATGGAAATCGCGGAGGGTGTGTTGTGGATGTGCTCGGAGCGGGCGTCGTTTATGACTGGGCAGTCGATGGTGCTGGATGGCGGGTTTTTGGCTGGGCCGAACGCGGCGGCGCTTGCGGGCGGATAGGCCGAGTAATTGTTCAATTGGCGGACCGCCTCAGAAGGCGGTTCCTACAAAAGCAAGAGAAAGCTCGGAGAGTGCGGGCGAGAACGAATGATCTTGCGGACATGGGACGCAGCCTTCGTCGCTCAGACTAAATCAGTGCTGCGCCCCTACTGGATTTTATTGCTTGTCGTAGACGGAGGTGCCGCCCACGGACTTGCCGGAGGCGTCCATTATTTTGGCGGTGAGCGTGGTGGTTTTTCCGTCTGCGGAGACTACCACTTTGGAAGTGCCGACCATCTTGCCGGCCTTTTTCAAGGTGGCTTCGAAGGTGTTGGCATCGACGCGCTTGATAGAGATCATATCGGCGCCGCCGGGCATGGTGCCGGTAACGGGATAGTCTTTGCCATCGTACTTAACGGTGAAGCTGTAGGAGATCGCTTTTCCGTCCGCACCTACACCCTCAACCATGTACATCACGCTATCGCCGTGGGCCATAACCGTGCGCGTCTGGCTCTTGGGCGCGGGCGTAGAGGCATCGAACGTAGACTTTGCAACATTGAGTTTCCATGTTCCCAGCAGCGGATTGCTTTGCGCCAACAGCGGGCTGACAGCAACAGCAGATAAAACAGCAATAGCAACAAACTTCAAAACACGCTTCATGTGTATCCCTCTCCTCTGGTCTATGTAGGATTCCCTGGATCGTTAGTTACTTGAGACTGGAACTCGCGTGGACTGCGAGCAGTTGTAACCGACTGGCGGAACAGTACGATGCGTGAGCACCCATGTCAATAAATTTTCACCTCAAGGTCCCGTCGAGCCAATTGAACACGCGAAGATCTCGCAGCCCGGTGCCCTTGGGTTCGCAGTGCAGGTCGGTGCCATCGCTTTCCGAGAAGTGCACCAATTTTTTGGGAGAAGTGAGAAGGTCATATAACTGGCGCGACTGGCCGGGCCAGAAAGATTCGTTGGCGGGCTCGGTAATGAGCATGGGACAAGTGATTTTCCCGGCGACGTCCGTGAGGTTGTAGCGCATGGCCGCTTTGTAGGTGTCGTAGTACGAGGAAGAACCGAACGGTCTCATGCGGAAGTTAAGATTCGATTTTGTTGCCGGATTCAGCGACTTGGACAGGTAGGCGTCGAATCGTCTTTGCGCCCAGCTTTTGGCAGTTCCAGCATTGGCTTCGGCAGAGCAGCGGTCCAAGAGGTGGAGACATCCACCACGCCGGGATCGGCGATAGCCGCGGCGATTCGTTTCTCAAAAGCAACTGCGCGTGGTACCCAGAATCCACCTTGACTGATTCCCTGAATGGCGATTCTCTTTGCGTCGACTTCGGGGCGGCTCAGCGCGAAATCAACGACCGGCGTGATTACCTTTTCCCAATCGGGGCGAAAGTGGAGCTGCTGTTTCCAGAGGGCGTAGCCTTGTCCGGGTCCGTCGAAAGTAAGGCAATCATAGCCGCGCGCAATCGCTCCTGCGCCGCCCCATAGCCACATGTCCAGGAGCGAGCCGTCGCTGCCGTTCACGAGGATGAGCAAGGGGCGTTTGCGGGCTCTATTCGCACCCCGGATAAAAAAACCGTGGAGTTCCGTGCTCTCGAACGGGATGTTGACCGGCTCGATGGGCGGATCAAAAAGAGGAAGCGACTTCAGCCAGCAAGCGTAGAGAATTTCCCATGTGGGCAGGAATCGCGTGGGATCCTTTGAGCCGTCGACGAAGTACGTGGCGCTGTCATAAAAATTCTGCGCCCAGAGGTAGGCTTGCCGGGCGCTCTCCTTGTGACCCTGGCTCGCCGAGTCTTCCGCCAGCGCGCGGGCTTCATCGCCGGCTTGTTTGAAAGCGACGAAGGCGCTCTCAAAATTGCCATCTTCTACCTGGGTGGTCAGATACAGGACCTTGCCCACATTTCCCGCGGAGTGATACGCACGACCGAGGCTGGTGAGGAAAATGATTTCGAAGGTTGGATTCTTGTAGAAGTAAGGCGGGTGAGCGGGCGTTGCTAAAGTCGCGGAGTGGGTCGCGGAATTCTGCGCACGGAGGTGTGGTGCGCTCAAGAGTGCCGCGGTTAATCCCAGACCGAATTCCCTTCTGTTTGCGTTCATGAAATCTCCCGGCGATCACGACAAGATCTGGAGGAGTGTCGGCTGCCTTTGCTAGAGGCCGCCAACGTTTTGAAATGGAATTTGGAGTCGCGGACAAGATAGTATCACTGCTAGTTCTTCGCACTGGATCGATGAGCCGGCGCCAAGTGAAATCCATTTGCGTGATTTAGAGGAAGAGGAGGGAACGTTGCGCAGACGTAACTTCATGAATGTAACTGCTGGCGCTACGGCAGCGCTGGCGTTTAAGCCTTTGCAGTTTGCGCAGGGGCAGGAGCGGAAGAGTCCAGTCGCTTATCCCGACCCCGCGATTGAAGTGGTTGCTCCGCGGTTTGGAAAATACAAAATTGGCAACGCCGCAGTGGAGCGCTTGTACACTGGCACGCGCTGGTCAGAAGGTCCGGTGTGGTTCGGCGACGGGCGCTATCTGCTGTGGAGCGATATTCCGAACAACCGCATGTTGCGATGGCTGGAAGACACTGGAGAAGTCAGCGTGTTCCGCAATCCGTCGAACTATAGCAACGGCAACTACCGGGACCGGCAAGGCAGGCTGCTTACTTGCGAGCATGACACGCGGCGGGTTACCCGAACCGAACACGATGGCTCGATCACGGTGCTGATGGATGGATTTCAGGGCAAGAAGCTGAACGCTCCGAATGATCTAACGGTGCACTCCGATGGAGCGATCTGGTTCACCGATCCGGGTTATGGAATCATGTCGGATTACGAAGGCCACAAGGCGGCATTCGAGTTGCCCACCAATGTTTACCGGCTGGACCAAAAGACGGGCGACGCCACCGTGGTTGCAAGCGATATGGATAAGCCGAATGGTATCTGCTTTTCTCCGGATGAAAAGAAGGTGTACATCGTGGATACAGGAGTGCCACGCAGGGCGGGCGACCCGCATCCGATTCGCGTCTATGACGTTGTCGATGGCGTGAAGTTGAAGAATGGGCGGCTGTTCGCGGACATGTCCCCGGGATCTTCGGATGGGATACGCTGCGACACGGATGGAAACGTGTGGTCCGCTGCGGGTTGGGCGGGAGAGGGATTCAACGGCGTACACGTATTCGCGCCGGATGGCACGCTGATCGGCAAGATTCACCTCCCGGAATCATGCGCGAATCTGTGTTTTGGGGGCGCCAAGAAGAACAGATTGTTCATGGCTGCGAGCCAGTCTCTTTATGCCGTGTACGTGGATGCGCAGGGCGCGCAGATTCCGTGACAGCAGGGGTGGAGGAGAACTATGGCGAACACATTCGGGACAGATATTTTGATTCAAGCGGAAGATCCGATGAAGGCTGCCGAATTCTATGTAAAGGAACTTGGGTTTGAAATTACGGAGAAGACTCCGAACATGATCAGCCTGCACGGCAAGCACATCAATATGTTTATCGAAAAGGGTCCCTCGTTAGGAGGCGGCGTCCTGGAAGTTACGGTGAAGAGTGTCAAGGAAGCGAAGGCGAACCTGACAAAAAAGGGATGTCAAATCGTTAAGGACGAACCGCAGGTTCCAAGGTGCTACGTGAAGGATCCAAACGGGCTCATTTACAATTTGACGGAATGAGCGAGCACGATCAGGGATCAGTGACCAGGGATCAGGAATCAAACGCTGTTGGATGGTGTGGGCGGCTGGAGCGTACCGCCTCAGAAGGCGGTCCCTACAAAGACAAGAGAGTATGGATACGGCTTATGTCAGACCCAAAGGTCCGACCCCGTTGCCCACACATCACACATAATGTTCGAGCTTCGGTGGCTTTATTCTTGTTCTAGTTTGATTTGGCCAATGCCGCCTTCTACGTTGAGATGGAGAGTGGTGGGCGCTTTGCCGTAGGCAGCGTTTACGTACTGGCCGTCTTCTTCTTTCAATCCGTGAACATCGACCTGGCCCATACTGCCGTGGACGGTGGCTACGACGCCGACATTTTTGGGTAAGCGAATGGTGGCCTGGCCAACGCCACCGTGGAGTTCGGCTTGCAAATCCTTGCCACGCTCGCCGGTGAGGTCGACAGTGACTTGGCCGGCGCCAATGTTGACATTCAGCCGTGTGAGATCAACGCGAGCGAAATTCAGATCTCCGCGTCCGGCTCCCAGGTCCATGTCCAATTCCACGGGAAGTTTGTCGGTTAACTTCAGATTCCAGCCGTTATCGGAATTAGTGGCGAACTGATCGCCGCCGTGTTGCGTGATGTTGAGATCTCCGACTCCGGCATCGACGACGTAATCAACTGAGGGCGTTTGCCAGGCGGAGCCGTGGTAAAAGTCTGCCTCGAGCAAATGTTGTGCTCCGCCTTCGAGTCGCAGCTGGCCTACAGGCATCTGAATGGACAAGCGGACGGCTTTGGCTCCTGCGGCGTCTACGGATTTGGTCTCGTGGGAACGCCCGGCGGAAAGGACAAGGTGGCCGCCGTGCTGACGATCGAACGCCTGGCCCCGCCAAAGAAGCGCGGAAAGCACTACTAGGAATGTAATGGCGCCGATGGTCGAGCCGATGGGAAACCTGGGGGCGGATTCCGGGTCACGTTGACGGTGCAGGCGGTCCCAAAGCATGCCGGCGCCGACAAGAATGAGGAAAAGCGGCCAATATTTATCGATCACGGGCCAAGGATAGAAATCGGGCCGCCAGAGCCACAGCAGCATCAAGACACCAAAAGCGATCAACAGAATGGGAAAGACTACCGAGCTACTGCGCACACGGGTGGTGGTGGGCATACACGTCCCCTTGTGATTCTATACGCATCGGGGAGCGGAGAAGTTCCAGGGTCTGGGAGACAGAGACCGAGACCGGGAGAGTGCAAAAGTCAAAATCCGCACCCTGAAAATCGCAGGGTGCGGCACCTAAGTCGGAGCCGTATGTTAGATTGCTGCTGGTTTGAGGAGCGCACGCATGACGAAATTCGAGCGGGTGATTTGGATCGTGCTGGATAGCGTGGGGATTGGCGCTTTGCCGGATGCGGCCGATTATGAGGATGTCGGGCGTAACACGTTGGGGCACATAACGGAGACGCGGGCGCTGCGGATTCCGACGCTGGTGGAGATGGGATTGGCGAATATTGCGCCGCTGGCTCATTTGACGGCGACTGCAACGCCACGCGCGGCTTACGGGAAGGGAGCGACGCATTCGCCGGGGAAGGATACAACGACCGGGCATTGGGAGATGGCGGGAGTGTGGCTGGATCAAGCGTTCCCGGTGTACAAGCAGGGATTTCCGCCAGAGGTGATGGAACCGTTTGAAAAGGCGATCGGACGGAAGACGATCGGGAACAAGCCGGCATCCGGCACGGAGATTATCAAGGAGTTGGGCGAAGAGCACGTCAAGACCGGGAAGCCGATTGTGTACACCTCTGGCGATAGTGTTTTCCAGATCGCCACGCACGAAGACGTGGTGCCGATTCAAGAGTTGTACAGGATGTGCGAAATTGCGCGGAAGATTCTGGAGGGGACGCATTGTGTAGGAAGAGTGATCGCGCGACCGTTTGCCGGCGCGGTTGGAAATTTTGCGCGCACTTCGCGAAGGCATGACTACGCTGTAGATCCGCCGAAGCCGATGCTGCTGGATCTGCTGGCGGAGAAGAATGTGCCGGTATTCGGTATTGGCAAGATTCACGATATTTACAACGGGCGAGGCGTGGCGGAGTACGTAACGACGACATCGAATCTGGATGGGATGGAGAAACTGGCGGCAGCGACGCGCGAACGGAAGAGTGGGCTGATTTTTTGCAACCTGGTGGATTTCGATATGTTGTACGGGCACCGGAAAGATGTGGAGGGATTTGCGCGGTCGTTGGAAGAGTTTGATGTGAGCCTGGCGAAGTACTTGCCGATGTTGGGTGCCCGCGATCTTTTGCTGATTACCGCGGATCATGGATGCGATCCGGATTTGCGATGGGAGACTACGGATCATTCGCGGGAGTATGTGCCGATATTGGCGTTTACGCCTGGCGGAGCGGCGACGAATTTGGGAGTTCGCGATACTTTGGCGGATATGGGACAGACGGTCGCGGAGAATTATGGTGGCGAGATTGTGCATGGGACGAGTTTTTTGGGGTTGTTGCAGGAAAAAGATCGGAATTAACACAGAGGGCGCGGAGGTCGGAGCGCAGAGGTCACCGAGAAGATGGAAAGCCCATCCGCCAAAGCGTTGCGCGTATTGCCCTTTAGATATACAATCGACATGTATATCTTGGAGGAGCAATGCAGGTATCGAAATGGGGTAATAGTTTAGCGGTGCGGTTGCCTTCGGCGGTGGTGAACGCGCTGGATCTCAAGGAAGGCGACCAGATTGAGATTCGAATCGCTGCTGAGCGAGCGTTTGAAGTGAGCCGCGATCAGAGTAAACCTCGGGCGCTGGCTCGTCTCCGTAAGCTGCGGCGCCCCCTGCCTGCCGGCTTTGTTTTTGACCGAGAAGAGGCCAATGCCCGCTGAGGCGTTCTTCGATACGAATGTGCTGATCTATGCTCTGGCCGAGGGCGATCCACGGAGCACGCAAGCTGAGAAATTGTTGGCATCGGGTGGAGTACTCAGCGTGCAGATCTTGAACGAATTTGTTTCGGTGGCTCGACGAAAAATCTCGATGTCCTGGAGCGAAGTGACGGAAGCGTTGGATGCTTTTCGAGTTCTCTGCCCTTCCCCACTCGCCATCACCATTGAAACGCACGAAGCGGCGCTAAAGATTGCGGAGCGGCACGGCTACAACATCTATGACGCGCTCGTTGTTTCCGCTGCGTTGGAAGCCGGTTGCACGACTCTCTATTCTGAAGATCTTCAGGATGGGCAAGTGATTGACGGGCGGATCACGATTCGAAATCCGTTTGTTAGATAGGACAAAGAAAGACACGCAGAGAGCGCTGAGGAGAGAGCGCGGAGGTCGCGGAGAAGAGAAACCCAAGACCACAGCCAAGAATGGCTCTGCCACGAAGAAAACTCAAGAGTACAGGAAGAACTCGAACGAGCGTGCGGACATGGGGCGCAGCAGTGCTGCGCCCCTACGAAGAAAAGTTCGGTACTTACTTGCCGGTGGAGGTGGATTTGGCTTGGGGGGCGTAGTAGCCGTTGCGGGTACGAGCGACGAGTTTACCGTGGCCACGCGGGGGAATGACTTCGACGTGGACGGCACGGAAGGTGCCGTCTTTCGCGGTGTTCGACGGATAGTAGGCCAGCGTGTACTGGTGGCGAATATCGTGCGCGACTTGTTCGCAGATGGCGTGGACGTCTTCGACGTTTTCCGGGAAGAACGCGAGGCCGCCGGAAGCATCGGCGATCGCGGTTAGCGCTTTTTTGGCGTTCTTCGCGCTCTTTTTATTTTCCTGGCCCAGCAAGCCGATGGTGTAAATCACGGTATCGGTTCTTTGGATTTCGCGGACGGTCTTTTCCAGCGAGTTCCGGCTGGTGTTATCTTCGCCGTCGGTGACGATGAGTAGGACTTTCTTTTCCTTGTTGGCTTTCTTCAGGTGGTCGAGTGAGCCGATGATGGCGTCGTAAAGAGCAGTGCTGCCGCGGGCGTCGATACGTTCGAGGGCTTCTTTTAACTCGGGGATGCTGCTGGAGAAATCCTTGTCGAGATCCAGGTAAAAGTCGTCATTGAAATTGACGACGAAGGCTTCGTCCTGGGGATTGCTGCTTTGCACAAGGGTTAGGGCAGCTTCGTTTACGCGGGGACGTTTGTCGCGCATGCTACCGCTGTTGTCGATTACCAGGCCCATGCTTACGGGAATATCTTCGCGCTTGAACACGGAGAGCTTCTGCTCGGTTTTGTCTTCGTACACGCGGAAATTGTCCGCGGTGAGACCTTCGACGAATTTTCCGCGATCGTCCAGGACAGTGGTGTGCAGGACCACGAGGTTGACGTCGACCTTAATGCTGGCCCCAGGCTGCTGCTTTAAGGGCTCGACGGGCGGAGGCGGGGGAGGCTCACTGGGTATCTGGGCCGAACTGAGTGCCGGGGACAACAGGGCAAGCACAAGCAGACAGCTAGAGAGGACAAGGGAAGGCCGGGAAAACAGACTGCGCTCAGTGGGCGGGAGCGTAATAGCCGGTTTTTGAATAAACCGTGAGGGGCGGCAGGCCTTTGGGCGCGCGCAGCTTGACCTTGATTTTGCGCCAACGGGCGTCGTGAACGTGATTACTTGGTCTGTATCCGAGGACATATTGATTGCGTAGCTCCATGCCGATCTTGGACGCGATGTCCGGAAGATCATTTAGATGCTCAACAGCGAAGACACGGCCACCGGTAAGATCGGTAATTTCGGAAAGCAACGAAGGGCCGTTTAGTTCCTCGGGCGTCCGATTACGATATCCGAGCGGGTCGAAAATGCCGATGGCGTAGAGCTGAGTATCCGCTTCCTTGACCAAGCGCTTGATATCGTTCTCGTTGTACCTACTATGATTATCGCCTCCATCGGAAAGGATGAGCAAGGCGCGTTTGGCGTTCCGTGCACCCCTCATCTGGGAGAGGCCAAGATAGATGGCATCGAGGAGCGCGGTTCTGCCCTTGGGGGCGGTCATCATCATGCGGCTCTGCAGATCCTCGATGCTGTTGGTGAATTCACTGGTTAGTTCGGCGCGCTCGTTAAAGCTGACAAGAAAGAATTCGTCCTGAGGATTGGCAGTCTTGAAAAATTGCAGGGCAGCTTCGCGAGCCTTGTCAATTTTGTTGGCCATGCTGCCGCTGAAATCGAAGATCACGCCAATGGAAATGGGCACATCTTCGGAGGAGAAGGTCACTACTTCCTGTTCACTGTTATCTTCAAAAACGCGGAAATTGTCCTGCTCGAGTCCGGTGACGAGGCGATTGTAGGGGTCGGTGACTGTCACGTTGACGAGGGCAAGATCCACGTCGGTGCGGATTACTTTTCCGTT
>Ga0070765_100000826_pt1 | contig 18327 bp, 13 predicted proteins | sample HubBroMetageWFT5_FD_71516 | JGI IMG/M metagenome (GOLD analysis project Ga0070765, IMG submission 71516) | Warmed and freeze-thawed soil microbial communities from the Hubbard Brook experimental Forest, New Hampshire - Hubbard Brook CCASE Soil... | ecosystem: Environmental > Terrestrial > Soil... | reverse complement strand
TTCCAGTCACGCTGGAAGCGATGGGTGCAGCCAACGGCGGAGCGACCGCTGCAGATGAACACGGAAAAGGCCGCTGGGGTCTGAGCCTCGGCGATCTAAGCTCAGGCGACCGCGATCAACTGCAGATTCCAAGCAGTGTTCACGGGGCGGTCGTAGAAGATGTGCAGCCAGGCAGTCCCGCCGACAATGCAGGCTTGCAGCGAGGGGATGTAATCGTCGAAGTCGATCGGCATTCCCAACAGTCTGCCGCCGACGTGGCCAAAGCGCTGGCCGACGTGCCCAAGGGGCAGGATGCGTTAGTGCTGGTCTGGTCAAGTGGAGGCAATACATTCCGTGTGTTGCATCCCACGCAGGGGTAGGTTGAGCGGTTGTACTCCGCTCCGGCCGGTACCGGGGCGGAGTACACCTCCAATGTTGTCGGGCAACCTCAAACGGTTGCGACGCCCAAAACAATCTGCATCAGCAACAGCCACCGCCGCACGTTGGTGGTCATCAAGAAATTCTCTTTCACGTGCTCGCGTCCGTTGCGGCCCAACTGAGCGGCAAATTCGGAATGCGTCAACAGGTAGCGAATCTGGAACGCGCATCCTTCCACGCTGTGTACCAGCATGCCGGTCCGTTTATCAATCACCTGGTTGGGAATCCCGCCAACGGCGCTGGCGATCGTTGGCTTGCCTTTCCAAAGTGCCTCGGTTACGGTCAGCCCGAAGCCTTCCTTGATCGACTTCTGCACAATCAGGGTCGAGGCCTGTTGCAGCGCGTTAATCTCCAGCGCACACCACGGCGGGAGGTCCAGAATGATGATGTCCGGATCATCCCCCGCAGCTTCTTTAACCTCTTGTAGAACGATCGCACCCTCGGGATCATCGCTGGCTCCCCCGCCCGCCAGCAACAGCTGGCAATCTACATATTTTCTGGCGAGTTTGAAGGCTTGCACCACCCCAACCGGGTCTTTAAGGCGATCGAAGCGCGAGACCTGTGTCACGACCGGACGCGATCGGTCGACTCCAAACTCCTCGCAGACCTTTTGAACGAAGTTGTCGTCCAGGGGCTTGTTCTTTTCCGACAATGGATCAATACACGGATAAAACAGGTATTGAGGGATCGGCAGTTGGCGCGCAAACGACTGCGAAGAGAAGATCGCGGCATCGTACTGCTCAATGAACGGCCGCAGAAACCCCCACACTTGCGGATGAGGGTTCGACAGATCGATGTGGCAACGCCAGATCCAGCGTGCCTGCCCATCTTGCCGGGCACGAATGAGCGCCGCCGGCTGCGGATCGTGAATCACAATGACGTCCTCATTGAATTGCATGCGCTGCCGATTCTGCTCGTTGTAGGTCAGGAAGATCTCCTGGGCATGACGGGTCAGCTCGTACTCGGCGCCGTGCAACGCATTGTGAAAAGCCTTGGTCACCTCGAAGAAATCGTTTCCTCCGGTGATGACATCCCAGTGCGTGGATACTTCCAACTCCCCAAGCAGTGGCACTAGGCGGTTTAGCATCTCTGCTACCCCTCCACCGACAGCAGTGGAGTTAACCATCTTCAGAGTCTTGCCCTTAAGGTCGCGGGCGAGGAAGCGAAGTTCGTCGAGAACCGCCGAACCGACGATGCTCTGGTAGTCATCCAAATGTGGCGGTGGAACCGGGGCAGGAGGTGTTTCCCAGGTTCGAGGCGCGGTTCGGCGCTCCGTCCGAGAGGGTAAATCCTGATCGAACGTTCTCTCGGAGGCCGTCAAGCTCGCTGCGGGTTCAGAACTCACTGGTTCCATAGGCGATGAGGTTACGTTAACGCTCTTTCCACGATCCGCACAATCTGCTGGCGGACGTTTTCCAGGGTCGCGGTGTAAATATCGATCCGGTTCAGCGAGCGGGCGGTCTCGGTCAGCCCTGCGTCTTCATGCAGCCACTGGGAGAAATCATTCGACATGAGCTTGATGCGGAGCCGGGCTTCAATGAAATGATGATGGATGGAGTGCACGCTCACACGCCTTATCCCCTCGGCAAACTCATTCAGGCTGTTTGCCCGAAAGCTGGTGGGCATCACAACCATGTCGGACGCGCAAAAGTAGAAAGTTTCATCCGCGGCGCGAGGACTGGATTCGGGATTGTCGCGCAGATAACTTTCCAGGATCTGGACGAAGCGCGTGCGCAACTCAGAGACGGAAGTGAATTCGCGCACGTCTACACTGGCGAGGGCTTCTGCCAGGCTCGCTTCATTGCAAGCAGCCAGCGCCCAATGTGCGAAGTCGTTGGAAAAACCTGCACCAAGAAAGTGATGCTCCTCCAGGGTTTGGAAAGTGTGTTGGAAGATGGAGTCTTCGGGACACTCGCGCAACGCCTCCAGCAGCTCCGCAAGCGTATTCGCCTTGTACTTGGTGATGCGCAGCAGATGAGCCGAGGTGTTGAAGTAAAACGGCTTCACCGGAGCTCGCTGGAGAGTTTCCGCTGCGCTCATGATCCACTCACCGCCGCGGCCGCTTCCCGGCCCCGAGCATCGCACCCACCAACAGCATACAGCCACTGGGTCAAGAAATCGAGCAACTGCTCGGGAGGCTTGAGCCACAGTTGCGCGGCGGTCTGCCGCCAGCGTGGTCTCACGAGCACGCTCAAGCCGCGGCCGCTAATGGCTCGAAAGGCGTGCTCGTCGGTGGCGTCGTCGCCCAGATACGCGGTGGGGGTGTCCGCTTCCATCTCATCTAACACGATTCGGACCACATCTCCTTTACCCGCTTCGGGCGTCCGAATCTCAATGCCGCCGTCAAATTCTAGAAGCTCCATGCCGGAGTATTCGGCGATTGGCTTCCAGCCCGCGAGCAAACGTTCTTGCAATGCCTCGGCTTCCGATTCATTCAATCCTCGCCAATGAACCGCGATGCTCCCCGTCTTGAGCTCTGCCGCGTGCTCCAGGTGCTGACAGTCGAGCCACCGTTTGGCATCGGACAAGGCATCTATGTAGCGGTCGTCAATTTGCGCTGTTTCGATCTTGCCATCGGGCCTGCGGCGCTGTAGGCCATGGAGCCCCCAAACCTCCGGGACTGGCGCAACGCCGAGAAGAGGAACTGTTTCACTCGTGTCGCGTCCTGAAATAATCACCATGCGGGTGCGGCCGCTGCGAACGATCGCTTCAAGCAGTTGCGTGCTCCCCGGATAAGGAAACGCCCGGTCGCGCTCTCGCCGAAACGGCGCCAAGGTACCATCGTAATCGAGCAGAAGCAGGGATCGTTCCGCCTGCGCCACCGTCTTCATAAACTGTTCGATGCGAAAATGCGCCTCGGATTTTAGCACCACATCCTCCCTCCCATAGCTTTGATCAAGCAACAGTTGCGCTGGCGCGGAGCTTCTCGTGCGCAGCCTCCTCGACATCCAGCCGGACTTCGCAGAGTTCCGTGATTAGATTGCCCGCCCACCAATAGATGTTGTGTTCTTTGATGGCTCGGCGCATACGGTGTACCCGCAGTTGCTTCTCTTCCGGCTCCATATCCAGGGCGACTCGAATCGCGTCCGCCGATTGATCGATGTCGTACGGGTTGACCAGCAGAGCGTCGCGCAGTTCGCGCGCGGCACCGGTGAACTGGCTCAGGATTAGCACGCCGCGTTCGTCGGAGCGCGCCGCCAGGAATTCCTTGGCGACCAGGTTCATGCCGTCGTGCAACGACGTGACCATGCAAAGGTCTGCCGCGCGATAGTAGGGTGCAATCTCGTTGTGACTATGCTGCCGTTTCAGAAATACGATGGGCTTCCATTTGTCCGACTGGAACCGCCAGTTAATCCGGTCTGCTTCGGCTTCCATCTCCGCTAGCAGATCGTGATATCGCTTGATGTGTGTCCGGCTTGGGGCTCCAATCTGAATGAAGGAGAATTTTCCTTGATAGCTTGGATATTTCTCCAGGAACCGCTCGATCGCCAGGAAGCGCTCCAGAATTCCTTTTGTATAGTCCACGCGGTCCACGCCAATCCCAAGGAACGTTGCCTCTATACCCAGACTGCGCATCAGCGATGCGCGCTCCGCATATGTGAATCCGTTACTCCGGTCTTCCGCTGGTTCGTCGTCGGTCAGATCCACGCTGATGGGGAACGGATGGACCATGGTGCGATGGTCCTGGCGCAGGACCGAAAAGTGTTCCCAGTCCACGCGCGACTCCACCACTCGATCGACCGTCTGCAGGAAGTTATTACAGTGCGACTGCACATGAAAGCCGATGAGATCAGCTCCCAACAAGCCGTCTACTAACTGGCGCTGCCACGGACAGATGCCGAAGGCTTCCGGGTTCGGCCACGGGATGTGCCAGAAAATTGCCACCCGCGCGGCCGGTCTCTTCTCTTTGATCAGACGCGGCAGCAAAGCGAAGTGATAATCCTGCACCAGAACCACCGGACTGGGTGTATCTTCGATTTCCTCAAGCACCGCGTCCCTGAATTTGTGATTGACCTCCTGATAGTGCTGCCAGTCGGAAGCACGAAAGATAGGACGCGTATGGGCGATATGGCAAAGTGGCCAAAGACCTTCGTTGGCAAAGCCGTAGTAATAGCCTTCCTCCTCCTTCTTGCTCAGCCATACGCGTCGCAGCGTGTAACGAGGATCGTCGGGAGGAACGCGCAGGCGATCGTGAGCATCGACCGCTTCCAGATCTGCATCGCCGCTGCCGTGCGCGATCCAGGTACCGTCGCAGGCGTTGAGCACAGGTTCCAGAGCGGTCACCAGGCCGCTGGGCGGGACTATCACATCCAGCGACTTCCCATTGCGCTGGTGAATATAAGGCTCGCGGTTAGAGACGACTAAGAGCCGGCTGCCGCCAAGACGAGTCTGGATGTGTACGGAGAGCCGGTCTGCTGTCCACATCGACTCCCCGGCTTCCCGCAGGCGGGCTTCGTTCTCGGCAGCGCTGCGGGCTAAGTTGAGGCTCTCAGCCATGGTGGCAACTTCGCGGGCCAGAGGACGAAACATGTCGAGATCCGGCATTTTCTGGGATGTGGAGATTCTTCCCGTGCGCATAGCCCGCATCCATTGCGCCGCGCGCGCGATGGGCCCGCTGATGCTCCAACGTACGATCATTACGGTGATAAAAGCGATCAGAAAGACCTGCGCCAGCACGCGGACAAATGTTTCCCGCCACACCCGGAGCATCTGCGCCCGGATGTAACTTGCATCGTGCACAATTACCAGGCCGCCCGACACCCCATCCTCGTGATGAAGGGGTAACGCGAAGATGAATATCTGGGAGTCTCCCAACTTAACAAACGCACTCTCATCGTGGTTGTCGCGGATGGCTTGCGCCAGTGCCTGCGGGCTTGCAGTCAGCACCTTTCCCAGCTCCGGAGTGATCGCGACGGGCTCGGCCTGCCGGTCATAGACGGCGACTCCGATCAGGTGTTCACGATTGCCGAAGCGTTGCACCAGGCGTTGCAGAGCCTGGTTCGACCCCGTTCCCCATGTTTTCTCCACATTGCCGGCGAGACTCTCGCCGAGGACTTCAGCACGGTGCTGCAAGTCGCCACGCAGTGCGCGCTTTTCTGCGACCACCTGGTAATAGGAGAAACCCAGCGACACCAGCGTTATGCCGACAATTAGAGAAACAATGAGCCGAACACTCAACAACCGCATGCATGAACCTCCCGCGGCAAGTCTCGTGATGTTTTAGGAATCGACGAAGCCAGATCGACGAAAGTGGACAACGCTTTATGACGATCGGAACGGAGGGGCGGCGGCGCACAGGCCATCCCTCGCTCAAACACGATCACGCCGGCTTGATCGTGGTCACCCGAATCATGCCGATCGGGTCGTCCAGAAGGCCGGCTACTTTCACGTCTTGTTGACTGTCCTTGTTGGCGAACCCCCTTGGCTTCCTGCCGATCGTCCGGTTTGTAGGTCGTCTTCCCTTCCGGTCCGAAACCGTTTCGATTCAGATGCCGTTTTCTGATCGCCCGGTTGCTGCATTCGTTCGCGAGCAGACGGGCTTGAGTTCCGTGCAGTACTGCCTCCCCACACGGCAGAATGTAATCGTCTCTGCGACCGCTGACACCCCACCGCTCCTATTTCGTTCACAGCAATCTTCTGGGATGGAGTTTTCCTCTGTGTGCGATGCAAGTTCTCTTCCAATAGAAAGGTGCCTCCTCAACTCATTGAAACGCCACTGGTTATCATGGGATGCTGAGAGTGCTACCGTGCAAAGATGGCGGGTAGAGAGAAAATTGTGCCGTATAGCCTGTTCAAGGTTGCAGTGAGAGACAGTGGTGACAGACAGAAGATTTCTCGTCCTGAAGCGCGGCTTCTCCAACAAGTCCAAAGCACGCGATCCGATAACGGACCATGCGATTGAACCGTCACAAGGGTACTACGTCGAATTACACGTATGTCTCGAACTACCGAACTGACACGCGCGGTCCATGGGACTAGGACCATCGAGAGCTACTGCCAAGGCTGCGTGGGAAATAGACTGAGTCTGCTTGGGATTACGCATGAACTCATCGGACTCGTTCAGCAAGAATCAGCGTGGCTTCCGAGGACCGAACTTATTGGGGCGGTATCTTCGCCTGCCCGTCCCTTTCCTCATCCTTCTTATGACCTGCGCGATATTGGCGGGGTGCGGCTCGACGACTTCGTCTGGCTCGCCCCCTGGAACACTCGCTGCACCGACGATCTCCTCGTTTAAGGCGGATCCAATAAGCATAAGCTCCGGTACAAGTAGCACGCTAAGTTGGGCGTCGTCAGGAGCAACGGGCATTGCCATCACTCCCGGGACATTCACTTCTGCATCCGCGAGCGGCTCGACGAACGTGAGCCCAACGGCAACGACCACCTACACCCTTACTGCCACCAATGCTTCAGGCTCGGCCACATCCACGGCAAAAGTGACCGTAACGGCGTCGAGCGGTTCATTGGCGATCACAACCACTTCGTGCCCAGGTGGAACACAAGGCGCGGCGTATGCGGGCTGCATGATCGTCGGCAGCGGCGGTTCTCCACCCTACATTTATTCTATAGGCACGAATGCCAACTTGCCTCCGTTGCCTGAGGGAATGTCTCTCGACGCAACCACAGGGAGCATCAGCAGTTCGCTGATTGGCGGCCAAGGCACCTACACGCCGGAATTTATCGTTACAGATTCGACGAACGCGCAGGTGACTCAGAGCCTCAGTATCGCCATCAACGGCAACAACAAATTCCTGGCAAACATATTTCCGTCAACTTCAATTTTTCACCATCGAGTGGACGCCGCTACGACGAGCTTGCCCGTGGACACTTCCCCAGCGGCGCCTATGTACAGTGGCTATTTGTCAGCCACGGTGAAGCCATTCTTTGGAAACAATTCGAATGCTCCCTTTCCGAATGGAATACCGGCCATCGAAGTGCCTTATAACCAAGCGGACATTTCGGTAACAACCACGGTATATCAGTCTTATTTCACCACTGGTCCAATTCCAGCGAACGCGCCGGTGGAAGGCACCAAGAACTCAACGGGAGATCGACACGTCCTGGTTTACCTGGAAGCAGGCAATGGACACAACCCCGCGCTCTACGAGATGTGGCAGGGAATGTACGAAGGCGGTCCCTGGACCGATTCCTCGAACGCGCTTTGGCCCAACGTATCGTCGAATAACCTGACAGCGCAAGGCATGGGAACATCTGATGCTGCAGGACTGCCGGTGGCCCCGCTGCTGGCCAACGCCGACGAGGTAATCGGTACTGGCACTCCGAGCGCACCGAACGGAACGATTCAACATCCCATCCGATTCACGCTCAACCATATGTTGAACTACTGGGTCTGGCCGGCTACGGAAACAGCGGGCACAGGAAGTTGCACGGCCACGGGAGGAGATTCCATTCCATTGGAATCCGAAATTTCGCAGTCTTCGCCTCCTGAAAGCTGCACCATGTCTGGACCCGCAGGCGAGATCTATCGGTTGAAGGCTTCCGTGACGACTCCCTCTTGCGCCTCCACCAGCCCACAAGCCGCCATAATGATCACCGCATTCCGAAACTATGGAATCATTCTCGCCGATAACGGAGATAGCGGTGGACTGATCGGGACGCCCGACGCGCGCTGGAATGACAACGATCTTTCCTGCCTGACCAGTCTCACCCTCGCGGACTTCGAACCGGTGGACGTCTCGAGCCTCATGGTCAGCAATGACAGCGGGGCTACCAGCCATTAGATGATCCGGCTCGACTGAATGCGGCTGAGGACATCACAGCATTTGCGCCGAATCATCCATCTTCTTAATGTGTTCAGCGGCAATTTGAAACCCGGTGTTCGCTGCGGGAACGCCTGCGTACACGGCGGTTTGCAAAAGTACTTCCTTCAAATCGCATAATTCGAGATCACTGGCCAAACCAGCTCGCAGGTGGAGGGCGAACTCTTCCCACCTGCCCAGGGATGCCGTTATCGTCAGCACCAGGAGCCGCCGAGTGCGCCGATCGAGTTCGGGACGAGACCAAATTGTTCCCCAAGCGTAACGGGTTATCAACTCTTGAAACTCGCGGGTAAATTCTGTGGTTGCAGCAATTGCCTTATCGACGTGGGCGTCCCCAAGCACTGCGCGACGAACTTCGAATCCGGTTTGCAGGGGTTCTGCGTGGGCATTTGGTTGTGGTAGCAGGAACTCAAACAGTGCAGTAGTAAAGGAGTGCGGCCGTTCGATATTAGAAAGATGCGCGGCTGCAAGGTGAAGCGTCTTCGCTCCCGGAATCTCCCGCGCCAGCCTCTCGCCATGCCCGCTCCACGGAGTCGCAACGTCGCGGTTGCCGGAAATGACGAGAGTTGGAGCCTTAATCTGCTTGAGGAGATCTCCGTGGTTCATGTCGCGGAGAGCCGCACAGCATCCCAGATATCCAACGGAATCTGTACCCAGGAAGACACCGCGGATCGAAGCAACCTCGGGATTTTGTTTCGCCAGCGTGTCCGGCGAGAAGAACCGCCGCATTGCCGTGTCAACGACTGCCGACATTCCGCCTTTGACTACTGCTGCAATTCTTGTTTCCCAATTCGTCCGTGGTACGAACTGCGGCGAGGTGTTTGCCAGCACAAGATGTGTAACGCGCTCGGGTGCGTTCGCCGCCACCCACTGTCCGATCGCCCCACCCAGCGAGAGACCGCAAAAAGCAAATTGCGAAATATTCAAGGCATCGGCCAACGCAAGAATGTCCTTGCCCAACATCTCAATCGAATATTCACCGGCTGTTGCATCCGAAGCTCCGTGGCCGCGCGTGTCGTACCGCAGAATTTGGAAGTGCGGAAGCAGGTCACCTATCTGAGGCTCCCACATCGAGTGGTCTGTGCTGATCGAGTGCGACAGAATTAGGACGGGTCGTCCCGCGTTTCCCTGCAGTCGGTAGAACATCCGCGCATTGTGAATGGTTGCGAAGGGCAATTCATTGCTCCTTGTCGTCGTCTTCGCGATCAGACTCTGATGCCAGAGCTTTCCGGAAAGCCTCTGCCGCTCCGAGATACTGCTCCGATATTTCCAATTCCTCGAGTTCGGCACGACCTAAATGGGCCGTTAGTTCAGGAGTCTCGGCAAGGACAGCAGCGAGATGCCTGCACTCTTTGACACTCCTTCGAACGGCCACCTCAAGGACCTTATGAGCGACATCTCGCCCTAACTTTGCGCCAAGCAGCATCATGGCGCGCTCGGCAAAAACCGCTCCGTTCGTATTTTCGATGTTGAGTCGCATCCTCTGCACGTCAACCGAGAGCCCTTCGGCTACTTCGGCCATTGAGGCAATTGCCACGCCGGTCGACTGGATTACGGCCGCAACCACAGGCCATTCCGCTTGCCATCCACCAACACCACGCTCATGCTCCTGAAGCATCGCTGAGAGAAACGATGCAACCAGTCCCGGTACCCGATGCGCGGCCGCCAGTGTGAGTGAACAGGCTGTGGGGTTGTGCTTGTTCGGCATGGTTGACGACCCGCCGCGGCCATCTCCTGCAGGCTCCGACGCCTCCCCCACCTCGTTCTGCATGAGCAGACTGACATCCCGCGCCATCTTGCCGAGAGATCCAGTCAGCACTCCGCAAGCGCAGATCAGCGTTGCGAGTTGATCGCGCTGAGTGTGCCAGGGCGTTGGGGGAGAGGCTCCAAATCCAAGTTCAGCACTCAGGGCTTCAGCCACCGGAATTCCACGGTCGCCGAGCGACGCCAATGTGCCGCTGGCTCCGCCGAGCTGCAACACCGCTGCAACTCGAAATGCTTTTTGCAAACGCCGCCTGCTGCGGCAAACCGAAGCCAGCCAGCCGGCGGCTTTGAGCCCTAAGGTCACCGGCGGAGCGGGCTGAAGCAGCGTCCGCCCCAGCATGACGCTCTGCTTGTGCCGCTCAGACAAGTCCGCCAACGCTTTTTCCAATCGCCGCATGTCGGCGACGAGAATCGGCTCTGCCCGCTTGAGCAGTAGAGACATCGCGGTATCGGCAACATCCTGGCTAGTTGCTCCCCAGTGAACGAATCGCGCGGCCTTCGCGTCGGTCTTTCGCACCTGGTCGGTCAGCATTTTCACCAGAGGAATCGTGGGTGTTCCAGCGCGAAATGCGGCGTCAGCAAGAACGGAGATATCGAAATTGCCGGGCACTGCGGCAGCCGCTATCGCCTCTACCGCCTCCATTGGGATGAGTTCGTGTTGCGCTTCTGCCCGCGCCAGTGCGGTTTCGAAATCCAACATTGCCTGAAGAACCGACTCATCGGAAAATAGCGAGGCCAGGGCCGGCGTGGTTGCCAGGCTTTCAATCAAGCGTCCGCTCATGTTCGGCTCCGCACTGCGAGCCGTGTCGATTCGGATCGTCTCTTCAATCTGAAGCGATTACACATCGAAAAATACCGTCTCGCCATCTCCACGAAGGCGCACATCGAATATCCAATGGCTCGTGCGGGCAGGGTCTAGCTGGGCCAACAACGTCGCGCGGCGATTTTCGGGTACCAGGGTCAATACGGGATCTGCCGCGTTCGCTGGCTCCCCTGCGAAGTAAACTCGTGTCGACAATCTGTTGAGAAGGCCTCGGCCAAGAATCGATACACTAAAGTGGGGCGCCTGCAGTGTTTCACTTGGACCCGGCACGCATCCCGGCCTGATCGTTTCAAACGTGCACGAGCCGTCTTCCGACGTTGCCAATCGTCCAAAACCGCGAAAGGCGGCGCCGTCCGCACTGCTGTCCTGATGCGCGTAGTTCCCCTCCGAGCCTGCTTGCCACAGCTCGACCATCGCATCGGCAACAGGCACTCTGTCTCCATCTACCACATGAAAGGTGAGCCACACCCGTTCGCCCTTCACTCCGTCGCCGGCAATACGAGAAATGCTCCGTGCGTCCGTAAGGCCAAGATGCAGGTACGGACCAACGGTTTGCGAGGGTGTCGGTGTCAAATCCATGGTTATCTTCCTCTATCTTTTATCCTTGAAATGGCGTTGATTCTCGCCCGCGCAGCACGATATCGAAACGGTAGCCCAAAGCCCATTCCGGCTTGGTCGTTTCCAGGTCAAATTTCGAAACCAAACGTTGACGCGCCCTTTCGTCGGGAATCGACTGCAAAATGGGGTCGTAAGTAAATAATGGATCGCCTGGAAAATACATCTGCGTGATCAGTCGCGTGACGAAGGCTGGCCCAAACAAAGAAAAATGGATATGCGCCGGACGCCACGCATTGTCGTGATTACGCCACGGATAGGCGCCCGGCTTGATGGTCACAAAGGTGTAGAACCCGTCTTTGTCGGTCAGCGTTCGTCCCGTCCCGGTGAAGTTTGGATCGAGCGCTGCGGGGTGGTCGTCTTTCGCGTGCGCATATCGTCCCGCTGCATTCGCCTGCCAAATCTCGATCAAGCTATTTGAAACGGCGTGGCCATCACCATCCACCACTCGCCCGCGCACAATGATACGTTCCCCCAACGGTTCTCCCGCATGCTGAACCGTAAGGTCTTGATCATTTGGACGAATATCGGAGTGGCCAAAGACTGGCCCCGTGACCTCTGAAAGAGTATGGGGCAAGAGGATCAGTGGCTGAGATGGTGCCCGCAGCCTCGTCGCGCGATAAGCGGGATAGAAATACTCTGGCTGGGTCCCCGGCTCATGCCGTCGGAAACCAACAACTGACTCTCCCGGATGTTTGCCTTTGGCCGAAATCAGCGAAGAAGACATGTTTATCTCACTGTATCGTTTCAGTTTGCTGCACCATCGGAAAGAACGGTTCCTGCTTGCTTCTGCTAGAGATTGTACGTCGATTCAGCTCATCGGCAGTCCGACATAGTTTTCAGCGAAGGTTTGTGCGGCCGCGCGGGAGCTTGTCAGATAGTCCAGGTCGGCCAACTGCCTGTGCTCCTCGAACCTGTCGTTCCCAGGCAACCGGTGCAGCATGGAAGTCATCCACAGAGAAAAGCGTTGTACCAGCCACACTCTTCTTAAACAGATTTCTGAGTAATTGTCGAGGCGTTGTTGATTTCCGGAAGCATAGAATTCTGCCAGCGCGGCCGCAAGAACTCGAACATCGGCAACGGCGAGGTTCAGGCCTTTCGCGCCGGTCGGAGGGACGATGTGCGCTGCATCCCCGGCCAGATAGACCCTGCCGTACTGCATCGGCTCCGCCACGAAACTGCGCATGCCGGTGACGCCTTTCTGCAGGATGGCGCCTTCCGTTAGCCTGCGCCCCTCGCGAGTGGTGAGCCGAGTCTGTAATTCTTCCCAGATCCTTGCATCCGGCCACTGCGCTAAGTCTTCATCTGCAGCGCATTGGAGGTATAGGCGCGTGATCTCCGGAGTCCGCATGCTGTGCAAGGCAAAACCGCGATCATGGTAGCAATAGATCAGCTCCTCGGAGGAAGGTGGCGCAGCCGCCAGAATGCCGAGCCAGGCGAAGGGAAACACTCGTTCATAGATGGTTAATGCTTTCTCTATGCTCGGGCGACACACTCCGTGGAAGCCGTCGCAGCCAGCGATGAAATCGCAGAGGACTTCGGCAGGTTCGCCTTGGTCGTGAAATTGTATCTTCGGTGTTGTGGAATCGAAGTCGTGAATGGTGACACCCCCAGCTCCAAAGAAAATCTCAGCCCCTGCTCCTAGCCGTGCCGCGATGAGGTCTTTCACAACTTCCTGCTGGGCATAGATTGTGATCCCCCGGCCCGTCAAGGCTTTGAAATCGATGCGATGCCCACGCTCTCTGAAACGAATTTCCACGCCGTCATGAATCAGGCCTTCCCGCTTCATGCGTTCGCCTAAGCCCATTTCCACGAGAAGGTCGACAGTGCCTTGCTCTAAGACACCAGCCCGCACCCGCTGCTCACAGTGCTCTCGACTACGCGCCTCGATGACAACCGAATGAATTCCCTGCCGGTGCAGCAGGTGCGACAGAACCAGCCCTGCAGGTCCAGCTCCCACAATCCCAACCTGCGTGCGTATTCTCATTGTCCCTTCCGCCCCCACTTCCGATGAGCCGGACGGGGATTGTTTTCCACAGAAAACATCTCGACTACTTCACGCGGCACGGGTTTGCTCTCGATTCGCTCTGGGTCGGCTTCTGACGTCGCTGCCCAAACCCTGATCTCAAAGCATTCCACGGCCAGAACATTCTTGTTAAACAATCGATGGCGCACGCAGAAACTGCTGCGGCGCCACTCGGTTATTTCAGATTCGACGACCACTGTATCCGAGAATCGCGATGGGGCTCTGAACGAGGCGCGCAGGTCAACCATAGGAATGCCCATAATCTGATAGGTCTTCAGCATCTGCCTCTTGGACAGGCCAGCCTTCTTGAACAATGCCGAGGTGCATGCATCGAAATAGGCTAGGTAGCGTGGGTAATGGACAATCTGAGCGGGATCGCAGTCACCCCATTCGATGTGAATCGTCTTCCGGTTGGTTATATTCGCCTGTTTGCTCACCAATGACCCCTTATCTTCAACGTAGCGCGGAAACCTGTGGCATTCGAAAGTAAAAATGATAGTGGCTGCGGCATCCAGGATTGAACTGCGTGCCACAAGCCGGGCAGCGAGAATCACCATGCATGTACTGGAGAATCGTTAGGATCGCACCGCAGGCGCCGCAGAGTACTCCCTGTTGGTTCCATTCGTTCTCCTCCCAGACTGCGATCGGATGATCGGCAAGCGTCTCGTGGCAATCCTTGCAGGCATAGTACAGGCCGCAACATTTCATCTTGATGGCGACGATGTCGGTAGGTCCGTGATAGTGCTCACAGCGGGTTTGTGAGTCGAGATTTACGCCACGCACGCTCGGACGAGTCAGCGTCATCGTTTCAGTTTAACTCGGCGTAGGGAATTCACCCGATCGTCAACAATTCTTCGTAGAAGCCACCGATCTCGCGCGCCCGGTCCACAAAGTGAATCTCCAATATCCAGTGCCGCTTTCGGCCGGAGGCGTCCGGCATCCGCATGCGGTTGTGATTCTTGGGGTGGACATAAAGAGTGACTTTGTCCCCCGCGATTTTCTCATGCGGAAAAACGCCAATCAGATGCCCGGCAATAGGCCCGCCATATTCCCAGCCATATTGCTCAGCCAACCGCTGCGCATACGCGTACAGCTCCGCTGCGGTGATCTCAGGATGCTCGTGAAAATACCGTTTGCCGCTGGCGAATGCCTCTTCGATGTCGCGGCAGAGCTTGTGCTTGAGTGGATCGCTTCCGACAACGTACGTCCGGCCAAAATCGGATTCCCAGTCCTCAAATACAGGACCGAAGTCCAGAAAGACGATGTCATCCTCTCGAACCGTCAAGTCAGGCGGATTCTCATCGTACGGAGCCAGGGTGTTGCACCCTGCCCGAACGATGCGTTTGTGCCAATAACGCGAGATCCCATACATGCTGCCGGCGAGCGCATAGATGTTCTCATTGATTTCGCTTTCCTTTGCCCCTGGTCGAATCAGGCCCTGCGCTTGGATCTCTGCGAATAGCGCCTGGGCCTTTCTTTGAGCGTCCAGCAGCCCAGCGATGAACTCTTCTTCCGATTGCTCCATAGAAATCAGATTACCTGCCCTCAAATAGTGTGACGCAAAAACCGGCGGCAGATTCAGCGGACAATCAAAGTCGATATAATCCTAGCAATCGCATCGAAGCCCCGGAGATCGACAGCGGCTGCTGCGAGGGATTCTAATACAGCTCTCAGATTCATGTGGCGCCATGTCTGCATCTGAGTATGTATTGGAAGCAGGTTTGTAACTTTTGGATTTCCCAATGAATCCAAGCTTTCGGGCAACGATCTATCATGTTGCAAACATTTAGGAACGAAGACTGGACCAGCCGATGCTGATCTATCTCCTCGCGTTTGTTGGGGGTGTTCTGACGATTTTGAGTCCGTGCATCCTGCCCGTTCTGCCATTTGTATTCGCCCGTGCGGACCAACCCTTCCGCCGTTCAGGCTTGCCTTTGCTTGTGGGAATGGCGCTTACGTTTTCCGCTGTGGCTGTCGCGGCTGCATTCGGGGGCCATTGGGTAGTGCGCCTGAACCAAGGTGGGCGATACCTGGCGATGATCATCTTCCTCGTGTTGGGGGTGAGTCTTCTCTTCCCGTCCATTGCAGAGGCGTTGACTCGTCCGCTGGTGCGTGCGGGCGGCAAACTGCAGGGTGGTCCGTCTGCGGAAACCGGGATTGGAAAGTCCTTTGTGTTGGGAGTCTCGACAGGCCTTCTTTGGGCTCCCTGTGCGGGCCCGATCCTTGGCTTGATCTTGACCGGGGCGGCAATCCAGGGACCGGGTGCCAGATCTTCGTTCTTGCTATTGTCCTTTGCGCTAGGTGCCGCGACCTCTCTGGGAATTGCACTCTTCGCTGGCAACAAAGTTTTCTCAGCCCTGAAGCGTTCGCTCTCGTTTGAGGTCTGGATCCGTCGCGGATTAGGCGTTGCGGTGATCATGGGAGTCGTTGCGATCGCTCTGGGCTGGGACACAAATCTACTGACGAGGTTTTCCTTTGTGGACACTTCGAGAGCAGAAGAACATCTGATCGACGCATTGCATCCAGATAAGGCGGCCGCAGTTTTGGCGGCTAGCGCAACCGAAGCTCAACCGACCCTTGACGACGAAGGTCCCTTTCCGGACTTGAGCGGTGCTGTTGCCTGGCTGAATTCGCCTCCACTCACTAGCAAATCTCTAAAGGGAAAGGTTGTGCTCATCGACTTCTGGACCTACTCTTGCATCAATTGCCTGCGGGCATTGCCCTACGTGGAGGGTTGGGCAGCCAAGTATAAGGATGCTGGTCTGGTAGTCATCGGCGTACATACACCGGAGTTTGCATTCGAGAAGGAACGCAGCAATGTCGAGAAGGCGGTGCGCGACCTGAAGGTCAACTATCCGGTCGCCATCGACAGCAATTATAAGATTTGGCAGGCCTTCAACAATCAGTATTGGCCAGCGCACTACTTCATCGGCGGCAAAGGGCGGATTCGATATCACCACTTCGGCGAGGGCGAATACAGCGAGTCGGAGCGCGTGATCCGGGAGCTTCTGAAGGAAAACGGAGCACAACTGGCGGCATCCGAGGATATCGCTGTCTCGGGCGCGGGAGCGGAAGCCGCTCCTGATACCCCCAACCGGCGTTCACCGGAAACCTACGTCGGCTATCATCGCGCAGAACACTTCGCTTCCAGCGAGGCGATTGCTCGAGATTCCAAGCGAGCCTATACCCCGCAAGCGAGACTCTCGCTGAATCAATGGGCTCTCGGTGGGACTTGGAAGGTCGGAGCTGAGAGCGCGGTGCTTCAGACGGCTCCCGGGAAGATTATCTTCCGTTTTCATGCGCGCGATCTTCACCTCGTCCTAGGGACCACTGAGGATGGCAGGCCGGTTCGCTTCACTGTGAAACTGGACGGCACAGCGCCAGGTATTGATCATGGCGCGGATGTCGACAACAACGGTTCAGGCACCGTGCAGGACCATCGGCTTTATCAACTCATCCGCCAAAAGGGAGCCGTGGAAGATAGAACATTCGAGATCGAGTTCGTTGATCCCGGCGTGCAGGCGTTCGCATTCACGTTTGGCTGATCTCGGCTCAGTAGCCGGGCGGAGCAGCGTCAGCTCGAACTTAACTTACAATGGCGGGGCGTTCCGCAGAGTACAGATGAACGCCTGTTCCTTCGACAGCTGCTGAGGGACGAACATGTGTTTGGCTGCCCACTGGAAGATCTCTTAGGGCAAGCGGCGACGCTGATTGTCGATTCTTAATTGGGATTGCATTAAGCGCAAAGCATTCTGAAAGGACCATGTTCTTATGAAGACTGTCGTGGCTGTCCTCATGATTTCGCTTTGTTCCGCGGTTGCAGCTCAGCAGTTCTCCTCCGTCCCTGGCCAGGGAAGATCGATGGTTGTGACGAAGCTTGGAATTGTCGCCGCGCCGCAATTTCTCGCTTCCCAGGCCGGTGCGCACATTCTGGAACAGGGCGGCAACGCCGTGGATGCCGCAATCGCTGCAAACGCCGTTATGGGGGTAGTGCAACCGTATGTGAACGGTATGGGCGGGGACCTGTTTGCACTTTACTGTGACGCCAAGACGGGAAAACTCTATGGATTGAATTCTAGTGGTTGGACGCCGAAGGGGCTCACCATCGAATATTTAAAATCGCACGGCGTCGATCACATCAATCCCATCGGTGTCGAGACCATCGACATTCCAGGTGCCGTCGCGGGATGGGATGCCTTGCGCGGCCGTTTCGGCACGCTGCCTTTCTCTGAGATCCTCGCACCCGCGATTTACTATGCGCAGAACGGATTTCCACTCGCGGAGAGAAATGCGCGCTATTGGGTCGCGAAGACTTTAATGCAGCAGCCGGGCTACAAAGAAACGTACATGCCCAACGGCGTTGCTCCGAAACTGGGCGAAGAATTCAAGAATCCTGCGCTGGCCAATTCGCTCCGGCAAGTGGCAGAGCATGGCCGGGATGCGTTCTACAACGGCCCGATGACCGAGACCATGGTGAAATTCCTGCAAGCTCAGGGCGGCACACACACGCTCGAAGATTTTCGCGATTTTCAACCAGAGTGGGTCGAGCCAATCTCCACAACATATCGGGGATGGACCGTGTACGAACTTCCACCAAACGGGCAAGGAATCGCCGCACTAACCATGTTGAACATCATGGAGCAATTTCCGCTTGGACAATATGGGCACAACTCCGCGGATGCTCTGCAAGTCATGATCGAGGCGAAAAAGCTGGCATACGCGGATATGTATAAATATGTCGGCGACCCGCGATTCACGCCGGTTCCGGTAAAGGAGATGCTCTCGAAAGATCTGGCGAAGAAGCGTGCGGAGCTCATCAAGATGGATAAGGCCGCGTGCGAAGTGATTCCTTCCGACATCGAGAAGATGCTCGACGCTCACGGCAATTCGACGATCTACCTTTC
>Ga0070765_100000825_pt1 | contig 18329 bp, 16 predicted proteins | sample HubBroMetageWFT5_FD_71516 | JGI IMG/M metagenome (GOLD analysis project Ga0070765, IMG submission 71516) | Warmed and freeze-thawed soil microbial communities from the Hubbard Brook experimental Forest, New Hampshire - Hubbard Brook CCASE Soil... | ecosystem: Environmental > Terrestrial > Soil... | reverse complement strand
TAGCGCGCTCTTCCATGCGTGGCTGGTAGCAAGCCGTCCAGTCAATCACGCCGACCGAGTAGTAGGGCTCGGGATCGTTAGGATCGATATCGGCAGCCATCCGGTAATATTTCTTGGCATCGTCGAACTTCTTCATGTTGAGGTAAAGGTAGGCAATCCCCTTTGCGGCATTTACTTTCTGATCGCGCGCGGGATTCATGGCGAGGACGTTCTGGTATTGCTCTATGGCCTGCTCCGCCATTTTGTTGTTGTCCGGCGTGTCAGCACCCGGGATATATTGCTGCGCGAAGGCGGTGGCCAGATACATCTTGGCGTTAATCAGGGTGGGGTCCAAAGCGACGGCCTGTTGGAAATGGTCGATCGCCTCTTCGTACTTGGCGTTCTTGTAAGCAGTGACGCCCTTGTTGAGCTGGTCGCGCGCACGCAGTTTGCTGCAGCCCACGGAAGAAAACAGCGCCAGCATAGCGGCCGCCAGTGTTAGCAGTCGAATATGTTTATTCATTGCCGTATAAGTCTCCCTTGCCACAGAGCATCCTAGGCCCAGAAACAGCGGGTTGACAAGTGCGGGCCAGGCGTTTCTTAAAAGAAGCGGCACGGGAACCGTAGCTCCCGTGCGCGGACTGAATGCGACACACGGCTTCCGGGCGCTCCTGCGTCCAATTCCTGGGGCGTACCTTAGCCGCCCGCTTCGATCTTCGCGGTAATCAAACCGACCTTATCCACTCCCGCAGCGTGCGCGATGTCGATCACGTTGGCTACGTCGGCGAAGGGGATGGCGTCATCGCCCTTCACGAACATGACTTTCTCGGCACGGGTTTTGTAGATGTCGGCCAGACGCCCCTGCAGGTTGTCCCAGGTGGCGTCTTCCTGATTGATCTTCAGGCCGGGATCCTGACCGGCGCCGCGATCAATTAACTGCACCACGATGGTACGGTCGGGCGTATTGTTCTTGGGCGCGTTGGGCGGGGGTGGCTGAGGAACCAGCGCATCCAGACCTTTCGGCGTCAAAGGCGTGATCACCATGAAAATGATGAGCAGCACCAGAAGCACGTCAATGAGCGGAGTAACGTTGATGTTCGCGCTTTGGCCTCCGCCGGTTCCAACTGCCATACTCATGGTCGGTTCTCCTCTAATTTAAATCGCTTCACTGCCCACCCGTCGGGGGAGTGGGCGGAGCGTTTGGAGTGCTTTTCCTCTGGTCGGTGAGCAAGCCCAGATCATCCACTCCAGCGGCGCGCACGGCGTCCACCACCTGAACCACATTACCGAAGTGGGCGCGGGCATCCGCTTTTAGATAGACTTCCTTGTTCGTGCGATTGGTCAAGCGATCTTTCACCTTGCCGGTGAGCTGGTCGACTTGGGGAATCTTATCCGCACCGAAATAGACCGTCCCATCGCGCATCACCGAAACCAGCAGCGCGTCTTCTTTGTCCGCGTCTTGCATCGGCGTGGGATTGTTTACCTTGGCCATATCGACGCTGATGCCCTTCTGCAACATGGGAGTGATCACCATGAAGATGATCAGCAGCACCAGCATTACGTCTACCATCGGCGTAACGTTGATGTCCGAGTTTACGTTAGCGCCTTCATTCCTCTTTGCTATTGCCATGACTTAATGTCTCCCGAGAGCAGCGGCCAGTTGTCGGTGGCCAGTTGCCAGTAAAACCTTTGTGCCGGCGAAATCCAACCCAGAATCTATTCAGCCGGATCGGTCCACCTGAATTGGGAAGCCCGGCGCCGGGAAGGTATCCCAGCGCCGGACGGCAACTCATGCGGACTTGCGGCCAAAACTTCTAGGACCGGCGAACGTCCCGGCGCTTCAGGAAGTAGTCGATCAGTTCGCTCGACGAGTTGTCCATCTCCACATCGAACGCTTCCACACGGCCGGTGAGGTAGTTGAACATCATGACGGCGGGAATGGCCACCAGCAGCCCGAAAGCCGTGGTCACCAGAGCTTCCGAAATGCCGCCTGCGACTGCGCCCAGACCGGTCGCCTTCTGTTCGGAAATGCCCTTGAAGGCGTTCAGAATGCCCATCACCGTGCCGAACAGCCCCACGAAGGGAGCCGTCGAACCGATGGTAGCGAGTCCGCCCAATCCACGCTTTAATTCGGCATGGACGATGGCTTCGGTGCGCTCCAGAGCGCGCTTGGAAGCTTCAATGGTCTCGCCGGGGATGGCGCCGGGGCTATCCTGGTGGGCCTTGAACTCCATCAGGCCGGCGGTGACAACCTTGGCCAAATGGCTCTTCTTGTTGCGCTCGGCGACCTTGATGGCTTCGTCGATGCGGCCGTCGCGCAGCGCTCCGGCAACCGCCGGGGCAAAAGCGCGGGACTGCTTGCGGGCCGCGTTATATGCCATGGCTCGGTCAATCATGACGCCGATCGACCAGCCCGACATGATGAACAGAATGATGACCACGATCTTCGCGATGATACCCATCTGCCTCCATAGCGAAATCGGATCCCATCCCACTGCGCCACCTTCTTGAACAATCCAGGCCGCGGCCCGGGGCACGTGAACGAGAACTGCTGCTGCCACATTAGCTAACATGAGTTGCTTTTCCCTCCTCGGAACTTTCTAGACTCTTTGATGCAAAATCGGACAACCGCAAAGCATGACGGCAAAACTTACGCTCCGACGTTCACCTAGCTGAGATCAAGAGGTACGGTGACCGCGCCCGTCAAAGGGGCTCTCCCGGCCACCGCTCTGGGTGGGAAGGGGAGAGCCACACTGCTTATACACTTTCTGACCTTGCCGCGTCACATCGCCGCGTCACATCACACCAGCCGGGATCTAGCCACCGGACAGGGTGAAGTTCACCAATACTTCCGTATCCACTTCAACCGGTTCGCCGTTCAGCAGATAGGGCTTGTACTTCCACTGCTTGACGGCTTCGATGGCCGCGGGAGCCAGCATGGGATGTCCGCTGATCAAGGTCAATCCCTCGATCGAACCATCCTTGCTGATCACCGCGTGCAACACAACCGTTCCCTGGATGCGGGCTTGCCTCGCCAGAGGCGGGTAGGTCGGGTTAACCTTGCGGATCAATAGACCCGTAGACACGCCCTGGGAGACGCGCACGCGCTGGGGGGTAGCGACCTTGGGAACCGCTACCGGAGTCGAGCTAATGATGCCGCCGATCACGCCGCCCATCTGGCCGCCCGGGATGCCTCCCGGAACGCCGCCCACTACGCCGCTCGACGCCATCGCGGGCGGCGGAGCTTCGTCTTCCTTGATCATCTGAATTTTCTGGGGAATCTTGGTGGGAGTGCGCAGGGCCCCGTTCACGATGTCGGTCTGAACCTGCTTCACGATTTTGACGGGCGCAGCTGCCGGGGGTGGAGGTGGGGGTGGGGGTGGGGGTGCCACCAGGAAGGTCATTAACTGCTGCTTGGGCAGGGCTTCGGTAAAGATGAGTGGCATCAGAACCATGAGGCCGACCAACGCTATCTCAAGAATGATCGCGAAAGTCGTGGTCCGTCCCCGTTTCGTCTTCAGCCTGCCGCCGGATTCCAGAAGGCTATCTTCAAACATAAGAGGTTTCTCCCTACTACAGAGCCTACGTATTCTTAGACACCGAGCGCTTCCTCTTTGCTCCCAAAAACGAACCCTATTGCCAAGGACAGACGCCTAATCCCCCGGCGTCGGACTGCACCTTCTAACCATATGCAAATAAACAGTTTAACCGATAATCCCCAGCCGCAGCGCTAGCGTGTCACGGCCTGGCCCGGGCGGGCAGCAGCACCCGGCCGTTTGCCCTTCTCGATCCTCCAATCCTGATAGGCCACCAGAATCGGGGCTGCGATTGCGATCGAGGAATACGTCCCAATTAAGATGCCAATTACGAGCGCGAGGCTGAACCCGCGAAGCACCTCGCCGCCGAACAAATAGAGAGCAAGTACAGTAAGGAAGGTTAGCCCGGCTGTCAAGATGGTTCTACTCAGGGTTTGGTTGATGCTTCGGTTGACGATTTCCGAGAGCTTCTCACGCCGCATGAGTTTAATGTTTTCCCGGATGCGGTCAAATACCACGATCGTGTCGTTATTAGAGTAACCAATCAGAGTAAGAATGGCGGCGATGACGGTGAGCGAGATGTCCTTGTCAAGCAGCGAGAATGCACCTATCGTGATCAGCGTATCGTGAAACACCGTGACCACAGCAGCGACTCCGTAAATCCACTCAAAGCGGAACCCCAAGTAAACCAACATCCCAGCCAGGGAATAAGCCGTCGCCAGCAGGGCTTGCTTGCGCAACTGCGCGCCCACCTGCGGTCCGACAATCTCGACGTTGCGTACCCCGAAATCAGACAGAAAGAAGTTGTCTGGCAGAGAAGCCACCACCGCCGCATCGACGGTTCCCTTTAATTGATCGAAGGAACCCAGCACTCCGCCCTGCGCTTTGTCGCGGGCGTCGACGATCGCCTGGGCCTGCTGGGTATATTTCTGATCGGCGTCCGAGCCCAGATGCATGGGATCTTTGTCCATCAGATAATTCTTGATGGTTAATGAACTGGAATTGTTCAGATCACTCTTGCCTGCGGGAACGTTAGTTTCGAGCGTTTGGATGATCTTGTTCTTGCCGTTGTCGAGCGCCTGCTCGCTGGTTTCCTGTACGTCGAGATCGATCAGCACCTCGTTGTTTGAAGGCACGTCATAGCGCTGAATCTTCGCGTTGTGCAAGCCGGCGTGGTCCAAAGCGCCGCGCAGCGCGTTGTCGTTGGGTGTGTGGGAGAACTTCACATACACCAGAGTGCCGCCGCGGAAGTCCACGCCGTACGGAATGTGGTGCCAGAACAAGATGGAAAACAGGCCCGCCACGCTGAATACAAGAGAGAAGGCGAGAAAATACCACTTCTTGCCGAGAAAATCTATGTTGGTATTGCGAAAGAACTCCACCAGTCTTACCTCTTATCCGATGTATGATTTCGTTGAATTCAGCGATTAAGAGATTGAGCCATCGGGCGATTGAAAAACCTTCCGCCGCTTTTTTTCAATGGCCCGATCACTCAATCGCTCGATTACTCAATTCCCTAAATGCTCAGCGCTTCGCCACGTTGTTTGCGGCTCAAAACCCAGTCAAAGATCGTCCGCGAAACGAATACTGCCGTGAACAGGTTTGCCAGCAAGCCGAAGGTGAGGGTGACTGCAAATCCCTGCACTGGGCCAGTGCCGAAGATGAACAGGATCGCCGCCGAAACGATGGTCGTAACGTGCGTGTCAACAATCGTAATCCAGGCGTGACCGAAACCCTGATCCACCGCGGAAGGCGGCGTCTTGCCGTTGCGCAACTCCTCGCGGATGCGCTCGAAAATCAGCACATTCGAGTCCACGCCCATGCCGACCGTAAGAATCACACCAGCGATTCCGGGTAGCGTCAACACCGCGCCAACGTAACCCATGAAGCCAAGCAAGATGACAAGATTCAGAATGAGCGCAATATCAGCGTTGATGCCGGCGGCGCGGTAGTAGATCAGCATGAAAATCAGCACCACGACCATGCCGATGATGGCGGCATTCACACCGTGGCGAATCGAGTCGGTGCCGAGCGACGGCCCGACCGTCCGCTCTTCCAGATACTTAATGCCTGCCGGCAGCGCACCCGAGCGCAGGATCATTGAGAGATCCTTGGCCTGCTGCTGGTTCATGCTGCCGCCGCTGATTTCACCTTGATCGCGGATGGCTTCGTGGATATTTGCAACTTCCTGCACCTTGCCGTCGAGAACCACGCCGAGCTGCTCGCCGACATGCGCCGAAGTAAAGCTGTAAAAGCGCTGTCCGCCTTCGCCAGTCAACGTAAAGCGCACGTTCGGCTGGCCGTTCTGGTCGGTACTGGGCTGCGCATCACGCAAATCTTTTCCGCGGACGGCGGAAACCCGCGACACCAAATACCAGGCTTGCTCGTCCGCGGGCGCTCCGGGAGCGGCGTGCCCCGGCATGAGAATCGCATCGGGCGGTAGAACTCCATTCTTATCCTGTAACGCGGCGGCCTCGCTCGCATACGGTCCACCCAACACCTGCTTGATCTCAAGCATGGCGGTGGACTGCATAATATCCTTCACCCGGCCGGGATCGTCCACGCCGGGCAACTGCACCAGAATCTGATATTGGCCGAGGCCGTGCTCCTGAATTGTGGGCTCGCTCACGCCCAGCGAATCAATGCGGTTGCGGATGGTCTCGATCGCCTGGGTCACTGCCTTGCTCTTAAGATCGCTGAGCATCTGCGGCTTCATGGTGAGCGTCCAGGTATTGTCGGCTCCCGAATTCAGGTTGTACTCAGGGAGGCGCTCGCTAACGATGTCGAGCAAGTCTTTCCGCCCGTCCGGCGGCACGCCTTTCAGCACTACCTGATCGGGAGCATTCTTCGGATCAGGCTTGTAGATATCCGCGAAAGCAATCTTGCGCTTGTTCAGCTGCTCTTTGAGGGTTTCGACGGCATTGTCGGAGTCAATGTTTATCGCGTCGTTGACCTGCACCTGCAAAATCAGGTGGGTACCGCCGCGCAAATCCAACCCGAGATGAATGTTCTTGGTCAGAGCCGCTAGCAAGCCCTGGCCCGAAAAACTTTGCGGAATGCCGAATATGCCGTAGAGAAAGACCAGCAGAATCCCGACGATGGCTGCCAATTTCCAGAGAAGATTCTTGTTCATAAAATACAGAGTTCAAATTCCTAGGTTGTTGCCGCTGCTACTTGGTTTTGGCTTCTTCATCCGCAGTGGTCAATTGCGCCACCGAAGCCTTGGTCACTTCGAGCCGCAGGTTGTCCGGAGGAACCCGCAGGTGGATCGAGTCTTCCTTCAGAGCCACGACCGTGCCCCGCAAGCCGCCGCTGGTGGTGACTTTGTCCCCAGTCTTGATGCTCTCGAGCATGGCTTGCCACTTCTTCTGCCGCCGCTGCTGGGGCATAATCACGAGAAAGTAAAACACCCCGACCATCAACCCCATCGTGATGATGAAGGAGAAGCCGCCTCCGCCTGGCAACTGCAGCGCTAGCAAGATTTCCATATTTAACAAGGCCATATTCACGACGCTGCGTTCTTCAGACTCCCACGCTCAATCCGCGAGCCTCAACCTGCGAGACCTAATCTGCGAACAACCGCCCGCGCCTGCAAACGCCGCGGACCTGCCATTTCACGACGGGAGTGCTGATCGATTCCGGCCGAATCATCCACCGCTCAGGCCTAAATCCGGGGAGAGTCGTCACAGGTAAGGTCTAGGGTTCCGGTCTAAACCGGACGCTAGGTGAAAAACCTGACTCTTCCCCAAGTCGAATAGAATGACGCACTCGCCGCATGGTGTCAAGGTAGAAACTCAGGTTATGCAGGGTATTTAAGATCTGAGCCAGCACTTCATTAGAAGCATAAAGATGGCGCAGGTAGGCCCGGGAATAGCGCTGGCAAACCCGGCAGCCGCAATTGGGATCGAGCGGCCCGGCATCCTGAGCATAGCGCGCCTGCTTGATCGAAACTTTGCCCTCGGAAGTGAATAGCAACCCATGCCGGGCCGCCCGAGTAGGCAGCACGCAGTCCATCATATCGACGCCGAGGCTGGCGTATTCGGCAATCTCCTCGGGCGTGCCCACTCCCATCACATAACGCGGCTTGTCGGCGGGAAGGTGTTCGAGCGTGGCTTCGATCACCTCGCGCGTGCGTTCCCGGGGCTCGCCCACGCTGAGGCCGCCGATAGCGTATCCGGGAAAGCCGATTTCGATGGTCCGCTCGGCCGATTCCTTTCTCAACTCGAGATCCATGCCGCCTTGAACAATGCCGAAGAGAGACTGAGTGGAGCAGTGGCCGGTGGTTAGTGGCCAGTGGTCAGCGTTCTGCGTTTTGCCGCTCCCAGATCCGCCCTCCTTGTCATTCCGAGCGAAGCGAGGAATCTTGGTTTGCTGAGAACTGAGAACTGAGAGCTCAGAACTGCCGTCACTAGCCACTGGACACTGGCGACTGGCCGCCGCTTTCCACGGCACTTCCCGCTTATGCTCCTCAAAATATTTCTTGCTGCGCTCCGCCCAGCGCAAGGTCAATTCCATCGAAGCCTTGGTCCGCGCGCGATCAGCGGGATACTCCGTGCACTCATCGAACGCCATGATGATGTCCGCGCCTAGGCCGATCTGCGCTTCCATCGCGCTCTCCGGACTGAAGAAGTGTGGGGAACCATCAAGATGCGAACGGAAAGTCACTCCTTCCTCGGCGACTTTTCGCAGCTCGTTCAGGCTGAAAACCTGGAAGCCGCCGGAATCGGTCAGGATCGCCCGCCGCCACGCCATGAAACGGTGCAAACCGCCCATCCGGCGGACGGTTTCCACTCCCGGACGCAAGTACAGGTGATAAGTATTTCCGAGAAGAATCTGAACCCCGAGCTCTTCGAGAATGTCCTGCGGCATGCCTTTGACGGTCGCAGCCGTGCCGACCGGCATGAATACAGGGGTTTCGATCTCGCCGTGAGGGGTGAGCAGCCGCCCTGCGCGAGCCGCTCCTGCGCGGGCCTCAAGATGGAACTCGATGGACATTTGTTCTTCAGTTCTGTTCTTCAGTTCGCGTTGCGATTGTAGCAATCCTCAGGCGTTGGGAATAAGGTAAAGGCGGATTTCCGAAAGGAACCTCTACGCGATGAGCTCAAAATGGTTTCTCGTCCTCCTGAGCATCCTCAGCTTTGCGGCTTTCTCCTCGTCCCAGGACTTGGGACAATGGACCGATTCGTATGTAAAGAGCCTCGCTCCCGGCAAGCACTTTCGTGGGACCATCGTGGCCGAGCGAAACGACCAGGTGCTCGTCGCCAAGAGCTATGGTGCGGCAGTCGAGGAATGGCAGATCCCCAATTCCTTAGAGACGAAATTCGAGATTGCGTCACTGAGCAAGCAATTCACTGCAACTGCAATTCTGCAGCTGGTGGATAGCGGCAAATTGAATGTCGAAGATCCGGTCAGCAAGTACTATCCGGAAAGTCCTCCGAGCTGGAAGGGTATGACGGTCCATCACCTTCTCACGCACACATCCGGGCTCCCGGAGGACGATTGGGAAAACTTCACCAAAGGTAAATGCGCGCCCTACACGACGGATGAACAGGTTAAGACGTTTCGCGACCGTCCCCTGGGCTTTCCGCCAGGTAGCTCATGGAAGTACAGGAACACCGAGTACTACCTGCTCGCCTTCATCATCGAGAAGATTTCCGGAGAGTCGTACGCGACGTATTTAGCTCATCATATTTTCGAACCTTTGAAGATGGCTCATTCAGGGTTTGCAACCATGGCCGCCATCGTGCCACAAATGGCAGAGGGATACACGCTTGAGGGTGGCACTCTGCATCGCCGAGAATATTTTGACCGTAGTATGGAAACTGGCGCCGGAGGAATTTATACGACGGCGGATGATCTGCTCCGCTGGAACAAGGGTCTGGACTCTGCGGGATTGTTAACCGGGCATGCGCTTGAGTTAATGTTCACGGCACACCCGCCCGGCAACTACGGCTATGGCTGGTTTGTCGAAACTTCACCGCGCCGCAAGATTTATCACGAAGGCGGTGACCCTGGGTTCGCGGCCTTCGAGGCGCGTTATCCGGATCAGCATGTCGTGATTATCGTTTTGTCCAATGAGGACGATTCCCCGGTTAGGGATATCGCAGATGCCATGGCCAAACATCTGTTTGGTGACTGAATACGACGCCAGCGCCAGATCTATGGCTTCTAGTGGTCGGTGGCCAGAAAAGTCACGAGTTCGCCACGCACGCTGCCGGCTTCTACAACAAGTTTGCCAACGCTCACCGGCAGTTTGAATCTTCGTGGTCCCGCGCTGCCGGGGTTGATATAAAGTACTCCATCGCGCGTCTCTTGTTTGGGAACGTGACTGTGGCCGCTAACCACCACCGCAAATCCGGCGGCTTTCGGCTTGAGGTCCAACTGCGCCAGATCGTGCAGCACATAGATCGTCACGCCGGCCAGCTCAAGAACCTCGGTCTCAGCAAGCTTGCGAGACCACGCCCCCTTGTCGATGTTGCCGCGCACCGCAGTCACAGGCGCAACGGCCGCAAGCTTTTCGAGAATCTCGGGCGAGCCGACATCCCCAGCATGAATGATGTGATCGGCCCCGCGGAGAGCGGCGATCGCCTCGGCGCGCAGCAAGCCGTGCGTGTCAGAGATAACGCCGATCAGGATAGAAGACATCGCGCCTCAGATTTAAAATCCCCTCACACAACCAGCCGGTCTCGATCAAGTGCGAGCCAGCGCCACCGCGCGGTGCAGACTCAGAACATTCTCCTCGAGCACCTGAAAGCGCGGGTACTCACACTCGGCTGCCGTCCCGATCGAAAGCTCCGGATTGCGGTGGAGCATCGGGCTGGCAACGGGACTCCTCAGCCCAACGTGAATTTCTCTCACTCCAGTCTGTTCAATGATGCTCTTGGCATTGAGATGGTTGATACCGCCACAAGCCATGATCGGGATACGTCCGCGCGCCGCCTCAACCAGCCGGGCAACCTGCTCAACAGCCTGTAGCGCGGTCTTCGCTCCGCCTGAGGTCAGCAGCCGGTCCGCTCCAGTCGCGCAGATGGATTCCAAAGCACGAAAGAGATCCGCAGACATATCAAAAGCTCGATGGAAAGTGACATTGAGAGGCCGCGCCAGCTCGACCAATTCCCGCGTGCGCTCAATGTCCACGCTGCCGTCGGCATTGAGGATGCCGAGGACAACGCCATCGGCTCCCAGATTTTTGGCGGCCACAATGTCGCGCTTCATGGTCTCGAACTCTTCCGGCGTGTAACAAAAATCGCTGCCGCGCGGCCGAATCATCACCTGCAGGCCGATCGATGTCCTGGCCCGCACCAGTTCAATCAATCCTGCGCTGGGAGTAACGCCGCCCTCGAGCAAATTGCTGCACAGTTCTACACGTTCGGCTCCGCCGCGCTCCGCGGCGACCGCGGAGGCAACAGAATCGACGCATACTTCGATCAAAATCGGATCGCTCATCGCTTATCTGCAGCTGACTTATCTGGGCATGGACGGAATCTGCGCCCTTTGGCTTTCGTCACTTCGATTTCATCTTTTTAACCAGCTTGCCGACGCTCACAATCGCTCGTCCCACGGTGCCCCGGCCGATTTCCTGCGCATCGTCGCGCGCGGTCACCCGGAGAGTGTAGAACCGGCCGTCAAACGACTCGAGTACGGCCTCGGCTGTGATGTGTGCGCCAATGCCGCTCGCGGCACGGTGCTGAATGTTGATGGCGGTTCCCACCGAGATCTCGTCACCCTCGCAGTAGGGCTGAAGCGCGAGAAACGCGGCAGTCTCCATCAGTCCGATCATGTGAGGCGTGGCATAAATCGGCGGTAACTCGGCACGGTGCGCGGTAAGAGTGTGTTTGAACTCGACCGCCTGTTGCGCTTCGCCGCGCACGCCGATGTGAATTTCTTTCGACATATCGATCTTCCTTTTGTTCCTCTCCGACCTCCCCGAGACTTACAGATTGTCTGTGCCCTCTATCAAGCTCGCAACTTCAGCACTTTTTCCGCATTCCTGTGGCTGAGCGTGGCATGATCCTCAGGACTCAGAATCCCGGCAAGACCATCCAGAAACGCGCGGCCGTTCGTGTTAGGGCTGAAAGGATAATCGACCGAAAACATGAGGCGATCGATGCCGATCACCTCCAGCGCGCAGCGCAGTGGCGGCTGAGTGAAGTAGCCGCTGGTGGTGACGTGAATATTCGATCGAAAATAATCTGACACAGGCTGCCGCAGATGCGGCGCAGCGCGAGAAAGAACGCTGCTTGATCGCGCCAGCGCATAGGGAAGCCCCTCTCCCATATGGCCAATGATAACTTGCAAATCCGGCAGGCGGTCGAAAAGACCGGAGACGATAAGGCGCAGCGTGTGCAGGCCGGTTTCGGCGTGCCATCCCCATCCTGCAATCGAGAGGAGCATGCCCAGGTCGCCAGGCAGGCCGGAGTAATAGACCTCGCGAACCTTTTCCGGCGGCGGAGCGGGATGCAGATATACCGGAACGCGCAGCGCTGCCGCGGCCTCCCACACCGGAAGGAACCGAGGATCGTCGAGAAAAAGTCCGCCCGTCGTGCCGTCGAGCAATGTTCCGAGAAATCCCAGCCGGGTGATGCATCGGTCCAGCTCTTGCGCCGCGTTTTCTGGATCTTGCAACGCCAGCGTGGCGAAACCGCCGAGCCGCTTGGGATTTGCACTGGTAGCTTGGGCCAGCTCGTCGTTCACGTCGCGGGTCAGAGGCGTGGCCACGTCCGCAGTGAGCGCATCCATCCCCATTGAAGCCAGTGAGAGAACCTGAAAGTCGATGGCTGCTTCGTCCATGGCGGCGATGCGGCCGGCGCCCAGATCGAGGAGCTTGGGACGAAGTTGAGCAATCGGCGGGGGAACGTTGTGGCCAGGGCCTTCGGTGGCTTTCACAAAAGATTCGGTGACGAAGTGTTCTTCTAATGTGATGGTGCGCATGAGGCGTTTAGATGCGCCAAGACAAGGCCCGATTCGCGTTCATCGCCTCGACTCAGGTCGCGCAATTATTACAGCTTGTCCGGTAGAATAATTACGGCCCCAGGTCCAGCTTGATCGATGCAGTTCACAGAACAATTCGAGGTAGTTGTTGTCGGCGCCGGCCATGCCGGTTGCGAGGCTGCGATGGCCGCGGCGCGCATGGGGCTGGAGACCGCTCTCTACACTTTGAACGTCGACTTGATCGCGCAGATGTCGTGCAACCCAGCGATCGGCGGCATCGCCAAGGGACACCTGGTTCGCGAGGTCGACGCGCTCGGCGGCATCATGGGCGAGATCACGGATGCAGTCGGCATCCAGTTCCGCCTGCTGAACACCTCGCGCGGCCCGGCGGTATGGTCACCAAGGGCGCAGTGCGACAAGCAGGCTTACCGCCTCAAGATGCGCGAGGTGCTCGAGTCGCAGCCGAATCTTAAGATCAAGCAGGCGGAGGTGGCGGAGCTGATTGTGGAAGAAAGCTCTCAGCCCTCAGCTCTCAGCTCTGAACCCGGTGACAGCAAAGATTTTACTAAGAACCGAGAACTGAGAACTGAGAACTTGCGTGTTCTCGGAGTCAAACTCCGCGACGGGCGGACCGTCGGCGCACAAGCGGTGATCATCACCACGGGAACTTTTCTCAACGGCCTGATTCACTGTGGCGAGCAGCAGTATCCGGCTGGACGTTCCGGAGAACCGAACGCAGTTCTCCTCGGCGAAGCACTGAAGAAGCTGGGCCTGCGCGGCTGCCGTCTTAAGACCGGAACGCCGCCTCGGCTCGATGGACGCACCATCGACTGGTCCCGCTTCGTCGAGCAACCCGGGGACGCCGACCCAACTCCCTTCAGCTTTCGCACCAGGCGAGTTAAGCACCACGATTCGCAGGTGGCCTGCCATATCGCGTCGACTACGCCCGAGACTCATCGCATCATCCGCGAGAACGTGCATCGCTCGCCGATGTACAGCGGACAAATCCAGTCGATCGGTCCGCGCTATTGCCCGTCAATCGAAGACAAGATCGTCAAATTCCCTGACAAGGAGACGCACCAGCTCTACCTCGAGCCCGAGGGCCTGAACACGCACGAGATCTACGTGAACGGCATGAGCACCTCGCTTCCGGTGGACGTCCAGCTCGCGATCCTGAAGTCAATCCCCGGTCTCGAAAACGCCGAGATGCTGCGCCCCGGCTACGCGATTGAGTACGACTCGATTGATCCGACTGAACTGCATCGCACGCTTGAGACCAAGAAAATCAGCAGCTTGTTTCTTGCCGGCCAGATCAACGGCACATCGGGGTACGAAGAAGCCGCCTGCCAGGGCCTGATGGCGGGCATCAACGCGGCGTTGCAGGTGAAGGAGCAACCTCCGCTCATCCTTGACCGCACCGAGGCTTACACCGCGATCCTGATCGACGATCTAATCTCCAAGGGTACGAATGAGCCGTACAGAATGTTTACATCGCGGGCGGAATTCCGCTTGCACCTGCGCATCGACAACGCCGACCGCCGTCTCACCCCGCACGGCCGCCGCGTGGGCCTGATCTCCGATAATGCCTGGGACGATTTCCAGAACAAGCAACAGCGTTTAGAAGTAATCAAGAAGCTGCTGGAACGCACAAGGCTGACCCATGAAATGCTCGACACGATCTCCACTTGTCATTCCACCACCGCCCCTTGTCATTCCGAGGAGCGACGCGACGAGGAATCTGCTGTCGCCGGTGGCACAACCGACTTGGCTCGCGACTTGAGCTCCGCAATCGGGCAAACCTGTGCTCAATTGCTGAAGCGCCCCGAGATCGTAATCGAGAAGTTGACGCCAATTCTCCGCGAGCTGGATCCCGCATTCTTTGCAAGACCAAGAGAAAAGGAGGAAATCCGCGCGAATCCGCGCAAATCCGGGGCCACGCTTTCTGCCGAAGTCCGCAACGAACTCAAGTCGGTGGAAACCGAAATCAAGTACGAAGGCTACCTGCTGCAACAACAGCGCGCTATGGATCGCATGAAGAAGTCGGAACAGCGGTCGATTCCCGGCTGGTTTGACTACGGCTCGGTCAGCGGGCTCTCGCGCGAGATGCAGGAAAAGCTCAGCCACGTGCAGCCGCGAACCCTGGCCCAGGCCTCGCGCATCCCCGGAGTGACACCGGCAGCCGTGTCACTGGTCAATGTCTTTATCGAAATCCAGGCCATGCGCCGGGAGCAGGCCGCCGCGATCTAGGTCATGGGTGTCAGGTCAGGGGTCTCAGGTCTTAGCCGGCAGGAGATTGATTTCTGTCTCTGCGGATCGCTAACAGACCAAAGACCTGACACCCATCCCCGTCGCGACGAAATTAACGTTGCGTTAACAATTGAATATTACGCAGGAGTTAATATCTCCCCCATGCCGCAAGAGTCTCTTCGCATTGAAGACCAGCCGGGAACGCAGCCCGGACAGCGCATTCTCCACCTGAATGGCGCGCTCGTCATGACCACGATGTTTGAGTTCCAGGCCACCGTGCGGGCCGACACTTCACGCGCTCTGATTATCGACTTCACCAACGTCCCCTATGTAGATTCGGCTGGCATTGGCGCACTGGTGGGCGCCTATGTCACGCGCCAGAAGGGTGGGCGGAGTCTCGCGCTGGTGGGGGTGTGTGACCGCGTCCACAACGCGCTCAACGTCACGCGGGTCGAGCAGTTCTTCCGCTTCTTCGATTCTGTGACTGCGGCCGAACAAGCTTGCGCGTAGTTATTAAGTAAAGTGGCCAGGGGCCAATGTTCTTGCGTTTGACTGCCTTTGTTATCCCTCCTAAGATGAGTTCCCAAGCGTTCCACGATCGAACAAGTATGATCGGCCAGACCATCTCGCATTACCGCATCATCGGCCAGCTCGGCAGCGGCGGGATGGGGATTGTTTACGAGGCCCAGGACCTCGATCTGGGACGCCGGGTCGCGCTCAAGTTCCTTCCCCCACAGGCTTCCCGCGATCAAAATGCGCTGGACCGCTTTCTGCTGGAAGCTCGCACTGCCTCGGCGCTGAACCATCCCAACATCTGCACGATTTACGCGGTCGAACGGGTGCAGACTGAGGACGGGCAGGAGCAGTCGTTCATCGCCATGGAATTGCTTGAAGGCGACACGCTTGATCGGCGCCTGGGCGGCGGCGGTTTGCCGCTCGATCGCCTGCTCGACTGGAGCATCCAGCTCGCCGATGCGCTCGACGCCGCCCACGCCAAAGGAATTATCCATCGTGACATCAAGCCGGCAAATATATTCGTTACTCAACGCGGGCCCGTGAAGGTTCTCGATTTCGGCCTGGCCAAATTGACGCGGCCAGAAATCGCGATGACGACCATCGGAGCGACACAGGACGATTCCCATCCCGCGCACCTGACCAGCCCCGGCGCCACAGTTGGCACAATTGCTTACATGTCCCCCGAACAGGCGCGGGGCCTGGAACTTGACACGCGCACGGACTTGTTCTCGCTGGGGGCGGTGATCTACCAGATGGCGACCGGGCGCTTACCATTCTCCGGCGCTACCTCCGCCGTCGTATTCCATGCCATCCTTGAGCTCGATCCGGCGCCGGCCTTGCAGCTGAATACCGCGCTGCCGCCCAAGCTGGAGGAGATTATTCAGAAGGCATTGGAGAAGGACCGCGAGCTGCGCTACCAGTCAGCGGCCGATCTGCGCGGCGACTTGAAGCGGCTGAAGCGCGACACGGAATCCGGCCGCAAGCCCGCGCAACCCGCTTCCTCGGCGTCACCCTCGCTTGCCGCAACCACTAGTGCCAACTGGTCTGGGTCTACTACCGCGGGCTTGGCCGACGCCGCTGCTCCCCAGAGTTCCAGTCAAGCTTCCGCGGCGGTTGCCGTAGCTGGACGCCACAAGCTCGGAACTGGCGTCGCCGCCTTCATCGCGCTTATCGTTCTGCTCGCCGCCGGATACGGCGTTTACTCGCTGATCTCACGCAGTCACGCGCAGCCCTTCGCGAATTTCTCCGTTACCAAGGTGACGGAGACCGGCGATGCAGTGGATGCGGCACTCTCGCCCGACGGCAAATACATTCTGAGCCTGGTGAGAGCCAAGAGCGACAACGGTCTGGCCAGTCTCTGGCTTCGCAATGTTCCCACCGACAGCATGACGCAAGTGGAGCCTCCGGCCAACGTCTGGTACAACGGCCTTCGCTTCTCGCCCGACGGGAACTATTTTTATTCTGTGCACAGCGAACCGGGGAATAGCGCACTCAAGTATTTGTATCGCACTCCGCTTCTGGGCGGCACGCCGGAGCGTTTGGCGGCAGACGTAGATTCGAACGTCACGTTTTCTCCCGACGGCCGGAAGTTAGCCTTCCTGCGGTACGACAACCCCGACCCTGGAAAGTATCGGTTGATCGTGCGTTCGACCGATAGCGGCAATGAGACCGTGCTGACCAGCGGCCCGAACAGCCAGGGACTCTACGATCCTGCATGGTCGCCTGACGGCAAGACAATTATGTGCGGCGTCACTCAGCCCGCGGATTCCGCTTCCGGATTGATGTCGGTGGATGCCAGAACCGGCCAACAACGCCTGTTTCTGGGCTTCCCCGACTACCTCGCTTATCCTACCTGGATGCCGGATGGCAGCGGCCTGTTAATTCTGGACAGCGGCCGCTCTTCGAATTACAGGCGAAGGCAGATCGCCCTTATCTCCTACCCAGAAAAAAGGTTGGATCCGGTCACGCGCGACACCAACAACTACTCGGCTCTGAGCGTTGCGTCTAACGGCGAAGTGCTGGCCACCGTGCTCAGCGAGTCGCATTGGAATCTTTCCGTCATGGCGGCCACGCTCGGGGGCAGCGAAGCGCGGGAGACTGATCCGGCGGATGCTTTTACTAACTTCACCTGGACGCACGACGGACGATTGATCGACGATAAGGACAGCATGTTGCGATGGGTCAATCCGGACTCAGGCGTTAAGGGAGTGGTCGCCACTGAGCAGGACTCAGCAAGTTACGATCCCTCGGCATGTTCCGACGGACGCTACGTTGTGTTTGAGAACAGCCACCGTGTCGGCAAGGGTGCGCAGAACATCTGGCGCGTGGACTCCGGCGGGGGAAATCTTAAGCAGATCTCAAACGGGAAGAACGACGCATTTCCAGTCTGTTCTCCCGATGCGAAATGGGTTTATTACCTCGACGGCGGCACCGGACACATGATGAGGGTGCCGATTGACAGTGGTGAGTCGCAGAAGGTAACTGACTTACCGGTCCTGCAATACTTTGATATTTCTCCGGATGGGGGCGCAGTTGTCTTTGCAACCATAGACCACGCCAATGGTCATGAGTTAAACCTCGCGCTGGTCACGACCGATACCGGTAAAGTCCGTGAGCTGAAGTTCGAGCGGGAAACGGCGGGACTGATCCGCTTCACGCGTGACGGCAAGGGGGTGGTTTATGCCATTCGCGAGAACGGGATCGACAACCTGTGGCAGCAGCCCTTGGATGGCTTGCCCGGGAAACAACTCACTTCGTTCAAGTCGGAACACATCTACGATTTCCACTGGTCGCCCGACGGCAGCAAACTAGCGCTGGTGAGGGGACACGACGATTCTGATGTCGTGCTTATGCGCAGTCAGCGACAGTGACGGATTTCGGCACGAAATTAAAAAGGCGGCCATTTCTGGCCGCCTCTTTCCGGATTGTTAGCGAAGCGGTTTATGCACCCTTCACGTTCTCGGCTTGCCAGCCCTTGGGGCCTTTGACCACGTCAAACTGCACTTGCTGACCTTCCTGAAGGCTGCGGAAGCCGCTCGCCTGAATGGCCGAGAAATGCACGAATACATCCTCACCGTTCTGGCGGCTGATGAAACCGTAACCCTTGGCGTCGTTAAACCA
>Ga0070765_100000823_pt1 | contig 18342 bp, 10 predicted proteins | sample HubBroMetageWFT5_FD_71516 | JGI IMG/M metagenome (GOLD analysis project Ga0070765, IMG submission 71516) | Warmed and freeze-thawed soil microbial communities from the Hubbard Brook experimental Forest, New Hampshire - Hubbard Brook CCASE Soil... | ecosystem: Environmental > Terrestrial > Soil... | reverse complement strand
GCGTCCGCCGGTTGCACTTTCTCCAGCAGTTGCGCGAATTTCTGCTCGCGGTCTTTTTGGTCCAGCCCCTGGTAGATCTCCGCGATCTGCGTCGCATTCATCGAACAGAACTTTGGCCCGCACATCGAACAGAATTTCGCCTCCTTGTAAAAATCGTCCCCCAAGGTCTCATCGTGCATCGCGCGGGCGGTGGCGGGGTCCAGGGAAAGTTCGAACTGTTTGTTCCAGTCGAAGAGAAAGCGCGCGTAGCTGAGCGCGTCATCGCGGTCCCGCGCGCCGGGACGATGACGCGCAACATCCGCCGCGTGTGCTGCGATTTTGTAAGCAATCACTCCTTGGCGAACGTCGTCGGCGTTCGGCAATCCCAAGTGTTCTTTCGGCGTCACGTAGCACAACATGGAAGCGCCGTGCCAGCCGATCATGGCTGCGCCAATCGCGCTGGTGATGTGGTCGTATCCCGGGGCGATGTCGGTGACCAGCGGGCCCAGTGTGTAAAACGGAGCTTCGTAACACAGCTCGTTTTCCTTTTTTACTTGCAGCTCGATCTGGTCGAGCGGAATGTGGCCGGGGCCTTCGATCATTACCTGCACCTCGTATTCCCAGGCCTTTTTCGTCAGCTCGCCCAAAACGCGCAGCTCGGCGAATTGCGCTTCGTCGCTGGCGTCGGCCAGGCAGCCGGGCCGCAAGCCATCCCCCAGTGAAAAACTGACGTCGTGTTTTTGAAAGATTTTGCAGATGGTCTCGAAATTCTCGTACAGAAAATTCTGCCTTTTGTTAAAACTCATCCACTGCGCGAGCAAGGCACCGCCCCGGCTCACGATTCCGGTGATGCGGTTGCGCACCAGCGGCAAGAATTCACGCAATACTCCTGCGTGAATGGTCATGTAGTCCACACCTTGCTCGGCTTGCTCTTCGATCACTTCCAGCATCACGTTCAAATTCAAGTCTTCGGCGCGCCGAACGCGAGAGAGGGCTTCGTAAATTGGCACCGTGCCGATGGGGACGGGCGAAGCCTCAATGATCGCTTTGCGAATCATGGGAATGTCCCCGCCGGTGGAAAGATCCATGACGGTGTCCGAACCGTAGTGAACGGCCCGATGCAGCTTTTCCAGTTCTTCGCTGACGTTCGAAGTGGTCGCAGAATTTCCGATGTTGGCGTTAATTTTGCAGAAAAAGGCAACGCCGATGCCCATGGGTTCGAGATTGCAGTGATGGATATTGGCGGGAATGATAGCGCGGCCGCGCGCCACTTCGCTGCGCACGAGTTCCGGCTCAATCTTTTCGCGCTTGGCGACGTATTCCATTTCCTCGGTAATCACGCCTTTGCGCGCGAAATGCAGCTGAGAATAATTCCGCGCTCCCCCGTTCATCGATGCCGCACGCTTCTCAATCCACACATCTCTCAAAGGCATGAAAACCCCCTGTTCACTTGAAACAGTCTTGCTGCTGATTAAGATGGCGCGCCATTATGGCACTGCTCGGCAGAGGCGGCAACACGCCCGGCAGAATCCTGTCTCAGGTCGATACAGAATATTCAGACGCCGACCCATATACCTTGAATATTACTGACCCGGGCAACAGGCTCTGGCACTGCGTTAGCATTGGGTAGCGAACCAGCTCGAGGGGCGATTTCGCGCTCGGAGCGCTTGTAAAATCATTTGAAAAGCTGATCGAACATAACAATATCCTTGACATGCCACATTTCTCCATGCTAAGAGCGTCCCTGCTTTTGTTAAAACTGGTTCGATAAGTGAACCAGTAAGCCGAGTTCGACACGAACCAAGACATTTTTAGGCAAGCAACGCAGGTGAGCGGACACGATCCTGCGGGAAAAAGCAGGTCTTTGTAGTAGTCGTGTGGTATTCGTGTGCACTTAACGGGGGGACCGATGGCCGGATGTACTGCTTCTCTTGCTCAGCCCCCGCATATTCACAATTACGGGATTCGATTAACTGCTGGTATCGTGCCGATGATTACAAACCCGCAGTATGCTTTGAAAACCTTCCGCAGAGAGGATAAATATGCGCTCGCCTAAGTGGTGGTGTGTGCTGGTAGCCTTGTTTTTCGTCGCGCCGGGTCCGCTCGTTTTTGCTCAGAGCGCGAAGCCTTCCGACGACTCAACGCAGTCGAAACCCGCACCCAAGGCTGCAACCGAGGACGAGGTTCAGCAATTGCGCCGTGAGGTCGCGGATTTGAAGGCGCAAATTCAAAAGCTCGTCGCGGTGAGCGCGGCGGCGCAAGGTGGACCTGCGCATCTAGTGCAAACCACCGCGGTCGATGGCACCGATGTGAGCGCTTCGTCGGCGACTCCTGGAGCGGTGGATTCCAGCAGTGGCTTCAGTGCTGACGCTTCGTCGCCCGCACCGGCTACAGCGGCCGACATCGACGCACTCCAGAAAGAGATCGACATCCTCCAAAAGAAGGCTAGTGACGCTCCAGGTCCTACCGCCGGCTTCAACGGAGAGCACTTCTTCCTGAAGAGCCCGGATGGCCAGTTCACGATCATGCCGGTGGGCTATTTGAATGCGCAGTACCAGTTTAACAACGGCAACGGCGCACCTCCGGACACGTTCGCCATCAAGCGCGCTCGCTTTGGCGTGCAGGGCAACTATGGCAGCCAACTCGACTACGCATTCCTGTTTGAGACCGCCTCCACCCTCACGATCCGGGACGCTTATGTGGATTTCAAGCCTTGGAGCTGGCTCAAGTTTATGGGCGGCCAGTACAAGCTACCGTTCTCGATGGAAGTGGGAACCGCTGATACCAACGTTCAGTTTGCCGAACGCTCGATTAACTCCGTGTTGTATCCGGATGCCTCGGGTGGATTTCGTGCACCCGGCGTTGATGTACACGGCGATTTAGCCGGTGGTAAGGCGCAATATTGGGTCGGCGTATTCAACGGCCAAGGACTCCTGACCGCCTCGACCACGAACGAAGTCGAAGTCACCGGCAGACTGCGGTTCTCTCCGTTTAGAGATTCCGGCAACCCGTGGCTGAAGGGGCTGTCTTTTGGCGGCGCTGCGGAGCACAGTCGATCCAGAGGTCTTTCGAACGAATTGAGCTTTAGCGGCCTGATGACCGACGGAACCTACACGTTCTTCCCACAATTCCGGATCAACGGCGGAGTCGAACGCTATAACGGACAGTTCAGTTTGCTAAAAGGGTCACTCGGTATACGCGGCGAGTACACTCAACTCCTACAAAAGCGCAGCAACATCGGGTCGTTTCAACTGGGCGGCGCTGGATACAACACCCTTCCCGGCATCGTGGGCAAGGGCACCTACCTAGCAGCAAATTATTTGCTGACGGGCGAAAAAGAGCCGGAGAATGCCATTCCGCGAGTGAAACACCCGGTGATCGGCCCCAATTCTCCCGGTGAATCGGGTGGCCCGGGTTGGGGAGCGTGGGAGTTGAAGGCTCGCTACTCCTGGTTGCAAGGGCGAGCTGCCGGTTCGACTTGCGACGCCACCACGATACCGGCCTGCCCCATTACGCCGGTAATATTCCCGCTGCAAAGCGATCACACCACCCAGTGGACGCTCGGCGTGAACTGGTACCTGAATTATTGGGTGCTGGTGAAGTCGGACCTCAACATCAATCAGCTTCATGACCCCAGCGTGCAGGGCATTCTGCCGCGGAATTACTTTGTATTCATTGAAGGGCTACAGTTCCGGTTTTAGTCAAAGTGAGTTTTGCGCGCGGCTCGGGTGAGCTCATTTGCTGCTGGTTTCCACGGGGGCCAGCGTGAGCGACCCGAGAACGGTGTTGAAAAGGAAGTTCGGCCCCCGGGAAAAATCGTTGGAGGAGATTCGATGAAACCGAAAATGTCGCACCTTCTAGCCCTGGTCGCACTGTTCGCATCGATCTTGATCACGAACAGTTGCGGAAGCACTCCCAACTGTCCGGTCTGCGGAACCGACAAGAACGGGACGATCGGGCTGATTGACGTTATGATCGTGCCGGAGCACAACCCCAACGGCGAACCTGGCGGCCCTTTCAATATCTTCGATATTAGCTGGGTGGACCCCACGAATCGGTTGTACTCGGTGTCGGACCGCATCGGCCTCGACGTACCGGTGTTCAGCACGACGACCAACATTGCGCTGTGGGCCATCGGCGGGAATAATTCGGTGTCCGAAGCGGGAAACAATGCCAGCGCATGCTGGTTCGATCCCGAGCTCAATACGCCTGGTGCGGTTGCAACAATTCCTCCCATCACATCCGCGCAGGGGAACTACACGCGGTTCGGTTGCAAGACGGACGGCTTCCGCATTCCCGGCTTCTTCGGTCCCAACGGCTTCTTCGGCGGATTCATGGGTGGCCAGTGCTGCGCATCGCGCGCCAATAACCTGAATCCGCTGTCAGGTCCGAACGGTCTGGAAGTTTCCGCTGACGGCAACTTCATGTTCGTCGGAAATGGCAGCGCGTCATTCGTAATATTCGACTTGGCCCCCATGCTTGCGAGCGGAACGGCTGCAACTGGCTTCACGGCTCCGCCGCTGTTAACCGCCGTGATACCGACGGGCACGACGCCGGACTATGACGGGCTGCCTAACGGAATCACCAACTGCGAACAGTCTGCAAATGGAAGAGCGTTTGCCGATCCGACCTGCGGCGACCTGCGCGGCGATGAACTTGCAACAACCGGTAGCGTCGTGACTTTCCCGCAAGACGGTTCCAGCCGTTTCCTCGTAGCGATAATCAATGGAGACCCGGGATTTCCTTTCGTATCCATTGTTGACGTAACCGGTGTAGTGACGAGAACGGGAACGGACGCGCAGCAGCACTGTCTCGCTTACTCTCAGGTCACCGACCCTACCGTTCAGGCGCCCTTTAGTCCCGGTATAAGTACCTATGTCACGACTCCCGGCGGGCCTTCAACCACAACACTGTTTCCGGCGAATTACGACTCATGCATACTCGGGCAGATTTACTACGATGGCGCAGCTCAAAATGACGACACCGTGTTCATTGATGATCAAGGCGCAAACTTGACGTCGCCGGCGGGCCCATTTCCCTGCCCCAATCCTTCGCTCCAATTCTCAGGTTCCACCGTGGGCACGGCTGGCAACCCTGTCCCTTCCGGCGCATCCGGCCATGCGGCTGGCTTCAATCCGGATGTTCCTTGCCATCATGGCCCACAGGTCACGGCAACCGTTGGCGGTGTGCCTGGCGGAGTCTTTTGCGCGGCCGGCCCCGGTTCTCCGGCCGGATGCGTGGGAGCAATCGCCCCGGCCGGACTGGGTGGGATGGCATTTTATCCCCCCACCAGCACCTTCCTTTTGACTAACGGAAATGCAACCGGCGACATCACGGTGGGGAGCGTCGATGTAATTGACCCCCTCCATCCAATTACACTCCCCAGTGGTGCCCCTGCGTTTGTGCCAGCGATCATCAACAGTTTTCCGATCTATATGTGCATGCCCACCGGGGTGAACGTCGGGCCGGGCACGGATGTCCTGGTCGGTTGCGCCGATCACGATGGCCGCGCGTTTGCTCCGTCTACGGTCATCATCAACGGCACGACCGGAGAAGTCCTCACAACCATCAACAACGTCGGGTTCGTGGACGAAACCTGGTACAACCCTGGCGACAACAATTACTACCTGGCGGCGAGAGACATGCCGACGGGCCCGGTTCTCGGAGTAATCAGCGCCGGGAAGAGACAGTGGCTACAGAACGTATCCACGAACGGCAACGCACACAGCGTGGCCGTCGATCCAGTCAACAACCACATCTTCGTGCCGCTGCCCTCTGGAAGCAGTGCCAATTGCCAGTCGGCCTCCGCGGATGGTTGCGTCGGCGTATACGCAGCGCAGTGAACATGAATTACAGTTCCTGTCGGAATAAGGAAGCCCGGATCTACCTCAGCGGATCCGGGCTTTTTTATTTAGGAGAACGGATCTAGCGGACAGCGGTCTCTTGATAACGCATCATTTTCCATTCCCCGTCGCGGTTGGTCCAAAGCTCGCCGATAAAAACTCTCTTGAAACGCAAACCCGAGCTCTTGGGAAATTGCATGGTGCTCTCGTAGGTGACGAAAGCGTAGTGTGGCCCGAGCGGCTGCACTTGGAAAAGCTGGAGCAGGTAATCGTTGTAGTTGCTGTTCTCCACTTCGCGCAGAGTCTGACGCTTGGTGCGTTCGCCGTTGCCGTCGTTTTCAACGGCCTGAAAGTCCTCAGTCAAAAACGTGGCGTAGGTATTTTTGTCCTTTTTCTTGAAGGCTTCCCATGCCGCGCGTACCTTTCCTTCCAGCAATTCGGCCAGCTTGGACTGAGCGGCGTCCGCGGTCTTTGATGGCGTGCTCGCAGGGGGTTTGTCCGGCACGGCAGGTTGTTGCGCGAACGAAACGCAAGGGAGCGCCACCGCGATACAGGAACACAGAATCCAATTTCGCATTTTCTCTCCTCGAAAGGTGTCGCGCATGTTACAAGCCTGTTGCCCGCTAGTCAAAACAGAGTTCAGCAGAGTTCACGAGAGGTCACGAGATCTGCGACGGCTTTTTTCAAGACTCCACTTAGTGCGGTTGCCTTTCCGAGGCGTCTTGGCTACTATGTGCCGGCGCTACGAGAAACTTGTGCAGAACGCTCGCGCGCGGCCTAAGCTCCGGATTCCATGAGTGACCCACTGGGAGATGAAACGATGAGACCAGCTCCACTTCTTGTACTCATGTTGCTAGCGTTGACATCATTCGGATTCTCCGGAATGGCGCAGCAGCCGCCACCGGCTTTGGCGCACGTGTGGCGGCAATCGCAAAAGACGGATTCCGCTCGCGGGGTTACCTACAACCGGTTTACGTTGACGGGCAAATTCACCGGCGAGGCTCCGCGTGACGTTCCCAATCGCCCTGCACTTGTGGTGGACTGCGCCCCGGATAGAAGAAGTCCGAAGGGCAGGTTTGCGGCTGGCGAGCTTCTGGTTGGCGTGCCCCTGAAGATTGACTACGTGGAGCCTGCGGAGATCCATGGAACGTCATATTTCCCAAAGGTCAAAGTCAAATATCGGTTAAACGACGCCAAAGAGGAGCAAGTAAATTGGGGGCCCGGTTCGGACAAGCCGGTTACTTCCGCTTTGCTCACCAAAGAAATGCTGAAAAAAATCATCCGGGCCCGCACCGTTCAAATCACCGCGAACGACGAGCACGGATCGCCCGTGGTCATGCAGTTTGACATGCCGGACGCAAAGCCTGTTGTAGAGGCCTGCAACATGGATAACTCGAAGAAGTGACGCTTTCGGGAAATACTGCTGGATAACTCCGAAGAGCCACGAATGTGGCAGAAGCGGGTGGGAGTGGAACCCTCAGGACATTTCACAGGTCCCGTGGGTTGACGGCGTTGCATCCCGCACAAGAACTAAAACCACCGCTAACATGAAAATATTCTTCATCACTGACTTCCTTCCGGCCATTTGTCCGTCCCTGTGCTTGTTCAAGATACAACTCGGCCGTCTTTGCCGGGTCTGCCCACTGCTCCTTCAGCGTTCCATCTTTGAACTCTAGAAAATGCCCGTGAGCCCAATCCAATTAGGCTTGCTTCTGTGCCTTAGTTATCTTCAGCCAATTCGTCCCCCTGTTTCATGGGGGCGGTCTGCGTTGATCAACAGCAGTAAGGTGAGGTCGAGAGACTGAACAAGATCAGATCAGCGTTGGCCGCGATCTGATCCATCAGGTCAGCTGGGGCGAAACTCTCCATTTTCTTGAGAAGTTCTATCCCACGACGATTGATGTGTATGGGTTGATCGGCGCTTGGGCCTGGCTTCGAACGATTTAGGGCTCTATGGACAGACCGTATGATTCAAAGCGTATGCTTTCGGTGTGAGATTTATCATAAGAGAGTAAGAACAATGGCTTATGGCAAGAAAAAGCGGCTAACTGTTTCACTGTCGCATGACACTGTCGAGTATCTCGAAAGCGCCCGAGCGCAGGCGCAGGCTCCGTCGATGAGCGCTTATTTCGAGAGCATTGTCAGGGATCTGAAAGCGAAAACATAGATGGCTCTGATCGAAGCAAATGCGGTGGCGTATTACGACAACCTTAGCGCCGCTAAGATGGATGAAGAGGCGGATTGGGGCCGGATAGGCGCCGCGTCTCTCGAGCTGCGACTCTGTTGCCCTGCGCCGCAAACGCTAGGCTGCTTCGCGAACGGTAAATTTGTGACAGGCTGTTCAGAATTGAGACGAAGAAAGCGATCGTAGCTTCGTTCACTCGTTGATCTTGGTAAGTCTGTAACTTGTACTGCGTCCGCCTTCCGGGTTTTGTATGAGGAGGCCCTTCTGTTCCAAATCCGCAATATCACGAAGCGCGGTAGGACGTGAACATTTCGCGATCTTCTCCCACTTCTCCGACGTGAGCTTGCCATCGAATCCATTCAGGCATTTGTTTATAACTTTCTTTTGTCGGTCGTTAAGAGCGATTGACCGAGACTTGAGACGCCTCCAGAAAGAGTCTTTTTCTAATGCACTGTTTGTAAGAACATTCGATTTTTCAATTGCCCGGTCGAGACATCCCAGGAACCAAAGCAGCCAAGCCGTAATGTCATTCGATCCCTTCTGCGCATTTTCTAACTCCTGATAGTACGCACGCTTCTCTTCCGAAATTTGTGACGACATGCTGTAAAACCGCTGTTCGCTACTGTCCGAGCGTGCGAGACACAATTCGGATATAGCTCGTGTGATTCTTCCATTGCCGTCTTCAAATGGATGGATTGTGACGAACCATAGATGGGCGATTGCGGCCTTTAGAAGAGGATCACCCGGCGTCTCTCCGTTGAACCATTTGAAGAACGCATCTATTTCCGGTTTGATGCTGGCGGCCGGAGGGGCTACGAAGTGAACCTTCTCTCTTTTGCCTTTTGTAGAAACAACGCGCATCGGCCCCAGTTTGTCATCGCGCCAGGCTGCAACACGGATCCTCCGCATCCCACTAAAGCCGGTCGGAAATAGAGCGTTGTGCCAGCCCCAGATGCGCTCAGGTGTTAGAGGCTCCGTATAGTTCTGTGTTGCGTTAATCATCATCTCCACGACGCCCTCGACGCTCCGATCCTCTTTCTTTTGGATTCCGCCTGTTTCGAGATGGAGCTTTCGCGCCATCGATGACCGAACGCTTTCGGGATCTAGGACGACACCTTCGATTGCGCTCGATTTGAGCGTCTCTTCGGTGAGGACTTCAAGTGTCGCTTCCCAACGAGAGGAGAAACCATAGCCCTGCATCTTGCCCAGCAGAGTTCCTTGGCGGAGCCTGACGTTCGACAGAACTCCGGCGACGGCTTGTGCATTCCAAGTAAATTGCGTCCAGTTCGGGCTTTCATGGATGTACATCACTTTCTCCTGTTTTTTCTGATCATATTCTCCGCATATTCTAATCAGTAGTCAAGACGATTCTAATCATATTCTAATCATACAGGCAGCCTAATCTAATCATGATAGACGCTATGTCTTTTATATGCAATTACTTGACTCCCCCCCCCCAGTTCGTGCTCGCTTTCGGCTGCCACATCTGAGACACCGAGACATCCATGTATTCGGAAGCCTTTATGTAACGGAAGCGAGGACGCAACGCTTCAATCGGTACGAGACAGCGAATCAGTACCGAATTCGCTGCTAAGTAATTGAAGAAATAAAGGTTGGCGGAAGCGAGTGGGAGTCGAACCCACCTTCGAGGCCCGCGAAGGGCTCGAACGGCAGCTTTGAAGGCTGCGAGGACCACCGGGCCCCATGCGCCTCCGACGGTAAATGATAGACGTGGAATTATAAGGGCGCAGAGGCGAGGGTTCAACCTTTCGTGGAGCCGGCCGCAAATTTCTTGCGAGCAAGATCGAGCAATTTCGGATCTGTGCATACTTCGTAGTATGCGCGGGTTCCCTGCGCACCGATCTTCGCGCCCGGCAACAACTGGCGAACAAATCCTTTTCGGATCACGATGGGCTCGAGCGAATCGCCTAGCGGAACTTCTCCGAAATATAGCTGAACGCGCTCCTTGCCCCAAGGCATGGGGAAATTGCCGCCCATGGGCGCCAGGGAAATTTCAGCGCTGAGCTTGTTGTATCCCTCTTCGTTTATCTCGATGCCGTTCAGGTTGTAACGCACCAGCAATTCTTCCTCTTCGCCCGCTTCGGCATCTTCCATCAGGGTTTGCAGCAGGTACACGTTGAATGGCGACGGGTTCTTGTGAAAGAGGCGTTTGGCGATTTTCGAAGAGCTGGAAAGGCGGTCGGAGAGATTTAGCGCGCGAGAGATCATGATTTTTGAGTCGCCGTCGGTCCACAGAGAGGGCGCGGAATCTTGAAAAGCCACCCCCACTCCCAGCTCAAGCGCGGGGAGGCCGCTGGTTTTCGCTCGCTGGTTGTAGGCCAGCGTCACTGCCAGGATTTCGCGAGCCAGGACGCAAGCGCGCGCCACGCCGCGCGTAGTCGCTTGCGTGGACTCCGTTTCGTAAATCGCCAGGATGATGGCGTCACCTTCAATGAATACAGTGGCCGCGCCATAACGTTCCAGCATGCGCTTCACCGGTTCGTGCAGATTCATGCTGATGTGCGAGGCTGGATTCATTCCGCGCGCGAGGAGATCCTTTGTGATGCCAGTCGAGCCGCGAACGTCAGCCTTGATCACCGTGTGATTGATGACGGGATCGTCGGCGGGTCGGCCTTCACCGGGGTGGAGAAATTCATAAAGACTTTTATTGGCGCGGGAGAGTTCGCGGGCGTGTTCGGAACGGACCAGGTTGATGCGGTCCATCCAGGCGGCGACGTGCTGATAATTGCGGCGGTCACGGCGGAGACGCATCAAGTCTTCGGCAAATTGAAGCGTTGTGGCCGATTGCTCTTCCGGAGTGCTGCGGCGGATGGCGCGCGTGGCGTCTTCCAAGCGCTTCATGGAAATTTTGCGCGCGGGAAATTGTTCGAGGATCGCTTCGACGCGTTTGGCCTCGTCGCGATTGACCAGGGCCTTTTTTAAGGCTTGCAAATGGATTGGCGGGCAATACTCGGAATGGATTTTGCGCACCTCGTAGCTGGCCATCACGTGGAAGAGGAGATCGCGTTCCTCGAGCCGGTGCACCCATTCCTGCAGGAGTTGCGCGCGTGTTGCGGGCGCGGATTCTCCTTTGCTCGCCGGCGCGTGCGCGTCGAAAAGCCGGCGGGCGTTTTCGGGCTGGTTCAGATATTCGCCCAAGCGATTGCGATGCTCTTCGGTCAGGAAGTTCATGCGCTGCTTGGCGGCGTCAATCTGCGAACCTAGATCCGCGAGCTTGGTTTCCAAGCCGGACGATTTCTCGCGCAATTGTGTGAGCTCGCCGTGCGATTCGATGGGGCCGCTCTTTCGCTTGAAAGGCCAGGGGAAACCATCGTTACTGTCGCCGGAGCGGCCGGCGGCTTCGTTTTGCTCTTCCTCCAGCTGGGCCATCTCGGAACGTAGCAAGCGAGCCTGCTCCAACAAACGCTCGTGACTCTTGCGCGCTTTGTTAAAGTCTTCCGGGCTGTCGCCGGTAAGAATCAGGTCGCGGACGAAATCGAGCAGCAAGGTGTCGAATATTTCAAAGCGGTCAGGGTCGTTTACGAAATTTCCGAGCAGCACGTAATGCTCGAGAAAGAGGTGATCGTCGTTGCCGCCATCGACGAAGAGAAAGCGGTTTTGCAGCAGCTCGTAGGTTTCGCGGTAGTCTTCGCCAAAAAGCGCGCGGCGCGATTTCGACAGTGTTCCTTCTTCCACGTCGCGCCAGATACGGCAGAGCGTTTCGCCAACCAGCCGGTAGATGTTTTTCTTGTCCGCCTGGATTTCCGCGATTTTTGAGCGCATCACGTGCGCCTGTTCGCTGTGCTCGAACAGCTCGCCGCGGCTGCGGATCCATTCCTTGCACTCGACCAGGATGCTGGAAAACTGGTTGGCCAGTTCGGCGGTGATATGTTTCAGCAAAGCCAACTGGTGCAACAGATCGGTTTCGATCGATTGCTGAAATTTTGCGCGGGTGACCGATTCCTGCAGAATTTCGATCAGCATCTTTCGAAATGCGGCGTGTTCGGGCGTGCCGGTCTGCTTGCGGTCGCCGCCGTACACCAGGCTGATATTTACGGTTTGGCGCACCAGGTCGAGCAGGTACTTGCGGATGAATTCGACGAAGCGCGGGCTCAGAAAAACGTCATAATGTATGTTGTCAACGCCGACGGTAAGGTTATCGAGCCGGATCTCGGCAATATAGGGCTCGAGCTTCATCCGGGCCGGATGGGCGGAAGACGGCGCAGTATGGGTTTCGGGCATACGTGTGCGGCGTACCCTGGGCCGTAAGCGGGCGCAGGAAATCGATTCAACATTCACTGTATCTGAGGAAAAATGCCCGACGCAATGGAACGAGGCGTAACCGTTAATGCCAGGTCGGACAGCAGCGGCCCAAACCGCGAATTCGGCATCGATTCGATCGGTCAGCCTGACGATTACGGCAGAGATTTCGGCATCGCGATTGTCCCGGGCGCCGGCGGCTCGCAACGTGCCGATCAAGGCCCTTGCCTTTATCTGGGTCCCCGCGGCCAACGCTGCGACCGGCGCGCTACCAACGCCGGATTCTGCGCCGTCCATCAGCCCGGTGGCGCAGCTGCTGGAATTTCAAAACCTTCGAAGAAATTCGTGGCTTCCCTGCTGGCGATTGTAGCGGTAGCCTGGCCGTATTTAGCCGACATCGTCAGAGAAATAATTCGATGGATTCACGCGCACTAGGCCGCCTGGCGGCCGTTATACCGCCGCGGTGCAGGAAGATAGTTCTCAAACCCATATTTCCGGGTAGAATGGCGAGCCATGCCGAAACTTCTGGAAGGAAAAACAGCACTGGTCCTGGGCGTCTGGAATAAATGGAGCATCGCTTATGCGATTTCTCAGGCTTTCGTCCGCGAAGGAGCCAAGCTTCTTCTCACGCACCAGAATGAGCGCGCCAAGCCTACCGTCGAAGAACTCGGAAATGAGCTCGGAGTCGGCGGTTACTATCCATGCGACGTGCAGTTGCAGTCAGACATCGACGGGCTGGCGGCGTCGCTGAAAGCCGAAGGCCGCAAGATCGACATCGTTGTGCATTGCCTGGCCTTTGCGAATCATGAGGACTTGAACCAGCCTTTCGTGAATACTTCGCGCGATGGATTCAAGCTAGCCTTGGACGTGAGCGCCTATTCGCTCGTAGCGGTCGCCAAAGCCCTAGCACCGTTGATGACCGATGGCGGCGCCATCATGACCCTGACGTATCTAGGCTCGACGCGGGTGGTCACGAACTACAACGTGATGGGCGTGGCGAAAGCGGCGCTGGAAGCTTCCATGAAGTATTTGGCAAGCGAGCTGGGTGCGAATAAAATCCGCGTAAACGCAATTTCTGCGGGCCCGATCAAAACGATCTCTGCTCGGGGGATCAAAGATTTTTCGAAGGTTCTGGATTTCGTTCAACAACATGCGCCGCTGCGTCGGAACACCGATCCCGCGGAGGTCGCCGACACGGCCGTATTCCTCGGTAGCGATCTAGGCCGGGGGGTGACCGGCAATGTGATTTATGTCGATGCCGGATTCCAAATCATGGGATTGTAAGCAAACTTCCCTCAGCGGCTAAATCCGCTTTCCTTGCGGCACGATGGATGCCCTGACAAGATGCCGGGCTGAAGGCCCGGCGCTAGATTTGCTCCTGGCGAAACTTCGCACGGATGCGGTGCACAACGGGCTACAGCAAGACGTTCTGTTCGTCCGCAATCGAAATTTTTCGCCTATCTTCTGCAACATGCTCGAGTTGAATGCGAACGATCGGCCAATCCACGCGCAGCGTGAGCCTGTCCGGCCATTCCACGATTACGACGGCATCTTCCGAAAACAGATCCTCGAGGCCCAGTGTTTCTAAATCATGAAGGCCGCCGATGCGGTAGAGGTCCACGTGATACACACGCGCCGAGCGATCGTAGCGGTGCACAAGAGTAAACGTAGGGCTGGTGACTTCGTCTTCCGTAGCAGCCCCGATACCGCCGACGATGCCCTTTGTGAGTGTGGTCTTCCCCGTGCCTAAATCTCCGGACAACAGGACCAGCACGCGCGGCTTTAGTTTCGCGCCAATCTCGCGGCCGCGCGCGATGGTTTCTTCTGAAGAACGTGTGATCAGTTCACTACTAGGCACGGCCGCACGCCGCATAAAACTGCTGGTAAGCCCGCGGAATGGCGCGAATCAAATCGCTGGCCAAAAGCGGAGCTTCACCGTAATCCGCATAAGCGATATCGCCGGCCAAGCCGTGCAGATAAACTCCGAATGCCAGAACGCGCTCCCAATGGTCGGTTCCAAATTGCGCGGTGAGCGCCGCCACCATCCCGGTCAGAACGTCGCCTGTTCCGCCAGTGCCCATTCCCGGGTTGCCGGTCGAATTGACAAAAGCCGTTCCACTCGGCGAGGCAGTGATCGTGTTGTGGCCTTTCAAAACCACGTGTGCGTTCCAAGCCGCCGCGGATTCCAATGCCAATTGCATGCGGCGCGCTTGCACTTCAGCAATCTTCAAGCCCGTGAGCCGCGCCATTTCTCCCGGATGCGGGGTGAGGGCGATCGATCCCTCCAGCCCTCTTAGTTCCTGCGCGCGACCGGCGAACGCATTCAATCCGTCCGCGTCGAGAAGAATCGGAAGGGAGGTTCGCTTCGCAATGACTGCGCGAATAAATTGTTGTGTCTCGTCCTGGGTAGTAAGTCCGGGGCCGATTGCAAACGCACGCTTGCCTTTTAATATGGCTTCGAACTTCCCATACTCCAGGCAATGCAGCGAAACGGTTCCCGACTCGGTAGCTGCGAGCGGCTCGGTCATAATTTCCGGCGTATGCGCGGCCACAATTGGCAGCACCGGCTCGGGAGTAGCAACCGTCACTAACCCAGCGCCGGTTCGCAATGCCGCCCAGGACGCCAGCACGGCCGCTCCGCTTTTGCCCACCGAACCTGCGACGATCAGCGCATGGCCATAGTCACCTTTGTTGCCGTCTGCCTTGCGACGTTTTGCAAATGGAGCGAATTCGCTGGGTTCGGACCAGTGAAGATCGCTGCGGCCAACCTCGGAGACCAAATCCAGCGGCGAACCGATATCGCAAACGACTAATTCGCCCAGATGGCGCGGACCCTCGCCCCGAAACATCCCAAGCTTAGGCGCTGTGAGGGTGGCCGTGTACTCCGCCACAATAGCGGTGCCCTGGACTTCACCGGTGTCGGCATGCAGTCCGGACGGAATATCGACGGCCACAACGGCGGGATGGGAAAGTTGGTTCGCGCTTTCAATTGCATCGCGAAGCAGTCCCTCCACCGGGCCGCTCACGCCGGTTCCCAGCAATGCATCGACTAAAATGTCGCACGCTTCAATCTTTTGTTTCCATCTGGCCCATTCGTCGGAGGTTCGCACTACATGCAATTCGCCCGACGCATTCTCCCAGCGGCGAAGATTATCCGCGGCGTCCCCTCTTAACGCGCTGGGGTCGGCGAACAGAATTACTTCTGGCGCCGCGCCCATTTCGAGCAAGTGCCGCGCGACAACAAAGCCGTCGCCGCCGTTATTCCCTTTGCCACACAAAATAAAAATTAACCGGCGTTCAAAATCTGAAAAGCACTGCTGGATAAACTTCGCCACACTTCTCCCAGCATTCTCCATCAGAACTGCGCTGCGGATGCCGGCGCGCTCGGTGGTCAACCGGTCCACTTCCCTCATTTCGGCGGCTGTCAGGATTTTCATCTCTGGGGGCTCATCGAAGAAACTCCGTCAAACAACAGAAGGTCCAGTATCCAGGTCGGCTACAGCATCCCGCCGCCGCTAACATTCAGCGTCTGTCCGGTGATGAAATCCGCCGCATCGGACGCAAAGAATTTCACGGCGGTGGAAACATCTTCAGCAGAAGGCGGGCGGCCCATGGGCGAGCGGGAATCGTGCATGCGGCGCGCTTCGTCCGCGGTCAGTTCCCTCTCGTCAATATTCGAGGGGTTGATTACGTTGACTGTAATTCCGTGCTTGGCTTCCTCGATGGCGAGCGATCTCGAAAACGAAACCACCGCAGCTTTCGCGGCTGCGTAGGCTGAAATCGTTCCCTGGCCAAAACTGCGCTCGGCGCCCAAAGCCCCGAGGTTGATGATGCGCCCCCAGTGATGGCGCCGCATCACGGGAAGAACCGCCTTGCTGGCGTAAAAAACGCTGAAAAGATTTGAAGTAATGATGTCTTTCCATTCTTCCACGGAACTTTCCGCTACCGGCTTCCAGTTGAACTCTCCAACATTGTTCACCAGGATTTCGAGCCGCCCGAATCGCTCCACAACCTTATCAATGAGAAATTGGACTTTCACTGGATCCGCGGAATCGGCTTCGACTGCGAAACATTCCGCGCCGCGTTCCTGCAATTGGCGCAAGGCGCCTTGCGCCGCGGACTTATTCGAACGATAGGAAATGGCGATGCGCGCGCCTTCCCGCGCGAGCCCTAGCGCAATTCCCTTTCCAATTCCGCGGCTGCCGCCGGTAATTAAAGCCACTCGCTCGCTGAGAGGCAAGCTGCGCCCTCCTTATGAAACCGCAAGTATAATCAAAATCGCGTGCATGCAAGCTTTTGTTATTTATGGTTGTAGCTATCCCATGCGCGCTACGACGACGGTGATGTCGTCGGCCTGCTCCGGGCTTCCGGCCCACTGTTCGGCGGAGGCGATTAAATTTTCCGCCAGACGCTGCGGCGGAAGGTTCACCTGCCGCAGAATCTCGGCTCGCACGCGCTGGCGGCCAAATTCTTCTCCGTAAACGTTCTCCGGCTCGGTCAAGCCATCGCTAAAGAGCACGAACAAGCTGCCCGGCTCCACTTTGATGACGCCCTGGGTGAAAGGAAATTCCTCGAAAAGCCCAACGACCGTGCCGCCTTCCTCCAATTCCTGAACATTGCCGTCGTGAATGAAAAACGGCGCCAGATGTCCCGCATTCGTGTAGGTCAGCATCCGCGCCTTCTCGTCATACACCGCATAAAAGAAAGTTGCATAGCGATCATCCGATGTGTTTCTGAATACGTGCCGGTTCAGCTTTGAAACCAGGTCCGCGGTCCCGCATTGGCCGTCGAGCATGGCCGTGCTGCGCAGCGCCGCCTGCAGGCTGGCCATCAACAATGCCGCAAAAATTCCTTTTCCGCTGATATCGGCCAGCGCGATGCCGAGCCGGTCCGGACCTACTTTGATGAAGTCGTAATAATCGCCGCTCACCACGCGGGCGGGCCGACAGATTGCGCCCAATTGAAGCCCCGGAAGCGAAGGCAGCGATTGCGGGAAAAGCTGCGACTGCACTTCGCGCGCGATGGATATTTCGTTTTCCAAACGCTGGCGCTGGCGCTGCTCTTCGATCAGCTCGGAGATCGAGCTGGTCATTTCGTTGAACGATTCGCCGAGCGCGCCGAGCTGGTCCCGCTGCCGCACGCGGACGCGCTTGCTAAAATCCCCGCGCCGCACGTTGAGCGTCGCGTCGTAAAGTTCGCCGACCGAGGTTGTAATCGTGCGGGTGAGCACTACTCCAGTAATCAGCGCAGTGATTTCCAGCACCAGGAAGATGACCGCGGCACCCACTAGCACGGCCGCGAGCAAAGGTCCTACGTCTCCCACCGACGTCAATAGTTCCCGGTTCACTGCCGATGGCCGCAGCGAAAACGAAGCGAGCACTGCCGCGGGCTCTTGATCTTTGTCCGCCTCCATGTGCTCCATTTCGATTGTGGACGCGCCCGCCACTCGAATATCCATGAAATTTGACGGTGGAGGAAGAACGCGGCGGCGGCTGGACACTTGCTCGCCCGGAACGTATTCGTGCCCGTTGAAACTAAAGTTAAAGTTTGCCTTCCCCGTGGCGGGCCGCAGGAAAATCAGCTGGATCGGCCCCAGCTTCGAAGCCAGCTTGTCGAGAAAATTGGAGTTCACCGGCTCCGCTACCAAAATCGTGGCCAGGCCTGCGGGGCCTTCTTGCTCCACGGCGCAAGCAATCAACGGTTTCTCGTTCCACTCCACCAGACCGGCGAAGCGGTGGCCGTCGCCTTTCTCAATTAAATGCGTGCCGCGATTTAAATACACGCGGAGGTCGGGATTCTCCGCTTGTTCCGCTGCGACTAGGCGCGCAACCTCCGGCTTCGAAAGTATCGATTCGTCCTGCGCCGAAGCGCCTTTGGCGGCTTCCTGCTGGATGGCCGCGGCGAAGGCCTCCGCGTCGGCGGCAATCGTGTTGATGCGATCCTGCAAATCATCGTGCAGGAGATGCGCGCCGAGTTGCAGATACAGCCCGTACATCGCCACGCCCGCCATCGAAATCAACAAGATTACGGGCACGACCGCGATGAAGACGTAAGCCACGATCAAGCGGTTGCGCA
>Ga0070765_100000822_pt1 | contig 18364 bp, 16 predicted proteins | sample HubBroMetageWFT5_FD_71516 | JGI IMG/M metagenome (GOLD analysis project Ga0070765, IMG submission 71516) | Warmed and freeze-thawed soil microbial communities from the Hubbard Brook experimental Forest, New Hampshire - Hubbard Brook CCASE Soil... | ecosystem: Environmental > Terrestrial > Soil... | reverse complement strand
TCATCGCTTTCCTGTGGATCCTCGGGAGTATCCCCGGATCCTGCAGCACTGCACCAACGCGTCGGCGGCGAAACTCGACGAACAGAATCCGGACTTGCTTGAGTTCCAGAGCCTGATCACTTCGTTCAGCCATCTGCCCGCGAGGTACGAGACCAGCGGCGAGCGCATCACCGAGCGCAATCGCGACAAGGAAATCCACAAGCGCCGGTTGGCCGAGTTATGCGCACGATCTCCCGAGATTTCTGCTTGCATTCATGGAGCGATCGAGTTGCTCAACGGAAACCCCGCCGATCCCGCCAGCTTCGAACAACTTCACGAACTCATCAAAGCGCAAGCCTTTCGTCTGGCCAATTGGAGAGTCGCAGCGGATGACATCAACTACCGCCGGTTTTTCGATGCGAACGATCTGGCGGCTATCTGCATGGAGAACGAAGCCGTATTTGAAGCAACCCACCGCCTGGTTTTCAGTCTGATCTCGGATGGCAAAGTCGATGGCTTGCGCATTGATCACCCCGACGGCCTGTACGATCCTCGTCAATACTTCGAACGTCTCAAGCGCAGCATTTCGGCCCTCGCAAGGAATTCCGAGGAGGGCTCGCACTATGTGGTCATTGAAAAAATCCTTACGGGCTCGGAGCGACTGCCCTCGGAGTGGTCCGTCTGCGGTACCACAGGCTACGACTTCGCGAATCTGGTCAACGGGGTGTTTGTAGACTCATCCGCCGCGGTGAGTTTGGATCGCATCTATCGAAACTTTGTGGATGACGAAATCGATCTTGACGCTCTTGCCTACCGCTGCCGCAAGCTGATCATGCGGGTTGGCTTGGCGAGTGAACTGAACGTGCTTGCGAATCAACTGACTCGTATCGCGCTTTCCAAACGCCGCACCTGCGACTTCACTCTCAACAGCTTGCGCGATGCGCTCACGAAAGTGATCGCCAGCTTTCCCGTCTACCGTACCTACGTCAGGCCGGGCGAGGTTTCGGATAAGGACGTGCGCTACATTCGCCAAGCCATCGCAATCGCCAAGGGAAGAAGTCCGGCCGACGATACCAGCATTTTTGATTTCGTCCGCGACGTCCTGCTGACTAGCATCGCCGAGGGACAAGATCCCGCTTACCGCAATGCGGTGACAACCTTCGCCATGAAATTCCAGCAGATCACCAGCCCCGTGATGGCGAAAGGCCTGGAAGACACCGCCTTCTATCGTTACAACCGGTTGGTCTCGCTGAACGATGTCGGCAGCGATCTTCACCGCTTCGGAACTGCAATCCCTGAGTTTCATCTGGCCAATCAAGAGCGCCTCCGCGATTGGCCGCACACCATGCTGGCGACCAGCACGCATGACTCCAAGCGCTCCGAAGATGTGCGTGCCCGGATCAACGCGCTCTCAGAGATGTCGGGACTGTGGAGGCTTCGGGTACGCGAGTGGAGGCGTTTCAACCGCAGCCACAAGGCCGTGGTGAATGGCAGGCCCGCGCCTTCGCCGAATGACGAATACTTGCTTTATCAGACCTTGCTCGGCGCCTGGCCAGCGGAAAGTCTTAACGAAGAAGACGCCTGGAAGAATTTCTGCGATCGGATTGAAGGCTACATGTTAAAAGCAATCCGCGAGGCCAAACAGAATACCAGCTGGATCAATCGAAATGCTGAATACGAAACGGCAGTGTCATCGTTTGTCAGAACGCTGTTGAAGCCTGGCACCCAGAACCGGTTCCTCAGCGACTTTGTACCCTTTCAACGCCGTGTCGCCCGCGTCGGGCTGTGGAATGGTCTTGCGCAGTCGCTTCTCAAGCTGACCTGCCCCGGCGTGCCCGACATTTATCAAGGCAATGAGCTCTGGGATTTAAGCCTGGTTGATCCTGACAACCGGCGGCCGGTCGACTACGCCGGCCGCCAGCAGATCTTCCGGAGCATCCGCGAGTCGGGAAGCGATCCCGCCAAAGGCTTGCTGGAAACGCCGGAAGACGGCCGAATCAAGCTGTACATGACCTGGAGAACCCTATGCCTGCGTCAGGAGCAACCGGATCTTTTTCAGCAGGGCGAATATGTGCCGCTAGTGGTGGAAGGCGCCAAAGCGAATCACGTTGTCGCGTTCGCGAGAAAGTCCGAAACCTCAAGCGTGCTGGTGGTTGTTCCCCGCCTGATCGCCGGCTTGCTCAACGATATGGATGTTCCGCCGATTGGAGAGCGAGTCTGGGAAGATACTCATGTTCTGCTTCCGTTCTGCAGTTGTTCCAAAAAGTATCAGAATCTATTTACCGGAAAAACTCTGGACCCGCAAAAAAGCGAGGGCTACGAACAAATTGCTGTCTCGAAGATCCTGGAGGAGTTCCCGGTAGCCGTTTGCTTTCTGGGTTGACGCTCGGTGCGAACAGCATGTCCGCGCTGGATCAAGCAAAGCTCTCTCCTTTACGAAAATGCACGTACGGTACCGAACGTTCGGGAAAGCGCCCTGGCATACATGTAACATTCGCGTGCGGTACAGGATGTTCCCGAGAGAAAGAAGCGGCGAGAGAGCATAAAATCAGGTTGTAACGTGCGATGGATTCGGCGGCTGTTCTCGAAACCCACGGAGTGACTGGCCGACTTCCCAAGCTTTCCATTTTCTGATTGGTCGTTCGAATTTGAGCGCCCATGACGCGGGAACGCGTGCACGCCGGAGTATTTATTGAATCCAGTCGAGGATGAAAAGGACTGTTCATGAGAATCGCACAAGTGGCGCCGCTATATGAAAGCGTTCCACCTAAACTTTACGGCGGAACCGAGCGCATCGTTTCCTGGCTTACGGAGGAGTTAGTCCGCTTGGGTCACGATGTGACTTTATTTGCTAGCGGCGACTCCATGACCACGGCGCGCCTGGTCCCAGGGTGTCAACAGTCCCTGCGACTGAACCCGCTATGTATTGATCAATTGGCGCACCACGTCAACATGTTGGAAAACGTTTTCAGCGAACGAGACAATTTCGATCTGGTACACTTTCATATCGATTACTTGCACTTTCCCCTGAGCCGGCGGGCGCAACTGGCAAACGTCACGACGTTACATGGACGGCTCGACATCCCCGATCTGGCGTCGCTGTACCGCACTTTCTCTGATATGCCCGTCGTTTCCATTTCCGATGCCCAGCGCGCGCCTCTGCCTTGGGCCAACTGGCAGGGCACGGTGCACCATGGATTACCGGCAGAGAGTCTTGCCTTCCACGAACAGGCAGGAAAATATTTGGCATTCCTTGGACGCACGTCTCCGGAGAAAGGCCTGGACCAGGCCATTCAGATTGCGAAGCGTGTGGGCATGCCGCTGAAGATTGCGGCTAAGATTGATCGCGCCGACGAGCAGTATTTTGAAGCTGTCATCAAGCCTTTGCTCAATGATCCGCTCATCGAGTTCATTGGGGAGATCGGTTATTCTGAAAAGAATGTGTTTCTGGGCGACGCCGCGGCCCTTTTGTTCCCCGTCAACTGGCCGGAACCGTTTGGCATCGTGATGATCGAGGCCATGGCCTGTGGAACTCCCGTGATCGCCTATCCGTTTGGCTCCGTACCCGAGGTCATCGACAATGGAGTCACCGGAGTTCTTGTTCGCGATGTGAAGACTGGCGCCAAGGCGGTGGAAAGAATTGGTAAGATCGACAGAGCACAATGCCGGCAGCGTTTTGAGGAGCGTTTCACTTTGACTCGCATGACGCAGGATTACCTCGCCATCTATGATCGAATCGTGCGAGGCTCCCCTCAGCCGGTCCTACCTACCGAGGGAGATTTAAGTTGGATGAAACTAGCATCACCCAGCAGTACTACATAGCGACGAGGTCGTCGCCATCGGACGATCGAGCGCGGGTTCTGAAGTACGGCAATATGTTTGCCGTGTTCGACCGTTACGGAGATATCGAGCCGCTGGGTATGGGTGAGCAGGGAATTTTTTTCCAGGGAACCCGATTCCTGTCCGAACTAGGTCTGTCCCTGTGGAATGCCCGCCCTCTACTTCTAAGTTCTACGGTCAAATCTGACAACTTTGTCTTCAATGCTGATCTGGCGAATGTCGACGTGTCCGACGGGCACGACCTGATCGTGGAGCGCGGCACCATCCACGTGCTGCGCTCCAAATTTCTTTGGCGCGATGTCTGCTACGAAGAGTTTCAGATTGTTAATTACGGACGGATGCCTGTCGATATTCCGTTCCACTTAGCCATCGGAGCTGATTTCGCCGATATTTTCGAAGTGCGAGGCACGCGGCGCGAAAGAAGAGGCCGGAGACTGGACGATCGGATTGACAGCAACTCGATTTTACTGTCCTACGAAGGCTTGGATAAAGTTGTTCGGCAGACTTGCATTCAATCGCATCCAGAGCCAGTTCGGATTTCTTCTTCTGGGTTGCGTTTTGAAATCTCGCTGCGCCCCAAACGGTCCGTCGTATTGCAACTAATAATCTCTTGTAATCCGCGGGTGGCTGAGCCTTCCATCGGTTACGCCCGGGCGATGGTTGCCGCCGAGAGCGAAATGAAAGCAGCCTCGGCGAGCCTGTGCAATATTTCTAGCTCCAATGATCGCTTTAATCGGTGGGTCCGGCGTTCCACCGCTGACGTCGAGATGATGACCCTGGGCAATCCTGAACGCGACTATCCGTATGCGGGAGTGCCCTGGTTCAGTACGATTTTTGGCCGCGACGGGATTATTACCGCGCTGGAAATGCTCTGGGTCAATCCCAAAATCGCGAAGGGCGTTCTGCAATTCCTCGCGTCTACGCAGGCGACCGAACTTAATCCCGAGGTGGAAGCGGAGCCTGGCAAGATCCTGCATGAAATGCGCCGGGGAGAAATGGCTGCGCTGGGCGAAGTCCCCTTCGCGCGCTACTACGGCACGGTCGATGCGACGCCATTGTTCATCATGCTGGCTGGAGCTTATTACGATTACACTGGGGACCGCGATTTTATCCAAAGTTTGTGGCCGCACATCGATCTTGCCCTGCAGTGGATTGACAAGTTCGGCGATGTGGATGGCGATGGCTTCGTGGAATACGCGCGTCACGGCAGCAAGGGTTTGATTCAGCAAGGATGGAAGGACTCGCATGATTCCATCTTCCACGCCGATGGATCTTTAGCGGAAGCCCCGATCGCGTTGTGTGAGGTGCAAGGCTATGTCTACGCCGCCAAGCGGGCGGCTGCAAGAATCAGCCGTATACTCGGAGATGGTCAAAGGGAAAAAGTTCTCGAAGCGGAGGCTGCCGAACTCCAACAGAAGTTCGAGGAAGCATTTTGGTGCGACGATCTATCCACCTATGCTTTGGCGCTGGACGGACACAAAAAAGCCTGCCGGGTGAGAGCGTCCAACGCTGGCCATTGTCTTTTCACAAAAATCGCCAACCCCGACAAAGCTCAACTGGTTGCGCATACTCTGTTGAGCCACGATTTTTTCACCGGGTGGGGGGTACGTACGGTCGGCTCGGAAGAAGCTCGCTACAACCCGCTTTCCTATCACAACGGGTCGGTCTGGCCGCACGACAATGCGTTGATTGCGAGTGGCGTGGCCAAATACGGCCAGCGGGAACTTGCAGGTCAAATCCTGATGGGCCTGTTGGACGCGAGCAGCGCCGTCGACCTTCACCGGCTTCCCGAACTGTTCTGCGGCTTGGACCGTCGCGAGGGAGAAGGCCCTACCCTTTATCCCGTGGCTTGTTCGCCGCAGGCGTGGGCGGCGGGAGCCGTGTTCCTGTTGCTGGAAGCCTGCCTGGGCCTCTCGATCGATGGCTGCAAGAAACAGGTCGTATTTGATCGGCCGTATCTGCCGGAAGGGATTCCACAGTTGTGGATCCGCAACCTGCGAATTGACAATGATCGAGCCGACGTCTTATTGGAACGCCAGGCTGGAGCAGTTCGGATCGAAGTACTGGGGCAGCTAGGCGACATACAGGTCGTCGTGAAATAGGCTGCAGATGGCCGACGCAGCAGCTGATACTGCGTCGGAACACGACAAAAGAAAACTTTATCGTCAGGCTGCCTTTTTCTTTGGCACCTTTGCACCTTTCTTCCGCGCTTCCGAAAGTCCGATTGCTATCGCTTGCTTGCGGCTCTTTACCTTGCCGCCTTTGCCGCCCTTGCCCGAGAGCAAAGTGCCTTTCTTCTTTCGGTGCATCGCGCTGGCTACGGTCTTGCCTGCGGCCTTTCCGTAGTTCCGCGAACTCTTTTTGCTTGGCATAAATTTCTCCCGGATGCTTAGGGTTTGATCTGGCTGCGACGTTGTTTTCTTGCGCTGGTGCGCGCTTGTTTCGATAGCGCCTGGTGCGAAGCCGCGCTGTGTCCTTCTCTCTTCAGAGCGCGACTGGTCGCGCGAGAGCGCGTAGCGGATGGCCGGCGACGGGAATGGCTTTGTTCCTTTCGATAATCGCGGTCGGCCTGTTTACTGGTTTTCGCAGAAACCTTTCCCTTCGCGGGCGCCTTCAGTTTTACGCCTGCCCGTCGCGCTTTGGAAAGGCCAATGGCAATCGCCTGTTTCGTAGAGCTCGCGCCATGTTTGCCCTCGCGAATATAATGCATTTCCTCCCGCACAAATTCTCCCGCCTGGGTGCTGCGGGACTTGCCTTCGCGAGCATCCTCCTGGGCGCGTTCAATGGTTTCCTTTTCAGGCATGAGCAACCTCCTGATAAATACAGTAAAGGCGCGCCCGCGCAGGAGGAATCGAATATATTCTGTAGTCCCTGTGGCCGTATGCCGTAGCCAAAGGGCGAACTTCGGATTGAAGCGGTTTACGCCGCCCTCGATTTACTGCACAGCTCCTGATAGTAATCTCGGCCGCGCTCGTAGCCTCGGGTGAAGGGTTCGGCGACTTCGACTCCCGGATACTGGTGCTCGAGGTCTTCGATTTGCGCGGTCATCTCGCCCATCACTTGATCGTATTCTTTGCAGCGAGTGCGAGCGTGGAGCGCAGATTCGAAGCCAAGCCGATAGAATTTCTCGTCATCCCCAAAGTTTTTGCCGAGATTCGAATAGTGTTCTTTTTCGGCGTCTCGCAAACCGATCCACCATTGATCGCGGGCCGCATCGACTGCTTCTGCTCCCTCGGTGTGCAGCAATTCGCGGAAGCGCTTGGCCATGTCTTCATCCTGGGCCAGGACAACCACCACGCTGCGGCCTTGGCGCAAAGCGTCTTCATAGACGAACAGTTCGTCCTCCGGCAGTCCGTCGGTCATTGAATTTTCTAACTTGCCACCGGCGGCGGCGCCGATGCCTGCTCCAGCGGCCCCTAAAATTGCAGCGCCCAAAAGGCCCATAGCTGTAATCAGCCCCACGCCGGGGATTGCCGCCATGACCAGCGCAGCGCCGGACAATCCTGTCGCGCCACCAAGAACGGCGCCGATAGCTTTACCCATGCCAGGCTGTTCCGCGGCGACCTCGGGGACCGATTGCAACTTCCTCTCGTCGCCCCCCGGGGTCAGCAATGTGACGTGGTTTTCGGGAAGGCCTGCGGATTGAATCGTGGACATGGCACGCTCTGCATCTGATCGAGAACGAAATACTCCGCTCACAGCTTTCATTTTTTTGCCCTTTCTGGTCTCGAATGTGTTCCTTTTCTCAAATTGTTTCGATTTCCGTTATAGCGACATTTTCAACGATTGTCACCAGGCTCAAAGTCTAACCCTCCTTCGCCGTAAGGCATCAAAGCCTGCGGAGGTATGCAATGATCCGAAAACTAAAAAGCGGCCAATACCGCCTGTTCTCGCGCAAAAAGGATGCTAAGACCGGCCGCCGTCGCAACCTGGGCACGTTCGGTAGCAAAAAAGCCGCGCAGGCCCACGAGCGCGCCGTGCAATATTTCAAGCATCATTAAGCTGGACCTGGAATGTGGTCCGCGCACTTCGGTATTAGATGGTAGCAAAAGGGGATTGTCGACTACGATAAAGAGATTTTTGTAGGGCGTCCGAATTTTGTATCGGGATCTGTATCGGAGGAGAGCGATCGCCTTCCCGAATTGCCTGCGCTTAGGCCGCTGGCCTCTCGTCCGCTAGCCGGCGGATTGCCGCGTACGCCGCAATTCCATAACCCAGGAAACATAACGAATCAGTTAATACCATATTCACCGTATTGCGCGGCCTCCGATTTTTGGCTTTTATATGAGGGATTTGTCCCCCTTGGAGGGGCCATGGATAAGCCCGCTAGCGTGCCGCCGGCTGTCACACAGGATTGGAGACTGTTAGTCGAAGCCGCCATCCTTGAAACTAACCCCGACGATTTGTCCCGGCGGATTCAGGACGCCCAGGACGCGATCATGGACCACATAGAGGATTCGTTTCAAACTGCGACTCAATCTGAGCGCCAGTCCATGATCAATGCCATGAATTCCCTTCGCGAACTGCGGCGCCTCTTCCAGACACCTGGTTTGAAAATGGGGGCCAGGCTTGGAGAGCTCAGCGATGCCTAGTTTCTGATGTGCGAATGCGCCGTGGTCCAGTTGCGTCATTCGCTCGTGGCCCGCGATGCGGTGCCAGGTTTGTTATAGATCCCATCGCTCCTGCTATCGTGTCCCTCCAGTCTGAACCCACACCCAGTGTCCTGGACCTGCCTTCGCGCGCCGCAATTAATACTAGGAACCGAGTAGCTGCGACTCTAGATTCTGGTAGGCGGCAACCCTCTGGAAAAAGAACGCCATCCTTGTAGACCGATTCGCGAGCTCCATGTGGATCGTTCGGTGGGGATGGAGTTGAGAATCGAAGAGGTGGAAATGTGGCGAATATTCGCTTTGCTCTGCTTACCCTGGCCCTTGCTTCTGCTCTTTCTTCTGTACAAGCAGCTGCTCAAGCATTACGGGACCCCCAGCCTGATTTCGCTTCTGCGTTCGGCGGGAAGGCTCTGACATGTTCCGAGCCCCAAAAACTTGTCATTTCCAGGCCTTTTGTGGAACGGGCAAAACTCAAAGCCCGGCTCTACAACGTGTTGCGCGAAAGTCTCTTCGACGATGCCAAAGGAATCGTGAATATCGCGCGGGAAAGAGAGATAAAGGATCTTGTAAGTAAGCTGAAAACCGAAAAGGTACGCTAGCACGCCGGGGCCGCTTTTTCCGTTTTTGTCGGGAATGGTGGCCCCGGACCTGCCCGTTTTAGCAGCCTGCCTTTTACGGCTTCAGCTCGAACACGGTACCGTAAGTCGTGGGAGGGTTTCCTCCGGTCGTACCGTAAAAATTGCCAGCCTTGTCTTCAACCAGGCCAGTCTGGGGAAACCCCTCGTCAGCTCCGCCCAGGAACGTGTATAGAATGGTCTCCTTGCCGGTGCTACTTATCTTAAACACTATTCCCATGTCAGCTTGACCTCCGGCATAAGTCGTGCCGTAAAGGTTGCCTGCCGCATCTCTGACCAGCTTTCCGAACTGCGGATAATGTCCGTCGTTGAGTCCGAAGGCATAGAGCACCGTCTCCTTCCCCTTTGGGCCCACCTTGAACACGGTTCCGCAACCGAACCCGTCACATCCCGCCCCACCGGAACTGGTCGTACCGTACAGGTTTCCCTTCTCATCCTCGACCAGACCTGCATAGGGAGTTTGGCCGTCTTTCCCACTTGCAAAATTATGTAGCACGGTTTCCTTCTGTGTTGCCGAAAGCTTGAACACTGTTCCGTTCCCGGAGGTGCCACCCATCGAAGTGGTGCCGTACAGGTTTCCGGCGGAGTCTCGAAGCAAAGTTGAGAAAGGATATTGTCCATTCGCGCCATTAAAACTGTGCAGAATGGTTTCCTTGCCGGACTTGCTAAGCTTGAACACCGTTCCATTGCCGGATTTGCCGCCGTAGCCCGTGGTGCCATAGAGATTGCCCGCGGCATCCTCAATCAGTCCTGATCCCGGATATTCCCCGTCGGTGCCCGATTGGAAGCTGTACAATAACGATTCCTTTCCGGTCGTATCTACCTTAAAGATCGCTCCAAAACCATTGGCGCCACCTTCGTAATTTGGACCGTAAAGATTTCCGGCCGCGTCTCGAAACAGGTCACCAGGATGTTCGCCGTCCGGCGGACCGGTGAAGCTATACAGCACGGTCTCTTTGCCAGTCTTATCCACTTTGTATACCGTCCCCAGGTTCGCCGTCCCGCCAGCGAAGGTGGTGCCATACAGGTTGCCTTCTGCATCTCCGACTATGGTTGAGTTGGGACTGCCGCCGTCCGCTCCTCCAGTGAATGTGTAGAGTGTGATTTCCTTGGAGCCCTTGACGGTCTGCCCTCGCGCCACTTGAGCTCCGACAAAAGTTGATGCGAACACCAATAAGCTAATCGCTGTGAATGAAAGTCGGTGGTGTAACTGAAAAATTGAAGCACGTGAACGCTTTGTCCTCTTCATGGGATCGTCCTTTGAAAAACAATTGGGCTGGCTCGAGATGCCAGCCTACGAGGGCAGATTCTTATCACGGGCCATCATAAACTGCGATTTAGTTATATTTATGTAGACCAAAATATAGTTTGCGACGCAACATCGCCGCTAAGATGCGGCCTTCAACGCTGATTTTGTGACTTTTATAAATGCGCGGCACGCGGGTGAAGGCACGCCGCGGCGGCAGACCAACCAAAGCATCCGTTCCTCCCTAAACTCCTCCACCATTTTCACAAGCAGGTTGCCTCCCACCTCTTCCTGCTGTGCGCACATCCGGGGCACAATTCCCACCCCCATGTCGCGAGCCGCCATCTTCTTGATCGACTCCAGAGTCCCGGTCTCAACCTGCACGTTCAAGGGGATGCGAAAGCGCCGAAAGGTCGCCGCCACTCGCTCACGGAGTTCCGAGGTCGCGGTTAGAACGATCAGGGGTTCCGTAGCCAGTTGTCGGACTTGAATTACTTCCTGCGCCGCCAGGTGATGCCGGGGACTGATGACCGCAACCAGGCGATCGCGCATCAGAAGGTGTCCGCGAAGATCCTGGTCCTGCGGCTGGCCGGCCACGAGCGCGATGTCGAGCTCCCAACGCTTGAGCGCCGAAAGCACCGCGTCCGAGTAACCGATGACAACTTTGAGCTTCACCCCCGGGTAACGCTTCTGAAAAGATCGCATCAATTCCGGCAGCAAATATTCACCAATGCTCTGATTCGCTCCGATGCGCAGTTGGCCAGCCGCCACGTTGCGAATCCCGTCCAGGGCAGCAATGGCTTCGTCCCGAAGCGAAATTAGACTTCGGGCGTACTGCAGCAGCAGCTCTCCGGCCGCAGTCAGCCGGAAAGCCTGGCCCCTGGTGCGATCAAGCAGCAGGCTGCCAACCTCGCGTTCGAGTTTGCTGATCGCAATGCTGACCGCCGGAGCGGTACGGTACACCCGCGCCGCGGCCTTCTGCAGGCTGCCCTCTTCAGCCACTGCGACCAGCATTTGAAGTTGCATCAGTTCCATGGGTTCGGGGCTTCCTCTTGCAGTGTATAGCGAAGTGGCCCACCCTTCACATCATTGGTACTGGCACTCTGCCGGAGTTTCAGCTTACGACCCTCTTCTCCACAGGATTTACCCGGCCCCGACTACGGCACATCCTAAACTGGTGCTATGCAATTGCTTGCATCATTCCAAAATCCACAGTTTCTATCTCGATCTTCGGCAACTGAAATGCCTCACGCAATGACGGCTCTTGGCGGAGAACTGCTGGAACAGTCAGAGCGAAAATCTGGCGGCTAGGCAGTTTGAGTGCGCCTACGGGATTCACTGTATTGCGGCAGCCGGAATGCCGTATTAAATAATAAAACTCGACGGATTTCCCCTTACACACGTGCCTGAGATGTAACGGAGGACCGAGATGGCCACTTCTGGAGACTTACCCGCCCAAGTCTGGGCGTGGAGAGATTTGTACCTTTCGGCACTGATGGAAGCCGACAAGGATAAAACGCCCGCCCGCATCGCGGATGCGGAACGCGCAATCCTCGCGAGAGCCCGAGAGTTGTTCAAGACTTCGGGAGACAATATTCAAGAGGAAGAAGCGTTGGACGATGCGCTTTACGCTTTGCATGCCCTGAAGAATTGTCTCCAGGTCCATGGTTCACTCTCAATAGCGGCCTAGCTGCGTGCGCCCACACGTTCTCACTTGCAGCCGATACCAAACTAGCGGCAGTTTGTTTGCCCGCGATTACAAACCATTATTTGCCAGCTCCAGCAGTACGTTTAAGGCCTGAACGCTTTTCAAAGGTGGAATGGAAAACTTCGAATTGTTGCGCAGCCTGTCGGTCGTATCCGGGTCTCAAAACCTCGTAAGCTAATTCCCCTCCGCTCCGAATCACCTCTTGCAAGGTAAGAGCGTGAGCATAGAGCTGCTGAGAAAAGTGCAACAGCTTCTCCGGATCCATGGCCTCAAACGACCGTTTTTCGGTGACACTCGCGTGCTCCACTGGTTTGGGTGCAGTAATTGCGTCGCCATCTCGTTGGAGCGATTGACATCTGAATGATTGACTCATCCTGTTGTCCACCGTCCTCCCGCAGGCCGGGCATTTGGATTCAATCAACTCCTGGTCACTGTACCTCGGAATTTGGCGGTGGGAGGCTCGAGCCGAACGCGGGAAGGAACGTCGTTCGAATTTCATGCCTGACTCCTCTTAATCTCTTTGTTGTCTTTCAGGGCTCTGTGAGACAATCCCCAATAATTTCAAGCTAACGCCTTCCTCGGGAACAGTCCAACGCGTAATTTGCATTCCTTGTATCGAAACTATGGCGGCAAGTTCTTCGTCGCCTGTTTCGCGTTGACCGCTTACGAAAGACCGGGGCGTTGGAGTTTTGAAGGGGGCACGGCTACTGACCGCGAAGGCTGGATAGGCGTGAGATGGCCGCCACCATCACGCTGGAGAGCAGTTGCATGGTGGCCACGTCGCGATTGTCGAATGCGTGAGGAGCGCCGGAGAGAACTTCGAACACGCCCAAGGTTCGGCGAAAATGGCGCAGTGGTGCGGCCAGAATGGAACGCGCACCCAAGCGTCGGCAGCTAGCTAAGTCAACACACGGATTGCGCTCGGCATCGTGGCAAAGCACGATCTCGCCGGTGCGCACACAATCGGCGGAAATTCCCGAGTCAGTCTGCAGACGCACGCCGAGATCGGGTGCGGTCCGTCCGGTGCGGGCGCGGCAGATGATTTCGTCGCCGCGGCGCAGGGCGATGGCGGCGCCGGTGGCTCCGGTCAACGTCTGGGCTCGTTCGGCAATCACGCTGATGGCAGGCTCCAGATCGATTTCGCCGGGCTGAAGGTCGGGTTCGCTGCCGAAAACGTGACCCATGCTTTGTGCCGGCTGCGCGCACATCCCTCGAGCATGGCTTCGCGACGGCGCCAAAGTCGCGAACGAAGCGGGAATACGATTTTCCGCGGTGGCCGCCGGTACCGTGCGAAGCAGCTCGCGCACCAGTCGATCCAATTCGGCATCCGCGATTAAATGAGCAGTCTGCTGTCCCCGTAAAGACCCTCCGAGCACGCGCGACAAACTGAGCAGCGCCCGGCTGCCACAGGCCAGGCAGCAGGGTGTGTTGTTCTTGCTGATCAACTCACATTCGACGCAGAATACGGCGGTTGGCAAGGTGAGGAAACTGATGTCCTGACTGGTGAGCTTTTCTGCCATCTATCAGATTTCCCTTCGTGAATTTTTTCTTTGGCGAGGAATTGAGAAAAATAAATGGGAGGGCAATCGTCTAGAAGTGTCAGGACTGGTTCAGGGCTGTGGATAAACGTGGCTCTTTCATCCCTCGCCAGATCGCACAACTCAATCAGAGAATCGTTAGCTGGCTTGCGCGGCAACGAGGTTCGAACTCGTTTCAATTGAGGGCACGACCGCCAGATTGGAATTCGAGAAGCGCTCCAGAGCATCAGCCAACGCTACGGGGAACACGGACGTGAGCAGATTGATGTCGAATTGCAATTCGCGGTCAGTGTAGAGACGGTAAATGGTCATCGCGCCACATCGGCTATTCCGCGTGGTCACCAGGTCCAGCGTCAAGCACCAAGCGCTGGTCGATTCGTGAGCAAAATGGCTGCCCGGCTTGGTCCAACGCAACCACGGACTCTCTCCCCAGCGCGAGAGCAGCTGTAAACCCCTGATGGAGGGAGGATCGGCGGATGGGGATTGCAATCGCAAGTCGAAGGCGTCGAAGTCATTGCCCGCGAGCGCGGCCACCAAGATTCGGCAGAGCTGTGCGAAATCGCGGGCAACCTTCAACTCTTCCGTAGCTCTGCGGATTGCGAGGTTGTTGATCAGAATCTGGCGTTCGATGGTGCGGTGCGCCACGCGCCGCAGTTCGCCAAACTCAAGATAGCCGAGATGCTGTACCCCGATCCATATCCCGGTGCCAAGGACCGCGAGCACTAGCCCGAGCATATCGCCGGTGGGCCACAACAGAAACAGGCTGAGTAGGGCGAATAAAGCTGAAACCGCATAAAGAACGATGACCACCTGGCGGTGAGACAAACCGCGTTGTAAAAGCTTGTGATGAATGTGTTCGCAGTCGGCAGTAAAAACCGGACGACCTCCAATAAACCGCCGCACAATGGAGAGAGCGGTTTCCAGAATAGGCAAACCGAAAGAAACCACAGGTATCGCCACCGCCAGCAGGGTCGGAGCCTTTTGAGCGCCTTGGAGAGCGAGGGCGCTCAACATAAATCCGATAAAAAGACTGCCGCAATCTCCCAGAAAGATTGTGGCGGGACTGAAATTAAAACGGAGAAAGCCGAGAATCGATCCTGCCAGCGCCAGCGCCATGAGCGAAACCGCCGACGAACCAGAGACCAGGGCCGCGGCGAACACAACCATCGTAGAAAAAAGAGCGGAACCGGCAGCCAGTCCGTCCAGTCCGTCAATCAAGTTGAAGGCATTTGTAATGGCCAGAACCCACAACACGGTAATCGGAAGTCCGACAAACCAGGGAAACCGATGAGCGCCAAAAAGTACGGGCAAATCGAGAATGCGAAGGCCGCCAGCAAATAACATTGACCCAGCCACGGATTGCACGGCAACCTTCGCGTATGGACTGACCGAATGAATGTCGTCATAAACGCCGAGCCCGAAGATGAGGCAACCGGGCAGCAGAATGGTGAGAAGAGTTCTGAAGGAGAGGCCGAAACCCGCAGAAAAATGATGCCCACCAGCTGAGAATGCGACCGCCAGAACCAGAAGGAACGAAAGAAAAATCGCGACCCCGCCAAACCGCGGTAAGGGCCGGCTATGCAGGTGGCGCGCTAGAGCAGGAGCAGCTACCCATCCGCATGCGGTCGCCAAATCGCGCACGTGCTTGGTCAGAACAAACGAAAGCAGCAGCGACCCGGCAAATGTCCCGAGGTAGAAAAGTGTCAACAAACTCCCCTAGTCAACCAAATCCTACAACCGTTGGCATTGCGCTACTATTCCCTGACTTGGTACGGGGCGAAGCGGGGCTGATGATGGTTAGGCTTGCGGATTTGACCTGTTTGCGATCTAAGCACCCGGGCAGAACACCGGACTGCGGCGACTCAAGGCTGTGCTAAACTTCTCGCAAAAATGGCATTGGATTTTTCGACATCGTCCATGCGATGGAGTTCGTTCATTCACACCTCAGTGATTTCATTCCTATTGCTGGCAGCATGGACTCCGGCGATTGCGGCTCAGCAGAAAACGGCGCAAACGCAACCGAGCCCCCTAACGAATGAAAAGTCAACGAATTTGCCGGTGGGTCAAGGTGCGCCGGCAACATCGTCGCCTGGAAGCACGGCCATGCAATCAGAATCTTTGTTGAAAGTTGAGCCGGGGGACTTGGTCGAAGTCGGCGTCTATAACGTTCCTGAGTTCACGAGTAAGGCTCGCGTCAGCAGTAAAGGAGAAGTTTATCTGCCGCTGATTGACTACGTTCACATAGCCGGACTGACGGCGGAAGAGGCTGAGGGCTTGATCCAGAAGAGGCTTTCTGACGGCGGCTTTGTGAAAGATCCACACGTCACGTTATTCGTCGACCAGTACGCCTCGCAAGGCGCAAGCATTTTGGGCGAAGTCGCGCGCCCAGGAGTTTATCCGGTGCCGGGACAACAACGGCTTTTCGATCTGATATCGGCGGCCGGCGGCTTCACGGAAAAAGCCGGTCGAAGCGTTGCGATCACGCATCGCGATCAGCCCGACAATCCCATTACCGTTCCGCTCTCGCGGAATGTAAGCGACAACCCCGAAAGCAACATCGCCATATTGCCAGGGGACACGATCATTGTTCGCAAGGCCGACCTGGTCTATGTGGTGGGCGATGTGGCCAGGCCGAGTGGATTTCTCATGGACAGCGGGCATCTGACGGTGCTGCAAGCGATTGCCCTGGCCGGAGGCACCACGCGCACGGCCAAACTGGGCGGCACCAGAATTATCCACAGAGCTCCCGGCGGGCTCAGTGAAACTTCGGTGGAGCTGAAAAAGATCCTGAGAGCCAAAGCACCCGATGTAACCATGCAGGCGGACGATATTCTCTTTGTCCCGAGCAGCGCGACCAAGATCTTTGCCGGACGCGCCATGGAGGCGGCAATGCAAGCCGCAACCGCCGCCAGCATCGTAGCCATACCGTAGCGAAACAATTTACGAAAAGTTGGATTCTAGCTTGCTGCCGCACGCGCGCGAAGGTCCACGCCGCTCTCGTGTCAAGCCGCGGCGGCGCGCCGTTCGCCTCTGCCCAACAAATCCTGCAACACGTCTAGATAAACTTTGGCAGTACCGTGACGGGAGAAATAGCGCAAAATATGCTGGCGGCCATTGCGGCCAAGGGATTCGCGTAGCGCGGGATCAGCAGCCAGGCGCAGGACCGCGTCCGCTAATGCCGCGGGATCTTCGGGCGTGATGAAAATTCCAGCGTTCGCTTGTTCCATCACCGCGCGGGCGTGACCATCCACGCCGAGAATCACGGGACGAGCGCAGGACATGAACTCCAGCATTTTTGTGGGGAGGACAGTTTTGAAAAGCTCGGCCCGCTTGAGCAATACCAGACAGGTATCCGAGGCGCGAATGTAATCCGGAATTTTCTCGCGGGGCTGCTGATCGACAAAACGCACGTTGGTTAGTCCACGGGAGCGGGCCGAAGAAAGGAGGCGCGTTTTCTCAGCACCTTCACCGACCAGCAGAAACAGAACCCTGGGCGCTTTCTCCCGCAGACGACTTGCGGCTTCCAGCAGCGTTTCCAGACCGTGGGCATTGCCTATGGTGCCAATGTAGGAGGCGACGAATTTGTCTTCTGCAGCCAGTTCACGCCGTATAGCAACGTTAGAAACAAGTCTGTTGAACAGACTGGTATCAACTCCATTCTCGACTACAAAGATTCTTTTTTTAGGAACCCGCCAATGTTGGATCAGATACTCCTTGAAAGCAGGAGTTACGACCACGATGCGGTCGCAATTGCGATAAAGAAATCCTGCGATCTTTGCCAGCGAGCGATGGAGCGCCGAATTGCGGCTGTTCAGGCCCACTGCGGCCAGAGACTCAGGCCAGAGATCTCGAACCTCGAAAACAAAAGGCACTCCGTGATGACGGGCAAGCCACCAACCTGAGAGACCGACCAGCAGTTGAGGCGAAGTCGCGATTACGAGGTCAGGACGGTCCATGAACATACCGGTGGTGGCGGAAGAAATGCAAAACGAGCTGTAGCTCAACATGCGCTCGTAGGCTCTGCGATTCGGGAAGGGAAGAAGCCAAGTACGAACCAAAGTGACGCCGCTGTATGTTCCGCGCGTTACCAGCCGGCGAAACTTGCGACGATATTCGGGCGGCACGATTCCCGTGGGATGGTTGGGGAAGCCGGTTAGAACCGTGACTTCATGGCCGTCCTCCACCCACAGGCGGGATAATTCCGCGGCTCGGGCAGCGGGCGCGCCCATCTCCGGCGGAAAGTATTGTGACACGTAGAGGATCTTCACGATGTTCTAGTAGTAGCCAAGCTTGAATGCACTTTTGTAGCAAAGGGCGCGAGTACGCTTGGCACGGCTGCGCGCATAGGCTTCCCATTTATCGGCGTATCGGCCGAATATTTCATCTCCGGTGATACGATGCATGACCCGCAGCTGTACCACATGCAACCGGTGGTAGAAAGGGCTGGCGACCATTGGGAGCCACGTGCCAGATTGCTCATACAGGGACCAAAAACCTAGATCATAACGATCAAGATTTGTACGAACGGTATGCGCAGCTTGCGCGAACAGATTGCGCGCGGCGCTGCTTTCTGTCGCCAGAAAATAGTCGTAGACGCCCCAGGCCGCCCAGATGAACCCATTCAGAATGTGAGTCGGCGGCGATACAATGTATTCTTCGAACCAGAGATTGCCGCGCGCGTCGGTGATGTTGACGCCGCCTTCGCTGGTGGATTTGAGAAAACTCGCGAACGCGCGCTCGGCGGCGCCCAGATAGACCGCGCTCCCGGTCGCCCGGTAGGCGCGAACCAGCAGAGAAATTCCCTGGCC
>Ga0070765_100000821_pt1 | contig 18376 bp, 16 predicted proteins | sample HubBroMetageWFT5_FD_71516 | JGI IMG/M metagenome (GOLD analysis project Ga0070765, IMG submission 71516) | Warmed and freeze-thawed soil microbial communities from the Hubbard Brook experimental Forest, New Hampshire - Hubbard Brook CCASE Soil... | ecosystem: Environmental > Terrestrial > Soil... | reverse complement strand
AGGCGGCCAATGGCCAAAGCCCGGTTGAATTGTTGGTTAAAGCTAACCTAGCATCGGTCATGGAGACGGCATGACAACACACAAGGTCAACATGTGGGCCCGGACCGAACTTGCATTGCTACTCCTCTCGCTTGCCGGGTTTAGCGCGAATGGAGTCGCGGCCGATACGTACAGCCGCCAGCCGGGCGTTGACGCGTGGCATTATACGTTTCAGCTGACGCTGAGCGACGATACCGATGAAATCCTGGGGGAAACCACGGTGGACATCCGCTTCGTGCAAGACAACGTCAGCCAGTTTGCGCTCGATCTTGCATCTGCGGCGAACGGCAAAGGAATGACAGTCTCTGATATTACGTCAGGCGGGAAGCCGGTGCACTATGCGCACTCTTCGGACCGTCTCGTGATCACGCTCGACGCTCCGCCGAAAGCCGCAGAACGCCGTCAATTCGTGATTCACTATCGCGGCATTCCCGCCGGTGGGCTGCGAATTATTAGAAACAAGTATGGCGAGCGCTGCTTCTTCAGCGAGAACTGGCCGGACCGTGCGCGCCAGTGGCTCCCGACGATCGATCATCCCTACGACAAGGCCACCAGCGAATTCATCATCATCGCGCCGGATCATTATCAAGCCGTGGCCAACGGCGCCCTCGTGGAAGAGACCGACCTCGGAAATGGAACGCGGCTGACGCATTGGAAGGAGTCGGTACCCATCGCGTCGTGGCTGAACGCGATCGGAGTGGCGCAGTTCGCGACACGCTACTTCGGGACTTTCGGCGGGATTCCGCTCGAAACGTGGGTCTACCACCAGGATCGGAGCGCTGGAATCGCTGACTTTGAAACGCCCGTATGGCAAGCCATCGAGTTTTACAGCCAACGCGTTGCACCTTATCCGTACGAGAAGCTCGGGAACGTGGAAGCCGCAGGAATACAAGGTGGTACCGAGCACGCGAGCGAAATTTTCTACGGCGAGGATGTCTTGGGCAAGAGCTGGTGGTTCCGCATCGGAGTGGCGCACGAGATCGCGCACCAGTGGTTCGGAGACTCGGTGACCGAAAAGGATTGGGACGACGTATGGCTGAGCGAAGGCTTCGCCACCTACTTCTCGCTAATGTATGTCGAACACTACGAGGGCCGAGACGCTTTCATGGAAGAGATGAAACGAAGTAAGGAAGAGGTGTTCGCCACCGAGACCAAAAATCCGGGTCTCGCCGTGATTCACGACGATCTGTCGGACATGAGTAAGGTCCTCAACTGGCTTGTGTACATAAAGGGCGCCTGGACGCTGCACATGTTACGGTCCCAGATCGGAGACGACAAGTTCTGGGCGGGTATACGCGACTACTACCAGCGATACAGCGGAAGCAATGCGTCGACCGACGATTTCAGGAAAGTGATGGAAGAGAACTCGGGAATGGATCTTGCCTGGTTCTTCCATCAATGGCTGAATCGTGCGGGTTCGCCGGTCCTTGACGGCACGTGGACCTATAACGCCGCGGCAAAGAAAATCACAATCGAGCTGGTCCAGACACAGAAGGGCGATCCGTTCCGTTTGTCGGTCGAAATCGGTATCTCAGGCGCCGGCGACGCACCGCAACGATTTGAGAAGTTGGACATGCGCCAGAAACAACAATCGTTTGAACTAACAGCGGACTCCGCGCCCGTGGGGGTATCGCTCGATCCGCACACGAGCCTTCTGGCGAAGGCGTTGTTCAAAATGAAGTGAGCGAGCACCGCACCGCGCCAACGGGTTTGAGAGTATCCGTTCCAAAGTGCTGCCATCGCACCATGACGGACTCATCATTTTCATAACGCCGCTATAGGTGTAGCCAAGGGCCATGACTATCCGAGCGACTAGGGTAAATGGAAGGTGTCATCCGCCAATCATCGTTTGATTTTCCCCGAATGCGAGCCATGAGAGAGAGCCGCTAGGCGCTTCCCACCCTACTAATAGCCGTCTCGGAAGAAAAGCATCCGACCCAGGTTCCGTTCGTGACCGTTTGGAAATCCGCACTGCGCAACAAACTCATCAGTGTCTCTAAATGTGCCGAATAGCCGATCCCACCACGTGATGTCCCCGTAGTTGAATCCGTGAACATCTAATTGATGGTGGATCGAGTGATGCTCCGGCCTCTGAATGAAATAGCCGAACCAGTGCGGTGTCCGTAGATTGCTGTGGTAAAAGTATTCTCCAAGTACTGCGAATACATTGAACCAAGCGCTTCCTTCGGGGGAGACTCCTAATAGGGAAAACAGCAGGGCGCTCGCAATTATCGAGTCAGCAGCTATTTCGATCGGATGCTTATAAAAGGCGGTCAGAAGCTCGATTCGACTGGGGCTGTGATGAATCTGGTGGCACACCCGCCAGAGGAAATCTGCTTCGTGACGCGCACGGTGCCACCAGTAAAATACGAATGTACCGACAAACCATCCCGCCAAGCCTTGAAAAACGGGAGGCATCGAATCCGAGATGTGGAAGACAGACCAGTGCTGCAACCAATGATTCCAAGCCAGGCCCGCCACCAAGATGATGCCTAGCTGGCAGATATTCAAGAAGACGGCGCGAGCATACCAACCGGGAGCTTCCGGCAATTCTCGCCCCGGAAGTACGCGTTCGGCGCCAAAGAAGAGAAGTGTTGCGGTGGCGATAATGACCATCGGAATCATGTGCGTCTCCTGAGTTCTTCGATTCCGCAATATCGAAATCCTAGTGTTGAGCTTATGTGCACATTTCAGTTGGCACAACGAAGAGGGTGACAGTTTCGTTAGTGTCACACTCAACCTGAAAATGCATCTAGAGCCCCGGATGCGTTCGCCAATATCAGGGCAACTAGAAAGGGGTAGAATCACCTCATTTCCAATGCAGATCTCGCTTAGCAAGAACAGCGACGTTCCACTGCGGCAACAACTTGCGGAGCAGATCGTGTTTTTGATCACGACGGGCCAGCTCCGCGCAGGACAGCAACTGCCGAGTGTGCGGTCGCTCGCACGACGCGTAAAAGTCCACCACAACACAGTCAGTGAAGCGTATCAGGATCTCGTCCGTCGCAATTGGGTGACCCGACAGCGCGGCAGCAGGCTGATCGTCGGAGCCCGCAAAGGCTCGAGCCAGCACTCACCGTCCAGCCTCGACGAACTAATCAATGAAAGTATTCAACATGCCAAGCAAATGGGCTATTCGCTGCAGGAACTCACCGAACATGTACGAAACCGCCTGCTGGCCGAACCAGCAGATCATTTTCTGGTCGTGGAGGAAGAGCCGTGTCTTCGCGAAGTCATCCGCCAGGAGGTCCAAGACAAACTTGGATGGTCGGTGCAGAGTTGCTCGCCAGAACAGTTTGCTAAGGAGCCGGGGCTGGCCGTTGGTGCCCAGGTTTTTGCCCCGAATCACATCATAGGAGAGTTAAATTCACGCGTTCCGCATAGCCACCCTCCGATATCGATCTTATATTCCGGGGCAGACCAGCACCTTGATCTGATCCGTAACCTGAAAAAACCGTCCATCATCGCAGCCGTCTCCGTCAGTGAAAGTTTGCTGAAGACAGCACGCAGCCTGTTTGCTCCAGCAATCGGGCGGCGACACACGTTTCGAGGATTCTTGATCGTCCAGAATGAAGGTATTGAACTTCGTGGCATCGACGTGGCCTTCTGTGATTCCCTCGCCATGCGAACAGTCAATTGCCGACGCAAGATTCATTACCGTCTCGTTGCCCCTAGCTGCTTCGATGATCTTGCGGCCGCTGTTGAACCGGTCCGGGGAGCGCAAATTTCGAAAGCAGGGACTATCATCAGCAATGAGCGTGGATAACCGGAAGTGGTTCGTCCTGCTTCGAGATGCTTCAAGAACCCTTCGCGTTCCCTTGCTAGGGATGCTGATTGGTGGCGCGCGAGCGCAGCCGGAAGAGAAAAAAACTTGTCGAACACCAAAGTCCTTCCAGGCCAAACTCAACGTCCCCGCGAGAATAATTCAAAACGACGCGATGGAACGTCTCGTAAGCCATGAGCGAGTCTATCCTCGCCGCACCCGGGCAGCGGTAACCTCCACTTCATCGATCCCGCGGAACGAGAAGAGCAGAGTGGTGCAAGAAAACAGCCGACTTTATGCGTAGTTTTATAAAGAGTACGCCGCGACTCGGCCAAGAAGCAGTCCTGGGACTATTGGCCTAAAGTTCTGGTTCACTGCTCGCGAATCCCAAATGCCGGATACATTTCCGAAGGCTTGTATAGTTCCCCGTTTTTTATGACCAGATCTATATGGCGAATGTCGCTGATGTGTTGGGCGGGATCCCCATTGACTAAAATCATGTCGGCATACTTACCAGACGTAATCGACCCGAGATCTTGATCTCTGTGCATGATCGTCGCGGCTTCGATGGTAGCCATGCGGAGAACTTCGGAAGCCGGAATACCCGCCTCGTTATAAATTTCGAGCTCGCGGTGAAATGCATACCCGCTACCGGCGTCCGTACCGGCGACGATCTGAACTCCGCTGTCGTATAGCAATTTCAACATCCGAACCATGTTGGCGTAGGATGCGCGGTATTGCTTGTCGGTTTGCGGATCAGAAGCCGGCAAGGCGTCACCGTTACTCTTGATGCCCCTTTGGACTTGCACCGGCAAACGATCAAAGATCGGGGCGTCCAGTCTCGGCACTTCGCCGGGCCGGCTCAAGTAAGTCGACTCCCAAACTCCCATGGTGGGATCGACCACAGTGTGGTGCTGCTTCAGCAGCGCGATAAAGTCGATCACCGGCTGCGAATTCAGATCCAGGTCGGCGCCGCGTTTGCCAGGTTCGATAAAGCGCGCGGGAGTGCGCGTCTCCTTCACGTCAGGCATGAAGTTCAGGAAGATGAAGTTCATATGTTGAATCTCGTCGGCGCCATCGCGGACGAACTGTTCAGCGGTCATGTTGGCGGGAACATGGCCGCTGACGCGCAGGCCAAGCTTATGGGCCTCTGCAATGATGATCGGCACCAAATCGGGATTGACGGAACTATAGATCTTGATCTGCACGTAGCCGAGATCAGCATAATGGTCGACGCGCTGTCGGGCCTCATCGGGAGTCGCCGCGAGAACTTTGATGGGACCTTCGTACGGTCCGGGGCCGTCAATAAATCCGGCGGCAATAACGCGTGGGCCGATCTGCGCTCCCGAGTCGATCTGCTGGCGCAGTTTTGTGAGCGCGTCGATAGGATTACCCAGGTCACGAACCGTGGTCACCCCGGAGGCGATGTCGAGGAAAGCGTTCTCTGCGTATAGATGCGCGTGCATGTCCCACAAGCCGGGCAGAAGCATCTTGCCGCTGCCATCGATCATTTGCGCTCCCGAAGGAGCTGGCTGCCCTTGTTCCCGTTCGACACCAGCGATGCGCTGTTCCCGAACCGTGATTCGTCGGTTTGGCAGTAGACGGCCGCTTTCGGATTCAAAAAGCGTGACATTGCGGATGATCAAGTCCTTGGCCGGCTTCACGGTGAGCTTCTTCGCAAGTTCGCCCGCCCGCGCGAATTCCACTTGTTGTTGCGATTGAAGCAAGGTGGGAACAGCCGATTCAAAACCTCCCCGTACGATCGAGGACCATTCGGAAACAGTGGCAAAGAATTGCTCCTGCTCATCAAGCCATACGTAAGACGGCGTAAATGCCAGTCCACCGATTTCGTATAGCGTTGCCGTTTGGAGTTTCCCCCCGATCTCAACGGGAACCGACTGCAACTTCCGAATGGTTGCCGCACCAGCGGGTAAAACAGGGAGCTTGCCGTTGCTTTTCGGGATCAGCAGAGCACGCGCTAGAATTGCACTCGACTCCGGGCCTCCATCGAGATCAATGAAGAATTTGCCGTTGCTAGCAGCCTGCGTCTCATTTTCTGACTGGTTCTTCCACACGGATTTGCCGTCGACAAGAGAGAAATATTCCTCTACCGGACTCTTCATGTAATTCACGCCCTTGGATTCTTCCGACGTGATTAGACCGTTCGCGTCGACGCGATAGGTGGTATAGATCTTTGGGCCACGTCCGCGATCGTTGAACTGGAACAACTCGTGGACGGTGCCGTCCGGAGTTTGCCAGACCGCGTCCTGGCCGGTGGGCGTCTTCTGCATCAGCACCATGCGTATCACCGCGTCTTTCGGAATGTCAGATGGGAGTTCTGGAAGTGGCGACCGTTGTTGGCTGATGGCCAGAAGAAAGAGGGCCAAGCACTGAGTGACTCGTCGAGTCACGTTTCCACCTCCAAACACTTCATTTGCTAGTAGCTTATATGCGAGTTTTTCATCCGTGGCAAGCCGCGCACCGAACCGTGCGTCCGTTCGCTGCCGCATTTTGGTCCACCGCGGCCTGCATAGTTGCAGAAAGTGCGGCTAAATCGGAAGTATCGAATTCACGGCACGAGGTCAGTTGTTTGAAGAGAATCAATTCTGTGGAAAGATCGGACCAATCGACCAAGCGTAACACCGTGGTACGGTGATAACACCGAGGCTAATCGGTAGGCCGTTGACCGGGCCATCCTGGTGTCCTGATTTCTTTTTGGAGTAATCCATTGGCGGCCCAACTGTATTACTATGCACTCGCATTTGCTGCTCTCAGTGGTTCTTTGTTCCAGGCAGGCAGGTGAGGAGAAACATTATGAAGCGCAAAATAACGGGAGCGATGGGATTGGCTGCGGCGTTTCTTGCGGGCATGTTGGTGGCGACCGCGTTGGGTGGGGGAACGACTGCGGGGGAGGCTAAGAAGCCCGCGGCAGCGGTGCAGCAGCAAGTTACTGTGGAGAAGATCATCAGCCCAAGGGTGACGGACGAGGACATTGCTTTGCTGCGCAAAGATCTACGGGCCATGAAAATGCAGGTGATCGGGCAGAATATGTCACTTTCGGATGCGGAGGGACAGAAGTTCTGGCCGGTCTACAACCATTACGTGAAGGACTTGTCGGAAGTGAACGACCAGAAGTATGCGCTGTTGAAGCAGTACGCGGAGATGTGGGCAACGATGACGGATGAAGATGCATTGATTTATGTACGGCACTGGCTGGAGGTGGACGGGGAGGCGCAGGCGCTGCGCTTAAAGTATGTGCCGGTCGTGAGCCAGGTTTTGCCGGGAAGAAAGGCGGCGACATTCTTTCAATTGGACCGGCGGCTCAACATGATCATCGATCTGCAATTGTTTTCACAGATTCCGCTGGCGCATGTGAAGGAGTAGGCGGAGAGAAAAGCTCCTTCCCAACTCCAAACCATGAGTTGACCGGGAGAGCGAACTTGTTCCATGTCTATCGCGCTGGACCGTTGGAGCAGTAAATCGGTCGCAACTGGTCACTATTTAGAGCGCGCCTTAAGCGCCGTGACATGTCTCAAGCGAACATTTTTTCGATCGTCTTTGTGGGCAGAAACAGTTTGAGCGGGTGACTGGGGAAAGTCTCAAATCCCCAGTTTTTGTAGAAAGCGGTACCAGACTCGTTCTTAGCCTCGACTACGACCGCCCATGACGCGACCTGTTTGCTTATTTCTAAGCAGCGTCGTAATGCATCCGCGAGCAGCAAGTCTCCCACTCCCGTTTTGCGATGCGCTGTGTGCCGCGCTAGTCTTCCGATTAAGGTTGCGGGTATCCGGCCATACTTTGGCAGTTTGCGCGAGATAGTCTCTGGAATCTCGCTGCTTAGAATCGCATACTGGGATAAGGTGTAAAAACCTGCGATTGCTTTTCCGTTCGCGGTCCTTACGAAGATGGCGGCTATTTTTCCCTTGGCTTCCTGGCTTGCTTGCGTCTTCAGATAGTCATCTAAAATAGGCTCGCCACAAACAAAAGCCGCCCGGTCATGTGTGGAACCGAGCGGCTCGAAGACAAACTGAGGGTTTTTCTTAACTTCTTCCAATTAGTCTCTTACCCTGCTTTTTGTAACGAGCAATCGCAGCCTTTGCGTACTCGTTTGGCTCCGGTGGGTTAGCCAGCGCGTGGAAAAAAACTTTGCGATCTTCTTCGCGCAGACGGAATGACTCGGTTTCCTGGATGATCTCTCGCGCGGCCTCTTGCAGCTTGCTGACCGCAAAATCCGTAACAGAAGTACCGCGTATTTGAGCGGCCCGCTCGAAAAGCTTCTTCTGGTCAGGAGTGGCGCGAATTTCCAGGCGCTTTGATCTTACTGGTCGTCTCATTCCCTGTGACCTAGGGCCTCCAAACGCAAAGCCAATGTACGGCAAATTACCGGACAGATCAAGGAATAGTTGCGTCAAATTGCCGTACACTTAACAACTAGCTAAAAACCTCAACAAAAAACACGCATTTAAATCAAGGGCTTGCAAAGCAGCTAGGCGAATGGAGTTGGTACGCAGAATCTCATAAATCTTTCTGAATCATAAGAATGTAGCGGGTGAGCCTATAAGCCGGATTCTCCGGCCGAGTTTCACAGGTTTGTAACTGCACGCAACTTATTGATTCCACGCAGTTCCCTTCTCTCAGTTTTTGTCAATGAAGTCACCAAAGTCAACGACGGAAGAATTCTTTGCACATTTTTTGCACACTATCCCGGAGAAAGGCGTGCGCGCTGCGCAGCCATTACAGCGATCAGTCGGCGGGAGTGTACTTGATGCGATCGCCAACCATGCTAGCAGCATTTGCGGAGCACTACTGCCTTCGCTTAAAGCGCGACAGCTGTGGTGAACCAATTATTCACGGCAAGTTCGGTCATCTGTACGAACACGGCGCAGGACTTCTCGGGCTCGTACTTGAGGAACCTCGAAATGGCAGGAGTAGGTGTCGCACCCTGCTCGCTCGTAGACGCAAGGCCTTCGCGGCCGGCTTTCGTCTGCATCAGGCTGGCGAGGTCGAAGCTATCTTGCTTTTCGCCCTGGGCAATCCATTAGCGGAAAAGCTAGCTATCGGGCTCGTGGGAGCGAAACGTCGACGAGTTCCTTCGCCGGCACAACTTGAAACTCTCAGGCGAGCACGACGAGCCCGTAGCTTCTCCAAAATCTCTGCGCAGAGGCCTCTTCACGGACCAAGAAAGCACGCAATCGGTGGGATCGATGTGAGGGTGCACGGATGAGCAGGAATGAATCGGGAAGCGAAATGTTGATGGCAGTCGGATCTGCCACATACAGCGAACTAGCGGGGTTTCATGCGAGCCACTGAAGGACCTAGAACTCCAATATTGGAGTTAGGTCCATCTCCTAAAGGTTTTCGCCGGCCAAGAGCGACGAAAGCAGAAGCGGAGGTGTTGGATAAGAAAGTCGCTCGCGTTGTCAGCGAGATCAGATCGAGCTGGTTACTTCTTGGTCGTCTAGTTGAAAGAGTCAGGGAGACTCGAGCTTTCGAGGCACTCGGTTTCCCCGGCTTTCACGCATGGATGACCGCGAGGTTAACTCCCAATAAGTCGCGTGGGCGAGATTAAAGTACTACTTAACTTGATTGCATAACAACGTCGGCTCCTTAGACCCGAGTAGACTGTCCTTTAGGGCCTCCGGCCCGCGAAACCTCATGAAAATCAGTGAACGTTAGGTCAGGCAGGGCTCATGAATTTAATTCCTTTGATTTCAGCACGCTTGATTTGCCATTCAGGGGCCTTTCAACCCTGTGGTTCTGTTTTTCTGGAACCGCCGTTTCCATTGGCCGTCGTAGCGTCGCCCTTCAGGGCGGCATCTTGCCGTTGCCTTCGTTACAATTGCGCGAAACAAGTTACTCATCTCAGCACAAAATGCCGCATCAACTTTTCTCCGGCGCCAGCCGGTGTTACTGTCACAATCAAACCAGGAAGCACGGCACTACGAAACACGATAGGCTGCCTTGGGAGCGAACGAGTGAGACGAATAAAACAAGCGACCATTCGGAATGTTGTCCTGATCTTGTCTTTTGCGTCGTTCGCGAGCGCCACGCTCGCTCAGGACAATCAATCGAAAGCACAGTCTCAATCGCAGCCGCAATCGCTCGGCGACGTGGCTCGTCAAGCGCGTGCCGCAAAATCGTCCGCACCAAAGTCCGCGATCGTGCTGGACGACGACAATATGCCCAAATCCAAAGGCGGTGCCGGTAGCAGCGCGAAACTTTCGCCAGACAAGCAATCCTATTGCGACGAATTGCGTCAACGCAAAGACCCCGACGCCGAACAAGGTTGCGCGGCGCTTGCCGTCGACATGGGACCTGAATACGAGGATGTGTTCGCGCGCTACGTCGAACTGGCAAAAAACCTTTGCGCTGCAAACGGCGGGCGCCTTCCGTCCAGCGAGCCCAAAGATCCTGCCCTATCGGCGCAATGGCATGAGCTAATAACCGTATCCCAGAAGTTTGGCGAAGTAATGAATCCTGAAACGAAGTTGCTGATAGACGCGGAGAAAGGAAGCGACATCATCCGCCAGGAAGAAGTTCGCGAGTTCGACAAATCCGTGCCCGACTGGCGCAATCCCAGTGCTTTGGCAGCGAATCCGCGGGAAAAGCAGCGCTACACCGAGATCACGACGGAATACAACGCTCGCGTCGCTGCACACGAAACAGCTACATTGAAGGAAAAAGCTCACGGCCAACGATTCGTCGTGGACATGATGCGCCTGCGAGACACCTGCACGCCGCATTAAGCGATGATCTTGAACTTGAGAAGTTGGAGTGTTTGCTCGAGGCGCTGCGCGAGCCAACTCGAGCTCGTGAGCACAGTCGACAGATGAGGGAGCGTGGAGAGTTGCGTGGCGGGCCGCGTTTGTCGCGCCGGGCAAGAGGCGAAGTTCTTTGAGCGAAGATTCCTCGGCTCGCAAACACTCGTTTGAGGGTGAATCGGCGCGGAGGCAGTCTATTAACTAGACTGCTAGGCTGAGGGAAGCGCTGGTGCGGGCCTGGTCGTGGTTGGATTCCGATCCGTTGGCGATGAATTCGAGCCCGTTGAATCAGCCAACGATTTAGGACGCGGGATGGTTGAGAAACTCACGGGCTGTGCCCGAGAACCGGTGACTTGTAACGTGAGATTTAAAACTTAACTTGTTTGCATAACAACGTCGGCTCCTTAGACCCGAGTAGAAGACAAGTCCAGAAACAAATAAACGGGGTTCGGTGCTCCCCTTGGCGGGCAGACTCGCGTGCTGCATTTTCCCTCGAAACGTGAATCCCGGTGACACTTTTGGACCGAGATTCCCGCTATATAGTGTGACGAGCGATTTCATAAGTCGCTTCGCAAAAGGAGGACACCGACATGTCACGTCTTAGGATTCTGTTCTTGCTTACTGCTGTATTGCTTTTCGGGGTCTGTCCCATGTTCGCCACCGAGTACGCGGTAGGAACTTGCAAGCCAAGCCTTCCGAGCTATCCGTCGATCACCGCCGCCCTGGCCGCCGTACCTGCCGGGGCGACCGTGCTGGTTTGCCCCGGGACATATGCCGAGCAATTCACTATTTCCACGCAGCTAAACCTGGAGGGCATCTCGAGCGCAAATGGGGAGCGCGCAGTAATCACCGTTCCTGGCGGGGGTCTGACGGTCAACGTGACATCCTTAGCGCTCGGGATGACAATTTCCATCGCGGCACAGGTGCTGGTGACAGCAACGACTGGGCCAGTGAACATCACGAATATCACGGTGGATGGAACGGGTAACGGTTTGAGTGGCACGGGAGATCTCCTCGTTGGGATTTTCTATGCGAGCGGCTCTTCGGGGACCGTCAACCAAGTGACAACCCGCAATGAAATAACAGGCTCGTCGTCGGGCAATGGAATCTGGGCGGAGAACGACACTGCGACGCCAGAATCGGTAACCATTGAGAACAGCAGCGTCAGCGATGCCGACGATGATGGAATCGTCATCGTCAGCACGCAGAGCACGCCCACGCTCACGGCGACAGTGAGAGGAAATGATGTGACTAACACTCTGAACGGGATAATCTCCGCCGGTGCGGCTGGAAGCATAACAGGCAATGTCGTTACCGATACCGTCAATTTCGGCGGCACATCTGGTTTTGGCGGCATAGTCGTCGTGTCTAATGGTTCCGTAGCCGCTTCCGTAACAGGAAACACGGTGACAGATTCGAGCCAGTACGGAATATTTGCGCTTCAGGACGCCGGAGGAGTAATCATCAAATCGAACAGTGTGTTTAACAGCACTGTCGGTGGTATTGGGTTCAACGCGACCGGCGCGACGGTGCAATCCAACAAGATTACGAAGGCCGGAGTGGGAATCGAGATCGATTGCATGGCAGCGACTGTGTCGGGGAATACGATCAGCAACGCAAGCAAGGGAATCAACGATGCTCCTTTGAGCTTCAGCATGGCCAACACGTTCGACAATGTGGATACGATCCGGTCCGGAGGCACCTGCACATCCGCACTGGGGCGTGAAGCGTTGCGGTTGGACGAGGCGGTGCTTATTTCTCGATTTAGGTCTCAGCCGAATTGATACCGTAGAATCGGAACAGCATTGGCTGCTGGACGGAGTGAGAGCGAGTTGCTCTCGTTCACGGCAACGCATGTTCGGAATCGGCCATCGGTGGTATAGAGCTTGAGATGGCCGCTGCCCGGAAATTCCAGTCTAAACCGAAAAGACAAATTAGAATTAGACGACCAGCAACGTTAACGCCCTTACCGTCCATGTGGAATTCGGACGATTTGACTTTTCCGGTTATCCGGCTTACCAGGACTTTGGTCGAACATTACATGGTATCGTCCCTCAATCGGCTAAAATTCCGGTCACCAAAACCGTATTCCAGCCATGCCTGTGTCTAAGCCTTCCATGCGAATCTTGGCAGCAGCGGACATTCACGGTGCACTCTGTGTCTCCCCGGTGAAACCGTTCAGCGGATTCACCGAAACGGTTAACGGCGCGGTTGTCCCTCCCACTTGCGTGGAAACCGAAGTAGTAGAAAGTCCAATACTGAAGTCCGGGGATAGTGGCGGAGAGCTACTACCTCCCTGACAAGAAACCGATGCTAGTTCCATCATCCATGCAAGTCCAGCCAGGACGTAGCCGCGCCGCGCTTGACCTGCACGTCCGCGCCGCTTCAGAATCAGCCCGGTTGCGCTCGTTCCCACGATTCTCCTAACACGCTACTGCTGGTACGTTCCAAACGTTGCAAGCGTTAATGGTAAAGCTCGGCGCTGGCAAGCACCGTTGTTGCGGTCGAGTAGCCCAATGTGCCGACAGAGCCGCCCGCGACGAGAACCTCACCTGAGCTCAGAAGCGTCGCAGTGTGCGATTCGCGGACAGAAGTCATGTCGGCGGTGGCGGTAAAGTCTCCTGTCGTCGGATCGAATAGCTCAACCGTCGAAATGGTATTAATTTGTCCACTTGCGTAAAAAGCGCTAGCGCCTCCGGCGATAAGTACCTGGCCATTTTGGAGAAGTGTCGCGGTGTGCGTACTGTGCGCGGCGGTCATCGGATTTGTGGCGGTAAAGGTTCCAGCGGCTGGGTCGAATAGTTCGGCGGCGTTTGTCGCAGCTCCTCCGAAGCTAGCGGCGCCACCTGCAATCAGCACGTTGGCATTGCCCAGCAGAGTCGCTGTGTGACCCATCCGCACCGTGGTCATGGTGCCAGTTGCAGCAAATGTCATCGTGGCGGGGTCATAAATCTCCGCGCTCGCTAACGGTCCTCCTTCGTTCAATCCGCCGGTGATGAGCACCATTCCATTACCGAGGAGTGTGGCCATATGGAAAAAACGTCCGGTGGTCATGGGCCCCGTTACAGTAAAAGAATCGGTGGTCGGATTGTAGATCTCCGCGGACGCCACGGGAGTTCCGCTTGAGTCTCCAGCAAGGTTCAATCCGCCCGTAACCAGCACGGTACCGTCGCTGAGCAAGGTGGCCGTGTGATAAGCGCGACTGGTTGACATCGTTGTGGTGGTGGCGGCGAATGTTTCGGATGCGGGATCGTAGAGATCGGCTGTGCCCAGCTCGCCGCCACCTCCCTTGCCTCCGGTGATGAGCACTTTGCCGCTGGCCAGTAGCGTCGCTGTCGCATTCGTTCGCGGCGTCGTGGGGCTGCCGGTAGTCTGCGTGAACACTTTGGTGGTTGGATCGTAAAATTCTGCTGTCGTTGAGAGTTCTGTATTGTTAGCTCCTCCGCTTACCAGCACATTCCCGTCTTGCAGCAATGTGGCGGTGTGCCACACTCGCTCGGTTTCCATGCTTCCCGTCAGCGCAAAGCCCTGCGCCAGAACCTGGATGGTGAAGGCCTGCGGCGCAGAGTTTTGGTTAGCGGAGTCTTTGGCCATGACGGTGATGGGGAATGACCCGTCGGTTGTTGGCGTGCCGGAAAGTAGTCCGCTGGGGTTCAACTGCAAGCCAGCGGGCAGCGCGCCCGTTTCACTCCATGCGAGTGGTGGTTGGCCGCCGGTTGCGGTGAACTGGAATCCGGGATATGGCGAATTAACCGTGCCTATAGCTGGCGGCGTTGGATTAATTGTTGGAGGCGGCGGTGGAGCGATGGTGACAGAGTAAGTCGCACTCCCTTGCGACCCGGAACCGCTTACGCTCACGACAACCTGAAAGGTTCCAGACGCGGTTAGAATGCCGTAAATAGCGCCATTGACGAAACCATGGACCGGGGGGAACGTTGTGCCCACGGTCAGGGTACAGCAGTACAGACCAGGTGGAAGCGATGAGCCTGCTGCGGCGGCCCAGCCCCAAGAAGGAGAACCTGTGTTCGCGGTGAGCTGGAAAAATTGAGCTTCGAATGTACGTCCTCCAGTGGCTTTTACAGTATGAGAAGTACCGTACCTTACGCCAAAAGTACCGCCCGGCAGCGGCCCCGACGTGATCTGGATCCCGCCTGACGCGGTGACCGCGTTCGAAGTCCCGGTGATCGAAACGGTCACCGTATCCGTTGCAGTGATGGTTTGGGCGGCGGCGGTGTTCAACGTGGCTGAAAAAATCCCCGTGCCGTTTGTCAGCGTCGAGTTGGCGGGGAGCACGGCGTGGTTGTCACTGCTGGTGAAGTGCACGGTACCGCTATAGTTCGTCACAATGTTGTTCGAAGCGTCTAGCGCACTCACCGTGAAGTTGAAGGCCGTCCCGGTGGTGGCGCTGCCCGGAGCGGTAACGGACAAGTGAGTTGCCGCGCCAATGACGCTGATCGAACCTGACGTCCCGGAAATCCCCGTTGCCGTGTCGGTGGCCGTCACAGTTTGCGCTCCAGCAGTTTTCAGTGTGACCGAAAACGTTCCGGCTCCATTTGTTAATGTCGAATTCGCGGGTAGCACAGCTTGACTGTCGCTACTCGAAAAATGAACCGTCCCAGAATAAGTGGTCACCACACCGTTGGAAGGGTCCAACGCCGTGACCGTGATGTTGAAAGGTGTCCCAAGGGTCACTATGTTGGTAACCGACATAACCAAAAAGTGATTGGCCGAGGTCGAGGTCTGGTTCCCGCTGCCACCGCAAGAGGTAAGAAGGCACAAGCTGAAAATTGAGACCAGAAGAATGAAGTTTTTCTTCATTGCGCTTTTGACTCCTCGTCTGCAAAGCCCCCGTCCGTAGGCCAGGAAAGTTAGCTATCCACTTCGGGAAATCCAATGATAGGAAGGCTGAAATTCACATGAGAGGCTTATGAGAGGCAATCCCTTTGAATCTTCGTGACTTCCTGTGAACCCAGATTCCGTTCGGCGGTTTAACGTGCTCGCATATCGATGGAATGATAGAATCCCCGCAACTTTCTCGCTGGAGTCCCAATGGCATCGCCGGCCCAGCCATCATCGGTAATTTGTTTCGGCGCCTACGAATTGGACGCTGCACATGGCACTCTGCGCAAGACTGGTATCTCCGTGAAGCTACACCCGCAGCCTCTCCGCGTTCTTTTACTGCTAGCTGAATCGCCGGGACGGATCGTGACCCGGGAACAAATCCGGCGTTACCTGTGGGGCGACAACACGTTCGTGGACTTCGAGGGCGGCATCAACTTTTGCGTGAAAGAAATCCGCGCCGCGCTCGGAGACGATCCGGAAAAGCCTCGGTACATTGAAACGGTGCCCCGGCGTGGTTATCGCTTCATCGCGCCGGTCACGAGCCACCTTCGCGTTGAGCCCGGTGCCGCGTGCACTCCGTCGTCAGGCGTGACCATGCTACCGCCAAGTTCTAATGAATTCCGGCCAGCCGGACTCACTACTCGACGAGACGCAGGCTTACACGTAGCAGCTCGGCAGGCCGGTGTCAGCAATCTGCGGCTCTCGAAACGGAAATTAATGCTTGTGCCCGTTTGCATATCTGCACTGTTCTTGATCCTAAGCGGCGTTCTGTGGCGAACAAAGCTACGGCCACATTCCTCCGTTGGACTCCGTGAGTTGACTCAGGTTCAACTCACTGCCAATTCCAGCGAGAATGCGGTGACTTCGGGAGCGATTTCGCCCGACGGGAAATACTTAGCTTATGCCGATCCGAAAGGGATTCACATTAAGCTCATTCAAACGGGCGAAACTCAGGATGTTCCGCAGCCCGAAAGCCTCGCCGGGATGCAAGTGAATTGGAGCATCTCCCCCAACTGGGTACGCGATGGCACAAGATTCATCGCCACCGCGGACGTGCCTGGGCAGCCTTCCACCATTTGGTCCGTCCCTCTGCTCGGCGGATCGCTGCGCAAGATTCGTGACAACGCCTTTGCAGGTTCCGTTTCGCGCGACGGTTCTTTGATTGCCTTCACAACAAATTTGAGTCGAGTCGGTGACGACCGCGAAATTTGGACCATGAGCCCCGATGGGGAAAACGCGCGCAGGATTTATGCAGTTGACGAAAACTCAGGTTTTGCGGGACACCTCGAATGGTCCCCCGATGGGTCGCGGCTCGCCTATATTTGGCACCACGAGGAAGACGACAAAACTCATTTTTCCCTCGAAAGTCGCGATCTGCTGGGCGGCGTTCCCTCGGTGGTGATTCCCAATTGGACATTTGACCTCGGCTGGTCGCCAGAGGGACGCCTGATCTACTCCTTGGAAGAGCCTGGCCCGATCGGTGAGAGTTGCAACTTCTGGGGCGTCGAGCTCGATGGTCGAACTGGCCAGCCCCTCGAAACTCCCAATCGATTGACTCACTGGGCCGGATTTTGCATGGACAGCTCCACCACGACTGCCGACGGCAAACGGCTCGCCTTTCGCAAGTGGGCGTGGCACGGCAACATCTATGTGGCTGACCTCGAAGCCAACGGCACGCGCATCACTTCTCTCCGCCGCTTCACTCTGAATGAAGGCCGCAACTATCCCGCCGCCTGGACGCCCGATAGCAAAGCCGTCATCTTCGGCTCCTATCGTGATGGCCAATGGGCCCTTTTCAAACAGCCCTTGATGACGGATAAAACTGAGTTCATCGCAACGGTGGCGACTTCCAAAAATCTCAGCGACTATGGCCTTGACGATTTCTGGAGTTCAGGAGCGCGCGTCAGCCCAGATGGTACCTGGATTCTCTACCTGACCGCTGATCCGGAGAATGGTTCCACTTCTACAGTTTTGACTCAGACGCGACTGCTTCGCGTTCCCATAGCAGGAGGCGCACCGGAAGCGGTTCTGAGGTCACGCACCGACCATAGGCCGGCATGCGCCACATCGCCCGCAGCTTTGTGCGCAATCTCTGAACAAACTCCGGATCACAAGCAGCTCATCTTTACCGCCTTCGATCCGGTAAGAGGCCCCACCAAAGAGTTGGCCCGCTTTGACACCGACCCGCTCTCTCGCTATCCCAACGACTACCTGTGGGACCTTTCTCCCGACGGCTCCTTCATCGCAGTTATTCAACGCTCCGGACCGGCCATCCACCTTCTCCGCTTGGACGGCGCCAGCTCCAAAACAGCCGCGAAGGTAATCACAGTAAAGGGATGGAAGAATTTCCAAAGCATAAATTGGTCTGCGGATGGAAGGGGACTATTCGTCTCGAGCACTACGAAGGAAGGCGCAAGCGTCCTGCACGTCGATTTGGCCGGCAACGCCCATGTCCTGTGGGGACAGAAAGGGAATATCGGGCCATCGGTAGCTCCGTGTTCAGCGCCCTGGGCCCTGGCTTCACCCGACGGCCGCCACCTCGCTATTTATGAGTGGAGCATCAGCAGCAACATGTGGATGGTGGAGAATTTTTGAATGTGTACACTAGCGAAAAACACTACGGTCGAAGCACTCGACGTGGCAAATTCGTTTGTGTCACGGATTGGAGTATCTTCTCCCGATGCCGGGCAATCGCCGATGAACTCACGTCCCATCGTCCACCTCCGTCTGCTTCAATGCGTTTTGTCCCTTGGTATGAGTCCGAAGTGTTCTGACTTAACATCAATTTTATTTTAAAATTCGCTCAGGCTTGATGGAAGCTTGCCGCTTCTTCTCCAAAAAATGCCAGGGTGCCTCGGCGCGTGACTGTTTCGCTGATTGAGATCCAAATTCTGCCATCACGAAAACAACGGCCGTTTTTAGGCTCGTTCCCACTATCATCCAGACATACCACCAGAAAGTCATGAGAGCC
>Ga0070765_100000819_pt1 | contig 18405 bp, 18 predicted proteins | sample HubBroMetageWFT5_FD_71516 | JGI IMG/M metagenome (GOLD analysis project Ga0070765, IMG submission 71516) | Warmed and freeze-thawed soil microbial communities from the Hubbard Brook experimental Forest, New Hampshire - Hubbard Brook CCASE Soil... | ecosystem: Environmental > Terrestrial > Soil... | reverse complement strand
CGGGTCAAGCGGGTCACCCAGGAGGACCGCTCGAACGTGTCGTTCGCGGTGAAGATTTGGGGTCGGACGCGGGAGTTCAATGCCGAGATCGTGACTCAGCGTCCCGACGATTGCGTGAAGTGGCATGTGACCCAGGGGATCACGCACACGGGCGCGGTGTTCTTCCGGGAGCTGGCTCCCGGGTTGACCCGGATGGAGCTGTCGTTCGACGTCGAGCCGGGTGGTCTGATCGAGAAGTTCGCCCGCGGCGCTCGGCATATCAAGCGCGCGGCCCGGGGCGACCTGCATCGGTTCAAGGCGTACGTCGAGATGCAAGAGGAGGAGACGGGCGCCTGGCGCGGGACGATCGAGGACGGAAACGTTGTCGAGCAAGAGAGCTCAGGTCGCGGTCAGCGACAGACAGGGCGCAGCAGCAACGGGAGTCGTTCTGGCCGCGGCCGCGCGAGGAGCCGCTCTGGCTCCTCGCGGCGATCCTCAGCCGGCGGCTCGAGCGGACAGCGCCCCCGAGCCACTAGTGGCAGTTAGGAGGCGCCATGCCGATCGACATGCGTCGAGTGATTCGTGCCGCCGTCGAAGCGGCCCTCGAGGATCCCGCCCCGAAGCCCCGCCGGAAGCGCCGCCTCTCGAGCGGTCGAGCACTTCTGATCGGGGCGGGCCTGATGACCGCGGGGAAGCTTGCAGCCAGCGCGCGCGGCCGTGAATTGTTCGGCACGATCAAGGACCGGGTGGCGGACGCCGAGGGCCGGCTCCGAGGCACGGATGACGCGTTGCCCGACGACGAGGCAGAGCTCGATGAGCAGGAGGAGATCGACGCCGAGGAGGAGGAGCAAACCGGGGCCGTAAACGGCGAAGAGCTCGACGAAGACGAAGAGCTCGATGAGCTGGATGAGGACGAGCCCGAGCCGGAGCTCGAGGAGGACGAGCAACCGAGCAGGGACGCGCCGACCCGCAGGAGCCGCGGGCGGAAGTAGCTAGATCCAATCCGAACGCCCGCCCCACGATGTTCTTCGGCTAACACGGGTTACCGTCGGAAGCGGCCATCTGAGAAACGTCGGCCTCGTAACGGACCCCAAGGGAGTGACGGAAAGCGCTCGGCGTGTGGAGGAAGTCGCGGAACAGCTGTCGAATAGCAGATAACTATGCCGCAGGCAGTCGTCACAGCGATCGCAGCACAGAAGGGTGGGACGGGCAAGACTGCCCTCGCCGGAAGCCTAGCCTCGCAGTGGGGTTACGCCGGGTATCGCACGTTGTTGATCGATCTCGACCAGCAGGCGAATCTCACATATGCCTTCGGTGTCGATCCGAGTCGCCTAGACGCCACGGTCGTGGACGTGCTTGCACCGCGGAATGAAGTGCCGGCGGGCGACGCGGTTGTGCCCGGTGTGCTAGGCGTGGGCGGATTGGATTTGTTGCCGTGCGACGAGCGTGCGGAGGCTCTGGACACGCAGCTGCGGTCGGAGACGATGGGGGTCTTCAAGCTAAAGGACGCGCTCGAGCCACTCCTGACCGAGTACGACCGAGTGGTGATGGATTGTCCACCAAATGTGGGGGAGCTAACGGTCTCGGCACTGCTTGTGGCAGACGAAATCGTCTGTCCAGTGAAAATGGGAGACAGCAACGCGCTCCGCGGTATCACCCGGCTCACGCAGACGGTCGAGAAACTGAACCGCAGAGGCGCGCAGGCGCGATTCAAGAGCCTCGTGAGGGTTGAGTGTGACCACGCCCAGTTGAGCTATCGGTTAAATCACGACGCTCTGAGGCGACTCGCCCGGCGACTAAAACTTCCCGTCGCGAAAACCGAGCTGCGAGCACGAGCGGCGTGGCGGACGGCGATCACTCAAGATGTCCCGCTGATCCTGCTTGATGACCGTAGCCGGAGCACACGCGACGCGCAGTCGGACGTCCATCGGTTAGCGAGAGAGCTCTGGCCACGAGTGGACTTTCCGTCGCCCGCAGAGATCAAGATGCAGAGGAGGGCGAGCTCGGCCCCGATGAGGAGGGCCGCCTAGTGCCGCTTCGGCCGGTGTCCGAGCTGGGGCTGGTTGAGATCACGGATGTCCCCGCGAGAAACGATAGTCGGACGACGCGAACGAAACCGGACGCTGCCCGTCGAGCATCGAAACGTCTCGCCGGTGCGGCCCAGCCGTCCGCGCCGGAGAAAAGTCGAGGCGCTTCCGGGGCCAAACGCTCTGAACCTTCCAAGAGCCGAGCTGCAAGCACACCCAAACCTGCCGGCACACCGGCGGCGACAGCCGGGAAGGCCAGTGGCAAATCCAACCGCGCGAGTGCGAGCACAACGACGAGCGCGGAGCGCTCACGCAGCCGATCCAAGGCTGCGAGGGACAACGGCCCGGGCGGCGCGACTCGAAGCGCGACCACCCGAACCCGGAAGCGGTCAAATGGTTCCGCCAGCGAGCCGCGCCGCGAGACAACTGTTCGCCGTCGGACCTCTGCGGGGTCGCGGACCAACGGCAACCATTCGTCAGCCGAAACTCAGCGCTCGCGAAACGCCCGGGGGCCCGAGCAAACAAAGCCACACTCCGCAGCGAAAATCGGCGCCTACGTCCTGATGGGCGCCAGTCTGGTCGCCGGGGGGCTCGTGTTAGCCCGCGCGGCGCTCCACCACTGAGACGCCGTGTACCGCCCTCCTCGAGGGCGGTGTCTCATCCCGCGAGCCGCTTCGGGATCAGGGATGCCCGCTCGCCGACTTCGCCCTCGCCGCCGGACTCCGTCCCGACCAGGTCGTCGCGATCCGCAAGGGCACGATCCGACGAACCGGCTGGCTCAAGCACCTCTAACCAACCGCCGCGCGGCACCCCGCTGACGCCCGCGAAGTAGCAGGCCGCCCTTGACTTTGTGGCGCAAAGCACGGTATGGTTTGTGGCACAAAGGCTACGAAGGAGCACGAGATGAACGGGGCGGCCGACATGGGCGGAGCCGGGACTTACGGGAACACCGAGGCGGACGAGGCGGGCGCGCTCGATCCCGAGAGCGCTTCGCGCCTCTTGACGCAGACCCAACGACAGGCGCAGCGCAGCTTGGACTTCAGGTCGCCATGGCTGACGTTGATCGCGGCGGCGGTGGCATTGATCGCGTTCGGCGCGGTGTGGCTGTCGGTGCGCGAGCAGCATCCGTTCAAGGGTCCGACCGCCGCCGCGCTGGTGGTCTTGTACGCCCTCGTGGCGATCCGGATCGGCACCGTGGTGTACGCCCATCGCCGTGCGAGTGCCGGCGTCAGTGGCAGCTCGGTGCGCCAGCAGCGCGCGGAAGGGGTGGCCTTGGTCGCGGCCTTGGTCGCCGTGTACCTACCCATCGTGTCGCTGGCGCAGGACGGGGCCGGGCACGCGTCCTTCTACTGGGTGTATGCCGTCACGGCAACGCTGATCGTCCTTGGCGCATTCTGGGCGGGCCGCTCAGCGGTACGCGAGGACTGGATGGGACTTGGCGTCTCGGTCGCGGTGATGCTCGTTGGCGCGGTTAGCGCGCTCGCGGGGCCCCGCGGAATGTGGTTGAGCGACGGCATCGGCCTCTGTGTTGTGCTGCTGGGATACACCGCCGTCGAGGCCGGGCTGGTCCACGCGCCTCGATCGGGCACATGACGGCCGACGCGCTCGACCCGTTGATCCACGTCCCCGCCCGGCTGCAGATCGTGGCCACGCTGGCTACGTTGCCGGACGGTGACGCCCTCTCCTTCACCCGCTTGCAAGACATGATCGGGCTCACACCGGGCAATCTCATCACGCACCTCCGCAAGCTCGAGGACGCCGACTACCTCACCAGTGAGAAGACCGGGAACGGACCTGCGTCGCGAACCTCGGTGGCGCTGACGCGCCAGGGTCGCGCGGCCCTGGACACATACGCGGCAACGCTGCGCCAGATGCTCAATGGGCTATAGAGCACGGCTGTTGGACGCCCCGCAACCCGGTAACCGTTAACCGCGTCCGGATCGAGCGGCGCCAAGCGCCGTCGATCCGGACGGTGAGGCGGGGGCGGTTGCGTCAGGAAGCGCTCGGGGCGAGACTCTCCGGACGCGACGTGACCGAGCGGCCGGCCCCATTGCGGGCGGGCTCCTGGAACGCCTCGTCCACGGTCTGGGGCAGCCGCTTGATCTCAAACGAGAGCACGACGCGCATAACGCCGACGGCGACTGCCCAGATTCCGCCGACGGTTACGAACGCGGCCAGGGTCGCGCCCGGGTCGGCCAGCGCGAGCACGCCGAGCGGGACCTCGAGCAGGCCGATGATCAGGAGCAACCACCAGTCGGGCATGATCTTGCGGGCCGCAAAGGCACCCGAAATCGTGATGGTCCCCATCACGATCAGCCACGCCCCGAGGAAGATCGCAACCGCGAGAAGCCCGGGGGAGGGCCAGACGATGATCGCGACACCGACCGCAGCGGACACCAGGCCGGTGAGCACGTTGGCTCGCCCGACGCGCGCATCGATTCCGGCGGTGAGCGCTGTGGTGAGGCCCTCGAAGATGAACAGAGCCCCGATGAACGTGGCGAGGCTTCTGATGCTCCAGTCGATGCTGAAGATGAGCACGCCCGCGACGATCAGCAGCAAGCCGTTGAGCAGGAACCTCCACCAGTTGCCGGCCACGCGCTGCGCGGCCTCGTGGGAAATCCTGTGGGCGAAATCGCCCGGGGTGACAAACATTCGGTCCTCCAAGGAGAAGTGATGTGACTGGCTTCTGTCCTTGATCCTGAGGCCCGCGCGTGACCAAGCCAAGACGCTCTGCGGTCGCCGCCGATCATCCGCGTTTATGACCAGCCGCAGCCGCAGCCGCAGCCGGAGCCACAGCCGTGGCCGGTCCCACAGGGTGGTTCTGCGACACCGCAGCCCGCCAGCTCGTCACGTGGTGACGGAGACGGACGTAGGCGATCGCGCCGGGCACGGTCGGCAGCCAGTAGGAGATCGTGCGGTACGCAAGCACGGCGATCACCGCGAGGCTGCCGTTGACACCGAACGCCAGGAATGAGCCGATCATCCCGCCCTCGACACCACCGACTCCGCCAGGGAGCGGCAGCGTGTTCGCGAGCGTCCCGACGTAGCAGCCCATCACCAGCACCGCGGGGGAGGGCGCGTGACCAAAGGCCTGAAACGCGGCCCAGAGCGTGCCGATGTCAAAGCCCCAGGCGACGAGCGGCCAGAGTACGGCCAGGTCGCGGCGCCGGACCATCCCGATGGCGGCGCGCAGCCCCGCCTGGAGCGAACGAGGCAGTGACGCGGCGCGCCGCCACCAACGCCGCGCCCGTCCGTGCGAGGCCCGGGCGCGGCGGAGCAGAAACCGCTCAGGCGGGACATCGATGAACAGCATCGACACGACGATGGTGATCACCGCCAGACCGAACAGCGCCGGGATGAGGGTCAGCCCGAGTGGTGCCTTTCCCGCGAACACCCCAAGCCAGAGTCCGAGCCCACCCACGACCAGCGCGCCCATGTAGACCCCGTAAGTCAGGATCTCGTAGCACACCATCCCGGTCGCGACCTCGTCGGCCGGCAATCCTGTCGCTCGCAGCGCCCAGATGGTCAGCGCGATCCCTCCCGCGCCAGCGGTCGCGAAGATCTTCGTCGCGGCGCCGCCGGCGAGCGTGATCTCATAGCTGACGAGCCATCCCATCGGTTTCCCGGACCGACCGAACACTCCACGCAATAACCCGATCTCGCCCCCGATCGAAATCGCCTCGAGGCACACCCCCAGCGCCAGCCACCAGACATCGCCGCTGCGAAGACGGTGAAGGGTCGGGCCGAGGCCGGCGATCTCGGGGACCACGAAGTAGATGAACCCGACCACGACGATTGCGCCGACTGCCGCGAGGAGGGCGCGCCGGTGACGCCGAAGAAACCCAGACCGCTCCGGTTCGTCCGGCGCGGTCGGATCGCCCTCCGGCGCGGTCGGGTCGCCCTCCGGCGCGGTCGGGTCACCGGGCGGCCCGGCCGGTTCATCGGCGGCCGCTACCGGCAGCGGCCGGAGCGTCGGCTCCGGCCGCTCATCAACAGTCACCATCCACCGGCGTCACGAGGCTGGCGTCCCGGTCTTCTTATGCCTGTGGAGTTTGCTCTTGAGCTCTGCGATCTTGGCGTCGACGTCTGTCTTCTGCTTCTTCTCACGCGATTCGCGTAGCTCGTGGCGGGCTTTCTTCTTCGCGGCGCGCTGGGCGTCCTCGGCCTCCGCGACCTCGGTCTCGACATCGTTGAAGGAGCGACGCAGCACCGTGCCATTGAGGTGTGCCATCACCGCATCGACCGCCTCGGGACCTGGTTCGGACACGTCGGTCAGTAGTCCCGGGGGCCCGACGCGAATCGCATTCGAGATCTGGCTGAGGACGGAATCGGTCTCGTCGTCGTCGTCCGAGTCGAACAGTGAGCCGACCAGCACTCCTGCGGCGCCCCCGATCAGGACGCCGAGCGGTCCACCAAGGACGCCGATCAGCAGTCCGATCAGCCCGCCGCCGGCGGTTCCCTCGTAGCTGTCTTCGCCGAACTCATCCTTCTCCGCGATCGTGCCGTCCTGTTGGCGGGCGACGACGGCCGCGCCGTGGATGTCGATGTCACCTCGCGAATCGAGATCCTTCAAGCGGCTGAGTGCCTCGTAGGCACTGGCTTCCTCGGGGAACGTCACCGCGATCACGTTCCGCTGGTTGTATCCGTCGGCCATGGTTGATCCTTTCGTGTGGCTAGGGGTTGACAACTCGAATGTCGTTGGTGATGCCGATCACCCCGAAAACGTCGGCGACGTCGTTGTACGCCGCGTCGCTCTGGAACTGGTAGGAGACCTCACCGGTCAAAGTGACGAGGCCGTCGGTGACCTTTACCTCGATCAACTCGGCGGGGACATCGGGGTCCGAGGCGAGGGCCTGGAGCACAAACCCCCGGACCTCGGCATCTGCGCGCCCGTCGGGGTCCAGGATGCGCACCTCGATTTGATCGTCGACGATGTCGACGCTGGGAACCTTGCGGGCGTCCCGAACGGCCGCGAGCCGCTGGCCGAAGCTGCCGACGGTACCGCGGAGGGTGACCACGCCGTCCTCGCACAACACGGCGACCTCGGATGGGTGTGCAAGGCGCGAATCCTTGTCGAGCGCTTCCCGGACGGCGTCCTGGACGGAGGCTCTTGTGGGCATGTGTGCTCCTCTCTCTCTCTCTCTCTGCCTATTGGATTGCGTGGTTTTGGCGGGCGCGGGGATGGCTGCGGTTGGTCCACCAGTCGCGCAGAAGGATCTGAATCGCCGCTGCGATCGGGATCGCCAGCAGAGCCCCGAGGATCCCGAGCAGCGACGCGCCGGCGAGTACGGACACGATCGTGACGATCGGATTCACCCGGAGGGCCTTGCCGTATACGAGCGGTTGGATGACGTAGTCCTCGAACCGCTGCCAGACGATGATGAACGCGACCCACACGATCGTCGCGGTCGGGAAATCCACCGTCACGGTCGCCACGGCGACGACGATCGCGCCGAGCGTCGCGCCGACCAGGGGTATGAGGTCGAAGAAGCCGACGACGAATCCGAGCGACAGGGCGTAAGGCACGCCGAGAAGCGTGAGGACGATCCAGGTTGCCACCGTGGCCAGAACGCTGATCACGATGTTGCCGAGGACATAGTCTGCGACCGCGCGGTTGATGTCGATGATCAGCTGCCGGTAGCGCTTCTCCCGCGAGCCGGCGAGTCCGAGGCCGAGGTTCACGTACTGGCGGCCGTGGAGAATCAACAGGAACGAAATCGCGAGCACGGTGATCAGCTCCCCGATGAAGCTGGCCGCCTGCACCGTGACGTCCTTGAGTGGTCCGACCAGATGGCCCAAGATCTGTGGCAAGCGGCGGGCGTCCTCAACCAGCTTGGTCGTGATGTGATAGCGGTTGTCGTAGTGGCGGAAGGTCCCGTTCCGACGTAGCTCGGCCGCGTAATGGGGCGCGTTGCGCGACAGCTGCTCGACCTCCTTGACGAGACTCGGGACGACCACGTACCCGACGACCGCGACCCCGACGATCAGCAGCAGGTAGGTGATGAGGATGACGAGGGCCCGGGGCAGACGGGTCCGCGTGGTCATCGAGTCGACGAGCGGAAACAACGCGAGCGCGAGGAACAAGCTGATCCCGACCAGCCGGATCACCCCTCGGACGCGCCACGTGAGGTACAACACGATCGCGCAGACAGTCAGGATCAACACGGCGCGGACGATTCCGCCGAACGACGGCGTCGCGAGTCGGACCAAACGAGTGTCGTCCGGAGGGGTGACGACGGCCGGTGCGATCACGCGCGTCGTGAGCGGTGGCGTCGCCGCGAGCGCGGTCGTCACCGGCGGTGCCGTCGCCTTGTCGGCGTCCGGCGGTTCGGAGCTATTCGTCGGCTCGTCGCTCACGGCGTAGTCACGACGGTCAGACCCATCCGGCGACGGTCTGGACGAGGACGGTGGCCGACAGCACGGCGACGACCGAAACGCACACGGTCGCGACCGCCCGGAACACCCGTCCGTTGGCGGCCGCGCCGAGCACGGAGCGCCGATTGGCCAGGATCAGCACGTACGTCAGCAGCACCGGGGTGATGAACCCGTTGAGCACCTGGGCGTTGATCACAAGCTCGACGAGATTCCCGGGGAGAAGCGCGACCATCGCGCCGATCACCAATTGCGCCGTGAAGATCCCGTAGAACACGGGCGCCTCGCGGAACTTGCGCGACAGCGACCGCTCGACTCCGGCGGTCTCGGCGATCGCGTACGCACTCGAGAGTGGGACCACCGTCGCCGCGAGCACCGAGGCGCCGAGCAGCCCGACCGCGAACAATTGCGAGGCCGCCGCGCCGGCGACCGGGCGCAAAGCCGAAGCGGCCTGGCTGACCGAGCTCAGAGGTCCCGTGCCTCCGATCGCCGCGGCGGTGGCGATGATGATGAAGATCGAAACGACGTCCGAGAGGATTGCGCCGTTCACGGTGTCGATCCGCTCATTCCGGTAGGTGTCGGGTGTGACTCCCTTGTCGACGACGGCGGACGCGATGTAGAACTGCATGTAGGGCGTGATCGTCGTTCCGATCAGTGCGACCGCGAGCAGCAGGAATGCCTTCGTGTGCAGGAAATGGGGCCACACGAGGTTGCTGACGACCGTGCCCCAATGCGGGTGCGCGAGCACCGCGGCGATCGGATAGGCGATGAACACCAGTCCCATCGCGAGGAACACTCGCTCCGCCCGCGAGTAGTTACCGAACACGGTCACAGCCCAGATGGCCGCAAGTCCGACCGGCACCGCGATGTAACGCGAGACGCCGAACAGCTCCATCGAGGCCCCGATCCCCGCGAACTCGCTGACGGTCAAACCGGCATTGGCGATGAACAGGAGGACCATCGCGGCGGCGCCGCTACGGAGCGGGAACTGCTCGCGGATCAACGCGCCCAAACCCTCGCCCGTATACGCCCCGAGCCGGGAGCACATCTCCTGGACAACGACCAGGGCGACGGTCACCAGCACCATGAGGAACAGCGTCCGGTAGCCGAACTGCGAGCCCGCGCTGGCGTAGGTCAGGATGCCGCCGGCGTCGTTGCCGGCGTTCGCCGCGACCAGCCCGGGCCCGAGGATCGCGAGCAGCGGGAGCACCCGCCTGAGCCACGGCGGCAGCCGTGAGATGCGTCCGCCTTTCCGTACGGTTGGCGTATCGACTGCGGTCATGTCGAGTCTCGGTCGCTGCGGGTCTTGTAGGCGCGTAGGGCCGTCCGCACCTCGCTCGGGCTGAGTCGCTTCACGTCGCCCGCGGGGCCTCCGAGCTCGAGACCGGTACCGGCGCGGCCCGCCATGTCGGATCGCCGGCCCCGCGGTCGCGAGCCGTCCGCCCGCGCGGGAGCGAACGAAGCCATGTCTTGCCAGTCGATCACGTGTTGAGGGCGGATGCGACTGCGAAGAAAGCTCGGTCCGATTCGCCTCAGCAACGCCCCGAGTCCGACCTCGATCCCCAGCACCTCGATGCCGTCGTCGGTCTCGGCGAGGTAGACGTCGGCCGGGCGGACGACCTGCGTTCCCGATGAATCGACGACCTGGTGGTCGAGCACGTCCTGCGCAAGATCGACGTCGTCAGGGTGCCGTTCGACGGCGCGCGCATACGCCTTCGACGAGCGCAGGCGAACGGTCGCCGGCGGCCGCATCTCGATCCACCTGGCGCCGATCAGGACATCGCGTTTGCCGGTACGGACGACGATCGCTGTCATCCGCGGGTACGGCGCCCCCGCGGTCCACCGGACGACGACGTCGCGCAAACTGCCGATCGTGTTGCCGTCAGCGGCCTTGACGTCGCTGCCGAGCAATGCGGCGAGCGACAGCAGCGAGCCCTCGAGCTCGCGCGCGGCTAGCCGGTCTCGTGTCTGGCGTTGTCGCCGTTCTCGGATCTCGGCGAGTCGCCTGGAACGACTCGCCGAACTGCCGATCCGATCGCGCCCGGGGGTCCACGTCGGCTTGTTGAATCCCATGAGGACGAGCGTGGGCCGTCGCGGGACGCGACCCAGACGAATCGGGCGCTACAGGCATAACCGTTCGCGCATGGCACGCGGCCCGGACCCACCCCAAGCGGGTCAGGACAGTTCGAGCGGTGCCTGGGCGAGCCGAATGAGCCGCAGCGCCACTTGGAGCTCGCACACCCGTCGGTCGATTGGATGGGGCAGAAGCTCCTGCGCCGCCCGTATCCGGTTGCTGATCGTGTGCTCGTGAACGCCCAGGCGCCGAGCGGAGCGCGATGGGCTCATGTTCTCCTCGAGGTACACGCGGAGCGTCGCGCTGAGCCGCCGGAAGTGATCGTCGTCCGTCGCCAACGCACCGAGCTCGGCGGCCACGAACTCGCGAGCTTGATCGAGGTCGACGCTTGCCAGCGCCGCGAGCGCGACGTGCTCATACTCGGTGATCGATCCCGGTCGCTGCTCGGTGAGGCGCGCGACGCGGCGAGCGAAAAAAGCTTCGCGGTGGCTTCGGGCGAACCCGGCTACTCCGTACGCGCGAGTCCCGAAAGCCACCAGGACAGTGGGAAAGGCCTGAACATCGAGATACGCCGAATCGAGCGTCATCGCCTCGCCATCGCCGCGCGATCCGATCCACCCGGCCACGCACAGTCGGGCCCTCGGGACGATGAGCGGGGCCGTCGCGCCGAGGGAACCGAGGAGCTGTAAGGCCGCGCGCTCGAGGGTCGCCAACGCGGCATCGAGCCGCTCACCCGTGTCCTCGCTCCACACGACGACCGCGCGATGATTCTGCTCGAGCTCGTAGCCAAGGCGGCGGCTGGCCCGCTCGACCTCGGTCGTGTCGCCGTCGAGCAGGGCATCGACCACCTGGGCCCGGACTGCGGCCGCGCTGCGGACCCACCGCTCGCGCTCCTCGCCGTAGCCGCGGACGAGCCCGGCGCTGAGCGCCTCCACGAAGTCGAAGGTCCAGCTTGCGCCCAGCTCGATCGCCTCGGCGAGCTGGTCCGGATCCTCGATTTCCGCCCGCGCCCTCTCGCACCACCTCCGGAAGAAGGTCGCTTGGCCGATGTGGTAGGCACGCAGCAACGAGTCGAGCGGCAGGCCGCGGCGGACGAACTCCCAGGCGTAGTCGACCGCTGCCGGCGGCAGGACGGCGTCTCGTGGTGAGCGACGGCTGCGTGTGAGGTCGACGAGCAGCCGCAATACCCCGTCGGTGCTGGCGTATGTACTGGCGCGGAGCTCGGGATCCGCGTCGACGTCGCCGAGCTCGGCGTGGATCGCGTCCGTGATGTCCTGCGTCACCGAACGCAGCCACTCGGGGTCCTTGGTGAAATGGAGGACGAGCTCGCGCATCCGCCCCTGCGAGTCCATCGGCGGAGCCTAGTACGCGGTCGGTCGAAGACGGGGATAGCGTGAATCGCCCCATGTGAATGGCTGCAAGCGCCAATCCGGCGACCGCACATTCAGTAGCTGGCCACATGCGAGCGGCTCGGGCGAGCCGTAGGGTCTTATTCGATGTCTCCCAGCTGCAACGGAGGTCGCGATGAGCGCCATACTGATCTCGGACGCGATGTCCGTTGAGGGGATGAGTGTCGACCGGGCCGTGCGGCGTGTCGTAGTCGCCGACGATGACGTCCTGCTCCGGGCCGGGCTTGCCGGGCTTCTGGAACGGTCGGGATTCGAGATCGCGGGCCAGGCCGGTGACGCGGAGGAGCTTCTGGCGGTCGTCCGGCGGGAGCTACCCGACCTCGCGATCATCGACATTCGAATGCCGCCCAACCAGGAGTACGAAGGCCTCGAGGCGGCTCGCGTGATCAAGCGCGAGCTTCCCTCGATCGCGATCCTCGTGCTGTCTGCGCACGTCGAAGTCGCCGAGGCGATGGAGCTGCTGGCCGGGGGCCGGCGGGTCGGGTATGTGCTGAAGAGCCGCGTCGCCAAGGTTCAGGACTTCATCGAGACGGTCGATCGCGTGGTCGAGGGTGGCTCGGTCGTCGATCCGGTGCTCGTGCAAGAGCTCGTGAACGTCCGGCATCGAGAGGACCGGCTGCACGGTTTGACTCGGCGCGAGCGGGAGGTCCTCGAGCTGATGGCCGGGGGAGCTTCGAACGCGGGAATTGCGCGGCGCCTGTTCGTCACGGAGGGCACGGTGGAGAAGCATGTTCGGAGCATCCTCGCGAAGCTGCGCCTGCCGGAGACGGCGGACGACCATCGTCGGGTCCTGGCCGTTCTCACGTACCTGAACTCGCGCTGAGCTGTCGGGTTAGCGTTCTCCGCCGCGGATCGGCACGACAGCGGAGATCGTCGTACCGGCGGCGGGCCGGCTGTCGATCTCGACCTTGCCGCCAAGCGCCGCCACCCGGTCGATAAGTCCAGTGAGACCGCTTCCGGCGTTCGGGTCCGCGCCGCCGACCCCATCGTCGGAGATCGTCGCTCGGATCCTGTCGGCCTCGGCGACCACGCGGATCGAAATCTCACTTGCGCCCGAGTGCTTCGCGGCGTTCGTCAGCGCCTCGGACACCACGTAGTAGACGCCGATTTCCAAGGGAGCGGGCTGGCGCTCGAGTTCGACCGGACCGTCCGCGAGCTTCGCGCCGGGGCTCGCGTGACGGCGTCGCTGGACGAGCCGGTCGGCGAGAACGCGGTGCAGCTTCGCGAGATCATCGCTGATGAGAACGCGATCGATCCGTCGCAATGCGCGATCGCGCGTGAGGAGCGAGGCGCGGTAGGAGAGATGCTGCGCTTGCTGCCGGCGCGTCACCGAGAGGTGATGGAACGACGCTACGGCTTCGGTCGCGCGCGTGAGCAGAGCCACGCGGAGATCGGCCGGAGGCTCGGGTTCGGCCAGGAATGGAGCCGGCAGCTCGAGCGCGAGGCGCTTCATCGGCTGCGTGCGGTCGCCGAGGCGTCGGCGAGCCGTTGCGCCGCTCAAGCGGCGTGACGGGCGCTCGGGCGCGCTAAACGGTGATCCAGCTGGTCTCGACCGGCGGACCGCTCTGGCCGTTCGCCCCCAGAACCCGAAGTCGGATCGGGCCCCCGCCCGGCAAGCGCACCCGGAAGCGGCCGAGGCGATCGGCCTCGGACGAGCGGGGCGCGTCGGCCAGCGTCTGGATCTCGATCGTCGCGGGAGACGGGGGTGAGAGCTGTCCGAGCAGCGTCCGCTCCGGATCGTCCACGAGGACCTCGATGTCGATCGTGAGCCCGGTCGCGCTGAAAGTCACCGCTCGCGCCGGAGCATCGCCGCCTCGGGCCCCGGCGAACGCCTCCTCTTCGAGCGCCGAATCGCTGAGAAGCTCGGCGAGGTCGGCGTCGAGGCGTCGCCACCCGAGAGATGCCTTGGCCGTCTCGATGACCAACGGCGGAACCGGATCGACATCGGTAAAAAGACCTCGCAGCTCGACCATCAGCATTTCGTCCGGATCAATGTCCTCGCTCATAAACCGCGCCTATCCGATCCCAAACGCGGCTAGTTCCGGGGTACGGCGGAGCTGGTCGAGACAGCGGGCCCGGGTCGGCCCGATGGCGCCGATCGCCATCCCGGTTGCCGATGCGATCTCGTCGTAGCTGAACGACTCCGGGGCCGCCAGCAGGCGCAGCAACGCCTGGCAGCGCTCGTTGATCCTGGCGAACGCCCGGCGGACGGCGGCGTTGCGCTCGCTGGCGATCACACGCTGCTCGGCGCGATCGTCCAAGGGCGCCTCGAACAGGGAGTCGTCACCGGTCGGAGCTTCGCGGCTATGCAGGCGTATGAGGCGCAGGCACTCACGCCGCGCGGTCGTGGCCAGCCAGGCGCCGAGGCGCTCAGGATCGTTGATCCGATCGAGGTTCTCGACCAGCCGCAGCCACGTGGTTTGGGCGACGTCGGCCGCCTCGGCCGGCGCGAGCCGATGGGCGCGCGCAGTCGCCCATACGAGGCCCGCGAACCGATCGACGATCGCTCCCCAGGCAGCCTCGTCACCCTCGTTGGCGGCGCTTATCAAGGCTTCCAGGCTTGGCGTGGTGACGATTATGTCCGACTCCTAGCGCGTGTGCAGGTAAGGAAGAGACACGCCCGGAGATCCGGACAGGGTGGCGTCGGTGACAGCTGCGCTCTTGCCAGCCGCTATCAGCTGTTCCGCGACGTCCGCCGGTGGCGCGGCGCGGTCGCCCGCGGCGAACTCGGCGGCGATCGCTGCCGACACCTTCGGCGCGGAGAAGGATGTTCCATCCCACCTCGCCCATCCGCGGAAATGCTCGATCTCGTCGGGCGACTCTCCCTCGACCGGACCATCCCAGTGCACGAAGGTCGAGTAGACGTAGTCGCCGCGGGCGCAGCAATCGCACCAATCTCCCCAGTTCGAGAACCACGCCCGGCCGTTTCCGCGACGGTTCGTCGATGCGACGCCTATCACCTCTGGGTGCGCCGCCGGCCAGTACCTGCGGGTGGACCGCTCGTTGCCGGCCGGCGCGACGACCGCGACGCGTCCCCCGTGCGGGGCGTGCGAGGCGCGGAGCTCCTCCATGACGGCCGCGAACACGACCGACGGGTAGTCGTCGAGCGTTGGGAAGGCGAAGCCGCACTGAATCACGTCGGTGTCGCAGCGGCGGAGCATCGCGTGGGCGATCGCGACCTCGGTCTCGAACAGCCCCAACTGCTTGCGGCGGGTCAGAGGTCCGATCTCGACCTCCTGGTTGCGGAGCCCGACGACTTCGAGCCGCGTGCGCGGAGCGATGTTCGAGATCAGCCCGGCGATGAACGTGCCGTGCCCGGAGATGCCGTCGAGCTGGCCGGCCGAATCGGTGTACAGGCCGTCGGGCCTGTCGTGCTTCCAGGTTCCGATCGTGGTGTCGAGCCACTGACCCTGGACGACGGTCACGCGATCGTCGAGGTTGCGGTGCGACGGATCGAGCTGATCCGGGTCGACCCAGACGTATCCACTGTCCAGGATCGTGACCTTGGCGGCAGCCTCGCCACTCGGAGGCTGGACGAACAGCTCGTCCGGTTCCGCGGCGGGCGTCGGCGGGGCGGCTGGGCAGCCACCGGCCGACGGGCACAGAATTGGCGCGTGGTGGGGTGAGATCGCCGGCAGGACCAGCTCATCGCCGCGGTGCGTGCGGACTCGCTCGTCCTCTGCGAGCGCGCGAAGCCGCCGCGACTCGTCGAGCGAGTTGCGAGTGTCGGGTTCCTTCAGGCGCCAGATCTCCACCTGGCTGAGCGGGCCGTCCGGGTCGGGCTTGTAGTCCGGGTCGACCTTTCTCCCCTGTTGGCGGTCCGAACGCACCAGCTTCGTCCGGGGCCCCAGCATCGTGGCGAGATTCCCAACGGGCTCGGCGACCTGCTCGAGCGCCTTGCTGGCCGAAGCGCTCAGCGAGCCAGGGCGCACGACGAGCTCCGCGTGGACCGCGATGACAACGGCGTCGTCGGTGTGCTCGTGGGTGAGGCTCTGGACATCCAGCACGCGCTCGGCGATCCGGCTGAGCGCGCCCTTCTCGACCGGCGTCACCGTCCTCGGGCTCACGGGCGATCCTTTCCTACGTGCGTGGGTGGGGGCAATCCTATGAATATTGAGAGCACGTCGTAGGCGTCCTGATACATCTATCCGCATGACAGTCGCTGTTGGTGGGGACGACGCGCTGGAGCTCGCGCGGGCCGCGTTCGACCTGGTCGAGGCGGACGCGTCGGCGGCCGCGCTGCTGGCAGAGCGCGCCGTCCGGGCCGCCCGGCGGCAGAGGCATCCGGAGGCCGAGGTCGCGGCGCTCCACGCGCTCAGCTTCGCTCAGCACGAGCTCGGCGACCCGCGGGCTATCCGGACGATCCGCCGTGCCGTCCGGTCCGGCGAACGTAACGGCTTGACGCAGCGGACCGCGCTCGCTCGCCGCCGGCTCGCGATGGACCTCGCCAGCCGAGGTGCGATCACAGCGGCTCTGCGAGAGCTCCAGCTGGCGTATTCGGCGCTGGACCCGCACGAGCAGGCCCGGTCCGAGGTCTTCCGTATCGGGATTCTCTGGTACGCCGGAATGAACACCGAACCGCTCGCCGGGACAGATCGGGCGCTCGCCGTGCTGCGCCGGCGAGGAGACGCCTTCTGGGAAGCGCAACTGCTTCGAAACAGGGGCGGGTTCCTCTCGGAGCGGGGCCAGACGGTCGCGGCGGAACGGGATCTGATGCGCGCTCGCGAGCTGTTCGCCGACCTCGGTGCGACGGCGGCAGCCTTTGCGACGGAGACCGAGCTGGCCCGGAACGCCCTGATCCAGGGTGACCTACCCGGCTGTCTGAAGCGGCTCGACGCGATCGACGCACGCGACGTCTCGCCGAGGATCGCCGCCGAGCTCTCACTGCTGAGGGCACAGGCCACCGCGTCAGCTCGCCTTCGGAGCGAGTCGCTGCAGTCACTGGGTGAGGCGCAGGCTATGTGGAAGCTGTCGGGGCGCGACGACCACGGTGGCCGCCTGGAAACGATCCGCCTGATGCTGCTGGCCGGCGACGCGACCGGAGCGCGGACGCTCGCGCTGCAAACCCAGCGATCGTTTGCCTCCCAGGGACGCCACTTGTACGGCGCCCGCGCGGTCGTCCTCGCGTTGGCGGCCGCGATCGCTGCCGGGGCGGTGCGTCCATCGGGTCTGCGCTCAGGACGGCGAGCCGCCGCGATCCTCGCCGGCGCCGGCTGGCACGGAGAGGCGCGGCGCGCTCAGCTGATGGTCGCGCGGGCCGCGATCCAGCTCGGCTCGCCAGAGGTGGCCCGGCGGGAGCTCGCCGGCTGCTCGGTACTGCTGCGCCGGGGCCCGCTTGCCGACCGGATCGAGGCCTGGCACGTCGAGGCGCTGCTGCGACTCCGGCGCGGTGATCGCGCCGGCGCGCAGCGTGCCCTCCGGACCGGTCTGGGGTTGCTCGACGGCTACCGCGAGACGCTCGGCGCATCGGATCTCCGCGCCACTGCCTCGGAGATCGGCGCCGAACTGGCCGAGCTCGGCCTGCGCACGGCGCTCGCGGGCGCGGACATGGACGCGATGCTCGCGTGGGCGGATCGACTGCGCGGGAGCGCGCTCCGGTTGCCGCCGGTAACGCCGCCCGACAGCTCCGAGCTCCGGGACCGCGCCGCCGAGCTGCGTCGGGTCAGCGCCGAGATCTGGCGGGCCGAGCGAAGCAGGCGCACGACCCGGACGCTGCTGGCTCGCCAGGTCGCCCTCGAGGGCTCCATCCGCCAACTGTCGCGCCACGCGGCCGGCGGACCGGCCCCGGGAAGCGCTCCACCCGGCCGGCGTGAGCTCAGCCGAGCGCTCGGTGGCGCGGCGCTAATCGAGCTGGTCGAGCTCGACGGGACCCTCACCGCGCTGACCTTGACGGACGCGCGCGTGACGCGCGAGGACCTCGGTTCGGTGCAGCCAGTCACCGAAGAGCTCGAATGGTTGCGGTTCGCGCTCGTTCGGCTGGCTCGGCGCGGCCACGGCGCCGCACAGCGGGCCACGATGCGGCAAGGCGCCGAGGCATCGGCTGAGAGACTCGGCGAGCTACTGGTCGAGCCGCTTGCCGAGCGTGTCGCCCGGCGGCCCCTGGTGATCGTGCCCACCGGCGCGCTCCACGGCATGCCCTGGGCGATGCTTCCACAGTTGCGGGGCCGTCCGATCGTGGTCGCGCCCTCGGCGGCCACGTGGTCGGCGCTCCAAGCGCCGCGATGGTCGGCGCTCAAGGCGCCGCGAGGGTCGGCGCTGAAGACTCCGCGCGCGCCGCGCGAAAGCGAGGTCGTGCTGGTCGCGGGACCACGTCTCCGGCACGCGAAGGCCGAGCTCGCCGCGGTCGCCGGGCTCTACTCCAACACCGTCACGCTGGCCGGCAAGGACGCGACCGTGGCGGCCGTGATGGAGGCGCTCGCCGGCGCGACGGTCGCACACCTGGCCTGTCACGGCCACTTCCGCACCGACAGCCCGCTGTTCTCTTCGCTCGAGCTCGCTGATGGTCCGCTGAACGCCTACGAGCTACAGCGCCTCCGGCGGCCAC
>Ga0070765_100000818_pt1 | contig 18413 bp, 20 predicted proteins | sample HubBroMetageWFT5_FD_71516 | JGI IMG/M metagenome (GOLD analysis project Ga0070765, IMG submission 71516) | Warmed and freeze-thawed soil microbial communities from the Hubbard Brook experimental Forest, New Hampshire - Hubbard Brook CCASE Soil... | ecosystem: Environmental > Terrestrial > Soil... | reverse complement strand
TCGCGCCATGAGCAACTTCGGATTCCTTCATCTGCGCGTGGTGAATCCTTACGAGGCGGCATTTCGCGAGGCGCGGTCTGCCGTCGGGGCCTCGGCCCTGCTGGCGAGCGCGGAAGAATATAAAAGTGTGGCCGAAGCCGTAGCGGACTGCACGCTCGTCGTGGGAACCACGGCGGTGCGTCATCGAGAATTGCAGCATCCGCTCCGGCGTCTGGAATTTGGCGCGCGCCTCATCCGCAAGCAACTGGGATCGAACCGGATCGCACTGTTGTTCGGCTCCGAGAAGTTTGGACTCTCAAACGCCGTCCTTAGTCACTGTCACTGGCTGATGCGTATCCCGACCTGCGAAGAAAACATCTCGATGAACCTGGGCCAGGCGGTGGCGGTTTGTCTCTACGAGTTGGTGCGCGACGCGAAGGCGACGCGGAAAATAGAGAAAGTGGAGAGTGCGACAGCCGACCAACTCGAGCGCATCACGACGACCCTGCTCGAAGCGATGCGCGGCAGCGGCTATCTGGACCGGCGTCCCATTGCCGACGTAGAAGAAAGGATGCGCCGCTTGGTCCGCCGCCTCAACTTGCCCGCGCGCGACGCCGTGGTCTGGCTCGGCATTCTGCGGCAGATCGTGTGGAAGCTGCAGTCCGGGAAACCGCCGGTTGGCTGATTATTTCCGCTCGCGTTATCGTATAAGCGCTTCGTGGATGTGGGGAGGGAACTTTGCGGAAAGTGGTTGCTGCATTCTTTGCGTTTGGATTAATGTTGCTGACTTTGCTGTCCTGCCAGCCGAAGAATGACATCACGCAAGACGAGCTTGTCCGCCGCACCCAGGAGCTCTTCGATTCGGTTGCTGCGGGTGAACAGACTCCCTGGAAAAAATACTTTGCCGACGATTGCCTGTACTTTGACGAAAAAGGCAGGAACATGAATAAGGTGGCGCTTGTGGCCGATATCACTCCCTTGCCAGCCGGCTATTCGGGGAACATCAAGATCGGAAAAGTACAGAGCCATATCGACCGCCATGTGGCGATCCTCAGCTACGACATGGACGAAACAGAAACGATTTACGGACAAAACATGAGGGCGCGTTACCACGCTACCGACACGTGGATGCAACGCAATGGGCAATGGCAAATCGTTGCCGGTCAAGTTCTGCGGTACTACGAAGACCCTTCGCCGGGAAAGGCCGATAGTGCCAAGTTCGCCGAGTATGTGGGAACCTACGAACTCTCCCCCGGGAACACGCTGATGATTTCGACCGACGGGAAGCTCCTTTACCGCCAGCGCGGTGATCGGCCAAAGGATATTCTCATTCCGGAAGCGACGGACACATTCTTTCGCAAGGGGGTTGAAGGCCGCATCCTCTTTCGCCGTGCCGATAAGGATAAAGTGGATGCGCTGATTGACCGCCGAAATAACGAAGATGTGGTTTGGAAACGCGTTAAATAGCGGGCAAGAAATCTTGGAGAGCGAGAGGTGCGGTTCATGATCTTCGGTGCACATGTCATTCTGTACAGCAAAGACGCGGACGCGGATCGCGCATTCTTTCGGGAAATCCTCGGGTTCAAGTCTGTCGATGCGGGCCACGGATGGCTCATTTTTGCTCTGCCTCCGGCGGAGGCTGCGGTCCATCCCGACGAAAAGAATGATCGGCACGAACTGTATTTCATGTGTAACGATCTCAAGGCCGAGATGTCCGCGCTTAAGAAGAAAGGCGTGGCATGTTCCGACATTCACAATGAGCGATGGGGTTCGATTACCAAGATCAGTCTTCCCGGCGGGGGCCAAATCGGCTTGTACCAGCCCAAGCATCCCACTGCGCTGGCTTCAGCGTCCAAATGACTGATGGATTTTTCTAAGATCGACCTCGGCTTCGCAGGCGTTCGCCCGTCGGTTCAGGTGCGGGCCTGTGGGATGAATAAGATCCAAGCGCACCTCCCCGGTTTTTGGCGGGTCAACTTGACGGAACGCCGACAGGGATGTAGTATTCGAACCAAGTTTGCTCTTTGGAGCAGACCTTGGATTTCATGAAGAGTGGCTGAGGGACGAGCCCTGAGAAGCCACGACAACCGGATCGGGAGCCATCTCCCGGTCGTCTGGTGTCAACTCTCACCCGGAAACGGGGGACATGAGATTCGGGGTGCCCGCAGTTCAGCATCTCGTTTTTTCCTCCCCTTTTTAGTTTCCGGTATAGAGGTTCTCGGTCTTAGGCAATTTTCTAAGGCTTGTCCCCCGGCTCCGGAAAGCGAGTTAGCTGATGAGTGCTGCTGCGAGGGTTTTAACGGGAGGGACTTCTGGCGTTGAGGCGAATTTTTCAACGAATTACGAGTTGCGCTGCCGGGAGTGCCGCAAGAGTTGGGGAAACCAGCCGCGATCGATCTGCGACGACTGTTTTTCTCCGCTGGAAATTTTCTACGATTACGACGCTGTGCGCGGCCGGTTTACCCGCGAGCGCATCGCCAGCCGTGCACCCGACATGTGGCGATACGCCGAGTTGCTGCCGCTGCCGCCGCATTACCGGCCAAGTTTGCCCGTTGGTTTTACGCCTCTGCTTAGAGCGCCGCGGTTGGCAACGGACCTGGGGGCGAAGAATCTTTTTATTAAGAACGATGCTGTCTGTTTGCCTACCCTCAGCTTCAAGGACCGCGTGGTTGCGGTTGCGCTGGCACAGGCGCGCAGCTTCGGCTTCGACACGGTCGCGTGTTCCTCAACTGGGAACCTGGCAAATTCCGTGGCAGCGCAGGCGGCGCGAAACGGATTCAAAGCCTGGATTTTTGTTCCAGCCGATCTCGAGCCCGCAAAAATTATGGGCACGCAGGTTTTCGGCGCCAGGCTGGTTCGCATCGCCGGCAGCTATGACCAGGTGAATCGTTTGTGCTCACAGATTGCGGATGAGCATCGCTGGGGATTTGTGAACGTGAATCTGCGTCCTTACTACGCAGAAGGTTCGAAGACGGTGGGCTTTGAAATCGCCGAGCAGTTGGGCTGGCGGTTGCCGGACAACGTAGTCGTGCCCATGGCTGGAGGATCGCTGATCACGAAGATCAAAAAGGCGTTCGACGAATTGATTGAACTGGGGTTGGTCGATGCGCACCCGGTAAAGTTTTTCGGGGCGCAGGCGACCGGGTGCTCGCCGATTTCGAGTGCAGTAAAGAGTGGAAATGCCGATATAGAGCCTCAGAAGCCGGCGACGCTGGCACGATCACTGGCGATTGGCAATCCGGCTGACGGGCATTATGCGATTAAGGCCATTACAAAAAGCGGGGGATGGGCGGAGGATGTTTCCGATGCCGAAATGATCGAGTCCATCCAGCTTTTGGCGGAGACGGAAGGCGTCTTCACCGAGACCGCGGGCGGAGTGACCACGGGATGCGCGCGCAAACTTTACCGGCAGGGACGCATTGCGCCGGATGAAACCACCGTACTGTGCATCACTGGCAATGGCCTGAAGACGACCGACGTGCTCGCCGGCAAATACGAAACGGAAGAGGCGATTCGGCCGAAACTCGCGGAGTTCGAGACATATTTACAGAGAACGCTGAACCTGGAAGAGTTTTCGGAAATCGTGGAGGCCCTGCGATGACAGTCACCGTACAGATTCCGACGGCGCTGCGCCGCCTGACCGCAGGCACCGGGCAGGTTCAATGTTCGGCGGCTAACTTGAGTGAACTGTTTTCAGCGCTCGATCAGCAGTTTCCGGATTTGAAGGCGCATTTGCGGGATGAAGCGGGCGAGATTCGGCGCTTCCTGAACGTGTATGTCAATGAGGAAGACATTCGATTCCTGGGCGGGAATACTTACTCTTTCCAGGACGGGGACGAGGTTTTGCTGGTGCCGTCGATTGCGGGCGGCCTAGCGTAATGCGATGGAGGTCCGGGCGTCTCCGCCCGGCCCAAGCTGCCGGGAGCTCAGTTCATCGGCGCAATGGAAGTTTGACCATGAATCGTAAATTGAAAATCGGATTGCTGGGTTGCGGAACCGTTGGCCGCGGCCTAGTGGAGTTGGTGGGCCGGAATGAGGCGCTGATTCGGCAGCGCTCCGGCGTCGAGTTGCGCATCACGAAAATCCTGGTGCGCGATCTGGAGAAAGAGCGGCACGGAGTGGATCGCGCTCTTCTCACCACGCAGCCGGACAAAGTGCTGAATAATGGCTGCGATCTGGTGGTGGAACTGGTCGGGGGGATCGAGCCGGCGCGAAGTTTTATCGAGCAATCGCTGGCCCACGGGAAACACGTCGTAACCGCGAACAAGGCGCTGCTCGCGCTGGATGGCTTCAGTTTGATGAAGACGGCTAAGGTGAAGAAAGTCCGCCTGGGATTTGAAGCCAGCGTTTGCGGCGGTATTCCGATTATCCGGGCGTTGCGGGATGGCCTAGTCGGAAATAATATTCAGAGACTCAGCGGGATTCTGAATGGCACCTGCAACTACATCCTGACGCGCATGACGGAAGATCGGGTCGAGTTCGAGGATGCCCTTCGCGAGGCACAGGTTAAGGGTTTTGCGGAAGCCGATCCAACCCTTGACATCGATGGCCATGACGCGGCGCAGAAGCTGAAAATCCTAACCGAACTCGCTTTTAGCGCCCAAGTGGACGCCGATGCCGTTCAGGTAGAGGGCATTCGCGACATAGCCGCCGATGACGTGCAGGCGGCCCGGGAGTTCGGTTTCGTGATCAAGCATGTGGCGACCGCGGAACTGAGCGAGAATGCAGTTTCGCTCGGTTGCGCTCCGGTTCTGCTGCCTATGTCGCATCAGTTGGCCAGAATTCGCGACGAGAATAACGCCGTGCTGGTTCGCGGCGATGCCGTGGGCGAGATGCTTTTTTCGGGCAAGGGAGCGGGTTCTCTGCCCAGCGCCAGTGCGGTGCTTTCTGACGTGGTCGACATCGCTTGCCACAAGGGTGGATTTTCCATGAGTCCGGGCGGCCGGGTCAGCGCTACGACGCGCGATTGCGAGAGCCGCCACTATCTTCGCTTCACCGTGGGCGATCCTAGCGCGATTGGACCGATCACAACCATCTTGGAGCGAAACCGGGCTGGAGTCGCTCGGGCTGCCGCGGTATGGGCGCGAAGTGATTCCGCCAGGCACCAGGTTCGAGTGCTTACGAATTCCGTCTCCCGCAGGACGGTCGAAGCTTCACTGCAGGACATTGCCCGGTCGGGTATTGAAAATGGCAAACGCCTGATTTTGCGGGTGGCGGATTAAGCGATCCTGAGCCGCATTCCAGACCTGCGACACCCTGCCGGAAACCGACCGTTGCTTATCCTGTCATTGCGGTCGAAGTAAGAGATCCCCGCATGCGCGGTGTACTTCCCGGGAAATCCGAGCAAGCGCCGCGGAACAGCTCCTTTCGTCACTCATCCCGTTTGCATCTTCCTCGTTTTATTTGGTATAATCTAACTAACTAGTTAATTAAGCAAATGAAGGTCATTGTCTCCAAATCGCGCCTGGGGTCTCGCGGACGTCCAGAGCAAAGCCGCGCTGCCATTCTGCAGGCGGCGGTGCGGGAGTTCGCCCGCGAGGGCGTCGCCGGGGCCAGAACAGACGCCATTGCCCGCGCGGCCAAGGTGAATAAAGCTCTCCTCTACTACTACTTCAAAGACAAAGAGGCACTGTACGGCGCGGTGCTGGATCAGGTCTTTGCAGGCTTGATGGCGCACGTGGGCGAAGTGTTGTCCCGCGATCTCCCACCCCGCGAGAAGATTATTGCCTACGCCGGCGCGCACTTCGATTATGTCGCGAGCCATCCTCTGTACCCCCGAATCGTGCAGGGCGAAATGATGGGCGCGGGCCGGGGCAGAGCGAACCATTTGGAGCGGATCGTGAAACAGTATTTCCGCCCGCTCTTTGGACGCGTAGCCAAAGTTCTTGAGGCAGGACGGGCAACGGGTGAATTTCGGCCAGTTGATCCGCTCCATTTTGTTCCTTCCATGATCGCGGTGATTGTCTTTTATTTCACCAACGCGCCGGCGATGCGTCTTATGACGGGGAAAGATCCAATGTCCCCGGAGCGAGTGGCAGCGCGCCGGGCGGCGGTACTGGATTTAATTTCAGCCGCGTTGTTTCGGCCTACGGACGAAAAGTCCCGAGGAGCACGACGGTGAGCGTACGCAATAAATTCCTCATTATTCTCGGCGTGATTTTCAGCATATCGCTGACCTACTTCTTGTTGTCCACACCGAGCAACAGGGATCTGATTTTGATTGGTACGGTGGATTCCAACCAGGTAATCGTAAGCCCGCAGATCGAAGGGCGGCTGGCGAAGCTACTGGTTGACGAAGGCACCCAGGTAAAGCAGGGCGATTTGATCGCGGCTCTTGATCCGTCGGAATTGGAGGCGGAAGAGCGTGCGGCTGCCGCGACCATCGACAGTTTGAAATCCAAAGTCGCTGAGACTCAGTCCACGCTGCAGGCGATGCAGGGATCAACCTCGAGCAGTGTGGTCAATGCACAGGCGCGGCTACAGTCCACGCGTGCGCAATTGCTTCAGGCTGAAGCCACGCTGCAGCGCACCGAGAGCGACAGCCGCCGCATGATTGAACTGGCGAAAGAGGGTGTGGCGTCAGATCAGGATCGGGTGCAGGCAGAGAGTAACCTGGCGGCGCAGAATGCGCTCGTGCAATCGCTGAAGGAGCAAGTAAGCGCGGCTGAGGCCGACCTGAACACGGCCATCGCGAATACTCACCAGGCGCATGCCGCGCAGAGTACGGTCGAATCCACCCGCGCGCAAGTTGCTAATGCGGAAAGCATGCTGAAGGAAGCTGAAGTTCGTTTAGGTTACACCAAGATTTATGCGCCGGTTACTGGCACGGTCTCCGTGCGCGCCGCGCGCGAAGGGGAAGTGTTGAATGCGGGGCAGGCGATCGTGACCATCGTCGACCTCGGTGATACCTGGGTGCGCGCCGCGATTCCTGAGACTGACGCCGATCACATTGGCCTGGGAGACACGCTGCGAGTGCGACTGCCGGGTGGGACGATTACTTCGGGCAAAGTTTTTTTTAAATCGGCGGAAGCGGACTTTGCCACCCAGCGAGATGTTGGCCGGCTCAAGCGTGATATCCGGACCATCGTGCTCAAAGTTCGGCTCGACAATCCCAAAGGCGCATATGTTCCGGGCATGACTGCGGAAGTGCTGGTCTCGCCGGATCAACTTAAGGGAACGCCACGAGAGAATGTTTCGGCGGAACGGCGCCCATGATCACCGATCTCAATGGTCACAGCGGGCCCGATGGAAATCTTCCGAGCAATGGGCACGGGCCGGCTGGTGATGACGCTGTGGCGAATGCCATCGAAGTGGACCACATCGTCAAGAAATATGGCGATTTCACAGCCGTCGATAACGTTTCCTTCAATGTGAAGGAGGAAGAGATTTTCGGTTTGCTGGGACCGAATGGAGCGGGCAAGTCCACCTTGATACGGATGATGACCACGCTGATTCCTATCACGGCGGGGAGCGCCCGTATTGCTGGGCACGATGTGCAGGCGGATCCAGACGCCGTGCGACGGGCGATTGGCGTAATTCCGCAGGCGCTGACCAGTGATCTTGATCTCACGATCGAGGAAAATCTCAACATCTACGCCAAGCTCTACGACGTTCCCGCAAAAAAGCGAAAAACCGCGATTGACGAATTGCTGGAACTCGTGGATCTGACAAAGTGGCGCTCAGCCCAAACCAAAACCTTGTCCGGCGGCATGCGGCGACGGCTGGAGATTGCCCGCGGACTGGTGCACAGTCCGCGAATTTTTTTCCTCGACGAACCTACGACCGGGCTCGATCCCGTGTCTCGCGTTGCAGTCTGGGAGATGCTGACCAATATCAAGAGCCATCGCCAGCTCACTATCCTGATCACAACGCATTACATGGACGAAGCTGATCGCCTGTGTGACCGCATCGCCATCGTGGATCATGGCAAACTGGTTGCGCTCGATACGCCGCCAGCCTTGAAGGCAAGCGTGCCGGGATCAAACGTGATTGAGGCCCAGTTCGACAACGCTCCCCCGGATTGGGAAGACCGTTTGAAGAAGCTGAATGCGGTGACATCGGTGCAGCATGAGGGCGCCGGTATGTATCGCGTACTCACCGGGGACGGCTCGCGGACGACAACTGAACTTGTGGAAGCGGCGGTGCATGCCGGGGTCAAAATTCACTCACTGTCCGTACAAAACACCACGCTGGACGACGTGTTTGTCCACTACACCGGGCGGCAGTTGCGCGATGAACTGGTAAAGGCGCATGCCTTCACCATGCCCCAGAGACCAGGATTGCAGCCATGAATCACATTCTCGCTATTGTCGAACGCGAAATGCGCAAGTTCTTTCGCTCTCCGGCGCTCATGATGGCGTCGATGATTTTTCCGCTAGTGCAGCTCATTGTGCTGGGCAATGCCTTCGGCGGAAAGATTCGTGACGCGAAGCTGGGCCTGGTCGATCAGGATGGAGGCACGCAGGCACTCAAGATTCGTGAAGCATTTGATTCGGTTCGCGCCAACATGCGAACCTTTGAACCGATCTACTACAACGATCCCAAGACCGCGATGGACGACGTCCGCAATGGCAAGATCCAGGGCGCCGTCATTATCCCGCCTCAATATTCGCGCCGGGTCTACGAGCAGGATCAGCCGCGCATTGCGCTGGTGGTCGACAATAGCGACAATTTCATGAGTTCGACGCTCGAGGACGAACTCACCAGCATAACCAACGCACTCAATCAGCCTGCGGTCGAGCCGCGCATCCTGCAGCAGACCGTGCTACAGATAGTCGAGCTTTATCCGTATATCGAATATATGAAGTATCTTCTGCCGGGATCGATCACGCTGGCGATGTTTGTTTCCGTGATGATCGGCGGCGGCATGCTCTACATCGACGACAAGGCGCGCGGGGTGCACGAAGGATACTTGGTCACGCCCATCACCAAGACCGAACTGGTTTTTGGGCTGAATGCAGCGGGCGCGATCAAGGCGGTAATGACCGGGGTGGTGATCACGGTGATTGGCTCGCTGCTGGCCGGTGTGGGAACGGTGTTCAATCCAGCCACGGCGCTGCAATTGTTGATCCTGATCGTGCTGACTTCCGTCGCATTCAACACCATGATGTTTCTGCTCATGGTTCGAGTGGAAGATCCGCTGGTGCCGCGGGCGATTTTCGGAATCCTGAATACGCTGTTATTTTTTCCCAGTGGCGCTATCTACCCCATCCAGGCGTTTCCAAAGTGGTTGCGCGGTATCGCGGCGGTGGATCCATTCACCTTCGCGGTGCACGGCTTCAAGTCGATATTGCTGAAAGAAACAGGGATGGCCGCCATCTGGCCGGATATGCTTTATCTATCCATTTTCGCAATCATTACGCTGGCAGTGGCCACGCCGCTGTTCAAGAGAACCCTCTAATCAAGGATCGCGTAATTGAGTTGGAATTGAAAACTTCTGGTACCGTCCTCCAATAAATTACACAAATAACCGATTAATCAATTGCGAATTTGGTCGGGAACTTCTTGTTCTCTGCCGGTTTCCGTTATGCTTATGGAAGCCATGACTTTGATGGATGCCGAACGATACGATCCTGCGCGCGACCGGCGTCGCCGGAGACGAATCATCGTTGGAATTATCTTTGTCCTTCTTGCTGCCTGGGTGGCTTATCACTATCGCGATTATCCCGAGCGGAACGCCGCCAGCAAGTTCTTTGGGGCGCTGCAAAGCCAGAACTACGAAGCCGCGTACGGGGTGTGGTTCCGCGATCCTGACTGGAAGCAGCACGCGAACCAATATCCCAAGTACGCATTCAACGACTTCTATCGTGACTGGGGGCCGGGAGGAGAGTGGGGTCTGGTTAAGTCTTATTCCATCGATTGCTCTTTGAGCCCAAGCGGGGGGAGCGGGGTCATCGTTCAAGTCACGGTAAACTCTCGTGCAGAACACGCGTACGTTTGGGTGGAAAAATCTAACAAGACTCTATCATTTTCGCCGAACGAAATAGCTTGCGGCAACTGGTGGACCTGGGTCACGGAGTAAGGCCGATGTTCGTCCGCAACTAGTTGCTAACTCTTCTCGCCATAGAGTGTTATGGGCCAATTACCCGCGTTCCCAGGCCTCCGGTTCAACAATGCTATACTCCACCTTGTGAAAGCAATTCGCAAATTTTACGACGGTCTGGATCCCCGCTACTTGGGCTCTTATGGTCTTGCGGAGACTTCCCATTATTTGCTTATTCCGCAAGCGACGGTCCGATCGTGGGTCGTTGGTCGTCCTTACCCGACTAAACGCGGAAAGAAGTACTTCGAACCTGTGATCGAACTACCCGATCGAGATATCCGTTCTCTGTCGTTTATAAATTTGATTGAAGTCCATGTTCTGGATGCCATTCGGAGAGAGCATTCTGTCCCGCTTGATAAGATAAGAATAGCCATTGACTATCTCGGCGAGCAGTTTGGTTCTGAGCACCCGCTCGCCGAAGAGAGCTTTGCCACCGACGGCTTAGATTTGTTTGTTGACAAATTTGGCCAAATTATTAATGTCAGTCGCGCCGGCCAACTCGGAATTAAGACCCTCTTACAAGCACATCTTCGAAGGATAGATCGGGACGCAAAGGGCGTAGCTCTGAGGCTTTATCCATTCACCCGCAAGCGTTCCCCGGATGAACCACGGGTTGTCGTGATTGATCCTTATGTTTCGTTTGGCCGCCCGGTTCTCGTGGGCACCGGTATTGCGACCTCGGTCGTAGCAGAGCGCTATAAGGCCGGAGAATCTATCGAACAGCTCTGCACCGATTATGGTCGAGAACGGTTGGAGATAGAAGAGGCCATCCGTTGCGAACTTGAGCTTGAAGCCGCCTGACCCTTTGGTCATCTTTCTCGATCGCTCTCTTGGCAAGCAAGTCATTGCCACAGCACTCCGTAGCTCTGGATTTCACGTCGAGGTCCACGACGATCGTTTCCGCACTGATGCCAAAGATCAGGAGTGGCTTACGGACGTGGGACGCCAGGGCTGGGTGGTGCTGACCAAAGACAAGAAAATCAAGTATCGTAAGGTGGAACTCGCGGCGGTTATCGCTGCTGATGCAAAAGTCTTTACGCTGAGCGCCGGCAGCGTCCAAGGTTCCGAGATGGCCGACATATTCATAAAGGCCATGCCCAAGATCAAAGCGTATGTCGAGGCAAATATTCCGCCATACATTGTCCGTATTTCCAAGGCGGGTTTGCTGTCGACAGTTTATCCGTAACGTTAATTCCCGGGTTTGGTGCGCCAAACTACGTGCTCACAGTCGCGAAATGCTCCAGAGTTTTTTTAAGCGATGCTTCGTCTGTGACGTTGACGCAGGTTTTCGAGCGGTGGATCTGGCGCATGAGCCCGCAAAGGACCTTCCCCGGACCCACTTCCACGAACGTCTGTACACCCTGGGCGATCAGCACGCGCATGGATTGCTCCCACTTTACTGCGCCTGTGACTTGGCGGATCAGCGCATGGCGGCTACGGTCTCCATCCTGGAGCAATGCCGCATCCACGTTGCAGACGACTCCGGCTGCCGGCTTGTGGAACATCACAGCAGAAAGATCCTCAGCCAGGCGATCCTGCGCTGGCTTCATCAGCGAGCAGTGAAATGGGGCGCTGACTGGAAGGACTTTCGCGCGTTTGGCGCCGCGTTCGTCGGCGAGTTTGGTGGCGCGTTCCACCGCCGCAACGTTACCGGAAATGACAATCTGCTCGGGCGAGTTGATGTTGGCTGGTTCGCAGACTTCGCCTTGCGCCGCGTCGCTGCAAACATCGGCGACCTTCTCGAACTCCATGCCGAGAATCGCCGCCATCGTGCCCACCCCGACGGGAACGGCTTCCTGCATATACTTGCCACGATGGCGTACAGTGCGGACCGCATCGGCGAAGTTCAGGGTTCCAGCCACAACGTGCGCCGAGTATTCGCCCAAGCTATGTCCGGCGACGAACGCGGGCTTGAGACCCTTTTCCTCCAATATTCGCCAAGTCGCGACGGATGCAGTCAGAATCGCTGGCTGGGTGATCTCGGTAAGGCGAAGCTGATCCTCGGGACCTTCGAAACAAAGCTGCGAGAGCCTATAACCGAGGATTTCGTCGGCTTCTTCAAATGTCTGCCGGGCTATGGGATATTTTTCGGCGAGTTCCTTTCCCATACCGATGGCTTGCGATCCCTGGCCAGGGAAAAGAAATGCGACGGATCCGTTGATAGTTGAAGCAGTTGTCATAGTCAATGCGTCGCGCCTGAAACGTAGCGAAGGCTACGTTTCTACAAAGGGATCACTGTAGAAACGTTGCTGGCAACGTGTTCCAGTCCACCACGCGCAGACCTCGCCGCGCGAATCCCGGTCAATGTTCTTTCTATCTCTGAATTAATCGGGTGTTCGGCAAATTCCGCCGCCACTCGGATCGCGTTCTTGATGGCATTGGCGTTCGATGAGCCGTGGGTGATGAAGCAAACCCCTTTCACTCCCAGCAACGGCGCGCCGCCATATTCGGTGTGGTCAAGGCGCTTTTTGAAATCGGCAAATGCGCTGCGAGAGAGTAAATATCCCACCTGCCGCGTAATGGTCGCTTTCAGCGATTCCTTCAGCGTGGAGCGAACCAGGTTGGCCACGCCCTCTGAAATCTTCAGCGCGACATTGCCCACGAATCCGTCGGCCACAATGACATCCACTTTGCCGTTGTAAAGGTCGCGACCTTCCACGTTGCCAACGAAATTAAGTGGAAGTTTTTTCAGCAACTGAAATGCGTCCCGGGTCAGTTCGTTTCCCTTGGTTTCTTCCTCGCCGATGGAAAGCAGACCCACGCGCGGACGTTTGGTTCCAAACATGGTGCGGAAATAAATCTCTCCCATGACCGCGAACTGCTCAAGATTGTGCGGCTTGCTATCCACATTGGCGCCGACATCCAAAAGGCTGGCGATGGTTCCAATCGCAGTGGGAAATACGGCGGCAAGGGCGGGCCGATCCACGCCCGGGATCGCTCCCAGCACCATTTTCGCCGTAGCCATAGCGGCGCCAGTATTGCCGGCCGTGATGAAGCCCGCAGCCCGGCGATCGCGCACCAGGCGAAGGCCCACCCGCATGGTCGAATCGCGCTTGGCGCGCACCGCTTGCACCGCTTTGTCGTCCATGCCAATGACTTCGCTGGCATGCACGACATTAATGGGAAGTCCGGCGGCGGAGGGATAGCGTGCCAACTCGGCGCGCAGAGCCGGTTCCGGGCCCACAAGAAGAACGTGAACATCGTAATGCCGCGCCGCCTGGATTGCGCCTTCGATCTCAGGCTTCGGCCTGCGGTCCGAGCCCATCGCGTCCAAGGCTATGACGCTTGGCATGAGGTGGCGGCGCTAGCTGGCTTCCTCGACATTCAGAACTTCGCGGCCCTTGTAATAGCCGCACTTGGGGCAAGCCCGATGCGGCATCTTGCGCTCGTGGCAGTTCGGACATTCAGACAGCGCGTGGCTTTTGAGTGAGTCGTGGGCGCGCCGGCTTCCCGTGCGTGCTTTGGAGTGTCGCCGTTTTGGATTTGGCATTTTAGATTCCTTTGTAGGCGCGAGCGTTTCGCCCGTGCGCCTTTTTCAGATCAGACGATAAAGATCAGTCTTCCAACTTGCTGCGAATATCCTTGAGCGCGGTCCACCGCGGATCTTCCATCGGCTCCGAGCAGGAGCATTGCTCCACATTCAAATTCGCACCGCAGTGTGGGCAAAGACCTTTGCAGTCCTCACGGCAGATGACCTTCAGAGGCACCGCCAAGAGCACCTGCTCCCGCACCGCATCCTCGAGCAACAAACCTTCGCCCTGATAGTAGCTGACTTCGGCCTCGGCGCCAGTCACCGACAGTTCCTCCCGGCCAGCATCCGCGCCGAGCGGCCGGTACAGCAAATCGAACTTACGCCGTACATCCTGAATCACCGGCTCCAGACAGCGGGCACAAGGTAATTCCAGTACGATGGAAAGTTCCCCGCTAACCCGTATATCCTTGATCCGCTGATGCTTCCCGTGATGCTCTTCGATCAGTTGCGCTCGCCCGGCAGCATGCAATGGAGCGCTTTGCTGAAGATCCGGCCCCAAATCGAGAGCGCCTGGGCGATACTCCTCCTCAAAATCGAGGGGATGGAGTTCCAAATCTTTGATTTCGATGAGCATCGAGATTCCCGCGCCCCCAACTTGATGCCGCGAAGGAACGCGGAAGCACGCCCAGAGGCATAACTTCTCCGGGGAGCGAAATTTAAGGATAAAGGCCGCAGGAGCGGAGTGTCAAGGAGTGGGGGATGACGAAAAGCTCCAGGCGTCCCCTTGACTTCCACTTCCAAGCAGCGTAACGTCGCCTGCGAATTCCGGCATTCACCTTCCCGCTCAAGGAGGCTGTCCATGGTTTCTCTCGCCGCTCTTTGGCTGCCTATTGGTCTGTCGGCTGTTATCGTCTTTATCGCCAGCTCCATCATGCACGTCGTGCTGAAATATCATCAGAGCGATTGCGACCGGATCCCCGACGAGGACAAGTTCCTCGCTTTGCTGCTGCCCGCCAACCTGAAACGAGGCCTCTACGTTTTCCCTTACTACCTACCGAAAGACATGAAGTCGCCCGCTGCGATCGAAAAGTACAAGCAAGGGCCGGTCGGGTTTATGACCATCATTCCCAGCGGACCGCCTGCCGTACCGAAATTTATGGTTCAGTGGTTCTTTTATTGCCTGCTGATCGGTTTCTTCGTTGCCTATCTCACCGCGCACACGGTTCCCTTCGGCGCAAACTATCGGGTGGTGTTCCGCGTTGCCGGGACGGCCGCTTTCCTCGCCTACGGTTTGGGACACGTCAGCGATGGAATTTGGAAAGGTCAAACCTGGTCGATGACCACCAAAGAACTCATCGACGGACTTGTCTACGGCTTGCTGACCGCCGGAACCTTTGGCTGGCTCTGGCCCCGCTAAGACTCCTCGCGATAATCTAAGAGATGGTGGATGTCACAACGACTCCGACTATTGCCGCTCTGAGCGCTCGTCGGCGCTGGTGGGCACGCACGCGAACATCACTTTTCTGGATCGTGATGGTCGCCTTCGCAGTACGCTTCGGCTACATCGTCATCGGACACACATACAGGTTCCATTCGAATAACCCGGTACTGGCAGCTAACGAAAAAGATTTCAGCTTTGGCTTCGAGATGGGCCGCATCGGACGCTCCCTCGCCCAAGGCCAGGGATTCAGCAATCCCTTTAATGAAACGACTGGGCCGACGGCTTGGGAACCGCCGCTTTATCCCTTTCTCATCGCGGGCGTTTTCAGAATGTTCGGAATCTACAGTCGCGCCACTGCAATCGTCTTGCTGAGCCTCAACAGTATTTTTTCTGCACTCACCTGCATTCCGATCTTTCTCATCGCGAACAAACGCTTCGGCGAAAACGTTGCGGTGTGGACTTCATGGACTTGGGTGCTGCTGCCGTCCGTGATTTTTTGGTGTACGCGCTGGGTGTGGGAGACCAGCCTTGCCGCACTGTTGCTGGCGATGATTTTTTGGCTGACGCTCAACCTGGAAGAAAAAAACGGGACGAAGTCATGGCTGCAGTTTGGCTTGTTGTGGGGTATTGCGGCGTTGACCAACACTGCGCTGTTGTCCTTTCTGCCCGTTTCTGGTTTGTGGATTTGGCACCACCGCGCCAAACTCGGCAAGCGTTCGCTCGGTGGAGTAATTCTCGCGTCTCTCATTTTTGCTGCATGTGTCGCGCCCTGGCTGGCTCGCAATCGTCGCACCTTCGGTCAGTTTGTCTTCATTCGCTCAAACTTCGGGGCCGAGTTTCGGCTCGGGAACGGTCCCGGAGCCGACGGCACCTGGATGGATTATCTTCATCCCACCAAGAATGTTTTCGAGATGCGCCGCTATCAAGAACTCGGTGAACTCGCTTATGTGGCCGAGCGCAAACGTGAAGCTTTGGCGTACATTCGCGAGAATTACGTGCGATTTGCCGGCATTAGTCTGAAGCGACTTATTTATTACTGGAGTGGTCTGCCGAAAGCCTCGGGAAATCCCGTTTCGTCGTTTTTCGGGAATTTTCTTTTCCTGGCTTCTTCAGTCCTAGCCTTCTGGGGACTCGTCCGCGCCTTGCGTAAACGCATGCCCGGCGCGTGGCTTTTCTTTTGGCTGGTTCTCTCCTATCCTCTCGTGTATTACTTTGTCTTTCCTCATCCGCGCTACCGGCATCCCATCGAACCGGAACTGGGAATCCTAATTCTGTATGTCATTTCTGAAATGGCAGGCATGACACGATCTCGGAAGAACACTCTGACTTCGCAATCCTCGAAGAGCGCGTGATCCACAATTGTTTCGATGAATGACTTGCGGCAGCCTCTACAGCATGAAGTCGAATCGCAGACCGAACAGGCTCGCGGTTTTGAGAGTTGGATTGAGACTCATTCGAATCTCTGCGCGATGCTGATTCTCACCCTGGGTTTCCTGATTCGTCTGTGGGCCGCATGGGGAACATTTCTGAATCCGGACGAAGCGCTTCATTACCTGCTGGCCAATCAGCCGTCATGGCGCCTGGCTTACCACGCAAGTTTGACCAATGCCCATCCTCCGCTGCTGACTCTGGTGCTCTACTTGTGGCGCGGGTTGGGTACATCGGAGTTTGTCCTTCGTCTTCCTTCCGTGATTGCGGGAACGGCATTCTGCTGGCTGGTTTTCAAATGGCTCACGCACCTGCTCGGAGCGGCCACGGGATTCGTTGGATCGATTTTGGTCTCGTTTCTTCCACCTGTGATCGCCCTCGCAGCGGAAGTGCGGCAGTACGCTTTACTGTTATTTTTTCTGACCGCCACGGCTTATCTGCTGGAGCGCGCTTTCGCAGAAAACTCGGCCGCGATGATGCTGCTGTCGGCGATATCTCTCTGCCTCGGTTTGCTTTCTCATTATTCTGCCATCCTGTTTGCTGCGGCCATGGGCATATATTCCCTGCTGCGCCTGCTCGCCCGCCGGCCTTCAGCTTCGGTCGGCGCCACCTGGATTATGGGGCAAGCAAGCGTGCTTGGACTCATCGCCGCCCTATACGTTTCACACATTTCAAAGCTAAAGGGAGACTACGCAGTCGGCACCATCCAGGGATGGCTGGCTAATTCCTTTTTTCGCCCCGGGCATGACAATGCGATTCTATTTGTGATCGCCAGAACCGGCGGCGTCTTTCAGTACGTTTTCGGCCAACTCGCAGTCGGCGACCTCGCCTTCCTCGGATTTATCGCAGGAGTCGCCTTGCTTTGGAAGGGCAACATTTCGTCTGCGGATTTGAACGCCACTTCGCGCCAGTTGGGAGTTCTTTTCGTTTTACCGTTTGCGGTCGACGCGGGAGCCTCGCTGGCAAGAATCTACCCCTACGGTGGCACCCGCCATTCGGCCTTTCTCATCATGTTCGCCGTGGCTGGCGTCAGCTCTCTCATAGCCTGGTTGGCGAAGCAACGGATCGTTACCGGAATCGTGCTTGCCGTGCTGATCGTCGCAGTCTGTAATGCATTCGGACAGCCGCACCGGCCCTATATGCTTCCCGCCGATCAGAGTCGGACGCAGATGATTCGCGCCACCGAATTCATCGAGTCTCAGATTCCAAACTCAGACCTCATCTTCATCGACTATCAGACGCGCCTCTTGCTTGGTTACTATCTATGCCCGCAGCAGCCGGTTGTGTTTGCCGCCCCGGTTGGTAGCTTCGAGGATTTTCAGTGTGGTGGACACCGGATCGTGGCTGCGGGTCCCGACCTCTACATTTTTTCCGGGCAAAGTTTTCCGTCCCGTTGGAATGAGTTGCAGCGTTCTTTTCCGCTGCGATCTGGGCAAGCGGTTTGGGTCATCCAGGCGGGATGGGAGGTGAATTTATGGCAGGAGCTTCAGAGCGGCGTTCCAGGCCTCCGCGATCTCAGGCCACGATCGTTTGGGAAGAATATTACGATCTCCCGAATGACGGTGGGACAGCCGATGCCCGTTATCACTGCACCGTCCAATTGAGCTTTCGTTGCCAGCTTTGGGAAGGGCACGACTTCACTCGTGCCATGCCGCCCGCTAGACTACACCAGATCAGTTCACAACCGGCAACCTCCGTATGCGCCTCCTGGTCGCGGCAAAAATCGCATTGCACAAAGCTGGCGCCAGCGGCGGCACTGGAGGCTCGCCCGCGCCGGTCGGCGCTTCCGAGCTCGGAACAAAATATGCTTCGATTACAGGCGCTTCGTTCATGCGGATGGGCGCATAGTCATCGAAGTTGCCCTGCACCACGCGTCCTTTGTCGATCGTGATCTGCGCGTGCAAAGCGTTGGTGAGTGCGTAAATGACACCGCCCTTGATCTGCTGTTCGAGAATGTTCGGATTCACTACCTGTCCGCAATCCATTGCCGCCACCACACGTTGCACCCGCGGCTGGCCGTTCTCCATCGAAATCTCAACTACCTCCGCCAT
>Ga0070765_100000817_pt1 | contig 18471 bp, 16 predicted proteins | sample HubBroMetageWFT5_FD_71516 | JGI IMG/M metagenome (GOLD analysis project Ga0070765, IMG submission 71516) | Warmed and freeze-thawed soil microbial communities from the Hubbard Brook experimental Forest, New Hampshire - Hubbard Brook CCASE Soil... | ecosystem: Environmental > Terrestrial > Soil... | reverse complement strand
GATGCGTGACTGACGTGGTGTCTGGACTTCTCTACGTTGCTAGCCTTCCTCTGCAGCAGGGCGCGACCTATAGTTTCCCGCTGAACGACGGTGGCAAGACCGTCACCATCAACGCCCATGTGGAGGGCAAGGAGCAGATCAAAACTCCTGCAGGTACATTCCAGACCATCCGGGTTGGGCCGGAGGGAGATTACAGCGTGCTGAAGAACCGCGGGCGCATCTGGATCTGGTACAGCGACGACGAGCGCCATCTGCCCGTCCAGATTCGGGCCAAGCTGTTCTGGGGGACGCTGACCGTCTACCTCGCGTCGATCGAGAAATAACGCGCCTTATTGGATGTGGAAGCGCTCCGCCATGAGCCGCTGCAATCGGGGCTTGTAAAGAATGTCGTAGGCGAACTCTTTGTCGGGAAACATGGCGAGGGCCGCGCGCTTGGCATTCGCCGCCAGTTCCGAGGCTTCTTCCACCGACATACCGGCGTCCTGGCTGATGACCGACATGACCATGCTCATCATGACTTGCAGCCGGCGGAGCTTGCGTCGTTCTTCCTCCTGCTCCTGCATTTCTAAACTGCTCGGCTGCACTTCGCCTAATTCTTTGCGTTCAGGTTGCCCCATAAATGACCTCGTTGGAACAACTGCTCCGTGATTTCCGGCACAAGCCGGATGAGGGCGTTCATTTTCGCTACAATTTGGATGTTGGTTGCCATCCCGCCGATGCGTAGTGATCTGTGGCGGCATGATACAACGAAACGGCAAGTTCTCAGCCGCAAACTGCGGCTTGCACATGTAACTGAAGAAGTCCCCTGGCACCGCGAGCAACGGAGGATGTATGGCAGACAAACCGGAACCGGCAGAAGAACTCGTCAAGGTTTTTGACACCGAGCAGGAAACTGAAGCCATGGTCGTGCAAGGCCTCCTGCAATCGGCAGGGATTGACGCGTACGTTCAAAGTCTCGATGCAACCCAAAGCATTTATCCGGGAGTAGGCGGAGTCATCGTCGTGGTCCGCCAGGACCAGGCCAGAGAGGCCACCGCCATGATCGACGAGTTTAGCAAGCATCCTACGACTGATGCCGACGAGGCTGTCAGCGAAGAGCCGGCCGGGCCGAAACCGTAGTACCGTCCAGATAGAACGTTACCGCCCCCGCCAAGTCGGTGCGGTAAGTGCGAACTTGCAGGTCGGCGAAACGCTTCATCACATCCGCCCGGGGATGGTGAAACAGGTTGTAATAGCCGGCGGAAACCACTGCAAACTGCGGAGAAACTGCCCGAAGAAACTCGGGCGAACTTGAGGTCGCGCTGCCGTGATGCCCGATTTTCAGCAGGTTTGCCTGCGGGTCTTCGCCCTCCATGATCTCCTCGATCCGCTTGTGAGAATCTCCCACCAACAGTGCGGACGTGCCGCCATACTGAAGATGCAGCACCATCGATTCATCGTCTTGATCCCGGTTCGTGGCGACAGTTCCCGGCTGTGGATTCAAAACACGGAAGTGCACACCTCCAAAGTCAAACGATTCGCCTGCTGCGCGTGGCCTGAAGGTTACTCCGAAGGCTCGTGCGGTCGCCGCCAGTTCCGTGAACTCGGGAGTCGGTGAGTCGAGGCCGTACCAGAACTCTCTGGGACGGAAGTTCCCAATCACGCTGCGCATTCCGCCAATGTGATCGGAGTGTGGGTGGGAGATGGCGACGGCGTCGAGGTACCGGATGCCGCGGCTCCACAGATACGGCGAGACCACTTCCTCGCCAACATCAAAGTCGGAATGGGATTGGCCTCCGAAACCGCCTGAGTCGAGCAGAATCGTCTTGCCCTCCGGAGTCACAATCAGCAGCGAATCGCCCTGACCCACATCGATCGCGGTGACTTCCAGCACGCCGGGACGCCACTGCTTGGTGGACGGCGCGACCGTGATCCAGATGGCCGAGGCCAGCAAGCCGGCGACGCCCAACCAGGCCAGCAGTAGACGACGGCGAGCCAGGACCATCGCCATCCCATATGCGAGAGCTGCGGCAAGAGCAGTCGCCGTTGTCACGGAGGCCAAGCGAACATCTGCGATCTGCAAATGCCCGATGAAGCGAATGGTTCCCGTGAGCACCGCCAATGAGTATCCAGCGATGAGCGCGAGCAAATGCGCCAGCCAGTACGAAACGTACGACAAGCCCACTGCCAGCACCGCCGCCGGCATAAGAATTCCAGCCAGAGGAATGACCAGCACGTTCGCCGGCAGCGACATGGTGGTCGTCCGATGGAAGTACCACGCCATCGGCAGTGCGAGCGACACTTCAATGATGACGGAAATCAGTATCAGCTCGAATGCGGCAAGCACAAAGGCGGCTCCACGCAGCAAGGCCGACTTCGCTGCTCTCTGCCCCACGATTTGCGCAAGGTTTTCGCGCACCAGCCGAAGATCTGATCGAAATTGTGCCGCCTGCGTCGGCAAACTGAAGTCGAAGCCGGGTGAGTCGAGATTTCGCAAAGCTCGCGAGAACGGGTACAGCGTCCGCTGCAGGATTGGCACTGCAATTCCGGCGACGGCGATCACCGAGAGGAACGTAAGCTGAAAACTTGCCTCGAACAGCGTCCGCGGCGCCACGACGAGGATGCCCAGCGCGGCAATACCCAGCGCGTTGAGGCCGTTGCGGTCACGGAACAGCAAGCGTGTAAGCAGGTAGATGGTCAGGGTGATTGTCGCGCGCACGATTGGTGGCCCAAGATCGGCGAGAAACGCATAGCCCCACGAAAACAAGATGGTTAGCACCGTGGCTGCTGCTTCGCCCATGGGCAGCCATCGCAGCGCCCAGAAGAATGCAAACGCCAGGATTCCAACGTTGATGCCCGACACCACCAGGATGTGATAAGTGCCCGTGCGCTGAAAGTTGGTCTTCAGCTCGCGGCCGAAGAAAGCGCGTCCGCCAATCAGCATGGCCTGCATCAAAGCTCCGGGCTCGCCCGGCCATAAACGCTGAATGTGATTGAGCACGCTGCGCCGCGCATTGCTCCGCCACAATCCGAGGCGACTGCCGGCAAATCCAGGCAGAATCTCGACCTCGCGGGCGCGTGCCGACCCAGTCAGTCGAATATCCTGTGACGCTAAATATCCCACCAGGTCCAGCGCCCCGGGATTGCCATAGTTCCTCGGTGCGCGCAGCTTCGCGGAGAGATGCAGCCGCTCGCCGTACGTGTAGACCAGCAAGGGCGACTCGGCGCCCGAACTCTGCGCTTCTTCTTCGTCGGAACGCTTGCTGAAGATCGTCAGCCTGATTCCGACCGGCGCAGATAAATGATGATCGTCGGCGACGAGTTCCTCGGTTTCGACATCGACCGATTCCTGTTTGCCCCCGAATGGACTGTCGCGCACAATGCCCTCGCGAATCACATGCGCGATCACATCGGCTGCGCCTTCCCCGGTGGCGAACGCTTCCAAGTTGGGAGGTGTCGCCTGTGCTGCGTCATACACCTGAAGATAGAAACCGCCCAGCGGAACGAGCGTGAGAATCGCCAGAGCTAATGCCAGCGAGGGAGCCCGCTGATAGCGAGCGCAAACACCGAGGCCGGCAACTACAAACGCCAGCAACCACGCTTGCGGAGCGCGCCACGCAAAATTAGCGGCGATGATACCGATGGCAAACGCGAGAGCGGCGAGGAACGCAGGTTCCCTGCCGCCGCAATACACCGGCGCGTGCGCACGTGAGGAAGCGTGCGCTCCATCCGAAGAGGGGGAGAATGTTGGCAAGTTCCGCTTACAAGCGGTCGAGTTCCTCGGCGCCAATCGTCGGGGCCCAGGGCCACACTTCATATTGCGCGAGTCCGAACCGAGTGTACGGATCGTTGTCGCGGATACTGTCGAGCGTCGCCTGCGCTTCGTCATCGGGCACCCGCAACAACAGCGCCCCGCCGCTGCGCGGGACTATCGGGCCGGAAGCGATGAGAAGACCCTCCTGCTTTAGGCCCGCCAGATAGGCGCGGTGCGAGTCCATGTGCTTCAAAACGTCTTCCAGCGGTTTGCGGTAACGAAGTATGGCAATCGCGTACATAACTCAACTCGAGGAGCCGATTAGCGCACCAGGTGCAGCACCGTTTCCATGTGTGCGGTCTGCGGAAACAGGTCGAAGAGGTGCGCCTGCTCTACCTTAAACCCCGATTTTAGCAGCAGACGCAGGTCGCGCGAGAGCGTTGCCGGATCACATGAGACATAGGTCACACGTGAGGCGGACGTGCGACACAAGGCCGCGGTTGCCTTCTCGCCAAGCCCGGCCCGCGGCGGATCGACCAGCACAAAATCAACCGCGAGTTTTTCGCCGCGTTTCTGCAGGAACTCTTCGGTAGTCGCGCGCGTTGGTTTCGCGTTGCGTGGAGCGTTGTGTTTCAGGTCACCGAACGCATGCGGCGAAGATTCCACCGCAATCACATCCTCGAAGCTGCCGGCGAGCACTACGGTAAACAAGCCCACTCCGGCGTATAGGTCGAGAGCGGCCTTGCCGGTGGCACCACCGATCGCCGTCTTTACCAGGTCATCAACAAGGTGCCGGTTCGTCTGGAAGAACGATCCCCCGCTCACGCGATAGTCGTGTCCCACAGCGCGGTATGTCAAGAAACTGTCGCCAATCGCCAGCGATTCCTCGTTGTGTACCGAACTCAGCGGCGCTCGCTGGCGCGTTCCGTCCTCTACTGGAGACGTCGCGAACACAACCATTCCTACGATCGAACTTAATCGAGCCTCGAGTGCCGCAGCAAAAGACTTGCACGCTTCCGCCGTGTCCTGATCCCGAACATACGCCTCCACCAGCAACTGCGTGTCGTCGTGATTGGCGAAGAACTGCATGCCGTGGACCGTGGCAGGTACCTTGAGAGCGCGTCCCAAAGCCCAGACGGCGCTAACCGCCTGGTTGATGAGCGGCGAACTGATGGGGCAGCTCTCAATCGCCAGCAGTTTGTGCGAGTTGGTTTCGAAGTAGCCCAACGCAAACGCCGGATCATGCTGCAGACGAACCCGTGTGCGATTGCGGTAACTCCACGGCTCTGACGCGTGTACCTGGATTTCCTGCTCGAGTTCCAGCTTGGCCGTGCGGCGCAGGGATTCGCGCAGGATCTCGGATTTGAAACGAAGCTGCGCGGAGTAGTCGATGTGCTGGTACTGGCAGCCGCCACACCTCCCAAAATAAGGGCATGGCGGAACCACGCGATCGGGCGACGGCGTCAGCACGCTGTTGAGACGGGCGCGCGCGAACCCCGATCGGCTTTCGGTGACCGTTGCATCCACCGTCTCGCCCGGAATTACAAAAGGCAGAAACGCCGCTTTCCCGCGACCCTGCGCATCGGCGGGCAGCCGCGCCAACCCATCTCCGCCGTAGACCAGCTTTTCGATTTGCAATTCCAAAATATATATACCTCAGTACCACATTGTCAGACTCAAGGAATGTAGAACAAACTCAGCCGCGGAAGATAGTGTTGCTCGAGCAACCGCTTTTGCAAGTACTGTTTGTGCAGCTGCTCGATCTGCGGCGCGGTCATCCTGCTACGGTACGGGGCCAGGTCGCGGTCAGCCTCGGTGCGGACCGCGAGCAGCGCGGCCTCGGGAGTAGCCGCCAGCAGCGCGGCAAAGAGCTTCTCTTCCATAACGGTCAGTCGGCGTTCCACGTCTTCCATCGACGGGGGATTGCCGGCCGCGAATGAACCCGCAACCGACCGCAGTCCAGCAGCAGTTTCATCTGCGATGTTGCGGACAGACTCGGGCAGGGTCGCGCCTTCCAATCCCGCCGCGTTAGCCGTTAGAAAATCGGCCACCGTCGAAGCCTCAAGTCCCGGAGCAGCTTTTGCCGGGCGCTCCGCGCCCACTGTGGCTTCCTTCATCTCTTCAGCCGCAGCCAATACTTCTTGAGCGCAGTACGCCAGGCCATTGACCTTGCGCGTGCGGTTAGGGCGTCGCTCCCACTTGTCGAAAGCCGCATCCATGCCTCGCAAGACCGCTTCCAGCGGAATGCCTGCGTCCTTCCAGATTTCCATCAGTGCCCAGTCAAGCGGAGACAGCAGCGTGAGAGTGCCCCGCCGACGTTGAAAATGGTCCTCGATCTCGGTGAAATAGTTGAAATAGTTTTCCACGCTGGCTGGGTAAGGCAAGCAGGCCTCAATACGGCGCGTGCGTGCTCTACCAGTGTAGCGTCAATTCCGCTTGGGAGTGCCCGCCGCTGCCGGATCCACTGCGTTGGTTTGGCCGTGATCGTTACGGCGACGTAGAAAAGTGAGATGTCGCTCGTAGATGATGCGCAGGCCTTCCAGAGTCAGCAGGTCGTCCACCTCGTGGATGTACTTCGAGCCGCTGCCCATTAGCGACGCCAGTCCGCCCGTCGCCACGACCTTCACATCGCCGCCAAGTTCGGCCATCAACCGCTCCAGAATGCCGTCGATCAATCCGAGGTATCCGTAGTAGAGTCCCGATTGCAGACTATTGACCGTGTTGGTCGCCAGCACGCGTGGAGGCTTGCGAATGTCCACGCGCGGCAGGCGCGCCGTGCGCTCAAACAGCGCGTCGGCCGAGATTCCGATTCCGGGAGTAATGACGCCTCCGAGATATTCGCCCTTCGCCGAGACCGCGTCGAAAGTCGTGGCAGTGCCGAAGTCCACGATGATGCAGGGGCCGCCAAATTTCTCGAAAGCCGCAACACTGTTGACGATGCGATCGGCTCCTACTTCCGCGGGGTTGTCGTAATGCACCGGCATGCCGGTCTTGACGCCGGGTTCGACAAACAGCGGCTTGATCTGAAAGTAGCGCTCGCAAACTTCGCGCAGGGTTGAGTCGAGCGGCGGCACGACGGAAGAAATCACCGTGCCCTGCACCGCGGTCACTTCAAGCCCATTCATGGCGAACAGGTTGCGGAACAGGACACCGTACTCATCCACCGTTTGGGTCTTGGCGGTGGAGACACGCCAATGAGCGATAAGTTTGTCGTAACTTTCCGTGCCCTGTGCGCCGGGCTTCGGCTCAAACACACCCAGCACGGTATTGGTGTTTCCTACGTCGAGGACTAGCAGCATGCGTTATCTTCCCTGGGCATTGGCGGCGCGCACCCCTCCCGACAGCACCGTGCGCAGACCGCGATCAGTTCGCACCAGCAGAAATCCGCGGTTGTCGAGACCTTCGGTCACGCCCTCGTATCCGCCTTCTTCATCGACGTGAACGAGGCGCGAGCGGGCAAAAGACGAGCGCTCTTCGAACTTCCGGAAGATGGCAGAGCGCGAATCGGCAGTGCCATCGGAGAGCCTCCGATACCATGCGTCGAGCGATTTTAGCAGAGCCGCAGTCACCTGGACGCGGGACCATTCGCGGCCGCTGGCAATGCATAGCGACGTCGCGATAGGCTCCAGCTCTGCCGAGAACGACGGCTGGTTGACGTTGATGCCGATCCCTACAACGACGTAGCGGACGCGCGTGGCCTCGGCGTTCATCTCCGTCAGAATGCCGCAGAACTTGCGTTCTTCGATCAGAACGTCATTGGGCCAGCGCAGGTCCGGATGCAACCCAGTCGTCTGTTCGACAGCTTCTGCGACCGCGATGCCGGCGATCAGCGACAGCAGCAGGGCATCGGCTGGAGAGAGCTGCGGGCGCAAGATGACAGAGCAATAGATGCCGTCCGACGGAGCCGATTCCCACGAGTTCCCGCCTCGTCCGCGCCCGGCAGTCTGCTGTTCGGCGAACAACACGCTACCCTCCGGTTCACCCTTCGCCGCGGCCTCCATCGCAGCCACATTGGTCGAACCGATGCGGAAATAGTGCCTGATGCGCGGGGCAAACATCGTCCCACTCACCAGTGGGCCAATGATGCCCGGCAGCAGCAGGTCCGCAACCGATTCGAGTTGGTAGCCCTCGGCGGGGTGTCCGGTGATGCGGACGCCCAGCTCCCGCAGGTGCTGCACCGCGCGCCACACTTCGGAGCGCGACGTACCCAGCTCCTCGGCAATGCGGGTTCCGCTGATCACCAGCGTCGCGTTGTCGCTCAGCAAGCGGACCACGTGGCCCAGCCGAGCATCGGTCAGGCCTTCCGCAACGGGTTGCACTCGATTTGTGTTTACGTTGTCGATAGAGGAATTATGCGCGTCTGAGTCGCGGTTGAACAGGGAGAGAGCGCGCCGAATGCCAATTCGACGGACGATCGAACTATCCACTAACCACTAGCGACTGCCCTGCTACGCCGGCAAGATCCGCATGCTCAGGTCGACAGCCTGTACCGAGTGCGTCAGCGCTCCGACGGAAATGAAATTCACCCCAGTTTCAGCATAGGCGCGCACGTTCTCCAGAGTGATGCCGCCCGAGGCTTCCAGCGGAATCCGCCGCTCCAGTTTGGCGACCATTTCAACGGCTCTCTGCACCTGCTCGGGCGACATGTTATCGAGCAGCACGGCCTCGGCTCCATTCTGCAGCACCGCCTCCAGCTCTTCGAGGGAGCGCACCTCGATCTCGATCAACTGAGTTCCGCGACGGTTCTGCAGAGCCCGTTGTAGCGCCGGAACAACGCCTCCCGCCAACGCGATATGGTTGTTCTTGATCAGCACACCGTCGCTCAGATCGAGCCGGTGGTTAGTGCCGCCGCCGCAGCGCACCGCCAGCTTATCGAGGATGCGAAGTCCTGGCGCCGTCTTGCGAGTATCGAGGATGGTCGCGCCGGTCCCCGCGACGGCGTCCACATACCTGCGGGTCAAAGTAGCGATGCCCGTCAGTCGTTGAAGAACGTTCAGAATCACCCGCTCACACGACAGCAGCACCCGCGCGTTGTTGAAGATCACCGCGATTGACTGCCCCGCGTGCAGCCGAGCGCCATCGAAGATTTCCGGATGGCTTATCACTTCGGGATGACATTTGACCGTGCCGTCGAGTCCCGCGAAAACCTCAAGAATGCGGGTAACGCAGCCCAGTCCGGCCAACACGCAATCCTGTTTCGCAAGGATGGTGGCCGACGCCCGCTGGTTCACGTCGATGCAAGCGTACGTAGTGGCGTCGCTGGTGGCGCGGTCTTCCTGCAGCGCGTTCTGCAAAATGGCGGTAACTCTGCGGCTTGTCCAATCCACAATTTATCCTTGGCTCAGTTCTTCTGGCCCGCTCCGAGTTCGTCCAGCGCCGACTTGGCCTTCGCGATCAGCACTCCCAACTCGTCTTTACGGCTCTTCAATCCGTCTACCACTTTGGCCGGCGCCTTGGCGAGAAAGGCTTCATTCCCTAGTTGCGCGGTCGCGCGACCCAACTCGCCGGTCATCTTTGCCAGTTCCTTGTCGAGACGCTCACGTTCGGCGGCAACATCCACTTTGCGCTCGTAGATGACGCGCACATCGAATCGGGCCGTACTACGTCCTCCTGCGGCATTCGCGAGAGATGCATCGACGAAGGCGACCGACTCCACATTCGCCATCCGCTCCAGCGAAGATCGGTTTCGCTCGATCAAGTTGCGAATGTCGGCCCCGGCGTGCACTTCGATCGCCAACTTCTGCCTTGGCTCGATCTTCAACTCGGCACGGATGTTGCGCACCGCGACGATCAGGTCCTGCAAGATCGCCATCTCGGTCTCGGCGTCGGCACTGACTTGCGCGGCATCCGCCTGCGGAAACGCGGCCAGCGCGATCGACTGCAGCGGCGGCTTTCCGTCGTAGACGGCGTGCCAGATCTCCTCGGTGATGAAGGGCATGAACGGAGACAGCAGGCGCAGCGACGCTTCGAATATTGCAACCAGGTTGCCAAAGGCAGCGCGCGCCTGTTCGCCATCGCTCGACGCTAGCCTGGACTTAATCAGTTCCAGATACCAGTCGCAGTATTCGTCCCAGAAGAAGTGATAGACAACATGCGCCGCCTCGTGGAAGCGATAAGTGTCGAGTGCCTCGTGAAGCTGCTGCGCCACGCGATTGAAGCGCGACAGTATCCAGCGGTCTTCCAGCGTGTCAGTGCTAAAGCCCGCGACGCCCTTCGCGGAAAAGTCCGTGACCGGAGCCTTGAACTCCGCCAGCGACCACATGCCCGCCTCCTGCGCGCGGTCAACATTCATGAACAGCAATCGCGAGGCGTTCCAGATCTTGTTGGCGAACGCGCGATACCCTTCCGTCTGTTTTTCCGAGAACGCAATGTCCGTTCCGGGCGCGGCCATCGCAGCCAATGTGAAGCGCACCGCGTCGGTGCCGTAGCGCTCAATGATCTCGATGGGATCGATGACATTCCCCTTCATCTTCGCCATCTTCTGCCCCTCAGCGTCACGCACCAGCGCATGGATATACACCGTGCGGAAAGGGACATCACCGTGCTTGTGTCCACGCATGAAGTGGCAGTTCATCATGATCATGCGCGCCACCCAGAAGAACAGGATGTCGAAGCTGGTCACCAGCAGTGAGGTCGGATAGAACGCGTCAAGGTCCGGAGTCTCGTCTGGCCAGCCCAGTGCCGAACAGGGCAGTAGCCCCGACGAGAACCACGTGTCGAGCACGTCATTGTCCTGCTCCAGCTTGCCGCTGCCGCACTTCGTGCACTTTGTAGGAGTCTCGCGCGCCACAATCACTTCGCCACAATCCTGGCAGTACCACGCCGGAATCCGATGCCCCCACCACAACTGGCGCGAAATGCACCAGTCATGAATGTTGCGCATCCACTCGAAGTACGTCTTGGCGTAGTTCTCCGGGACGAACTTCACCTCGCCCTTCTCCACCACCTCGATCGCCCGGTCGGCCAGCGGCTGGATTTTCACGAACCACTGCGTCGAAAGCCGCGGCTCGATGATCGTCTTGCAACGGTCACACTTGCTCAGCGGCACGACGTAGTCTGTCGCGCCGACGAGATAGCCGCCCTTCTTCAGGTCTTCAACAATTTTCTGCCGTGCTTCAAAGCGATCCAGTCCCGCGTAGGGCCCGGCATTCTCGTTCATCTGCGCCAGCTCGTTGATCACTTCCACTTGCGGCAGCGCATTGCGCAGGCCCGCTTCGAAATCGTTCGGGTCGTGCGACGGCGTGACCTTTACCGCGCCCGTCCCGAATTCCGGATTAGCCAGAATGTCGTCGGTGATGATCGGAATCTCGCGGTTCATCAGCGGCAGCAGCACATTCTTGCCGTGCAAGTGTTTGTAGCGCTCATCCGCCGAATTTACCGCCACCGCCGTGTCGCCCAGCATGGTCTCGGGCCGCGTGGTCGCGACGATGATGTACTTGCCCTTCTCTCCAACCACCGGGTAGCGAATCTCCCAGATCTTTCCCGGGGTGTCTTCGTGGACGGCTTCCAGGTCTGACACAGCCGTAACGCAGCGCGGACACCAGTTGACGATGTACTTTCCGCGATAGATCAGGCCTTCTTCGTGCAAGCGCACGAACGCCTCGCGCACCGCGCGCGAAAGCTGGCCGCTCATGGTGAAGAACTCGCGCGACCAATCCACCGAAGCGCCCAGCCGCTTCATCTGCTCGAGGATGGCGCCGCCATATTGGCACTTCCACTTCCACACCCGCTCGATGAACGCCTCGCGGGTCATGTCGCGGCGGCTCTTGCCCTCCGCCGCAAGTTGCCGCTCCACCATCACCTGTGTCGCAATGCCGGCGTGGTCCGTGCCCGGGATCCAAAGCGTCACGAAGCCCCGCATGCGGTGCCAGCGGACGACGATGTCCATCTCCGTCTGGTTGAGCATGTGGCCCATGTGCAGACGGCCAGTAACGTTGGGCGGCGGCAACGTAAGCGTGAAAACAGGTTGAGTGGAGTCGGCGGCGGGCGTCTCGACGTGAAACAGCTTTTCCTGGATCCAATACTCGGCCCAGCGCGGTTCTATGGCGCCAGGTTCATAGGCCTTGGGAAGGTCGTGAGGCATTCGTGTCCGTTCAGGGATCTGCTCGTTACTCCTTTGATATTACAGGATTGCGAGCCATCGAAAAACGCGCGCAAAAGAACAAGGCCGCCGCATTTCGGCGGCGGCCGCAACTCAATCCATCAGCTCTTTAGAAGGGAAAGTGGTGCTTCTTCTTTTTCTTGGAAGAACTCTCCGTGGTCGGGTCCGCAGGTGTCGCTGGCGTCTGAGTTGCACTCGCAGCCGCTGGGGCCGACTCGCTGGGAGGAGCAGCCTTCGGAGCGTCGTTCACCTGCGTTGGGGGCAGCGGAGGGGCCGCGTCAGCTACGGGTTTAGCCGCCGGCGTCAGATCGTTTCCCAGCTCCTGGATGCCTGAATTGTCCGGTGCAGCCGCGCCAGGCGCAACAGCCACAGGAATAACCGCCGCAGGCGTAGCTGCGCCAGGAGTGTTGACCACTTCGACCGCGGCGCCCGCTGCCGGCCCTGTCCCGGCTCCAGTACTGGTTGCAGCGCCAGGCGCGGCTGCCCCGTCTGAACGCGGCGTAGGAGCGTTCTCGGGAGGAGGCGCAGTCCCGGTTCCGGGCGTTGCCGTCCCCGTGGTGGCCGCCGTCAAAGCAGACATTACACTCGCCGTCGCCGACCTCACAATCTCCGGAGCGCCCGTCTGCTTGGGATCGACCAGCGTCGGCTCGCCCACTTTGGCGGCTTCCGATACATCTGGTCCCTTCTTGAAGTTCAGCATCATCTTGTTGTAGGTGTTGAGCGAACCTCGGCTCTCCTGCTCCTTCTTGTTCAGGGCGATTGCCTCAGGCGTGGCCTTAGGTATTGGTTTGCCCATCGCTTCGAGTCGCTTCTTGGCATCGTCCGCTCGATCTTCTTCAGGATAGCGAGTGAGGATGCGATCGTAGGCCGCAGCGGCCTGGTCGGTGTATGTCTTGATCAGTGGCCCCTTGGCTATTTCCGCCAACTTGGACCGGCGGACCAAGTCGGCCTCTTTCTCGTATGCTCCACCCATCTCGTACAGTGCCTCGTCCGATCCGCTGTACAAAGGGTAGGTGTCGGTCAGCGACTTGAATCGTGCAATCGCAGCCGGCCATGACTCGCGCGTGTAGTAGAAGTGCGCGATCATGAATTCCCTTTCCGCCAGCACTTCCTGCACCGCGAGCAGCCTCTTCTTGGCCTCCGGCACCATGGGGCTGTCGGGGAACTGCATGATCAACTGGCGATACTCTTCCTCGGCGCGCTTAGCATGGGTGTAGTCGCGGTCCGCCTTCTCCATCTCGTTGTAATGGATGTTGGCGATCTTCATCTGCGCTTCACTCGCCTCCGTCATGTTCGGGAAGAAGGTGATGAAGTCCTTGTATTCGCTCTCGGCCTGCGCCATGGCGGCCGATCCGCCTTCTGCGTACCACGAGTCACCGATGGCCAGCTTGGCGCGCGCCACGTACTCCGAATCGGGATAGGTGTTGATCAGCGTCTGCAGGCTCAGCCGCGCCACGTCGAACTTGTTGTGCTTCATGGCGTCCATCGCACGGTCGTACAGCACCTTGTCGGGCTGTTTGGAGTTGACGTTGGCGATCGGGTTGGAGACTTTCTTGTTGGTGCAGGCGACAAAAACAATCGTGCTCGCCATCAGAGCAATTAAGAGAACGCGACGAAACATCCCTACCACCTCTAAGAACTCTCAGAAATCGACGAACTAGACGCGCACCAGCGTTGCATCGTGGGCCGCTTTCAGCAGCTCTTCCACATTGACTGTCGGATCCCCGTGAGCAAACACGGCACTCCCCGCGACCACAATCTCAACCCCTGCCTTGACCGCCAACCCAATGGTTTCCAGCGACATCCCGCCATCGATCTCGATACGAAAATTCAAACCCTTGGCAGCCCGCATAGTCGCCAACTTACGGACTTTTTCCAGCGTGGCGGGCAAAAACTTCTGTCCCCCGAATCCCGGATTGACCGACATGATCAGCACGTAATCAACGATATCCAGCACCTCTCCCAGCGTTTGCACCGGGGTCGCCGGATTCAACACCACTCCAACGTTACATCCGTGGCTTCGAATCAGCTCCAGCGTGCGGTTCAGGTGCCGGCAGGCCTCTTGGTGGACCGAAATCCAGTTCGCCCCCACCTCCGCAAACGCGGGGATGAACTCGTCCGGGTTCTCGATCATCAGGTGGCAGTCGAGCGGAACCTCCACCACCTTGCGCAGCGACGCGACCACCGGCGGTCCGATGGTCAAATTGGGGACGAAATGCCCATCCATCACATCGCAGTGGATGACCGTCGCCCCGCCGCGCACCGCAGCATTCGCGGCATCGCCCAAATGGGCGAAATCAGCCGACAAAATGGACGGCGCTAGCTCGATCAAAACACACCTTTCCCGCTGGCGTTCCGTCCGATTTTAGCATGTACGTCCGCCCACCCGCCGCTCCCAAACGGAGGCAGCATTGCTTGGGAGATGGCGACTCACACTTGTTAGTTCAAGAGTCTGGTTATTACTTGACGGTTTCTCAACTGAAGACGACACTTTCGATAACGGAGAATCTTACCGGCGTCTTCCGTAAGAGCGGACGCCTTGTTCTCCTGCACGCCCTGAAGTGCCACCCGTCGCAGCACGTCAACTAGTCCAACTTTGTTTCCAAGGAGCAAATGGATGAAAGCAGCGACCGTATTACTGTTCCTGACCTGCACGCTCGGCGTGGCACAGGAACATTCGAACTTCGGGTACACCGCATTAGCACCTGAAGCAGTGAGCAACGCTAGTGACAATCATTCCGTTGCGGTGTCGTCCTCGTGCACCACGGGAAAAGTAACCGTGACCGCACCGCAAAACGGACAGCAGGTCAACTCACCGGTCTTGTTCCAGGCGACAGCAACGCCCGACACGGGTTTGACCATCACGCGAATGCAGATTTACGTGGACGGCGTAAGCGTCTATTCCATTAACGGAGCAGCCGTGAATACTTCGTTGTCGGTGTCGACGGGGGCCCATAAGGTCGTCATCACTGCAACTCAGTCGAATGCCACAACATTATCTAGCTCGACCATCAACATCACGGTGACCACCGGCGTGGTTGCGACGTTTAAGGGTTGTGTTTTCAACCACAGTGGAAAGTACTACCAGGCAGCGGCGATCACCCTGAATCAGCCGGCAACGGTGACGTTTGATGCCAACCTGTATTACGGGTCCACATGCAATCCCAACCAGTGGGCGGACGAGTTCGGATTCGGGCAGTCGCTCACCCTCGGGACCTTCACGTATATCTTCTGGTTTACTGACTTCAGCGACCAGCTGAATATGTCGGCTATCTGGAAAATTAATAGTCAAACGTCTGGCTGCGTCAATTACGCTGTAGCACCACCCTGCTGAGCTTGGTAAACTCCAGCGGCATTGAGGAGCACGGGCTGAGATGATTCGCCGGGCGCCCCATTCAAGTTGAGGCGCTTTGCGGGCGTCAATTCGGGGTCCCCAACTAGTGCCGCTTTTGCACTTGTTGGGCTGAATGTGAGCCCGCAGCCGAAATCCTGAGCGAAGCCGAAGGCGAGTCGAAGGAGATTGCCCTCTTCTGGCCTTGAGTGGGGATTTTCGTTCGTACAACCGGACCGTCGTTGTACCACCGAACCGCGCTCAAGCTTCACTGGAACGGGGCGCGGTACGGGGCGGAGTACGATAGCTCAACAAAGCCGTTCTTGTAAGCGACCACGTTCTTCAGATTCCACTTCTCCTCCGTCAGGGAACCGCCGAACAGCCGCAGTCCTTCACCCAATACGACAGGCGCTATCATCAAGTCGATTTCGTCCACCAGGCCGAGTTCGAGAAAACGCTGGCACAACATGGCCCCGCCCACGAGCCAGATGTTTCGATATCGAGGCGCGAGTTTCACGTCAACTAAGGTCTTGAGATCGCCCGAATAGAACTCGACGCTCTTCCGCGCCGGCGGCCATTCTCTGCCGGTCACCACTACCGCCGGAGTATCGCCGTAGGGCCAGCCCAGTTCGAGCGCGTGTTCATAGGTGCGCGAACCGAGCACATAGCAATCGATCGCTTTGACGAAGATCGCAGCTTCTTCCTCCGAAATGGAAACCCCGGCTTCGTAGACGCTTCCAGTGTCTAGCCAGGAGACACTGTTGTCCTGCTTCGCGATGAAACCATCCAGACTGGAAACCACGTGCAAGGTTACACTTCGTTCTTTTGCATTGCCGTCGGGGCGTGACATAGTTTCTCCTCGCGGAGACCCGGAACTATTCTGGAATCTGTACAACCGTCGTCAGCCGATGTGCATTCGATGTCACAACGCGAGCCGGGTGTGGACGAGCTTCCTGCTTGCCTGACCTCATGTGCATTTGGCGACTGTCAACGTGATGTCGTCAGCCTGTTCATGAGGGCCGAATCTTCGGGCCTGATCGGCAACTGCTGCCAGCAACTCCGGCGGCGCCAGCTCACGATGTTGACGGGCGGCTTCCAGCAGACGCTCTTCGCCAAATTCCTCTCCCTCACCATTCAGGACCTCCGTAATACCATCGGTGTAAAGCAGGACGGCGTCACCTGGAGCCAGTTCGCGTTCTTCCATGGCGCAATCCCATTGGTCGAACAAGCCCACCACCGTGCAGGTTGCGCCGAGCCGTTCCACAGTGTCGTCGCCGCGCAAAAGCAAGGCAGGCGGATGGCCGCAGTTCGAGTAGCGCAACTTGCGCGTGCGATCATCGTATTCGGCGAAGAAGAGAGTAGCGTAATCCCCGCCGGCCGTGTTTTCGTAAAGCAACTGGTTCACCGAGCGAAGAAATCGTTCGGGCTGTTCCCCAGCCGTCGCGCACTGGCTGCGCAGAGCGGCTTGGAGATTGGCCATGAGCAGAGCGGCTCCGATGCCCTTGCCGGCGATGTCCGCTAATACCAGGCCGAGCCTGCCGCTGCCGAGATCAAGAAAGTCGTAATAGTCTCCACCGACGGTCCGAGCGGGATGGCAAATTCCGGCATAGACCAGCGTTCGAGTCAGCGGCTGGCGTTGCGGAAACAGACGGGTCTGCACTTGCTTGGCGATGGCCATCTCGCGCGCAGCCTGGCGCTCCGCTTCCAACTTGGCGGCCTGGGCGCGGCGCTCTGCTTCCAGCGCGCGGGTCGCCTCATCGATCTCAATGAGGGAGAAACTGTTTCCGTCGACATCTTCAAAAACGGCGCACCGCGCTTGCCCGCTTCCCCAGGGAGGTTCCATTGGTGGGACGGGGAAACGGACTCCACGTCTCGACCATTCTTCGAACAAGCTACGCACGTCTTCGGTAAGAAAGCCAATTCCGGTGGCTTGGCCGATGCGCTGCTGCTCTGCGGGTCGTTCGGGTGGAACACAGAGGGCGATGCCGGAGAAGCCCGCGCCTGCCGTTCCAGGGAGCCAGCCAGCAGCAGGCGGAGCGACAATGATCCAGTGGCCCCCCTCGGGAGTGGGCGCGTCCACAGCCACCTCGAAAGCCAGCTTTTCCACGAAGAACCGCCGGCTGCGCTCCTGATCCCGGACCCAGAGCGTCACGAACTCTAACCGGAGAAAAGGCTGCAAGAGTGCTGCTCTGAGTGCCGCTGCGAGGGGAGCAAGCACTCCTTCGGGATGCGCTGAGTGTTCCATCGCGACTGATTATTTTATTCCATAGAGTTCGGTTGGGAGTCGTGATGGGGCGGCCGGGTGCCCGAGGTTCGCCCTTCGTTTGGGCCAACCTGGGCGTTATTTCATTCGACCGAAAGAACTCATTGTCGGACCTCAAACAGTATTCCGCTGATGTTAACGTCCAAACAATGGACGTGAACGTGGGGCACCAGGCAAGAGGGTACCCCCCTACACATCCTGAAAACAAAGGACTTACAGCGGTAAATATATACTTGACACACAAGACATTCGATAGTAGGATTGCTGCATCAGATAGCTAGAGGCGAACACATGGCGAACATGAAACAGCCCGAAACCCTCCAAGAAGCAATCGTCTACTTCTCTGATCCCGAACGTGCCTTCGTTCAAGCGGTCAATATGCGCTGGCCTGATCGCAAGGTCACCTGTCCGCGATGTGGCGGAGAACAGCACTCGTTTCTCAAGACGCGCCTGATGTGGTTCTGCAAAGGCTGTAAGAAACAATTCAGCGTCAAGGTTGGAACGATCTTTGAGGACAGCCCCATCACTCTCGACAAGTGGATGACCGCTTTCTGGATGACGGTCAACTGCAAGAACGGGGTGAGCAGCGCGGAGATGGCACGGACTCTCAAGATCACTCAGAAGTCCGCATGGTTCATGCTGCACAGAATCCGCGAAGTCCTGAAAACCAACTCCCTGTTCAAGTTGGGTGGAAGCGACGGCGGGGCAGTTGAAACCGACGAAACTTTCATCGGCGGAAAGTCCATCAACATGCACAAAGGCCGCAAGCTGAAACTGCAACAGATTCGCGGTGAGCAGCGCCGTGGAGATATGTATCTCGGCAAGACCGCGGTCATGGGAATACTCGACCGCGACACTCGCGAAATTCGCACGAAGGTTCTTCCCAACGTCAAACGTGAAACCCTGCAAAATGAAATCTTCAAACAGGTGCGGTATGGTTCCAAGATTTACACGGATAGCGCCATCGCTCACGATAAACTGCACTGGCGCTACATTCACGAGTTTGTGAATCATGCCGAGCAGTACGTCAACGGGCAAGTCCA